>Ga0136633_1002580_pt1 | contig 12376 bp, 11 predicted proteins | sample AntDrymeUQ832206_2_FD_105494 | JGI IMG/M metagenome (GOLD analysis project Ga0136633, IMG submission 105494) | Polar desert sand microbial communities from Dry Valleys, Antarctica - metaG UQ83 (22.06) | ecosystem: Environmental > Terrestrial > Soil > Desert | place: Antarctica: Dry Valley... | reverse complement strand
TTGGTGATCGCGACGGGAGCGCAGGCGCGCTGGCTCGATATCCCGTCGGAGGAGCTGCTCAAGGGCAAGGGCGTCAGCGCCTGCGCCACCTGCGACGGCTTCTTCTATCGCGGCAAGAAGGTGATCGTGATCGGCGGCGGCAACACCGCGGTCGAGGAAGCGCTCTACATGACCAACCACAGCCATGACGTCACTTTGATCCACCGCCGCGACAGCCTGCGCGCCGAGAAAATCCTGCAGGACCGGCTCTTTGCCCATCCCCATATCAAGGTGATGTGGAACCGCGAGGTTGCGCAGTTCGTGGGCGGCGGCACGCCGGAGACCCTGGTTGCGGCGGACCTGCGCGATACGAAAACAGGCGCGATCGAGCGGATCGAGACGGATGGCGCCTTCGTTGCGATTGGCCATTCGCCGGCGACCGAGCTCTTCCAAGGCAAGCTCGATCTTGACGCCGACGGCTATATTCCGGTCGAGAAGGGGACGAGCCGGACCAGCATCCCGGGCGTATTTGCCTGCGGCGATGTGATGGACAAAATCTATCGCCAGGCGGTGACCGCGGCCGGGACGGGCTGCATGGCCGCGCTGGACGCGGAGAAATTCCTCGCCGAGGCGGATTTCGAAGCCGCCGCGCCCGCGCTGCAGGACGCCTAAGCGGCCAGGGCGGTCAGCGCCCGCTCCATCGCAGCCAGCAAAGCTGCTTCGTCGCCCGGCCGGGCGAAAGTGTGGGAATCGGTGGGCAGGGTCTCGCGACCGGCGATAATGCCGTCGAAAGCGGTCGCCCTCAGCTCAGCCTCGGCGGCGATCGCGGTCGCGTCGCCTTCAGCAAGGATCAGGTGAGTGGGGAGCGCAGAAGCGCGCAGGGCCGTCGCGGTCTCGCTGGCGAGCGCCGCCGCGCCATGCGCGGCCGAGGCTTTCCGAATACCTTTTAGAAGCTTTCGCCAATTCACTGATCCGGTGAGGATTTTCTTCCAGCCGTCGCGACTGGTGAGGCGCTGCATATAGTGGCGGCGGATCGCGGCGGGAGGAGGGGTGTCGGGCTCTTCGACTTCGACCAGCCAGGGATTGACGAGGATCAGGCCGTCCAGCCCGGTCTGCGCGCCCGACAAGGCGATCGCCGTCGCGCCGTCGCACAGGCCGAAGCCGATGAGGCGGGTGAGAGAAGGGGATTCTGAGCGGAAGGCCGCGGCGGCCGCGGCGATATCCGGGCCGCTGCCGCGAAAACCGGGATCGACGCCGCTGCTGTCTCCGACTCCGCGCCGGTCATAGCGGAACGCGGGAAAGCCATTGTCCGCCAGCGCCTCGGCGAGGCGTTCGTACATGCGGTGCGAGCCGATCCGGGTCTGGCTGCCGCCGATGACGAGCAGGATGCCTGTCGTGCCGCCTCCATCGTCCAGACTGGCGGCGAGCCTTTCACCTTCGCAAGCGAAGCTCAGGAGCCTGCGCATGCGCGGCTCCACTCGCCAATGTCGGCCGCAAGCGCTTCGGCCAAGGCGTCCGAAGTGCCGGGCTCGGAGCGCCGCCAGAGCGCGGGGCCGGGGACTTTTGCGTCCGCAGGCTGGGCATCGGTTGTCAGGCGCACGAGACGAAGCGCCGTCACCGCTTCCGGCTTGGCGGCGGCGAGATCGGCCTTAAGCTCGTCCGACGGCGCATAGCCCGCCCATTCGACGCCCGCGAGGCCGGCGCGGACCATGTCGCGGGTCAGCGCGGCGCCATCGGCGGGAGCAAAACGCCAATGACCGGTGGCATCCGCGGCGTCGTCCAGCAGGACTCCGCCTCGCAATGCTGCGACGAGGGGTTTGCCTGACCTTTCAGCTACATAGGCAGATGCCGACGTGACGTCATGACGCCAGTCGTTCCACCTTACGTCGCCGAGCGCACGCAGGCTCTCGCCGGTGCCGGAGAGATCGGGGAGCCAGCAACCATGGCCGCGCTCTGCAAGTAAGCGCATGATCGCCACGAGCAACGCGCGGGTGCGGTTCATCTCTTCGAACAGAGGCGGAATGAAGAGGATGGGTGGCGCACCCGCCGCGCCGATCCGCATCATCCATTCCGGACCGGCCTTGCCGGGAAAGGTCTCGAAGGCGAGCCCGCCTTCGCTCATTGCAGACTCTTGTTCCGGGCGAAGGTCAGCAAGGCGCCAAACGTCTCCATCATGTCGGCGTCGACCTCATGATCTTCGATGACGATGCCGAGCCTTTCCTCCAGCTCGGTGAGCAGGCCGGCGACCGCCATGGAATCGAATTCGGGAAGGGCGCCGAACAGAGGGGTGCTTTCGTCAAAGGCGGCGACACGCGTTTCCGACAGGCCGAGCACGTCGACCAGAACCGCGCGCAAAGTCGCGGCGACTTCCTCCTCGTCACTCCCGGCGATCATTCGTTCGCGTCCCCCAAAAATCGGCCCCGAAATCGGCTTCGCCGCCTATCGCCTTCCCCCGCGCCCGGCAAGCGTGGAGACGCGCGCCCGCATCGCGCCGAACAGGCCGCGGATTGTGCGCGGATTATAGGCCCTCAGCCGCCAGAGCTGGCGCCGTTCGTCCATCCAATCGGCCTTATAGGCGTCGTCGCCGGTGCCGTAATCGATGACGCGGACATGATCCGTGTCGATGGCGCGGCGAAACATCGCCTGGCCCAGGATTGTGCCGGGGGAGAGGGTTTTGGCGCTCTCGGCGTAAGCGAGCTTGTGGATTGTGGCCTCCCCATTTTCGATCGTCCAGAGCTGCGCGGCGATTGGTGCGCCCTCCTGATAAGCGAGGCCGAGCCGCAACCTCCCGCCCGCGCCTTCCTGTTCGGCGAGCGCGCGTAAGAAACCGAAAGAGCCCTCCTCCGGCTTCCAGCTCACCCGATAGACCGCTTCATAATCGGCCCATGCGGCGGCGTCGAAGCGATCGTGGATCACGATATCGAGCGCTGCCGCCTTGGCCCGGCGCTTGAAGGTGCTGCGCAATTGGCCGGGGCGTGAGGTCCAGTAATCGGCGAAACTCATGCCCTCGGTCGCGATCCGCCAATTGCCGGTCTTCGGGTCGAGGCGGGTCACCCAGCCGGCGGTGTCGAAGGCGGCGCGCAGTGGCTCGGGATCCTCGAGCGGCGACAGATCAACGCTGGCGAGCCCGCGGTCGCGCAGCGCCTTGGCGAGCGCCGTCATGACATCACTTTGCCTGTCTCCGGAAATGCCGACGCGGAGAGAATACCAGGCGGCGAAAGCGGCGGCGCGTTTGCCTTCTAGGGCGAGGAACAGCCAGGCGCTGCGCCCTTCACTCCTGGCGCGGGCGACGAGGAGGCGGCCGGCGGGCGGGCAGTGTGCGGCGAGGAGGCGGAACCAGGAGAGGCGGTGGTAGAGGCTGGGCTCGGCGCCGCGATCGAGCGCGCCATCCGCGGCTCCAGCGACGGCTTCGAGATCGTCGTAAAAGTCGATGTTAACCGTCACGCTTTATGCCCCTGTTCTCGCGCCCTATCATGGCGGCGGCCAGGCAGGAAACCGCGTTGCAGACCCCAGATCCCACTCCTTTCCCGCTCGATCACCTCACCTTGCGGGGCGTGCCCAATGCGCCTGCTTTGGCGACCAAGGCCGGCGTGCTGGATTTTGCGGGGCTGGAGGCGGCGGTGGGGGCGCTGGCAGGCTCTTTGCGCGGGCGCGGGCTTTCGATCGGCGACCGGGTGGCGAGTTGGCTACCCAAGACGCGGATGACCGCCCTGCTCCCGCTTGCTTGCGCGCGGGCCGGTCTCGTCCACGTGCCGGTCAATCCGCTGCTCAAGCATGCGCAGGCGGCGCACATCCTCGCCGACAGCGGCGCGAGCGTACTGGTCGCGGGGGCGGGGCGGCTGGATTCGCTCGAAGCGGGCGATTTGCCCGGCGGTTGCGTCGCGTTGGAGGAGGGCGAGGCTGAGCGCCTGTTCGATTGCGACGCGCCGATGGCCCCCTCATCGGCCGCGCCGGGCCATCTTGCCGCCTTGCTCTACACCTCGGGCTCCACCGGACGGCCGAAGGGCGTGATGCTGAGCCACGCCAATATGTGGCTCGGTGCGGTGAGTGTCGCACATTATCTGCGCCTGACGGCGGAGGACCGCGTTCTCGCCGTGCTGCCGTTCAGCTTCGATTATGGCCAGAATCAGCTTTTCTCGACCTGGGCGGCGGGCGGCTGTGTCATGCCGCTCGATTATCTTACCGCGCGGGATGTCATCCGAGCGGTGGAAACGCATCGGATCAGCACGTTGGCGGGCGTTCCTCCACTCTGGGTGCAATTGATCGAGGCACCGTGGCCTGCCGAAGCGGCGCTTTCCCTGCGGCGGCTGACCAACAGCGGCGGCAAGCTCGCGCCCTCGGTGATCCGGCGGATGCGCGAGGTCTTCCCCGCGGCCGACATTTACTCGATGTATGGGCTCACCGAAGCCTTTCGCTCGACCTTTCTGGAGCCCGCCTTGCTCGATGATCATCCTGATTCGATGGGACAGGCGATCCCCTTCGCCGAGATCATGGTGATCGACGGCGAGGGTCGAGAGGCGGCGGAAGGCGAGCTGGTCCATGCCGGGCCGCTGGTGGCGCAGGGCTATTGGCAGGATCCGGCGCGAACGGCGGAGCGCTTCAAGCCGGCGCCGGTTGCCTCGACTTATGGCGGGATGGCGGTCTGGTCGGGTGATCGGGCGCGCCGCGACGACGAAGGCCTGCTCTATTTTGTCGGGCGCGAGGACGGGATGATCAAGACCTCCGGTAACCGCGTCAGCCCGACCGAGGTCGAGGAAGCGGTCGTCGCCTCCGGCTTCGCGATCGAGGCGGTTGCGCTCGGCCTGCCCGATTCTCGTCTGGGCGAAGCGATCGCCTTGGTGCTGCGCCCCGACCGGCGCGGCGAGGAGGCGGAATTGCGCGCGCATCTGAAGCGCGAATTGCCCAATTTCATGCAGCCGGGCCCGATCGTCTGGCGCGACGACCTGCCGCGCTCGCCCAACGGCAAGCTCGACCGGGTCGCGCTGAAACAGGAGCTGATGGCGTGAGCAAGCCGATGGGGGCGATCCCGCCGGGCTTCGCGGCCGATGCGGACGGCATGCTGCTCATCGGCGGCAGGCGGGCCGATAATCTGGTCGCCGAGGCCGGGGATACGCCATTGTTCGTCTATGATCCGGCGCTGATCGACAGGAAGATCGCCCGATTCCGTGCGGCTTTCGCCGGTGTCCATCTTCACTTTGCTATTAAAGCAAATAGTTATGCGCCACTGTTGAGGCATGTTTCGACAAAGGTCGACGGCCTGGACATCGCCTCGGGGGGCGAGCTGGACTTCGTCGTCGATGCCGGGGCCGATCCCGCAGCGGTCAGCTTCGCCGGGCCGGGCAAGCGCGACGCGGATCTGGAAGCGGCAATCAAGGTGGGCGTGACGCTCAATTGCGAGTCCGAGGGCGAGGTCGAGCGGGCGCTAGCGATCGGCGCGGGGCTGGGCCGGACGCCGCGCCTCGCGGTGCGGGTCAATCCCGACTTCGAGATCAAGGGCTCGGGGATGCGAATGGGCGGTGGCGCCAAGCCCTTCGGTGTGGATGCCGCGCGGGTGCCGGCTCTGGTGCGGCGGATCATCGACGGTGGCGCGGATTGGCGCGGCTTCCATATCTTCGCGGGCTCGCAGGCGCTCGACGCCGACGCCTTGATCGAGGCCCAGCGCGCGACGCTGGCCCTCGCGGCGGAACTGGCGACGTTGGCGGGCGGCTCGCCGCCTCTGGTCAATCTCGGTGGTGGCTTCGGCATTCCGCATTTCCATGGCGAGCAGGCGCTGAATGTGGAGAAGGTCGCGGCGGCGCTTGCGACTGAGCTGAGCAATCGCCAGCAAATTCTTGAAAATACGCAATTTTCTATCGAGCTCGGCCGTTGGCTGGTCGGCGAGTGCGGCGTTTATCTGACCCGCATCGTCGATCGCAAGACCAGCCACGGCAAAACCTTCCTCGTGACCGACGGCGGAATGCAGCATCAGCTCGCCGCGTCGGGCAATTTCGGCCAGATCGTGCGCCGCAACTATCCGGTCGCCATCGCCACCCGGTTCGACGTCGAAGCCGAGGAGGAGGTGAACATCGTCGGCTGCCTGTGCACGCCGCTCGATCGCCTCGCCGACGATGTGCTGATGCCGCGCGCCGAGGTTGGTGATCTCGTCGCCGTCTTCCTGGCCGGCGCCTATGGTCTGTCGGCGAGCCCGCAGGCCTTCCTCGCGCAGCAGCAAGCCCGCGAAATGATCGTCGGCGGCGGCGCTTAACCTCTTGATTTTGCGTGTCCCGCATTGGGACGCGTCTCTCGCGCCGCCTTGTTCCTAACCGGAAGTTTACTTCTTCGCGCCATAGCTTCCGCAATTCCGCGCCCGAAGCGTCCCGCGCCGGGACCGCGTCGAGAGCGGAGCAAAGTTGCGAAGAGGAACGGTCATGCGTCTTACCGCCAAGTCCTGGGCCAGTCTCGCCGCGGGCGTCAGCGCGCTCGCTGTATCGGGCTGCGCCGGCTCCTCGGCCCGCAGCGGCCATAGCCTGCCGGCCGCGAGCTTCGTCGGCACGTCGGATCAAGTCAGCGACAATTACCAGATTGGCGCGCTCGACGAGATCACCATATTCGTCTGGCGCAACCCCGAGCTTTCGGCCAACGTCCAGGTGCGCCCGGACGGCCGCATCACGACGCCGCTGGTCGCCGACATGGTGGCGGTCGGCAAGACGCCGGCCCAGCTCGCCGACGACATCCGCCAGGCGCTCGTCCAATACATCCAGGATCCTCTTGTTTCGGTGATGATCAACCGGCCGCAGGGCACCTTCGCCCAGCAGGTCCGCATCGTCGGGGCCACCGCGCGCCCCGCCGCCATCCCTTATCGCGCCAATATGACCTTGCTCGACGCGATGATCGCGGTCGGCGGTCTTTCGGAATTCGCCTCGGGCGACCGTGCCCGCCTGATCCGCGTCGATCGCGGCACGGGCCAGCAGCGCGAATATGATCTGCGCATCGCCAGCCTGCTCCGGCGCGGCGACGTGCGCGCCAATGTCCGGCTCGAGCCGGGCGACGTCATCATCATCCCCGAGAGCATGTTCTAGGCGATGGACGGTCTTTACGATCAGGTCCGGATTGCGGTCCATCAGGTCTGGCGGCGACGCTGGCTGGCGATCGCCGTCGCCTGGGGCGTGGCGGTACTTGGCTGGCTCGTCATCGCGCTCATTCCCTCAACCTATGAGGCGAAGGCGCGGCTCTTCGTCCAGATGCAGTCGATCCTGCCCAATCAGATGGGCGTGACTCCGGACGAGCGGAACAACCAGCTCATGCGTCTGAAGCAGACCCTGACCTCGAACGAGAATCTCGTCCGGGTCGCGCGGCGCACCGACTTGAACAGCATGATCGCCAACGAGAGCGATCTCGGCGCGGTAGTCAGCGCGCTGCGCACCAGGATCACGATCACCGCTTTGCCGGACGGGATGATCGAGATCAAAGCGACCTCGAACATTTCCGGCTTCACCAACGGCCAGAATGCGCGCACCGCCGCCGCTTCCGTCCAAGGCCTGATCGACATCTTCATCGAGCAGAATCTCGCCGGCGACCGCCGCGAGACCGGCCAGTCGCTGACTTTCCTCGACGAGGAGCTGGCGCGGCGCGAAACGGCGCTGCGCGAGGCCGAGCAGCGCCGCATGGAGTTCGAGCAGCGTTATATGGGCCTGCTTCCCGGCGAGGGGTCAATCACCCAGCGCATGTCGGCCGCCCGAGCCGAGCTCGCCAATCTCGAACAGCAGGTCGTTGCAGGCCAAGCCTCGGTCAACGCGATGCGCGGGCAATTGGCCGCGACGCCGCAAACCATTCCGGGGGTCGGCGACAGCAGCGGCACCGCCAGCGGCCAGGTTGCGGCGCTCGAAGGACAGCTCAACCAATATCTCGCCCGCGGCTGGACTGAGGGACATCCGGACATCGTCGCCCTTCGCGGCCAGATCGCGCGGCTGCGGCCCTATGCGGCGGCCGAGCGGCGCAGCGGAAATACCGGCGGCATGCCCAATCCGAGCTTTGTTTCGCTGCGCGCCCTGATGGCCGAACGTGAGGCGCAGCTCGCCGCCGCGTCGGCGCGGCGCAACCAAATCCAGTCCGACCTCGCGCAATTGTCCTCGCGCCAATCGACCGAGCCGGGCCTCGCCACCGAGCAGGAGCGGCTGGGGCGCGATTACAATGTGCTGAAGCAGCAATACGACCAGCTCCTCGCCAATCGCGAGCAGGTGCGCCTGCGCGGCGACATGCAGACGCGGACCAGCCCGATCACCGTCCAGGTCGTCGAGCCGCCGGCGGTGCCCAACGCGCCATCGGCGCCGAACCGTCCGATCTTCCTCACCGTCGTACTGATTCTCGCCTTCGGCGCGGGCGTCGCGGCCGCCTTCGTCAAGGGGCAGTTGCAGATGACCTTCCCGACGCAAGGGCGGCTCGCGTCAGTCACTGGCCTGCCGGTGCTCGGCACGTTGAGCGAAGTGATTACCCCGCCCGTGCGCGCGCAGCGGCGCCAGCGCCTCGTCTGGCTCGGTGGTGCGACCGCTGCATTGGGCGCGAGCTGGGTGGTCCTGATGCTGGTCGAATTCTGGCAGCGCAGCGGCGTCGCCTGAGGGGAGCAAGATGAGCAAGCACAGCCCCCTCTCTCTGATCGAGCGCGCCGCTCTGGTCTATGATTTCGACGTCGGCCTGCGCGGGCCGGCGCGCGAACCCGAGGCACGTACCGCGCCCGAGCCGCGCCCGGCGCCCGTAGCGGAGCGTTCACGGCCGGTCCCCGTGGCCGAGGCCGTCCGGGAAGCGGTGCGGGTCGCCGAGCCATTCGCCTTTGCCCCGGTGGGCACGGCCGAGATCGATCGCGCGAAACTGGCCGAGGCGGGCTTCATCGTCCCCGGCGGCCCGGTCACCGGGCTTGCCGAGGAATTCCGGCTGATCAAGCGCCAGCTCTTGGCCGGTATCGAACGGCGCGTCTCGCTCGCCGAGGACAAGCGCCGCTCGGTGCTGATCTGCTCGGCCCAGCCCGATGAGGGCAAGAGCTTTTGCGCGATCAATCTCGCGCTCTCGCTCTCCGGCGAGCGCGACGTCGAGGTGCTGCTCATCGACGGCGACTTTTCCAAGCCGGAAGTGCTCGCCACGCTCGGCATCGCCGACGGCCCGGGCCTTGTCGAAGCGCTCTCGGACGCGCGCAGCGACCCGGAAGATTTCGTCATCCGCACCGATCTGCCGGGCCTTTCGGTCCTGCCGGCCGGGCGTAAAGCCAATAACGTGCCGGAGCTGCTCGCTTCGGATCGCACCAGGGAGGTGCTCGCGAAACTGGTCGCCGGCGACAAGAAGCGGATCATTCTCTTCGATTCGCCGCCGGCGCTGATGGCGTCCCCCGCGACCGTGCTTTCGGCCCATGTCGGCCAGGTGCTTGTCGTGGTCCGCGCCGATCAAACCACCGAAGCCGATTTGCGCGAAACGATCGGCCTGCTCTCGAGCTGCGACCATATCGGTCTCATCCTCAACGGAGCGGGCGTCGTCACCGGCCGCAAATTCGGCGCCTATGACGGATATGGCCATGACCATTGATCTTGCCCGCCGGCTCGCGCTGGCGCTCGGGTTGACGCTTGCCGCTTCGGCGGCGTCGGCTCAGGATTCGGGGCCGCCGCCCGGCGTGTCCTATGGCGTCACCGCCGATCAGGGCGCGAGCCCCGATGCCGGCGCGCCGGAGTCGCTTCGCGACGGGGACGGCAATCCACGTGCGCCCGAGGGAGCGCGCCAACGCCGCCGCGCTGAATTCGCGCCCTACCTTGAGGTCGCGGCTGGGATCAGCAGCGAATTTGGCGGCGACACCTTGACCTATTCGACCGTCGCGGCCGGCGTTGATGGGCGGATTGAGACGCGCCGTGTCACCGCGGTCTTGAGCTATCGCTATGACCGTAACATCGAGTTGAGCGGCGATATCCCCGATCAGGACAGCCACAGCGGCGTCGCTTTGGTCAACGTGCAGGTCGCGCGCGGCGTCCAGTTCGACGCCGGAGCGCTTGCCACCCGTACCGGCGGGCAGGGCAGGGCCTTTGGCGTCACCGAGCAGGACGACACCGTCGAAGTCTATTCGGCCTATGCGGGGCCCACCGTCGCCACTCATGCCGGGCCGGTCGCGATCAACGGCTCCTATCGCTTGGGCTACACCGCGATCGACGATGACAGCGTCGCGGGCGGGACGGCTGATGGCTATGATTCCTCCCTGTCGCACAGCGCCACGGCCAGCGTCGGCATGGCGCCGGGCCAATTGCCCTTCGGCTGGACGGTCGGCGGCGGCTATGTCCGCAGCGATTCGGACAGCGAGTTCGAGGATCGGTTCGAGGGCCAATATGTCCGCGGCGACGTCGTCGTTCCGGTGGGCCCGACCTTGGCCCTCACCGCCGGCGTCGGCTACGAGCGCATCCGTTCGAGCCAGAACGATCTCGTCCGCGATGCGGGCGGGATCCCGGTGCTCAACCCCCAGGGCCGCCCGGTTGCGGATCCCAATGCGCCGCGCCTGCTCACCTATGACGTGGACGGCCTCATTTATGATGGCGGCGTGATCTGGCGGCCGACCCCGCGCACCGAATTGCAGGCGCGCGCCGGCCATCGCTATGGCGGCACGACGGTCGTCGGCTCGCTCTCGCATCGCTTCAACAACAGCTATGGTCTGGGCGCCGTCGTCTATGACAGCGTCGAGACCTTCGGCACTTCTCTATCCAATGATCTCAGCAGCTTGCCGGACGATTTTCAGGCGGTGCGCAACCCCTTGACCGGCGATCTCGCCGCCTGTGGCTTTGGCGCGACGCCGGGCAGCGGCCGTTGCATCGATCGATCGCTGCAATCGATCCGCGGCCAGACCTTCCGCGCCCGCGGCGGCAGCATCGTCTTCTCGGGCAGCCGCAATCTCTGGAGTTTCGGCGCCGGCGCGAGCTACGACAATCGCCGCTACCAGCGCCCGAACGATCCTGCCTTCGCTCTCCTCGGCTCGGGCCGCGAAGAGAATTACAGCCTGTTCGCCTCGGTCGGGCGGCAGCTCAGCCGGACCTCCGACGTCAATCTGAGCGCTTATGCGAGCTGGTTCGACGGCAATCAGACGGGCATCGACCGGATCTTCAGCACCGGCGCGACGGCCAGCTACAGCCGCCGCTTCCTGCTCGACCGGCTGCAGCTGCAGGCGGCCTTGGGCATCAACCACAGCGATGATGGTGTCGAAGACAGCACCATCGCCTCCGGCCTCGCCGGCCTGCGCTACACCTTCTGGTAAGCCAGAGCCGCTAGGGAGAAGGTATGTATAGCGAGCATTATGGCCTCAGCGGGCAGCCTTTCCAGCTGACCCCCGACGCGCGTTTCTGGTTCGAAAGCCGGACGCACCGCAAGGCGATGGCCTATCTGGGCTTTGGCCTCGCCCAGGGCGAAGGCTTCATCGTCGTCACCGGCGAGATCGGCGCGGGCAAGTCCACGCTCGTCGCCCATCTGCTGGCGACGATCGACAAGGCGCGCTTGAACGCCATCGCGCTCGTTTCGACCCAGGTCGAGCGCGATGACATCCTGCGCCTGACCGCCCAAGGGCTCGGTCTTTCCACGCGCGGCGTCGAGAAAGCGGCCTTGCTCGAAGCAGTCGAGCAGCGGCTCGATGAGGAGACGCGGGCCGGCAAGCGCACCCTTCTGATCGTCGATGAGGCGCAGAACCTGCCCGTCTCGGCGCTCGAAGAGCTGCGCATGCTTTCCAATTACCAGCTCCGCGGCCGCCCGCTGTTGCAGATCGTCCTGCTCGGCCAACCCGAATTTCGCGACAAGCTCGCCTCGCCGGGCCTCGAGCAATTGCGCCAGCGGGTGATCGCCACCCATCATCTCGAAGCGATGGCCCGCGACGAGGTCGAGGCTTATGTTCGCCATCGTCTGGCCCTGGTCGGTTGGAGCGGGCGCCCCGATTTCGACGAGGGCGCTTTCGGCGCCCTACATGAAGCGAGCGGCGGCATTCCGCGCCGGGTCAACCAGATCGCCAACCGGCTGATGCTGCAGGCCGCGGTGGACGATGCCAGCCGCATCGACGCCGCTCTGGTCGAGGCGGTGACCCGCGATCTCGACGCGGATTCAGTGAAGCCGGCGCCGGCGCGCGAGGGCGTGCTGCCGCTGCGCGCGGCGAGGGCGCCCGCCGTCGCCGCCAACGAAGCCGCGCCCGCTGCGCTCGTCGATCCTTCGCTGGATCGCCGCATTGCCGCGCTCGAGGCCCGCGCCGAGGAGCAGGAGGCGACCTTGCGCCGCGTACTCACCTTGCTCGTCGAATGGGTCGAGCAGGGCAGCGCCGACACTTCCTACCGGACGAATGCCGCCTGAAGGAGGGCCGATGCGCAACGCCCTCTCCGTCGATGTCGAGGATTATTTCCAGGTCGGCGCCTTCGAAAAGGTG
>Ga0136633_1002579_pt1 | contig 12382 bp, 8 predicted proteins | sample AntDrymeUQ832206_2_FD_105494 | JGI IMG/M metagenome (GOLD analysis project Ga0136633, IMG submission 105494) | Polar desert sand microbial communities from Dry Valleys, Antarctica - metaG UQ83 (22.06) | ecosystem: Environmental > Terrestrial > Soil > Desert | place: Antarctica: Dry Valley... | reverse complement strand
TCGCCGATGAAGGCGCGCGGATAGTGGCCGCGCGGAGCCGCCTTGGCGATGGCGGCAATGGCGTCGTTGCGGCGATCCTCAAGCGCAAGCGGGATGGTCGGCGCGCCGGGCAGCCGGACGATCCGCAAATCGTCGATTTGCAACGTGCCCGCGCCGCCATCGCGGTTGCGGGCGACGACGAACTCGATCCCGCCCGCGCGGCGCAGAATCTTGTCCGCGGTCGGACCCCACGCAAAGCCGACCTCGCCAGCCGGGACGACCACCTCCTGCCATTCGGCCGGCGGGCGATGATTGTGCCACACTTTCCACCACACATTGTCGCCGTCGGTCAGCTTCATCTGCAGGTCGTTGCGACCGCCGCTGCCGCGCATTCTAAAGCGAATCTCGAAATTGCGCGGGAGCGCGATGTCGGCCTCACGGCGGACAAAGGCATAGCCCGACACGCCGCCGAAGTCGTAGGCAAGTTCGACCGCACGGCCCGCTGTGCCGTGGACGGCGCGGCTCGATGCGGTGATGCCGTCGGAGCCTTCGGCGGGCCAGGCGGCGGCGCTACCCATCGGGTCCGAAAACAGTGGCGCGGGAGCGGCCCCGAGCAGGAACAATGCTGCCAGCACGGCGATGCGCCTCATCCCTTGACGCTTCCGGCCAGCAGCCCGTCGAGATAGTGGCGCTGCAACGCGAGGAACAGGACCAGCACGGGCAGCACGGTGACCACCGATCCGGCCATCATCAGCTCATTATCCTGGACATGCTCACGGCTCAATGCGGCAAGCGCGACCGGCAGCGTATATAGGTCCTGGTCAGCGAGGATGATCAGCGGCCACATGAAGTCGTTCCAGCTGCCGAGGAAGATGAACAACGCAAGCGTGATCAGCACCGGCTTCAAGGCGGGCAGGACGATCTTGCGCAGGATCAGCCCCTCGCTCGCGCCGTCGATTCGGGCCGCCTCGAGCAATTCGGTCGGGATCGACATACTGAACTGGCGGACCAGGAAGATGCCGAAGATGCCCGCCAGCCAGGGCACGAGCGCGCCGGCATAGCTGTTGACGAGGCCCATCGCCTTCAGTTGGAGAAACAACGGCAGCATCCCGATTTGCCCCGGCACGACCATCGCCGCCACCAGCGCCTGGAACACCGCGTCTCGCCCCGAAAAGCGCAACTTGGCGAAGGCATAACCGGCAGGAACGACGAACAGCAACGCGAGCAGGGTGGCGAGGCTCGAAACGATCACGCTGTTGGCGAGGTAGCGGCCGATGCCGTAGCTGGAGAACAGGGTACGGTAATTTTCGAGCGTCGGGTTGGCGGGGAATAGTGGCGGCGGGAAAGCGGCGGCCTCGCCCGGCGCCATGAAGCTGACCGACACCATCCAGATGAGCGGCATCAGCACGAGCAGCGCGACGACAGCGGCAAACCCGGTCAAGGCGTAACGGCGGATCATATTGCGCCAACCCTTCGCGCGACCTTGAGCTGGATCAGGGTCACGACGAGGATGCACAGGAACAGGATGAAGGCGACCGCCGCACCCGAGCCGAGGTTCCACCATTTGAACCCTTCCTCGAACATGAAATAGAGGACGGTAACCGTCGAGCGGGCGGGACCGCCCTGGGTCATGACATAGGGTTCGGCGAACAGCTGGAACATGCCGGCGACAGTCAGGATGGCAACCAGCAGCACGGTTGGGGCGATCGCCGGCAAGGTGACATGGCGGAACCGCATCCAGGCACCCGCGCCATCGACTCGCGCCGCATCCTCAAGGTCGCGCGGTACCGCCTGCAGCGCGGCAAGGAAGATGATCATATTATAGCCGAAGCTTTTCCACGCGACGAACAGCAGGATCGCGGGTAGCGCGGTCGACGGATTGCCGAGCCAGTCGACCGGGGCGACGCCGATCAGGCCGAGCGCATAGTTGATCAAGCCGTAGCGGGTGTGGAGCAGGTAATTCCAGACGACGGCGGTGGCGACGAGCGTGGTGACAAACGGCGCGAACAGGGCAACCCGCCAAACCGCGCGCCAGCGCAGCGTCTTCGCATTGATCAGCAGCGCTGCGGCGAGCGAAGCGACCACCACCATCGGCACGCCGAACACAACAAACCACATGGTGTTGCCCATCGCCTGCCAAAACATGGGGTTGGTTACCAGTCGCTGGTAATTGTCGAAGCCGATGAAGCGCAGATTGTTGAGATTGGCGAGCGCGTAAATGTCGAAGTCGGTAAAGCTCAGCAGCAGCGAAGCGAGCGTCGGCAGTAAGAAGAACAATCCGATCGCGGTCAGCGCGGGCGCGGTCATGATCCAGCCAGCGCGGGCCTCGGCGCGGATGTGTGTCAGGCTCATCGGGCCAGCATCCAGCGGCGCTTCTCGAGCAGGCGATCAGCGCGGCGGTCGATGTCAGCGACGGCGTCGTCGAGGGTCGTTCGGCCGCGGACGAACAGCTCGGCGACGGTCTGCATCTCGGTTGCGATGCGCTCCCATTCGGGCACCTTGGGCAGCGCGGTAGTGCGGTCGAGCTGGCGCGCAAAGGCTTCGGTGACTGGATCGGCGGTGAGGCCGGCGCGGTCCCACACCGCGCGCGTCGGCGGCAGGTTGCCGGTCAGCGCCTGGAGCTTGGCTTGCGACGCAGGGGCGACCAGCTGAGCGATCAGCGCCCAGGCAGCGGCGGGATCGCGGGCTTTCGAGAACACGACCAGGCTCGATCCGCCCGGCGTCGATCGGCCGGGTCCGTCGGGACCGGGGAACGGCGCGGTCGCCCAACTCGATTGCAACTCGGCGGGCAGGCGGCTTTTCATGTCGCCGATGGTCCACGGGCCCGACGGGTAGACCGCGAAATAGCCTTTCGCGAACTCGTTCCAGACGTTGCTGATCTGCGCCGCGCCCGCGACCGGGGCGAGCTTCTCGTCGAACAGCGACTTGTAGAAAGCGAGCGCCTGGCGGAATTCGGGCGAGCGGAATGCGCCGCGCGTGCCGTCGGCATTGAGGAACGTCGCGCCAGCCGACAGCGCCATCTGGGTGAGATGTTCGAACTCGTTGATCGGCAGCAGGATCGCAAACCCCTCACCGCCCTGATCGCGCCGGACCGCATGCAGCGCGGTCTTCCACTCGTCCCACCGCGGCGGCGGCGCGGCGAATCCGGCGGCCTCAAACAGGTCCTTGCGGTAGAATTGCAGCCGCGTGTCGACATACCAGGGCAGCGCCATCAGCCGTCCGTCGATGCGGTTGGTATCGACCACGCCGCCGAACTGGCCATCGACCAGCGATTGCATCGATGCAGGGACCGGATGGATCGCGCCGATCGCGGTCAACTCGGAGATCCAGCTGTTGCCGACCTGCCCGAGGTCGGGCAGCGAACCGCCGGCGTAGGCGGTCAGCAACTTCTCATGCGCCGCGCTCCACGGCAGCGGCTGGATGCGGATGTCCGTCGGCGCGCCGCCGGGCAGGGCGGCGAGCAGCGCGGGCAAATTTTCGGCCTCGGCGCCCATCGCCCACATGTCGAGCCCGTTGGCGGCGCGGCGCGAGCAGGCGCCGAGCGCGAGCGGCAGTACAGCCGCCGCCGCGACCAACTGGCGCCGCGTCAACATCATGCCGCGCGATCCAGCCAGCCGCCGGTGAAGCCGGCGCGTCTCAGGCCATCGACCAGCGGGCGGCAGCCGCGCATGTGCTTCCACACAAAATCGTCGCGATGGTTGGCGATCATCGCCACGATCGGTCCCTGGTCGATGCCGAGATAGTCGTTGTCGACCCAGCACAGGCCGGGGATGATCCGGCCATGGAGCAGCGCCTGTCCCGGCAGTGGCTCGGAGAGTGTCGGGTTGAACGCGTCGAGGAAGCCGTACTGGCCGTAGATTGCGGCACCGTAGCGGCGGTGGATTGCGGACAGTGCGGCGGTGACCAATTCGGGTTCGAACGCAATCGAGCCGACAAGCGCGGTCGGTGCAAGCGTGCCGTCGTCTCGGTCGCCCGGACCGCGCGCGGAATAGCTGAAGAATTCACGCGTAGCGCCGCCGATATCGGTCTTGAAGTCGCCCGGACCGTCGCACGCGGTGAGACCCCAACAGTCGGCGCCATAGCCGGTCCACTTGCCCGGGTTGGCGAGCGCATAATTGCGCTGCGCCCGGGTGGCACGGCGGCTGTTGTCGAACAGATCGAGATCATGCGCGCGCAGCCACGGATCGCGGATGCCGCGAAAATCGACCCAGACATGGCTGTACTGGTGGCCGAACATCGGTGGAAAATGGAGGTGGCGTTCGCCGAAATGGTCGCCCCAGCTTAGATCGAACATTCGCGTGTAGCGGGTCCAGACGCGCGGATCGATCGGGTAGGACGGGCTGCCCAGCGCGAGGAGGTAGAGCAAGGTCGCCTCATTGTAGCGGTCCCATTGGCTGGCGATGAAGCCCTTTTCGGGGTTCCAGCCCATCGACACATAGGGCCCCGTGCCAAGCATCCACGGCCAGTCGACGCGGTCGTTGATGACGCGGGCAAGGCGGCGGATTTCGGTTTCGGCGGAATCGGCGCGGTCGTAATATTGGGCGGCGAACAAAATGCCGGCAAGCAGCAGAACAGTATCGATCGACGACAGTTCGGTGGTCTCGAACCGGTGGCCTTTGTCCATGTCGATGAAATGGTAGAAGAAGCCGCGATGACCGGTAACGCCGCTTGCCGCCGGGCCTTGGGGCGCTGTCGCGAAGAAGCGAAGCGTGGTCAGCGTTCGATCACGCGCCTCGGCGCGGGTGATCCAGCCGCGCTCGGCACCGATCGCATAGGTGTTGAGCGCGAACCCTACCGCAGCAATCGAGCAAAAGCTTTTGGACGGCCAGCGATCGGGCACCAGCCCGTTGGCCGCGTTGCCGGTATCCCAGAACCACTGGAAGGTGCGGCGCTCGAGATCGTCCAGGTCGAGCGCGCCGGGCATCGGGACAAGCCCGCTGGCTGGCGCGCAGCCACCAATCGCGGCGAGCGACAGCGCCGCGCCGAGGCCGCCCAATTCCCGTCTGGTCAACATCACATCGACTCCAACCCTCTGCCCCCCAAAAAAACCCGCGCCCCCCCCCTGGCAGCGCGGGCAAGAGATTGGGGTTAGAAGCGATAGGCGGCGCGCAACTGCATCCGGCGGGGAAGGCTCAGTAAGGCGTTGGGTTCGCCAAGCCGGAAGTTGGAAGGCGGATCGCCGCAGCAGACGAACCCGCCGAAGCTGGTGTAATTCTTGTTGTTGAACAGGTTGAACACGTCGACCGATAGCGTCAGCGCCTGGCCGGGGAAGGTGGTGAATTCTTTCTCCAGCGTGACATCGACCTCGCACCGGGCGAGGATGCCCAGGCAATTCTTTTTGGGGAATTGCGAGTAGATGCGGGTGGTATTGATGTCGAAAAAGGGCGGCGTGTTGGCGTCGAACACCTGATAGGCCTGGCCGGAGCCGAGCTTGGTCAGCGTCGATAAGCGGATTCCCCATGGCAGATCGACCAGCGCGGTGCCGATCAGGCTGTGGCGCTCGATACCGGGCTTGTCGCGATAGCCGAATTCGTCGGGGGTCGGTTTGTCGAGGCTGAACAGATCGTTGCCGTTCTGCTCGGCCTTTTGTAGCGTATAGGTCAGCGAAACGCCCCAGCCGCGTGCTCTCGTGTAGGGCTTTTCAACCGTCAGGTAGATTGCCTTGTAGCGCGTATCGAGGCTGTCCGAACCGATCAGCACATTGGCATAGCCGTACGAGTTCGCCAGCCCGGTGTTGCAGCAGGTGCCGTCCGGATTGCGCGTGGCGAACAGGTGCGTGTAACCGTTCCGACCGCGGATATAGCTGGCGGTGAGAGTCGCCATCCAGTCGCGCCCGAACTTTTGCCGGATGCCAAGGCTGAACTGGTCGGTGACCGGCGGTTTGGCATTATTCTTGACCGCGAACAGCTCGGGCAGGCCGGTGAGGGCTGAGGCCTGCAGCGCAAGCAGGCCATCGCGGGTCAGATAGGCCGGGTTCCACAAGACCGTCGGACTGCCATTGCGCGGCAGGCCGTCCGAAGAGAATTCGAACCGGCCGATCGTATATTGCAGGCGGAATTGCTCATCGAGCGTGTTGTTGAATGCGTTGCGATCATAATAGCGTCCAAAACCGCCAAAAATCACCGTCCGCTGGTCGTCGTTGATGTCATAGCTGAAACCGATGCGCGGCTGGATCATGTTGAACACCGGCCGGTCATCGCCGTCAGTGATATAATCGTCGGGATCGTAATATTCAGTCTGCGGAAGCAATGCCAATAGGGCGGCGGCGTTGGCCGGTGTCGTGTACTTGTTATTGAACATGTTGCTTTCGCGATCCCAGCGCAGGCCGAGATTGAGTTGCAGCTTGTTGGTCACGTCCCAATCGTCCTGCACGTAGATACCAAACACATTATTCTTGGCCGAAATGTTGGGATCGCCGAGGCCGAGCAGCGCCTGCTGCGGGAAGCTGTAGTCGGGACCGCGGAAAACATACCTCGGCTGGACGAAGAACAATTTGTTGAACTCATACTCCTGCCGGGAATATTTGATGCCGATCTTAAACGTATGATTGCCCGCTAATTCGACATTGGGAATTGTTAGATCGTTGCGGAAAGTCAGGTTCTGCTGCTTTATATCCTGACTGCCATCCTTGCCGCCAAAGGTAATTATACCTTGATACTCAAATGTCGGCGAATTCGGGTCGAGCGATGTCGGATTGTAGTTGTAATTCAGATAATCAACCGAGGCTTCATTCAAGAATCGGTTGCCACGATACGTCCATTTCGCTAGTATCGTGTCGATTGTGTTTATCTTGTTTTCGGCAACTTCATAGCTGTTCGTTCCTCCAAATCCCTGGATGTCGGTTTCCTTGCGGCGGCTGAACGAGACATCGACTGTGCTCTTGTCATCGGGAACGAAGGTCAGCTTTCCAAAGAAAAGATCGCTTCGGAAGGGGCTATTGAAATTGCCTTCGAGGTCGCCGAATTGCGTCAGGAATGGCTCGGTACGGTTGCCCAACGTGACCGTGCTGGCGCGATCCTGATCATTGGCTTCGTAGGCACCGAAGAAGAACAGCTTGTCCTTGATGATTGGACCGCCGAGCGCCAGGCCATATTGAAGCCGCTTGAATTCGGGTTTCGAGCGGCCCGCGCGTTTGTCGAAGATGTTCTCCTCGGTCAGTTTCTTACCGGAGTAGGACACGAAGGCATCGCCGTGGAATTCGTTGGTACCCGACTTGGTCACCGAGGTGACTATCGCGGCCGATGCCTGCTCATATTCGGCCTTGAAATTCTGGGTTATGACGCGAAACTCCTGCACGGCCAGTTGAGCAAAGGGATTGCCTCGGCTGTCCTGCTGTCCGGCGACGCCCTGATCGAGGACGTTGTTCTTGAGGTTGACGCCGTCGATGAACACATTGACCCCGGACGCGGTCGATGCGCCGCTCTGGAAGCCGCGATTGGTTTCGCTGTCGTTGTACTTTACGCCCGGCGCGAGCTGGGTGAAGGCGAGAAAGTTGCGGTCGGTCTGCGGCAGGCGGCGGATCTGCTGCTGGCTGATATTGGTGGCGACTTCGCTGGTGCGGGTTTCGACCAGGCGCTGACCGACGACGACGATTGCGTCACCGTCGGTGGTTGCAGCTTCGCCGGCAGGCGCAGCGGCCGGCGGAGCGAGGTCGAGTGTCGCGCTCTGACCGATTTCGACCGTCACGCGCTGGCTGATTGCGGTGCCACCGATGTCGGTGGTGATGGTGTAGGGCGCGGGCCTGAGGCCACTCAATGTGTAGCTGCCATCTGCGCCGGCGGTGGTAGTGACGACCTGATTGGTGCCCTCATTGCGCGCCTTGACCACTGCGCCTGGCACCGCCGCGCCGGCGGCGTCGCGAACCTCGCCGCTGATCGAAGCGGTGATCGTCTGCGCCGCTGCCGGTGTTGCCATGCCGACGGTCATGGTGAGCACGGATGCGCCGAGCATCACGGCACGAAGCAGCGTGCTGCGTTTGATAAGGGTCATGACGGATTCTCCTGTTGGATTTCACGGATCATTGATTCGGTTCGTGGCGGCCTGAAACTGCTTCGCTGGGTCGAATCGCGCTCGACCAACTGCGGCGTCAGGATCGTCGCGCCAGGATCTCCGACGCCGCCGGCGAGCATCGCGATGAGCTTCCTCGCGGCGGTTGCGCCAAGCTCGGCGGTGCGGGCGTTCATGGTGGTAAGCGACGGCGCAACGTAATGCGCGGTAGGGATGTCGTCGAAGCCGGCCACGCCGACTTGGTCGCCGATCACGATTCCGGCGTCGGCCAGAACGCTGCAGCACCCGATCGCCATGATGTCATTGGCACAGAAAATCGCGTCGACCGGAAGCCGACCGGCGATCAACAAATGCGCCGCATCGGCACCGCTCCCTTCGCTATAGTCGCCCGGGATGATGATCGGTTCGCGCTCGCCGGTCGCTTCGGCGATGGCAGCGCGGAAACCGGCCTGCCGCTCCTGCGAGTCGCGATTATGACGGGGGCCCGAAACGAAGGCAATCCGGCGATAACCGCTGGTCACGAGGTGGCGGGTCATGGCCCGCGCCGCGCCGTCATTGTCGATTCCGACCGAGGCGATATCGGGGGTCGGCGCATGGCAATTGAGAAGCACTGCGGGAAGGCCTGGTGAAAGCGCGTCGAACAATCGCTCGCGACGGACATCGGGACTCATGACCAGCAGACCATCGACCTGGCCACGCATGGCGCGCGCTGCACTAGCGGCTTCGTGCGGGTTGCCGTGCATGTTGCCGAGCAGGAGCTGTAGCCCGTGGGCGTGGGCGACCCGATCGATGCCGCGAATCAGCTCGCTGAAATATTCGCCGAACAGATCGGGAAGGACGACTCCGATCGCATCGGATTTGCGCCGGGTCAGGCTGCGCGCGCCAGAGTGCGGGACATAACGCAGCTTGGTCGCGGCGGCCTCGATTCGGGCGCGGGTTTCGTGAGTGACATTGGCATGGCCGTTGAGCGCGCGCGACGCCGATGCGACCGACACGCCCGCGTCTCGCGCTACATCGCGAATGGTGACCATCGCGCTCCTCTCCGGCCCCCGCGATCTGTCGTCGTCAGTGGGCCCAATGCCGCGCGGCAAGAATGCCGCGCTTTACCAATGTAACCGGTTACATTGGCGGATCGCAAGTCACCAATTTGTCACAGTTGGTCGGCGCGAAAAGCGTCAAGGGCGAGTGACCGCCCGGCCGTCGGCGGCAAACAGATGGAGATGGGCAGGATCCGGCATAAGCCGCACCGACTCGCCCTCACGCACTCGGGCAGGTTCGACATGGTGCCACACCAGCGACGGCGCGTCGGACGCGGCCTGGTGGAGGTGGATGTTGACGCTGCTGCCGAGCCGCTCGATGAAATCAGCGCGCAGATTGAGACCGCCTTGGTCGCCGCCGGAGCGCCAATGCTCGGGCCGGACGCCGAGCGTCAGTGGCGCGCCAACCGGAATGCTGCCGCCGGCGGGAAGCGCGACGCGCTCGCCGCTCGCCAGCTCAAGCGCGCGGCCCGACGCGCCATCGTCGACGACTTGGCCATCGAGGAAGTTCATCTGCGGCGAACCGATGAAGCCGGCAACAAAACGGTTGGCGGGGCGCTCGTAAAGTTCGGAAGGGGTACCGACTTGTTCAACCACCCCTTCGCGCATCACAACGATGCGATCGGCCAGCGTCATCGCCTCGACCTGATCGTGGGTGACGTAGACGGTAGTCGTGCCGAGCTGGCGGTGAAGCGCCGCGAATTCGAAGCGCATGCGGTTGCGCAGCGAGGCGTCGAGGTTCGACAGCGGCTCATCGAATAGGAACACTTGCGGCTGGCGTACGATGGCGCGGCCGATCGCGACCCTTTGCCGCTGCCCTCCCGACAAGGCGGCGGGCTTGCGCGCAAGATAATCGCCCAGCCCGAGGATCGCGGCGGCGCGCTGCACCGCCTCGTCGACCTCGGCCTGCTGGCGTTTCGCGAGACGCAGCGCGAACGCCATATTTTCGTAGACTGTAAGGTGCGGATAGAGCGCGTACGACTGGAAAACCATGGCGATGCCGCGCTCGGCGGGCGGGAGTGCATCGACTCGGCGCCCTCCGATCGAGATGCTGCCGGCGTCGAGCTGTTCGAGTCCGGCGATGGCGCGCAGCAAGGTTGACTTGCCGCACCCCGACGCGCCGACGATTACGCAAAATTCGCCTTCGGCAACGGTCAGGTCGACGCCCCTGAGGACGGCCGTGTCGCCGAACGATTTATATGCTTGATCGATCGTTAGGCCAGCCACCAAAGCCTCCTTATCGTCGTATGAACCGCAACTATAGCGCTTCACATCACGAACATGTCCGTCCGATGCGTCACACAGGCGCTACCTGACTGCAATGGGTGCAACGGGCTTTGTGCAGGCAAATCATGCTGACCGGCATCAGCATGGACGAATAGCGGCTTTCCTATGTTAGTATCTCGAAAACGGACCGTCCGCTTCCGGCCAAATTCGGCCGGCCAGAGTCTCAGCGGCCTAAAGTCCGTTTCGGTGGACCAACATCGGCCTGGTCGGCGACTTGTTCAAGATCGTTCCCGAGCTGACCGAAAAGCTTTAGCCCCAAACGCCAAACGGGCCCGCCTCAGGAGGAAGAGGGCGAGCCCGAAGGCTTGTGGACTGATCCTATGTTAGCGATCTTCGCGAGCGGCCTCTCGGCGGGCGCTGGCCGATCCCTTTGCCGACGAATTAGCCGAACCGCTGGCCGAGCCGCTGGTGCCGTTGCGGGCAACCGACAGCGTCTTGCCAGCCGTTGTGTCCAACGAACCGTTGGCGCTCCCGCCGTTGCTGTTGCGTTTCGCGGACAATGTCTTGCTGACGGCACCGTTGAGGGAGCTATTGGCGCTCCCGCCGGTGCCGCCATCGCCGCCGCCGCGAGTCAAGGATAGCGTCTTGTTCAAAGTGCCGTTCAGGGCGCCATTGGCGTTGCCGTCGCCGTTGCCATTGTTGGCAGTACGGCCAGCAGACAGCGTTTTGCCTACGGCTCCGTCAAGCGTTCCGTTCGCCGATCCGCCATTGCCGCCCGCACCACGCGTCACTGACAGGGTCCCACTGACCGCGCCGTCGAGGGTTCCGTTTGCCGACCCGCCGCCATTGCCGTCACGCGTTACTGACAACGTCTTGCGGATCGCCGCATTCGCCGAGCTGCTGATCTGGCCGGCGAGCGAGCCGCCGTCGTTGGTGCCAAGCGTGTCGGTGCCAAGGCTGACCTGCTTGCTGATCGATTGATCGGTCGATGAGGAGCCGGCGAGGCCGATAGCGTGGCCAAGACCGTTGCCGTTGGTCGCAGCATTGGCGACGCTGCTGACCGATCCGGCGAGGCCCGCGTTGGCGCTGCCGTTGCCGTTGCGGGAATCGATCGAACGGCTCGACGAGATGCTGCCACCGACCGTGTTGCTAAGCGCGCCGGAAGCGTTGCCGACAATCGAGCCGCTGCCGAGCAGGCCGCCGCCGGAACCGCCAAGCGCACCTGAGACAGCGCCGCCGAGACCGCCGCTGCCGCTTCCGCCGAAGAGCTGGGCCTGGGCGGGAGCTACGGCGAGGGCCGAACCGGCCAGCGCGATAGCGAGAAGTTTGGAATTGAACATGGTCTTTCTCCCTTGCGTGCGAGGGGCATCGCTCGCCCCGTCTTCAAGGAGAACGGCGCCGCCCCGGGAGTTCATCCCGGAACGACGCAGAATTTATTTCAGCCCGACCGCTTTCGGCGCGATCCGGCACGCCTTGCAGACAATCCCCTGGCCGACGCGGCCCTTGCCGGGAACGGCTTCGAGTGCGAGGCGCGCCGACGATCCGGCGGTCGCGAGGCGGGCTGCGACCAGAGGAGCGGCGAAGCTTGTCCCACGCACCACGGCATAGCCTTTGCCCGGCGATGCAGCGACGAGATCGGCGCCGGGGGCAGCGAAGTCGAGATGCGTCGAGCGGCTCGCTTCGCGTAGCGCGCGATCATTGGCGTCGACCCCGGTTACCGCGATCACCCCGGGATAAGAGGCCGGATATTGCGGCGGCGCGGCGGGGCCGTCATTGCCGACTGCCGCGACCAGTGCGATCCCGCGCGAACGCAGGACGGAAACCGCTCGCTCCATCGCCGCATTGCGCGGCCCGACCAAGCTCACGTTGATCACCGCCGGTCGTTTGGACGCGGCCCACGCCAGGGCGCGGATGATGGTGGTTGCCGATCCCGCCGCCGGATTGCCGCCATAGACGTCGGCGACGAACAATTGCGCGCCCGTCGCGGCGCCGCGAAAGTTTCCCGCGCTGCCGACCAGCAACGATCCGACCGCAGTGCCATGCCCGGTCGGCTGGACTGGGCCGGCAAACCCCCGCTGGTCAATGCTGGCCTGGGCTAGGCTGGAATGCGCCGCAACGCCGCCATCGATCAT
>Ga0136633_1002578_pt1 | contig 12383 bp, 9 predicted proteins | sample AntDrymeUQ832206_2_FD_105494 | JGI IMG/M metagenome (GOLD analysis project Ga0136633, IMG submission 105494) | Polar desert sand microbial communities from Dry Valleys, Antarctica - metaG UQ83 (22.06) | ecosystem: Environmental > Terrestrial > Soil > Desert | place: Antarctica: Dry Valley... | reverse complement strand
TACAGCAGTGCGGGCAGTCCGGGCGGCAGACCCTCGGTCACCGACGTGCGCTGCTTCTCCTCGGCCTTGCGCGCCTCCCACAACTCATTGACCGCGGTGGGGTCGAGGGCGGCGCCCACCTCGTCACCGAACACGTGGGGGTTGCGGCGGTACATCTTCTCGGTGATGTCTCGCGCGACATCGGCCATCGTGAACGCCTCGTCCTCCTCGGCGATCGCGGCGTGGAAGAACACCTGGAGCAGTAGGTCACCCAGCTCCTCGCGCAGGTGGAGGTCATCGCCGGTGTCAAGCGCCTCCAGCGTCTCGTAGGTCTCCTCGAGCAGGTAGCGCGCGAGGGAACGGTGGGTCTGCTGGGCCTTCCACGGACACTCGGCCCGGAGCCGACGCATGACGCGCAGGAACTCGAGGACCGCCTCGTCGGGGTCCTCGCCGAGCTTCACGGGGTGGGGGTCAGCGCCCGCAGCGCTGCGTCGCGGGCAGGAGCCGGGCGGTCACGGAGTTGGGCTCCTCGACCTGACCGTTCTTGGCCATCTCGCTGACGGCGAACGACACGGACCCGTCCTCGGCGGTGAGGCCGCCGTCCTTGGTCCTGGTGCCGAGCACGGGGTCGAACTCCACGCCGTTCTCGGCGATCCACGTCTCGAACTCGTCGGTGCCGGCGGCCACGAAGTCGGCGTACTCACCCCGACCGTCGAGGACGACCTCGCCCACGGCGGCCTGGACCGCCTCGACGTACGGCGGAGCCGTCTGGACCTCCAACACGCTGTCGCGCAGGTCCTCGGGGACGGACGCGATCTGCTGGCGCAGCCCCGCGACGGTCTCGAGGTACTGGTCGCTGTCCTCCCCCGTGACGCCGTAGTCCTCAGCGAGCTGGTCGGCGACCGACCGGAGCGCGAGCGTGCCCGCGATACCGCTGCGGAAGAAGCTGTGGGGGAAGGTCTGGGCCTCGCCCTCGAGCTGCGGCTCGAGGGCGGCGCAGAAGTCGGCGGCGATCTCGTCGACCTGGTCGAGCGAGATCCTCTCCTCGCCCACCTCGACGGCGGTGCCCGGCTGCAGCGCACCACAGCCGGTGAGCGTGAGTGCTGCGAGGACCGCAACGACACCCGGGACGTGGAACTTCCTCACGACTGCTGCTCCTTCGGATCAATCACCGAGTCGATGACGGTGCGGGCCCATTCAAGCAGGGCCACTCCCTCGAGCGGACGGCCCGTCGCGGCCGGCGTCCCTGGCCGCGGCACGAGCACGGTCTCGAGCTGGGTCTTCACGATGCTCTTGGGATAGAGCCGCCCCAGCCGGATCACTCGGGACTCGGGCAGGCTCACCGGCGCGAACCGGACGTTGCGGCCGGCGAGGGTGACCTCGCCGACGCCGGCCTGCCTGGCGCGGGCCCGGAACCGCGCCACCAGCAGCAGCGCGGCGACCGGCTCCGGCGGCTCGCCGTACCGGTCGTTGAGCTCCTCGAGAACCAGGTCGACGTCCCCGTCCTCGCGCACCTCGGCCAGCCGCTTGTACATCTCCAACCGCAGCCTCTCGCTGGGGATGTAGTCATGGGGCAGGTGCGCGTCGACCGGCAGCTCGATCCGCACCTCGCGCAGCCTCTGGTCCTCGGCCTCGGCGCCGCCCTTGAACTCGTTGACCGCCTCGCCGACCAGCCGGACGTAGAGGTCGAAGCCGACGTCGGCGATGTGGCCGGACTGCTCGCCGCCGAGCAGGTTGCCGGCGCCGCGGATCTCGAGGTCCTTCATCGCGATCGCCATGCCGCCGCCGAGGTCGGAGTGCTGTGCCAGCGTCGCGAGCCGCTCGTGGGCGGTCTCGGTCAGCGGCTTCTCCGGTGGGTACAGGAAGTAGGCGTAGGCGCGCTCGCGGCTGCGACCGACCCGGCCGCGCAGCTGGTGCAACTGGGAGAGGCCGAGGGTGTCGGCGCGCTCGATGATCATGGTGTTGGCGTTGGAGACGTCGAGGCCGGACTCGACGATCGTGGTGCAGACCAGCACGTCGAAGCGCTTCTCCCAGAAGTCGAGCATCACCTGCTCGAGCTGGTGCTCACCCATCTGGCCGTGGGCCGTCGCCACCCGCGCATCGGGGACCAGCTCGCGGATCTTCGCGGCCGCCTTCTCGATCGAGCTGACCCGGTTGTGGATGTAGAAGACCTGTCCGTCGCGCAACAGCTCGCGGCGTACGGCGGCGGTGACCTGGCGGTCCTCGTAGGACCCGACATAGGTCAGCACCGGGTGCCGCTCCTCGGGCGGGGTGGTGATCGTCGACATCTCCCGGATACCGGTCACCGCCATCTCGAGGGTGCGCGGGATCGGCGTGGCACTCATCGACAGCACGTCGACGCTGGTGCGCATCCGCTTCATCTGTTCCTTGTGCTCCACGCCGAAGCGCTGCTCCTCATCGACGATGATCAGGCCGAGGTCCTTCATCCTGACGTCGGGGTTGAGCAGCCGGTGGGTGCCGACCACGATGTCGATCGAGCCTTCCGCGAGCTCGGCCATGACCTCGCGCGCCTCGGCGTCGGTCTGGAACCGCGACAGCGCCTTCACGGTGACCGGGAACCCGCTCATCCGCTCGGCGAAGGTGGAGAGGTGCTGGGTGACCAGCAGCGTCGTGGGGACGAGGACGGCGACCTGCTTGCCGTCCTGGACGGCCTTGAACGCCGCGCGCACCGCGATCTCGGTCTTGCCGTACCCGACGTCGCCGCAGACCAGCCTGTCCATCGGGACGCTGCGCATCATGTCGCCCTTGACCTCGTCGACCGTGCTCAGCTGGTCGGGGGTCTCCTGGAACGGGAACGCGTCCTCGAGCTCACGCTGCCACGGGGTGTCCGGTCCGAACACGTGCCCCTGCGTGGCCTGGCGCGCGGCGTAGAGCTTGATCAGCTCCGCGGCGATCTCACGGACCGCCTTGCGGGCGCGGTTCTTGCGCTTGGACCAGTCGGCGCCGCCGAGCCGGTCGAGGCTCGGTTGCTCGCCGCCGACGTAGCGGGTGACCTGGTCGAGTGCGTCGGCCGGGACGTAGAGCCGGTCCGGCGGGCCACCACGCTTGGAGGCGCCGTACTCGATCACGAGGTATTCGCGGGTGGCGCCCTGCACCTCGCGCTGCTTCATCTCCACGAAGCGACCCACGCCGTGCTGCTCGTGGACGACGTAGTCGCCGGCCTTCAGCTCCAGCGGATCGATCTGCTTCTTGCGCCGCGCCGGCATCCGTCGCATGTCGCGGGTCGAGGACTTCTGGCCCGAGAGATCGTCGCCGGTCAGCACCGCGAGCCGCGTCGTCGGGTCGACGAAGCCGTGGTCGAGTGCCCCGCACGAGACGGTGACGACGCCGGGGCGCGGCTCGAGCGCGTCGGGCTCGACGAACGCGGCGGGGACGTCGTGGTCGGCCAGTACCTCGACCATGCGCTGGGCCGGGCCGTGTCCGGGGTGGAGCACGACGACCCGGTGGTCGTCGGCGAGCCAGCCGCGGATGTCGGAGATCGCCCGCTCGAGATCGCCGCGGTAGGCCTCGGCGACCCGCGCCGGCAGCACCCGGCCCTCGACGCCGTCGGTGTCCCCCGGCACAGGCGCGTCGGACTCGATGCCGAACGGGCTGACGCTCCACCACGCACGCCCGCCCTGCAGCACGTGCTGCCGGACGTCGCCGAGCTCGCGGTAGGACGCCGCCCCGAGGTCGATCGGCGACTGGCCGCCCGAGGCCGCCGCCGCCCAGCTCGCGCCGAGGAACTCCTCGCTGGTGGCGACCAGGTCGTGCGCGCGGGAGCGGACGCGTTCGGGGTCGAGCACGACGACGTGGCTGTCCTGCGGCAGCAGGTCGACCAGCAGCTCCATCCCGTCGACGAGTACCGGCGCGAGCGACTCCATCCCCTCCACGGCGATACCGGCCGCGATCTTGTCGGTCAGCTCCGCCAGCTGCGGGTGGGCGCGGCCGAGCTCGGCCGCGCGGCGCCGTACGTCCTCGGTGAGGAGCAGCTCTCGGCACGGCGGCGCCCACAGCCGTGGGACCGACTCGAGCGTGCGCTGGTCAGAGACGGAGAAGCTGCGGATCTCCTCGACGTCGTCGCCCCAGAACTCCACCCGCAGCGGGTGTTCCTCGGTCGGCGGGAAGACATCGACGATGCCGCCGCGGACCGCGAACTCGCCGCGCTTCTCGACCAGGTCGACACGGGAGTACGCCGCGTCCGCGAGCGACTGGACGACGCCCTCGAGTGGTGCCGTGGCGCCGGGGGTCAGCTCGACCGGGACCAGGTCGCCGAGGCCGGGCACCTGCGGCTGGAGCAGCGACCGGACCGGGGCGACGACGACCTTGAGCGGACCGTTGGTGGCGTCGTCACCGGGGTGGCACAGCCGCCGCAGCACGGCCAGCCGGCGACCGACGGTGTCGCTGCGCGGGCTGAGCCGCTCGTGCGGGAGGGTCTCCCAGCTCGGGTAGTAGCCGATCAGCGACGGGTCGACCAGGTCGGCCAGAGCGGCCACCAGGTCCTCGGCATCGCGGGAGGTCGGCGTCACCGCGAGCACGGTCCGGTGCTGTTCGACCAGGCCGGCGACCACGAACGGCCGCACGCCTGCCGGACCGGTCAGGTCGAGGGCGGGAAGCACCGCCCCCTTCGCGTCGGCCATCGCCTGGGCGAGGACAGGTTCGGCGAGGACCGCGGCAGTCAGGCCGGAGAGGCTCACGGGTTCCCTTCGAGGAGGCGTGGGCGCGCAACGTGACCCCGGTCGGGTCCGACAGGGGGTAAGTCACCCAGTTTACGGTGTCCGCATGCGGCACAGCGGGGGACGTCGGCTCGCGGCCCTGGCGTGCGCGGTCGCGCTGGTGGGAACCGGTTGCGGCACGATCCGGGACTTCTTCAGCGAACCGGCGGTCTTCGACACCGGGATCGAGCCACTCACCCTCGAGCTCGGCGGCCCCGCCTACACCGCAGCCGTCCGGGGCGGGCTGCTGGTCCGCGACGGCGACGAGCACGTGGTCCTGCCCCGTGCTTCGTCGGCCGCGTGGCTGCCCGACGGTCGGGTGCTGGCGTTCACCGGCCGACGCACCCAGGTGGTCGACCCGGGGAGCGGGCCGGTCGGGCCGACGCTGCGCGTGGACCCGGATCCCGAGCGCCCGGTCAGCAGCGTCGGCATGCTGCGCGGCAGCGACCCGGTCCGGCTGGCGTCGTACGACCTCGACCTGACGCGCACGAGTGTCGTGGACCTGCCCGGCACCGACAACCCGGACGCCACCCGGTCCAACGAGCTGGCTCGCCACTACTACGGCTCGGCGCCGACCGTCGACGGCGCGAGGTTCGTCGAGTGGCACGACGGCAGCGAGTTCTACGAGGACGGCGACTACGGCGTGCTGCGGATCGAGGGCGACGAGCAGTCCAACGTGCTCGTGAACGCCCGGATCGTCGATCTGTTCGCGACCCCGGACGGCGCCGCGCTGCTCGCGCTGCGGCAGTCCAGCGGCCAGCCGTGCGGAGGATGCGTGGTCCCGCAGGACATCGTCGAGATCGACCCGGCCACCGGCGAGATCGTGGGTGAGTACGGCATGCCGGAGGGGTACGACGATGCGTGGCGGGTGCAGGCCGTCGACAAGGTCGGCGAGCGGGTGGCGGTCCGCTTCCACGAGACGCGTCGAGACCAGGGGCTCCCGCAGGAGGTGCCGACCGGGACCTGGGTGTTCGACGGCTCCTGGGAGCTCCTCGAGCGCAGCGACAAGGTCACCACCTGGTGGCAGGGTGAGGGACGGATCGAGACCCGGCCGGCCCCGGACGAACCGGCCCGCCGCGATGGCCTCCAGCTGGTGTGGATCAGCGGAGATGAGGAGGTCGAGCTCCCCGGCGAGCTGATCTGGGCGCGCGGGCACGACACCGCGTGGGGATCGGTGGCCGGGCGGCTGCTGCCGCCGCCGTGATCCGCGTGCGATGCACGGTGGCAGCTGTGGGCGTGCTGATCCTCGTGGTGGGCTGCTCGGGAGAGGTACGCCGCGAACCCCAGCCGGAGGTGGACGCCCCGTCCAGCACGACACCTCAGCGAGAGCCCGACCCGGAACCAGTCCCGATGCGGCCGTCGTCACCACGCGAGGCCGCGCACCAGCTCTTGACCGCTGAGCGGACGATCCAGGATCCGGCGTCCGCGCGGCCACTGCTCAGGGCCGCGGGCCACTCCCAGCAGTTGGCTGTCCGGGAGCCGGCCGACCACCCCGGCTGGGACGACCGCGTCGCCCGGCGACTGCCACCGCAGGTCCGCCGCGACACCACCGACACGGTGGCCGCCAGGCGCGCTTTCCGGGGCATGCACCCAGACGATGACTCCGATCTCGCCTCGGAGCTCCCTGCCTGGCGGATCGTTCGGCCACGACCTGCCGCCGAGCTGCGGCGCTACTACCGCGAGGCCGAGCGGCGGTACGGCGTGGGCTGGGAGTACCTCGCTGCGATCAACCTGGTGGAGACCGGCTTCGGCCGGATCCGCGGCACGTCCGTCGCCGGCGCCCAGGGCCCGATGCAGTTCATCCCGACCACGTGGGACATCTACGGAGCCGGCGGCGACATCGAGGACCCCCACGACGCGATCCTCGCGGCGGGCAGGCTGCTCAGCGCCAACGGGTTCGCCGACAACCCGGCCGGTGCGCTCTACCGCTACAACAACTCCAGCGCCTACGTGCGCGGCGTGACCCTCCACGCGCGCGTCATGCAGCGCCGACCACGCGCCTACCTCGGGCTCCACCAGTGGCAGATCTACTACCTGACGCGCGTCGGCAGCATCCTGCTCACCGAGGGGTACGACGAGCGCAGGCCGGTCCCGGTCAGGGAGTACCTGGCCAGCCGGTCCTGACGCCGACCGCTGCCATCCGGGACTGCAGGGTCGGCAATCTGTCGGCGAGCTCCCACTGCACGGCCCGGAGACCGACGTCGCGGGCCCCGGCCACGTTGGTGGCCATGTCGTCGATGAAGCAGACCTGGTCAGGATCCGCTCCGAGGTCGTCGAGGATCGTGCCGAAGAACCCGGCCTCGGGCTTGGCCACGCCGAGGTCGCTCGAGTAGTAGGAGCCGTCGAGGATCTCGGCGTACGGCAAGGATTCCTTCATGTACGCCGCCCGCCCGCTGTCCTGGTTGGTGGCCAGGTGCACCGACAGCCCCGCGGCACGCCACCGGCCGACCTGCGCCACCATCTCCGGGTCGGGCTCGATCGCCAGCCAGATCCGCTCGTAGACCTGCTGCGCGTCGTGGTCTCTCCCGAGCGCCCGCAGTCGTTCAGCCAGCAGGGGGACGACCTCCAGGCGTCCAGTCAGCACCTCGCCCTCGGGACGGAAGGTGTCGCGCAACCACTCGCCCGGGTCCTCGCCGAGCACCTCGGCGAGTGCCGGGCGGAAGCCGATGGTGCCGACCTGGAGCACGTCGTCGGCGTCGAGCAGGAGGTGTCGGACGGTCACGGGGTCAGGTGGCGCCGCACGAGCTCAAGGATCTGCTCGGCCAGTTCCGGGCGGCAGACCAGCAGGTCCGGCAGCGAGGTGTCGTCCTGGTTGTAGACCAGCGGGGACCCGTCGACGCGGGAGCAGTGCAACCCGGCAGCGCGGGCGACCACGACCGGGGCCGCGTTGTCCCACTGGTACTGCCCGCCGGCGTGGATGTAGGCGTCGGCGAGGTCGCGGACGACGCTCATCACCTTCACCCCAGCCGACCCCATCGGCACCAGCTCGGCGTTGATCTCCTCGGCCAACGACTGCACGAACGCGGGCGGGCGGGTGCGGGAGACCGCGATCCGGGGACGGTCGCTGGTGCGCGGCGGCACCACCGCAGGCGTTCCGGTGTGGAAGGTCTCGCCCAGCGACGGTTGGGCCACGGCACCGGCGGTGAGTCCGTCGCCGGGGGCGCTCTTCTCCCACAGCGCGACGTGGACGGCCCAGTCGTCACGCGGCGGTTCGGAGAACTCACGGGTGCCGTCGAGCGGGTCGATGATCCACACCCGGTCGGCCTGGAGGCGCGCCTTGTCGTCGCTGGCCTCCTCCGAAAGCACGTGATCACCGGCCCGGTGCTCGCCGAGGAGGGCGGCCAGCAGCTCCTGGGCCGCGGCGTCGCCGGCGTCCTTGAGCTCTCGACCCACCAGCCCCTGGCCACGCACCTCCAGCAGCCGGGCTCCGGCCGCTTCGGCGGCCCAGACGGCGAAGGCGTGGTCGTCGGTGCGGGCGGCGTCGGGGATCTGGTTCGTCACGCCCGTCACCCTACCGAGCGCTCACCCGTTGAAGGTCTGCTGCGTCCGCTCGAGGCCGTCGGCGATCAGCGACTCGACGGCATCGGCAGCGCGGTCGACCTGGAACGGCAGCTCCTTGCGCTCGGTGGTCGAGTAGGTGGAGAGCACGAAGTCGGACACGTCTTGTCGACCGGGAGGCCGGCCGATGCCGGCGCGGACCCGGAAGAAGTCGCCGGTGCCCAGGGATGACCGCATCGAGCGCAGCCCGTTGTGGCCGTTGTCGCCGCCACCGAGCTTGACCCGGAGTGTGCCGAACGGGATGTCGAGCTCGTCGTGGATCGCGACGATCCGCTCGGCGGGCACCTTGTAGAACGTCGCCAGCGCCTTCACCGGGCCACCGGACTCGTTCATGTAGCACCGCGGCCGAGCGAGTACGACGCGGGCGCCACCGGCACCCGGCGCGCCCAGCCGTCCTTCGACGACGTCGGCGCGGCCGGACTTGTGGGCCCGGAACGGGGACCCGAGTCGGGTGGCCAGCTCGTCGGACACGAGATGGCCGACGTTGTGACGGTGGCCGGCATAGGCAGGGCCGGGATTCCCCAGCCCGACCACGAGCCACACCTCGGACCCCGTCGGAACGGTCCCCGGGTGGCTGGTGGTCATGGCTGAAGTATCCCGGCCCCGCCCCAGCACCTGTCGCAGCAGGTTGCCGAACGTCACTCCTGGGAGTCGCCCTCCGCGGCGTCGTCCTTGCCGCCGTCGGACGCCTCGGCGCCCTCGGCTGCCTCGGCGGCCTCCTCGTCGGACTCGTCGCGCTCGATGCCAGCCTCGGCCTCGGCCTCCTCCAGCTCGGCCTCGAGGGCCTCCTCGGTGCGCTGCTGGGTGACGTTGACGATGAGCAGCTCGGGGTCGGAGAGCAGCGTGCTTCCGGCCGGGAACGTCAGGTCGGAGGCGTGGATCAGGGTGCCGACCTCAGCGCCCTCGATGGAGACCTCGAAGTACTCGGGGATGTGGGTGGCCTCGGCCTCAACCTGGATGGTGGAGTTCTCGGTCACAACCAGGGTGTCGGGGCCGGCGGTGCCGACCAGGTGGATCGGGACGTCGACGGTGACCTTCTCGCCGCGCGTGACCGAGACGAAGTCGACGTGCTCGATGACCCGACGGATCGGGTCGACCTGGACCTGCTTGGTCAGCGCGAGCTGGCTGTTGCCGTCGATCTGGAGGTCCAGCAGGGCGTTCGCGCCGCCGTGCTTGAGGGCCATCATCGTCTCGTGGCCCGGCAGGGTCACGTGGATCGGGTCGCCTCCGTGGCCGTAGACGACCGCCGGGATCTTGTCGTCGCGGCGGATGCGGCGGGCCGCGCCCTTGCCGAACTCGGTCCGCTGCTCCGCGGTGATCTTCTCAGCCATGTCTGTCTCCTCAGTTCGAAAGTCGTGGGCCCCGGAAACGACGAACGCCGCGCGACAGCGCGGCGTCTGGGCCGGCCCTGTCGATCACGGACTTCCTGCTCTCACTCCCGAGCAGTCGTCCCTCGCCGAGGCAACCGGCTCAGAATAGTCCGACGCGCGCCGGCGAGCCAATCGGCGTAACCTCGCCGCCGTGTCACTCACTCTCACCGAGGCCCGCACCCGGGCCGCCCTGGTTTCCGACGTCTCCTACGACCTCCACTTCGACCTCACCGATCGCGACACGTTCGGCGTTCGCGCCGTGGTGCGCTTCGCGTGCAGCGGGCCGGGAGGCGCCACCTTCCTGGAGCTCACGGCCGGGCAGGAGGTGTTGCTCGACGGTCTCCCCGCGACCACCTACGACGGGCGCCGGATCACCCTGACCGACCTCGCCTCCGACAACGAGGTCACGATCGAGGCGCGGGTTCCCTACGTCACCGACGGGGACGGCATGCACACCTTCACCGACCCCGCCGACGGCGCGACCTACGTCTCGGCGTACGTCGGCATAGACCTCGCGCAGCGCATCTTCCCCTGCTTCGACCAGAACGACCTCAAGGCACCCGTCACCGTCGCGGTCACCGCACCCGAGGGGTGGCGGGTCATCGCCAACGGCCGCCTCGCCGGTGAGCAGGACGGCACCTGGAGCTTCGCGACCACGCCGCCGATCCCGCTGCCGATGTTCACCGTGTGCGCCGGCCCGTGGCACTCCGTCACGTGGGAGCACGACGGGCTGCCCTTCGGCTGGCACGCCCGCGCGTCACTCGCGAGCCAGCTCGACCGCGACGCCGAGGAGCTCATCTGGGTCACCGAGTCGTGCTTCGACCACTACGGCGAGCTGTTCGGGGAGCCGTTCGCGTTCGGCTCCTACGACCAGGCGTTCGTGCCGGGCCTCAACTGGGGCGCCCTCGAGAACCCCGGCTGCGTGACCTACCGCGACGAGATCTTGCCGATCGGCACGCCGACGGAGAGCGAACGGCGCCGCCGGGCGATGATCATCGCCCACGAGATGGCTCACCAGTGGTTCGGCAACCTCACCACGATGACCTGGTGGGAGGACACCTGGCTCCAGGAGTCGTTCGCCGACTACATGGGCTTCCGGGTCTCCGCGGATGCCGCCGGCTTCCAGGGCACGTTCGTCGACTTCGCGGTCCGGCCCAAGGTGCGGGCCTACGCCGCCGACGAGCGTCGCTCCACCCACCCGGTCGCGCCGCTGGCCGAGGAGGTGGGGGACGTCGACGAGGCGAGCACCAACTTCGACTCGATCTCCTACGCCAAGGGCAACTCGGTGTTGCAGCAGCTGGTGACCTGGCTCGGCGACGACGACTTTCTCGCCGGCGTCCGCACCTACTTCGGCCGCCACCGGTTCGGAAACGCCACCCTCGCCGACTTCGTCGCCGCGCTCGACTCCGCCACCGAGCGCGACGTGCGTTCCTGGGTCGAGGCCTGGTTGCGGACGTCCGGGTTCGACACCATCCGGGTCACCCGCGAGGACGACGCCGTGGTGCTCACCCGTGAGGGATCGCGTCCCCACCGCTTCGCGGTCACGTCGTACGACGGGAACCTGGTCGCGCTCGGCACCGAGTTCGTCGACCTGGCCGACCAGCCGATCCGGCTCCCCGCGGCGGCCGTCGTGGTGCCCAACAGCGGCGGCGAGACGTTCGCCCGGTTGCGTCTGGACCCCCGCAGCTGGGAGCTGCTGGCCCGTGATCTCGCCTCGGTCGCCGAGGAGGACGTGCGGGCCATCGTCTGGAGCACCGCGATGGACCTGGTCCGCTGCGGCGAGCTGCCGCCCGAGGCATTCCTCGGGCTGGTGACCCGCCACCTGCCGCGCGAGCGCCACATCGGCATCACCGAAGCTGTGCTGGGCTGGACGCTCGGCACCCTCGTCGTACGCCACCTGGCACCGGAGGCCGCCGTCGACGCGGTCACGCAGATCGCGGCCGCCTGCGAGAGCGGGCTGGCCTCGGAGCCGGACGAGATGCTCGCGATCAGCCTGACGCGGATGCTGGCCGTCACCACCCCGGACTCGATGCTGTTGCAGCGCTGGCTGGTCGACCGGGTCACGCACACCGGGATCGAGGTCGACCAGCACCTGCGGTGGCTGGCCGTGATCAGGCTCGCCGCTCTCGGTGAGCTCACCGCCGAGGAGATCGGCGAGGAACGTGCCGGCGACGGCACCATCCAGGGCGTGCTCGGTGCCGCCGAGGCCCTCGCGGCCCGGCCGGACTCGGACGCGAAGGCCGAGGCGTTCGGGCGGCTGCTGGGCGAACCTCCCCTGTCGAACCGCGAGTTCGAGGCCACCGCCGCCGGCATCTTCGATCCGGAGCAGGCCGCGCTCGTGGCGCCGTACGTGGAGCGCTACTTCGCGGAGGGCCTCGAGCTGGCCCGCCGCCGCGGCCCCAGCTTCGAGGAGCAGGTGGGCGACGCGTTCCCCACCGTGCCGTTCACCGAGGCCCAGGTCGAGCTGCTCGCCCGCACGCTGGAGGGCGACGTCCCGACCGTGCTGCGCCGTAGCTGGGAGGACGCCTACGACGACCTGACGCTGGGTCGCGTGCGGTAGTCAAGGCCGGCACACCCTGCCAGCGTCGTCCGTGGCGTGCGATGGCAAGGCCGAGGAGGGAAGGCGGCCTTGGAGCGGAGCGGGCCGTCGACCGACGAGAACGCAGCCAGCGTGCGGCACGGGCGGCGCTGGTCAGGCGTGGCCGTCGAACATGGAGGTAACCGATCCGTCCTCGAAGATCTCGCGGATGGCGCGCGCGAG
>Ga0136633_1002577_pt1 | contig 12383 bp, 15 predicted proteins | sample AntDrymeUQ832206_2_FD_105494 | JGI IMG/M metagenome (GOLD analysis project Ga0136633, IMG submission 105494) | Polar desert sand microbial communities from Dry Valleys, Antarctica - metaG UQ83 (22.06) | ecosystem: Environmental > Terrestrial > Soil > Desert | place: Antarctica: Dry Valley... | reverse complement strand
GGCGCGCTCGAACGGCGATCTGATCGGCAAGGTCCGGCAGATGGCCGAGGACGTCGGCCGTCGCGCCGCAACGATCGCCGAGGCCCGCGAGATGCTCGGCCTCGGACCGCCCAGAGGCTGATGGAATGGAGGCCGCAAGCCCTGAGCGGCTGAAGATCTCGGGCCTGGCCGAGGCCGCCGGAGTACCGGTGGCGACCGTCCGGCACTACCTGCGCGAGGGGCTGCTTCCGGAAGGTGAGAAGACCTCCCGCAACATGGCTTATTACTCCCCGGACCTGGTCGAGCGGATCAAGCTGATCAAGCAGCTCCAGGAAGACCGGTTCATGCCGCTGCGCGTGATCGGCGAGCTGCTCGAGCGTGCCGGGGGAGATGAGAGCGGCCTGCGGGCGGTGATCGAGAGCGATACCTCGCTGCTCGAGCGTGCCCTGGAGACCGAGCGGGGAAGAACCTCGCTCGTCGATGTGATCGAGCGCCACGGGGTCCCCGAGCCGGCCTTGAAACGGCTGGCCGAGCTGGGGATCCTGACCCCGGACGCGAAAGGCTATTCGCCGTCCGATGTGCGGATCGTCGAGGCGATCTCGCGCTTTCGCGCCGGCGGCTATGACGAGCGGATCGGCTTCACGGTCCACGACGTCGAGCGTTTCGTCGAACCGCTCACGGATTTGGCAAGACGTGAGGTGGCGCTGCTCAGCGAGAAGATCTCCGGGCGCTTCGAGCCGGAGCGGGCCGAGGAGCTGCTCGCGGCCGGGCTTGAGCCCCTGAGTGCGCTTGTCAGTGCGCTGCACTCGAAGATGCTCGCCGCCGAGGCGTCACGGCTGACCGGCGAGTAGCGTCGCGGTAATGCCGGATCGCTCCAACGCGCGGATCGCCGTATTGGTCGCGCTCGGCGGAGCGACGATCGCCGTCGTCGGGGTGCTCGGGATGACCGAGAGCGACCCGCCCTACCTCGGCTTCGACGGCGTCGACGGCTGGGCGGTCGTCTACGCGGCCGGCCTCTTCGCGGCACTCGGCGCGATCCCCTTTGCGCTCCATGCCCGGGTGGCCGCCCGGGTCGAGGACGTCGATCGCCACTGGGAGCTGGCGCTCAGTCAGTGGGGAGGCGCCTGCTTACTCGCCGGAATCGGCTTCGTCTTGATCGGCGCCGGCGGCAGCTTCGACACCGACACCGTCAGTGGCGCGGTCGGGGTCGGCGGCCTGGTCGAGGTCGGCTTGATCATCATCGCGTTGTTGGTCCTGGTGCTGACGACGGGCTAGGAGAAGGCGATAGATTGACTGGTCAGTCAACGGTGTGACCGGCGCCGGAGAGGAAGGGATCGGATGCGCGTCGCCGTCGTACAGCTCAACTCCAACGACGACATCGCCCGAAACGTCCGGGCGGCCGGGGAGCAGGTGGCTGCAGCCGCCGCAGCGGGAGCGACTTTCGTGGCGCTTCCAGAGAAATGGAGCTTGCTCAGCGACGGCCCGACGACGCTGCGCCTCGCCGAGCCGCTGGACGGGACGGCCGTCAGCGCCGCTCGCGAGTGGGCACGCAGCCATCGCATTCACCTCTTGGCGGGTAGCGTCGCCGAGCTGGTGCCGGGCGAGGAGAAGCTTGCCAACACGTCGCTGCTGATCGATCCCGACGGTGAGATCGTCGCCCGCTATCGCAAGATCCACATGTTCGACGTCAACGTCGGCGAGGTCAGCTATCGCGAATCCGCGCACGAGCGCGCCGGCTCGGAGACTGTCGTCACCAAGCTCGACGGGATCGGCGTCGGGATGACCGTCTGCTACGACCTGCGCTTTCCGGAGCTGTTTCGAATCCTCGCGATTGGAGGGGCTCGGCTGATCACGGTCCCCTCCGCCTTCACGGCCGTCACCGGCCGCGACCACTGGGAGATCCTCCTGCGCGCGCGTGCGATCGAGAACCAGGCCTTCGTAGTCGCACCCAATCAGGTTGGCCCGGCGCCGCCGGAGTACGAGTCGTGGGGCCATTCGCTGATCGCCGATCCCTGGGGGGTCGTCCTCGCCGAGGTCGTCGAAGGCGTCGGCTATGCGCTCGGCGATCTCGACTTCGCTGAGCAGGAGCGGATCCGCCGCGATCTTCCCTCGCTCGCCAACCGCCGACCGGACGCCTACGAGTGGCCGACGGCCGCTCAGCCTTTGGGGACGGTTGGCTGATGGCGCGCACCGCCGCTGTCGACAAACGTCGCGCGATCCTCGAAGCCGCAATTCGGGTCTTCGCTCGTCAGGGCTACCACGCGACCCGCGTCTCCGACATCGCCGACGAGGCCGGTGTGGCCTACGGGCTCGTCTACCACTACTTCCGCTCCAAGGAAGCGGTGATGACGGAGCTGTTCAGCGAGCGTTGGTCTCTGCTGCTCGCGGCCAGCAACGAGATCTACGCGGAGGCGTTGCCACCGAAGGAGAAGCTCGACCGGATTGCCGGCTTCATCATCGACTCCTACCGCCATGACCCCGAGCTGATGACGGTGATCATCGTCGAGGTGACGCGGGCGGCGAACTCATTCGGACGCACCCACCTGCCTGAAATCAGCGCCGCCTACGACGTTGTTGCCAAGATCGTCGCCGACGCTCAGCGGGACGGCGACTTCCACTCCGGGATCGATGCGAACTTCGTCGGGATGTGGTTCTACGGCGCGATCGAGCAGTTGCTTTCAGGCTGGATCTTCGAGCTGATCCCGGCAGCCGACGAGGAGTTCGACCGCGCCCGGAGGATGCTGGTCGAGATGATCTGCGGCGGCCTCGAGCTGCGCGGGTAGTCGCCAGGCCTTCGGTCGGTTGCAGTCGATATGGTCGCGTCGTGGACAACGAGATGGTGAGACGACTGCTCTGGGCGGGACTGCTGGCCACATCCAGCGCGCTTGCCAGTCTCGCAGCGGCGCGTATTGCGGCGGGAGTTTGGGTACGTGTATTCGATGAAGACCCACCCCATTAACGCCGATGGCTGAACCCACCTTCAAACCGACCGCGAAAGCCGGCGACGCCGGCCCTCTTGACGACCGCACGGTCGGAGAGCTCGTGCTCGACGTCTCCGAGCGAGCCTCGCTGCTCGTTCGTGAGGAGATCGAGCTCGCCAAGGCCGAGGTGACCGAGAAGGCGACCCAGCTGATCAAGGGCTCGGTCGTCGGGATCGCCGCTGGAGTCTTCGTTCTGATGGCGCTGGCGATGTTGATGCACGCCTTCGCCTGGATGATCAACGACCTCGTCGACGGGGCGATCTGGGTCGGCTTCCTCCTCGAAGCGATCATCTTCTTGCTGATCGCGGCCGGCGCAGGCTTCTTCGCCTACAAGGCGGTCCGAAAGAACGCCAAGCTCAAGCCCGCGATGGCCATCGAAGAGGCGAAGCTGACCCGCGAGAGCTTGGAGCGAACGCCATGAGCGGCGCAGGAGCGTCGAGCGGCAGCGGCGTGGGAGTGCCCGCGAGCTCCCATCCCAGGCCCGGCGCGTCCGGCCGAAGCCCTGAGCAGATTCGCGCGGACATGGCCGCCCAGCGCAATGAACTTGCGAGCTCGGTCGAGGCTCTACGTGGCCGCGTCACCGAATTGACCGACTGGCGCGCTCAGGTCCGCGAGCACCGCAGCCAGCTGATCACCGGCGCCGCCGTCGTCGGCTTGGTCGTAGGTGGCTTGATCGCCTTCGGCAAACGCCGCCGCTGAACTAACGGCGGGCGGCACTGTTTCCGCCGTAGGCGACCCTACGTTTAGGGTCGATGCAGGCTCACGTATCCAGCGCGGTGGTCGCGAAGATCGTCTTGGTCGTCGCCGCCGTTGCGGCCGGGCTTTACGTCGTCTACTCAATTCGGGAAGTGATCGGGCTGCTGCTGATCGCGGTCGTCTTCGCGCTTGCGATTGCACCCGTCGTCGACTGGCTGCACCGACTGGCGGTGCCACGCGGCCTGGCGATCCTGCTCGTCTACCTGGGCATCGGCGGGGCGATCTTCGGGATCGGGCTGCTGCTCGTGCCGCCGCTGGTCGAAGGGGTCGAGGACCTCTCCAACGATCTGCCGGGCTACATCGACGACCTTCGCGAGAACGAGACCTTCCGCGACTACGACGACCAGTACAACATCACCGAATCGCTGCAGGATCAGGCCGACGAGTTGCCGAGCCGCCTCGGCGACGCCGCCGGCGCCTTGGGCGACGTCACAGTCGGCGTCTTCTCGAGCTTCGTGCAGCTCTTCTCGATCCTCGTGATCAGCTTCTTCCTACTGATTGAGGGGAGGCGGCTGCTCGATTTCGCCTACTCTCAGTTCGACGCGGCGCGGGAGGCGCGGATACGCACCGTGGCCCACGAGGTTTCCGACGCGATCTCCGGCTACGTCTTCGGCAACTTCGTGATCAGCGTGATCGCGGGGGTGGTCACCTACGTCACGCTGACGCTGCTCGACGTCCCATTCGCGATGCCGCTCGCGATCACTTTCGCCTTCTTCGACCTGATCCCGCTGGTCGGCGCGACGATCGGCGGCATCCTCGTAGGGATCGTTGTTGCGTTTACCGACTTCCCCGTCGCTTTGATCATTTGGATAGTCATTCTTTTCGTCTACCAGCAGATCGAGAACAACTTCATCCAACCCTACATCTACGGTCGCACGGTCCAAATCCATCCGCTGGCGGTGATCGTTGCGATCCTCGTCGGGGCATCCCTTCTCGGGATCCTCGGCGCCCTGATCGCGATCCCTGCCGCGGCGGCAGCGCAGAGCGTCGTCCGGGACTGGTGGGAGTTCAGCGGCCGCGGTAAGAGCGCCCGAGCCGCAGTCCCGGCCCCCGCCGAGCCCGCCCCCGGCTAGCCGACGAGGTGGCGGGGGACGCCACCGATACCGAGTAGGCCTGGCCCGGTGTGCGCGCCGAGAACCGGGCCGACCTCCGAAACGAAGATCGGCTCGCTGCCGAAGATCTCGCGACCGGCTTCGACGAGCCTTTGGGCGTTCTCGGGATCCTGGATGTGCTGGACGACCCAGCCATCCAGGCCGGCCTCATGGAGCTCCCGCGCGTACTCGAGCAGCCGCTCGAAGACGCGGCCGCGGGTGCGGACGCGTTCGATCGGCGTGATCTCCTCCTCGAGCGTGAGGATCGGCTTGATCTGCAGTGCGGAGCCGAGGAATGCCCGCGCGGCTCCGATCCGGCCACCTTTGCGCAGGTACTCCAGCGTGTCGACGGCGAACCACATCCGAAGCTTGGCGCGGGCCTCCTCGGCGCGCTGCAGCACCTCGGCGGCGTCAGCTCCCTCGCGGGCTGCACGGGCTGCCGCAATCACGCAGAGCGCGAGCCCACCGGCGCTCGAGCGGCTGTCGTAGACGTGGATTCGCTCGGCGTCGGCGCCGAGTTGCTCGCGAGCTTGCAAGGCGCTGTCGTAGGTGCCGGAGATGCCGGCGGAGATATGCAGCGAGACGACGTCTCGGCCGGCCGAGACCTCGGGTTGGTAGGCGTTGAGGAAATCGCCCACGGATGGCTGTGAGGTCGTCGCTCCCTGTTCGCTCTCGCTGAGACGCTCGAAGAAGCCGGCGTAGTCCTCGACCTGCATCTCGCGGCGCTGCTCACCGCCGAGGGTCACATAGAGACTGACCCGCTGGATCTCGAGATCAGCAGTCAGCTGGTCGGGCATGTAAGCCGTCGTGTCGCAGACGACCGAGGTCTTGCGCTGCTCGGTCAAGACTCGCGTTCTATCACCATGCCCGCGACGCCGCCTACCGCCTGATCGGGTAGGAGCCAGATCAGGGTCTCTAGCATGCCCATTCATGGCGAAAGTGCTCCTCACCGGTGGAACCGGATTCATCGGCTCGCACCTCGCGCGTGCCCTGGCTGCCCGGGGCGACGAGCTGCGCTTGCTGGTTCGCCGCGGGTCTACTACGTCGGCGCTGACCGGCATCGAGTTCGAGCGCGCCACCGGGGACGTCACCGATCGGCGCGCGGTCCGGCGGGCGCTCGAGGGGGTCGACCGCGTCTTCCACGTCGCCGGGTCCACCTCGATGCGCCGCCGCGACGTCGACAAGGTCTTCGAGGTCAACGTCGCCGGCACACGGATCCTCTGCGAAGAAGCGATCGCCGCCGGCGTCCAGCGCCTCGTTCACACCTCGTCCGCGGCGGCGGTCGGCACTTCGAAGCGAAACGGCCGCGTCGATGAGACGCACACCTACACGGCGGCACGGCACGGGATCGCCTACGCCAACTCCAAGCACGAATCGGAAGCCGAGGTGGTCCGGGCGGCCGCACACGGCTTGGATGCGGTGATCGTCAACCCGACCTTCGTGCTCGGACCGGACACCCCCTCGCGAAGCTCGATGGATCTGATCCGCCGTTTCCTGCTCCGCCAGATCCCGATCTACGTTGACGGCGGCCTCAACATCGTCGATGTCCGCGATGTCGCGGCCGGGCATCTGCTCGCCGATGCTCGCGGTCAAACCGGAGAGCGCTACATCCTCGGCGGTCGCAACTTCACGCTGCAGCGGCTTTTCTCCGACCTGAGCAGGATCTCCGGCGTTGCCCCCCCGCCGGTCAAGATGCCCTCCACGGTTGCGGTGGGGGCTGCGCGCCTTGCCGAGCAGCTTGGCCTTGCGATCCCGATCTCCGCCGATGAGGCGCGCTCTGCCTCGTTGTGGTGGACCTACTCCTCGGCGAAGGCGAAGCGCGAGCTCGGCTTCGCCCCCCGCGCCCACGAAGAGACGCTTCGGACGGCGATCGGATCGATGCGCGAGGAGCTCGGCGAGAAGCTCGATGCCGACACCGCCCTGCCGGTGGCCGCTCTCGACGTCGCGGCGCGGACCGCTCGGATCCTCGGTCGCTTGAGCCCGATATGAGCGCCGGCTCCGACGGGGCACCGCGGCCCGAGGTGGTCCTCTTCCGCTGCCCGACACCGACCAACTTCCTCTGTCCCTGCGGAGCGGTGGAGCGGGGTCTCAACAAGCGCGGGATCGAGCATCGGACCGAGCGCGTCCCCTACAACCGGCGCAAGCGAGCCGAGATCGAGGAGCTGACGGGGCAGAACCGGGTGCCGCTCCTGCTCGACGATGAGGAGATCGTTCACGACTCGAAGCGGATCCTCGAGTACCTGGATTGGCGAGGCTTGAATCCTGCTATACAATCTGAAGCGAAGCTTGATGGAAACCCCTGAGACAGCAGTAGCCGTTACCGATGCCGCCGCGGACAAGCTCAAGGAGCTGCTCGCCGGCCAAGAGGACGCCGACCAGGTGCTCCGCGTTGCCGTACGTGGCGGTGGCTGCTCCGGTTTTCAGTATGCGCTGGCGCTCGACAAACGCAAGGACGACGACCACGTCTTCGAGCACAACGGCGTCTCGGTCGTCGTCGACAAGGCCTCGATGCAGTTCGTCTTCGGCTCCCAGGTGGACTACGTCGAAGGCCTCCAGGGTGCCGGCTTCGCAGTCAACAACCCGAACGTCGTCGCCGCCTGTGGCTGTGGCTCCTCCTTCCAGGTCCGCGAGGACGCTGAGGAGCCCGCGGGCGTTACCGCGTAGCCCCTAGGTCTCGATCTGCATCGGCGGGCTCTGGTACGGGCCGGCCTTGCCCTCGACGGGCTCGTCGCTCGAGGGCTCCTTGCCAGACACCTCAACGCCCAGCAGCTCGGCCAGCTCGCCGCTCTCATACATCTCCTCGACGATGTCGCAGCCGCCGATCAGCTCGCCCTTGATGTAGACCTGCGGGAAAGTTGCCCAGTCCGACATCTCGGTCGTGATCTCCCGCAACGGCTGTAGGACCGGCAGAACGTCGATCGCCCCATACTGGACGCCGATCGTCTCCAGCACCTGCACCGTCCGCATCGAGAAGCCGCAGCGCGGGGCCTCGGGGGTGCCTTTCATGAACAGCAGCACCTCGTTGCCGGCGATCGCCTGCTCAACCTGCTCGCGTAACTCCGGGTTCGGTGCCATGTCGTAGGTGCCTCCTAGCGGGAAACGGTCGGGGCCAGGAAGGTTACGGAGTCGAGGTCGTGACCGAGAGGGCGTGGATCGTGCCGTCGTCGAAGCGCTCCCTGACAGCCGCCTTGACCAGCCGGTGCTGCTCGATCCTGCTCTTGCCCTCGAACACCGCCGAGCTGACCACGGCGCGGAGATGATCGCCGCCGCCCTCGTCGATCACCTCGACCTCGGCTCCGGGCAGCGCCGCCTCGATCATCCCCTTCAGCTCTGTTAGATCGGCCGCCACGATCGCTTCTCACTCAACCGCGTTGAGTTGAGGCGTTGAGTTTTTCGGCGTTGAGTTCCTCGGCGTTGAGTCCCGTCGTGCCGGCCTTCGCGGCGTCGAGCATCTCGTCGATCGCGACGAATTTGACCCGCGGCCGGCCGAGCGGCTCGCCCTTGGCAACCTCGGCGGTATCGATCGCCTGCCAGCCCTCGAAGCTGACGAAATCGACATCGCGCTCGCCGAGCAGCTCAGGCAACCAGCCGGGATCCGTCTCGCGATCTGGCACCTTGCCGTCCTCGAGGTCCTCGATCAGGTTGTTGATCGTCTCCTGGGCGTCCTTCTTGTTCGTCCCGATCACGCCGCTGGGGCCGCGCTTGATCCATCCGACCACGTAGAGGCCCGGGATCTGATGCTCGTTCTGATCCTCGACCCGGCCTTCGCTGTTGCGGATCACACCACGTTCGTGGTCGTGGGGGACGCCGTCGATCTCGATCCCGAGGTAGCCGATCGAACGCAGGACCAGGCCGCACTCGATCGTCTCGCGCTCGCCGGTGTCGCGGGCCCGCATCGCGCCGCCGTGGTCCTCGAAGAGCTCGTTGCGGGCGATCGTGATCCGTTCGACCTTGCCGTCGCCCTCGATCGTCAAAGGGCTCGCGAAGAACTTGAGGACGACTCGCTTGTTCTTGCCCTCGGGCTGGCGAGATGCGAACTCGGTGAAGCTGTCCATGTTCTTGCGGTTGGTCAGGTCGGACTCATCGGATTCCATGAATGCCTTGCTGACAGGGTCGAGCTCGACGTCGGCGGGGTCGATGACGATGTCGGCGTCGAGCAGCTCGCCGAGCTCGCGGACCTCAGGGTTGGTGAATGCCGCCTGAGCCGGACCGCGGCGGCCGAGCACGACGATCTCTTTGATCGATGCGCCGGCCAGCGCCTCGATCGCGTGCTCGGCGGTGTCGGTTTCCTCGAGCTCCTCGCGGGTCAGGGTCAGCATTCGAGCGACATCGGCAGCCACGTTGCCGTTACCGATCACAACGACGCGCTCGCAATCGAGGTTGAACTCGCGCTCGGCGAAGTCCGGATGCGCGTTGTACCAGGCGACGAACTCGGTCGCCGCGTGCGATCCATCGAGCTCCTCACCCTGGATCCCGAGCTGGCGGTCGGTCGCGGCGCCGTAGGCATAGATGACCGCGTCGTAGTGCTCGGCAAGCTCGGCCGGGCTGACGTCGCTGCCGACGGTGACGTTGCCGAAGAAGCGGAAAGCGTCGTTGCCGGCCGTCTTCTCGTAACGCTTGATCACGTTCTTGATCTTCGGGTGATCGGGCGCGACGCCGGCGCGGACGAGGCCGTAGGGGGTCGGTAGGCGGTCGATCACGTCGACCTCGACGCTCACATCGGCGGCTGCATATAGCGCCTCGGCGGCATAGAAGCCGGCCGGTCCGGAGCCGACGATCGCAACGCGCAAGGGGTTCTCAGGGGTGCCAAGAGTGCTCATGAGAGCCGAGCAGCCTAGTAGGTTCGGGCTCCCGCAGCCGCGAAATAGCGGGCGCGCGAGAACGAAAGGGATCGGGATGGGTCTGAGGGATCGGCTGGAGTCGTCGGCCCGGCAGCTGAGCACTTCCTGCTCGCGCTCGTCCGAGCCGTTCGCTCCGATGAGGAGGACGACGAGCTCAGCGACAAGGATGTGTTCAAGGCGGCGAAGCGTCGTCGCCGGCGCCTCGGCGTCGTTTCGCTTGGGGCAGGCCCGCTCGCCGGCGCCGCCAACCAGCTGGCCGATCTCTACGGCGACACGGCGACCGTTTGCGATCTCGTTGATCTGCATGGCCTCGAGCTCAGCGACGCGGAGATCGCCGCGGTGATGCTCGAGCTCTGGAATGTCGCCGGCTCCTCCGAGCAGGCGAGCGCCGCGATCACGGGAACCGGCGACTCGATCAGCGAACTCCTTGTCTCGCGCGTCAACGAACGCGCTTCGGAGCAGATCCCTGAGAAGTGGACAAAGCGGAGCGCGGCGAAGGCGCTCTGGGACGCGCGACGTTGCCGAAGCGGCGGGCTCGGGAGCCGTGAGCACGGTCGTGTTCAGCGGCCGTAAGACCAAGCAATTGATCGCCCGAGTCGAGGCCCAGCTCGGTGTCCGCTCGCCCGACGCCCTCGATGCTTAGCCTGAATCAGGCGACGGTGGCCGGCTCAGCTCGCGCCGTTGCGGCTCCGTCAAGCGCGTCCAGTGCATGCGCGACCGACATCGAGATGCAGGTGAAGATCGGAATGTCGCGTAGCGTCCAGGCGCTCGACTCGGAGCCGCGCAGCTCCTGGACGAGGTCGAGGAAATCGCCGGGCTCATCGGCCTCGAAGGAGACGACGAACTCCTGATCGTCGAGTCCGAACGAGTAGGCGGTGTTGATCGTGATCTGGGGGTACTTGCGACCGATCGCGATGTGCTGGGCCATGATTCGCTGTCGCTCCTCGGCCGCCAGCTGATACCACTCGCGCTTCTTGTCGAGCGGATAGACGAACGCGTAGGGCTTGTCGCTGGTCAACAGCTCCGGCCGCGTCTCGGATTCCGAGTACGGCGAGGGCTTGGTCATCGCAAGGTACGAGTATGGGATCGAGGCCCAGCGCGCCAGCCCGCTCTGCGCCAAGACCACGTGGAAGGTGTGGAGGTCGGCGAGCACGGGACTCTGCGAGACGACGAGGAGGTCGGTGTCGCCGCGCGTTCCCACTGTTGAATAGACGCGCAACGGCCGATCGGTGGCGAAGTCCTCGCAGGCTGCGAGGAACTCGCGTTTATCCTTGCCGCGCTCGGAGCGCTCGCGGCGCTGCCACGCGGGATCGACCTTGAGGAATGTGAACTTGATGAACGTTCGATCCACCATCGCCCCGCTGATCCTAGCGGCCACCTTCTGCTTGACAGCGGCGCTCGCGACCCCCGGGGCGGCTTCTGGGCAGGTTCCCGCCGTGGCCGCGCCGGAGCCACGAGTCACGATCGCCCTGGTTCCCCGCGGTACCGAGGTCGAGGACTTGGCAGAGGTCGAAGGTCTCTCGGTGGGCTTGCTCAGCGCCGGCCTTGGCCCCGTCAGCAGCGATCAGACCTACCTCGACATTGGCCAGGGAAGCCGCCTCTTCAACTCCCTCTACCCGAGGAGCGCTCCGGCCTTATTCGTAGTCGACGGACGGGTGCCGAAGCAGTTCTGGGAGCGCCAGCTCGATCGTGCCGGAGGTGCCCCGCTAGAGCTCTTTCCCGGTCTGCTGGCGAGCGAGCTGAAGGATTCCGGCATTCAGGCCGTCGCCGCCGAGAGCGCCGGGACCGGGGTCCTGCTCGCGGTCGACGGCGAAGGACGCGTCGATCCGATCCGGGGCTGCATCCCCGGACAGTGCCCGGGGATGACCGTGGTGGGCGCCGACCTCGATCGGCTCGAGCGGCTCGTCGCCGGCCTCGCCGGCAACGACCTGCTGATCGCGCTCGAGCGGCCACCGCCCTCCAATCGGCTTCTGATCATGGGCGTCGCCGGGCAGGGATTCGGAGGGACGCTCGTTTCCGACACCACCCGCCGCGACGGCTATGCGTCGAGCACCGACCTCGCTCCGACAATCCTCGAGCGTTACGGGCTCGAGGTGCCGGACACGATGGTCGGTGAGGCGCTGAGTGCCGAGGGCGATCTCGACGCGGGGGCCGTCGCCGGGCTCGAAGCGCGGATGGATCAGATCATCCCCAGGCGCGGCCCGGTGATCGGCGTCAGCCTGCTCGTCTGGATAGCCGTCGCTTTCCTGCTCTTGCTCGCGCGGCCGCAGACGCTCGGCAGGACGGCGCTTGCATTGCTCGCGATCAGCGTTGCGCTGATCCCGGCACTGCTGCTGCTCACGGCTGCGATCCAGCCGGGCCGCGAGGTCGAGCGCTTCACCGTCATGCTCGGCGGCCCTCTCCTGGCCGCCTTCGGTGTTCTGCTCGCGCGGCGACGATTCGAGGAACAAGCGCCCCTGATCGCCTTCGCGCTCGCCGGTGGCCTCAGCGTCGCGACCACTTCGATCGACGTGATCGCCGGCTCACCCTTCACGCCGCTGTCTCTGCTCGGCTCGAATCCGGGTCTCGGCGTCCGCTTCTTCGGGGTCGGCAACGAGCTCGAAGCAACGCTTTCTGTGACCCTGCTGCTCGCCTGCGGCGCCGGCGTTGCCGCGCTTTCTGCGAGGCGTGGGCTCGAGCCGCGGCGGACGGTGGCGATCGTCGCCGCCGTCGCAGCGTTTCTCACCGTCGTCGCC
>Ga0136633_1002576_pt1 | contig 12387 bp, 10 predicted proteins | sample AntDrymeUQ832206_2_FD_105494 | JGI IMG/M metagenome (GOLD analysis project Ga0136633, IMG submission 105494) | Polar desert sand microbial communities from Dry Valleys, Antarctica - metaG UQ83 (22.06) | ecosystem: Environmental > Terrestrial > Soil > Desert | place: Antarctica: Dry Valley... | reverse complement strand
GCGGAGGACGAGCAGTATGGGCCTGACCGTCGCGGCGACGAGCTGCCGGCTGAGCTCAAGCGCCGCGAGGATCGCCTGGCCGTGATCCGCGAGGCGCAGGCGGCGCTGGAGGCTGAGGCGCACGCCGCTGAGACCGCGCGCCGCGCGCAGATGGTTGCCGACGGCAAGACGCCCCGCGCGCCGCGCGACGGCCGTGACCCGTTCAAGCCCAAACCGAAGGCGCAGCGCAACTTCACCGACCCGGAGAGCCGGATCATGAAGATGAGCGACGGCGCCTTTCACCAGTGCTACAACGGCCAGGCGATCGTCGACTCGGTGGCGCAGGTGATCGTCGCCGCCGACGCGTTTGACATGGCCGCTGACTGCCCGCTGCTTGAGCCGATGCTCGACCAGCTTGATGAGAACCTCGCCGCGATCGGCACCGAGCTGCCCGAGGGCGCCGCGATGATCGCCGACACCGGCTACTTCTCCGAGAACAACGTCCAGACCGTTGCCGGGCACGGCCTGGACGCCTACATCGCGACCGGCCGCCTCAAACACGACGACCCGCCACCACTACCGCTGCAAAATCCGGTCCTCGACAATGCGACGCCCAAACAGCAGATGGCGCACAAGACCAAGACCGGGCACGGTCGCGCGATCTACGCGCGGCGAAAGGCGATCGTCGAGCCCGTCTTCGGCAGATGGACACCACCCAAGACGCCAAGCAGCTGGGGCTGCGCGGCAAGCCCGCTGCCCGCACACAGTGGAAGTTTCAAGCCGCGGTCCACAATCTGCTCAAGCTACACCGCAACGGCGGGCTGGCTCTCATCCCCAGCGGATGAGAGCCCCCGTGGCCCGATCGGGCCGCCAAAGACTCCGGTTGGTCGCGCAGGACTCCGGCCCGCCGCACGGCCGCGCTCCACAGCCAACACCGACGCGCGCCGTGGCACCCGCCCGCGCGGCACACGCACGCCACCCACCGGGGCTGGCGCCTTACGGACCCAAGCTCCTAGCTAGCCCGCCCGCCCGCCCGCCCGCCCGCCCGTCAGACGGCGCTGAGCAACTCGCCTGCCACCCGGTCGGTGGCGTCGCCGATCCCGCCGAGCAGCCGGCGCGACAGCTGACCGCGGCGGAAGTACAGCGGCGCGTCGTGCTCCCACGTCGCGCCGATGCCGCCGTGGACGGAGATCATCGCTCGGCCGGCGTAGTCCAGCGCGTGCCCCGCCGCTGCGCGCGCCGCGGACGCCGCCAGGGGGAACTCCGCGGGCCCGTCCTCGTGTGCCCAGCCGGCGTACAAGCACAGCGAGTAGGCGTTCTCGCGTAGCCGCAGGATCTCGACGAGGCTGTGCTTGATGGCCTGGTAGGAGCCGATCGCACGGCCGAAGGTGAAGCGCTCTTTGGCGTACGCGACGGACATCTGCAACGCGGTCTCGACCGCTCCGAGCGACTCGGCGGCGAGCAGCGCCTGCGCCAGGTACCACGCGCCCGCCATCTCCTCGGCTCCGGCGCCGTCGAGCACCGACGCGCCGGCGACCGACGAGAACGTCACATGGCCGAGCGACCGCGTCGCGTCGTAGCGCATGGCGGGCTCGACCGAGACGCCCGCCGCGGCGCCGTCGACCACGACCGCCACCGGCGAGTCATCCGAGGCGCGCACTGCCGCGACGACGAGCACGTCGGCGCCCGGCGCGTCGACGACCCAGCACGACCGGCCGGACAGCACACCGTCCTCACCCAGCACCGGCGCGTCGGTGCGCATCGACCCCGTCGAGGACTCGACCGTCCAGCCTCCCGCGACGTCACCCGGTGGGCGAGCCGGGACGAAGCACGCCCGCGCGGAGCCCTCGGCCACCGCGGCGATGTCGGCGAACCCGCCCCCATCCAGCAGCGACGACGCGGGCAGGTGCCCCAGCAGCGGCACGCCGGCGAGCACCCGGCCCGCCTCCATCATCACGAGCATCGCGTCGAACGCGCTCAGCTCGGCGCCGCCCCCGTCGTCGGAGACCAGCAGCCCGGGCCAGCCCGCGGCGCACGCCGTCGGCCACAGGTCCGGCAGCGCGGACCGATCCTCCAACGCGTCGCGCGCCGCGGCGACCGTCCAAACACGCGAGAACGCATCGCGCGCCGCCTCGCGCAGGAAGGTCTGCTCGTCGGTCAGCTCGAGATTCATGAGCTCGCCGCCGCGCGCTCCTTCGCGCGCAGCTCGGAGAACGGAATGCCCTTGTCCAGGCGCGGTTCGGGCGGCAGGCCCAGGACCCGCTCGCCGACCGTGTTGCGCAGGATCTCCTCGGTCCCGCCCGCGGACTTCAGCCCGGGCAGAAACGAGATCATCTGCTCCCACTCCTCGCCCGCTGCCAGCGCCTCGGGCCCCATGACGTCGGCGATCAGGTCGCCCGCATCGGTGGCGGCGCGCACGGTCGTGATCTTTGCCAGGCCGGACTCGGGACCCGGGATCTGCCCCTGCTGCAGCGCGCTGAGGATCCGGTAGCCGCCGAATTTCACCGCCAGCAGCTCGACCGCGACCTCGCCCAGGCGCCGGCGCACCTCGGGGTCGGCGGACGCGTGCGCATCGGCGGCGACCGCGCGCGCGTAGCGCTCGGCCTGGTAGCCCATGCCCTCGGACCCCAGCCCGATCACCAGCCGCTCGAACATCAGCGTCGTCAGCGCCGTGCCCCACCCACCGCCGACCGGCCCGCAGACCGCATCGGCGTCCAGCGCCACGTCGTCGAAGAAGACCTCGTTGAACTCCGGGTCGCCCGTCACCTGGCGCAGCGGCCGGACGGTCACGCCCGGAGCGTCCATCGGGACGATGAACATCGTCAGGCCCTTGTGCTTGGGCACGTCGGGATCGGTCCGAGCGAGCAGCATGCCGTGCGCGGCGAAGTGCGCGTTCGTCGTCCACACCTTCTGACCCGACAGGCTCCAGGTCCCGTCTGCCTGCAGCGTCGCGCGCGACTGGATCCCGGCGAGATCCGAGCCCGCGGCCGGCTCGGAGAACAGCTGGCACCAGATCTCGTCGCCGTGCAGCAGCGGGCCGAGGTAGCGGTTGCACTGCTCGCCGCTGCCGTGGGCGATGATCGTCGGGCCGAGCATCCCGACGCCGATCACGTCGAGCACGTTCGGCACGCCCGCGCGGAGGATCTCCTGGTTGAGGATCACGTGCTCGACCGGTCCGAGTCCCCGGCCACCGAACTGCACCGGCCACGCCACGCCCGCCATCCCGGCCTCCGCGAGCCGGCCCTGCCACGCGCGCCGGGCCGCGACCTCGGACGCCTCGTCGGCGTACGGACCAAAAGGCGCCTCGGACCTGTGCTCCTCGAGCCACGCGCGCACCTTCGCGCGGTACTTCGCCTGCTCGGGGGAGTCGTTCAAATCCACCGCGTCACTCCTTTGACTGACTGGCCAATCGGTCTTGCGGGACGATACATGTCATGCGCACCACCGCTTTCACCCTCGCCCAGTCCGCGGCGACCGCCGCGCTGCTCGTTCGCCTGGCCCGCGGCCGCACCCGCCGCGCGCCACTGCGAGCGGGTGGATCACCGCGGCCGGAGGCCACGATCAGCGTCGTGATCCCTGCGCGCGACGAGGCGCTGCGGCTCGGGCCGTGCCTCGACGGCCTGCGCGGCGACCCCGACATCACGGAGATCCTCGTCGTCGACGACCGTTCCTCCGACGGCACGGCAGAGGTCGCCGAGCGAGGCGGGGCGCGCGTCGTCGCCGGCAGGCCCCTGCCGCCGAACCGCAAGGGCAAGGCGCACGCGCTGCAGCAGGGGCTGGAGGCCGCGAAGGGCGAGATCGTCGTCTTCCTCGACGCCGACGCGCGCCCCCGGCCGGGCCTCGTACGCGAGCTCGCCGCGCTGCTCGACGAGGTCGACCTCGTCACCGCCGGCCCGCGCTTTCACTGCGCTGGGTACGGCGAGCGCCTGCTGCATCCGGCGATGGGCGCGACGATCCCCTACCGCCTCGGTCCCGGCGACGCGCTGAACTGGCAGCCGGCTCCGAGCCGCGCGTTCGCCAACGGCCAGTGCATTGCGATCCGCCGCGAGAAGCTGCTGGCCGCCGGCGGCTGGGACCGCGTGCGGAGCAACATGACCGAGGACGTCGCGCTCGCGCGGGCGCTGCGCGGCGACGGGCTGAAGCTCACGTTCGTCGACGCCTGCGACCTGCTCGAGGTGAAGATGTACGACTCGGCGATCGAGACCTGGGGCGGGTGGAGCCGCTCGCTGATGGCGCCCGACGCGACGACCGCCCCGAGGCAGGTCGAGGACGTCGCCCTGCTGTGGCTGACGCTCGCGCTCCCGCTGCCGCGGCTGATCACCAGGAAGGGGACGAGGCTCGACGTCCTCCTCGTCGCGATCCGCCTGGCGATGCACGCGGCGCTCGCCCGCGGCTACCGCCCGCGCGGTGCGCCGTTCTGGCTGTCGCCGCTCGCCGACGTTCCGGTCATGGCCCGCCTGACGTGGTCGGCGATCCATCCCGAGCGGACGTGGCGCGGCCGGACGTATGAGAAGTCGTCAGAAAGCGCAGCCCGATGAGCGTCATCAGCCCGCCGGTCGCGGCCACGTGCCAGACGGGCGACGTCGCGAGCTGCAGCAGTGGAAACGAGAACACGCCAACGCGCGCGCCCAGCGCGAACCCGCCGCGCGTGCACGACAGCACCGCGAGCAGCAGCAGCGCGATCGCGCCTGCCGTAGGAGCCAGGACGAGCGCGCCGCCGACGAACGTCATCACCGACTTGCCGCCGCGCAGGCCGGCGAACGCCGGAAACGCGTGCCCGATCATCGTCGCCGCGACCGCCGCGTAGGCCACCCACACATCTCCGAGCAGCCAGCCGGCCATGCCCGCCAGCAACCCCTTCAGCGCGTCGCCGATGAACGCCGGCCAGGCGCGACCCCACCCCAGCTGCTCCAGCGCGTTCCACGCGCCCGGGTTACCGTCGCCCGTGCGGTAGAGGTCGACGCCATGCTGGCGCGCCACGAGCAGTGACACGGGAACCGACCCGAGCACGTACCCCACAATGCAGGCCACGACGAACTCCATGCTCCCGCTCGCCTCCTTTCACCTCATCCGCTACCCGCGCGCCACGGCGCCCGAGGGATTGTCGCGGATCGGTCTCGACCGTCCCGAGCTGCGCCGCACCCCCGGCCTGCGCTTCTGGAAGCTGCTCGGCACCGGTCGCGGCGCGACGATGACGATGAGCGCCGACCTGCGCCGCTGGGCGCTGTTCGCCGTCTGGGATGACGAGGCGATGCTCGACGACTTCCTCGCGCGCAGCCCGATCGCCGAGCGCTGGAATGCCCTCGCCCGCGAGCAGTGGCATGTGCGCCTTGCCACCGTGCGTGCGCACGGCGCCTGGGGCGGGACGAATCCGCTGGCGCAGTCCGCCGCCGGTGCGGGGCGGCCGCAAGCCGCCGCGCCCGCGGTCGCGGCGCCCGACGAACCCGTCGCGATCCTCACCCGTGCCGCGATCCGTCCCTCGCGCATGCTGCGGTTCTACGGCGCGATCGAACCCCCCGCCCAGCGGCTCCACGAGAGCCCGGGCCTGCTCGCCTCCGTCGGCATCGGCGAGCTGCCGATCGGCCGTCAGGCGACCTTCAGCCTGTGGCGCTCGCTGCGCGACGCGCGCGAGTACGCCTACCGCTCCGACGCCCACCTCGAGGTCGTGCGCCGCACACGCGCGGAGAGCTGGTACTCCGAGGAGCTGTTCGCGCGCTTCCGGCCGTACGGCTCGGCGGGGACCTGGAACGGCGCCGACCCGCTGAGCAGCGCGCGGCACGCCGCGCGCGATCAACGCCCGGCTACCCCGTAGCGTCGACGAGCCGGTCCAGCGGCTTCCAGAACGTCTCTCGTGCCTGCGGCGAGTCGCGGGCGGGCGCGCCGTGGTCGTCGACGGCGGGGTCGCGCACGATCCGCAGCGTCACGTCCGCGCGCGTCGCCGAGTCGGCGATCTGCCGCGCCCAGCGCGTGCCGACGAGCGTGTCACGCGCGCCCGCCAGGACGAGCATGCGGGTGCTCGATGCGATGTTGCGTCCGTCGACCGCCTTCAGCCGCGCCTCCACGTCGCCGATCGCGCGCCCCGGGTACACGCTGAAGACCGCGGCCGGCCGCGCGAGCCCGGCCGCCTGGGCGGACGCCGCGTAGTCGGCCGACAGCGCGCCGCCGGCGGAGTGCCCGGCGACGACCAGCCGCGAGGCATCGACGGAGACGTCCTGGAACGCGAGCCGCAGCGCGACGAGCATGTTCGGCAGCGGCGTCGTCGCGTCGGTGAACGGCGCCTCCTGGTAGATCGGATAGATCACGGTCGTGCCGCGCCGCACGAGGTGGTCGATCCAGCGTCCGTAGAACACCGGGTCGACGGCCGCCCAGCCGTGCAGGAACACGACGACCTTCCCGGCAGCCGGCCCGCCGCTCGCGCGCGGCTTGAAGATCGCCGCACCCTGCGTGCCGCTGCCGACGTCGACGCGCTCGGCGGAGTCGGGCGCATACCGCGGCGGCGGCGGTGCGGTCGCGGCCGGCGGCGCGGTCGACGGACCCCCGCCGCCGTCGAGCCCCGCCGACACGAGCACGCCGAGCACGAGCAGCAGCGGCACGCCGCAGGCGAGGAGCAGCCAGCGCGTGCGGTTCATGGCGCTCCGCCCGTTCGCGACTCGCGGGCGACGCTTGCCCGCGCGCGGTTCACCGCTCCGCCCGTCGCGACTCGCGGGCGAGGCTTGCCCGCGCGCGGTTCACGCCGCCCCGATGAGGTCCGCCACGATGCGACCGCTCGACGCGACCAGCGGCAGCCCGCCACCGGGATGCGCGGTCCCGCCCGCGCGATACAGCCCGCGCACGCCGCGGACCACCGGCCCGGGCCGGCCCAGCGTCCCGAGCCGACCGTGCGGCGCCGCGCCGTAGATCGCGCCGCGCGCCGCGCCCGTCTCGCGCTCGAGGTCCGCCGGCGAGCGCCGCGCGGACGTCACGACGCGCGAGGTCACTCCCAGGCGATCGACGATCTGCGCCTCGTATGCGTCGAGCACGTCCGCGGACAGCGCGGCTCCCGACGGCGCGTTGACGAGCACAAACCAGTTCTCCGCCCCGACCGGCGCCTCGGACGCATCCGTCGCGCACGACGCGCTGACGTAGAGCGTCGGGTCGCGCGGCAGCCGGCGCGCGACGAAGACGTCGTCGAACTCCGCGTCGTAGTCGGCGGGAAAGGCGATCTCGTGATGGACGAGGTCGTCGCTGCGACCGCGCAGGCCGAGCATCAGCGCGAGCCCCGACAGCGACCGCTCCGGCTCGGGCTGCGACGGCCGCCCCAGCAGCCGGTCGAGCACGAGCGCATCGCCGCTCCAGACGACGGCATCGGCCTCGATCGGACCGCGTGCCGTGCTCACGCCGCCGACCGAGCCGCCCGACAGCAGCAGTGCGTCGACCCGCGTCTCGTAGCGCAGCGACGCGCCGAGAGCCAGCAGCCGCGCCTCGATCGCCGCCACCAGCTCGTAGATCCCGCCTCGCACGTGCCACGCGCCGAACGCGTGCTCGACGAAGCCGGCGACCGCCAGCGCCGCCGGCGCGCGCCGCGGGTCGGCGCCCGCATATGTCGCAAAGCGCTCGATGATCATGCGCAGCCGCGGATCGGCGGCCTGTGCGCGCGCGAGCGTGCGCAGCGTGTGCCACGGGCGCACGCGCAGGAAGTCGCGCGGGTCAGGCGCGGGCGCGCCGGGAGTCGGCCGGCGCGGCGGCCACGGCGGCGGTCCCGACAGGTACGGACCCGACGCGCGCCACATCGCCGCGCAGGTGCGCAGCAAGCGCGACCAGTCGGCGCCCGCTCCCGGCGACCACGCCTCAAGCGCCTCGACGGCCACCGGCAGGTCCGCGGACAGGGCGACCGTGCTGCCGTCGGCGAAGCGGTAGCGCGTCACCGGCTCGACGCGCACGAGCTCGACGCCGCTGTCGGCGAGCGACGCGCCGGTCTGCGAGAACAGCTCCTCGAAGACCCACGGCATCGTCAGCAGCGATGGCCCGGTGTCGAACGTGAAGCCGGCCGACTCCCAGCGGCCCGCCTTGCCGCCGCACGACGCGGCCTGCTCGACGACCGTCACGTGGTGACCGGTCGCTGCGAGCCGCACGCCGGCGGCGAGCCCCCGACGCCGGCCCCGACGACGACGACCTTCACGACACCGAGCGCCCGCGCCGCGCCAGAATCGCCGGCACGACGACCGCGCCCATGGCCATGCCGCCCGCCGCCGCCACGCGCGGCCGCTTCCAGATGAACAGGTTTGCCACGAGCTCGCCCACCCATGTCCAGGTATACAGGGCCAGCGCCCCGTCGCCGTCCACCAGGGGTTCGTCGTCGCCGTCGATCACCGCCCACACGGCGAAGACGCCGGCCCCCGTCACGAGCCAGCCGAGGAAGTTCGACGCCGGGATCCCCTCGTATCGCCCGCCCCCCGGCCATGTCCAGTAGCCCTCGCGCACCATCCGCGGATCGAGGAACACGTCCCACGCCGTCAGCGCGCACGACGCGAGCACGACGCGCAGTGGCCGCCGCCGCGTCAGCAGCCCGGCCACGACCCACGACGGGCGCGCCATCATCGACCACGCCGCCGCGGCGGCCAGCGGCACCCCGCCGACCTTGCGCCCGAGCTGCGACGAGTACGTGTAGTGGCCGAAGGGCCTGCCGGTCGCGACCCCCGCGAGCTCTGTCGCGAACCCGAGCGCCGCCGCGCTGCCGACCAGGGCGCCTGCGCGCGCGCGCCCGCGCGAAGCGACCGCCTCCGCGCTGGACGCGCCGAGCAGCAGGGCGACGATCGCCTTCGTTCCGGCCGGCGTGCGCAGCCGCGCGACCTTGCCGTAGAGCAGCTGCGTCACGACGAGCGCGCCGAACAGCGCCCTGAAGAGCCTCATGCCGAACGCGTTCGCGTGCGCGCCGCGACAAGCAGCTTGCGCTTGCGCGACACGATCGCGCGACCCTGCGATCCATAGCCGTCGCGCTCGATCTGGCGCAGGATCTCGCGATACATCGCGCCGGCCGCGCAGATCGCGCGCCGGCCGACGGGCAGGAGCGCGATGCCCTCGAAGCCGGCCTCGTAGAGCGCGTCGGCGCGCGCGATCTGGTCGCGCAGCAGCGCCTCGCGCTCGGCGGGGGGCGGCGGCGTGCGCCCGCAGCCGAAGCGCTCCAGCGTCTCGCGCGCGAGATACACGCGGCCGTTGGCGAGGTCCTCGTCGATGTCGCGCAGAATGTTCGTGCGCTGCATCGCCTTTCCGAGCGCCGACGCATGCGACGGCGCCGCCGGGTCGGTCGCGCCGAGCACGGCGCTCATCACGACGCCGACGGTTCCGGCGACTTGATGGCAGTAGACGTCGAGATCGTCCTCCGTGACGATCTGCGCCCCCGCGAGGTCCTGGTGCATGCCCGCGCAGAAGTCCGCGATCGCGTAGCGCGGCAGCGGGTGGCGGCGCTCGAGGTCGCTCAGCAGCCGCACCTCGCGCGACTGCGCCGGCTCGCCCGCGCACCACGCCTCGACGGCCTGCAGGCGCTCGCAGGCCGCCGGCTCACCGTTGTCCACGAGGTCGTCGAGCGTGCGGAACACGAGGTACAGCAGGTACACGTCGTCGCGTACGGGCCGCGGCAGCAGCCTGCATGCCAGCGCAAAGGTGCGCGCCACGCGCTTGGTCGTCGCGCGGGCCTCCATCAGCCCCGAGTCGTCAGATCTATGCGGCACCGCACCTCCCGACCGCCGCGTGGTCGCGGGCGATCAGACCCGCGGTGACCTCCGCACCGAGCAGCACGCCGGGGATACCCGCTCCGGGGTGCGTTCCGCCGCCGACGAAGTACAGCCCGCCCAGGCTCCGGTCGCGGTTTGGCGGGCGCAGCCACGCCGACTGCTGCAGCGTCGGCTCGACGGCGAACGCGTTGCCCCACGCCGCGCCGAGGTCGCGCGTGAAGTCGTCGGGCGTCATCCGGTGCTCGCAGACGATCGAGTCGTTCAGGCCCTCGAGGCCGAACGTCGTCTCGAGGTCCTCGACGAGCCGGTCGCGCAGCCCGTCGGACTCGGCATCCCAGTCGATCGGGTTGCGGCGCTGGTTGGGCACGGGCAGCAGCACGCACAGAGAGTCGCATCCCGGCGGCGCCATCGCCGCCTCGCTGCGCGCGGGCGCGTGGACGTACGTCGAGAACGTCGACCCGATCCGGCCCTCGCGCGTGACGTCGCGGATGAACTTCCGGTAGCCGCCGCCGACGAGCAGCGTGTGGTGGCGCAGCGAGTCGAACGTGCGGTCTGTCCCGAGGTACAGCAGGAAGCACGACATCGTGGGAGTCAGGCGCCGCAGCGGCGCCCTGCGGCCGACGAGCTCGTGCGTGCGCAGCACGTCGGCGTTCGACACGACGATGTCGGCCGCAAGGCGCTCGCCGCCCTCGAGCACGACCCCGGTCACCGCGCCGTGCCGATGCTCGATGCGCTCGACGCGCTCGCCGCAGCGCACGTCCAGCCCGCGCGCCATCGCCTCGACGATCGCGTAGACCCCGCCGCGGGCGTACCAGACCTCGTCGAGGAACTGCAGGTAGACGAGCGCGCCATAGATGGCGGGTACGCGAAACGGGTCGCCCCCGATGAACAGGGAGTGAAACGAGAACGCCTCGCGCACGCGTGGATGCTCGAAGTGCTTCGAGACGGTGCGATACAGCGGCAGCGCGGCACCGAGGCGCAGCATCGACGGCGTGAACGCGGCGAGTTCACGCGCGCGCTCGAACGGCCGCCGCCCGGCTCCGAGGATCCCCTGCTCGTAGATCGGCTTCATCGCCGCCATGAAGCCGTCGAACGCGGCGGCGTCGCGCGTCGAGAACTTCGCGAGCTCCGCGCGCATCCCGTCGCGGTCGGAGACGAAGTCCAGGTGAGGCTCGGTGTCCGCCCAGCGAATCCGGTAGAACGGATCGAGGCGCTCGAGGCTCACCTGCTCGTGCAGGTCCAGGCCGGCCGCCGCGAACGTCTCCTCGAGCACCCAGGGCATCGTCACGAGCGACGGCCCCGTGTCCCACGTGAAGCCCGCGTCTGTGAGCTGATATGCGCGCCCGCCCGGCCGGTCGCGCGCCTCGACGACAACGACGTCGTGCCCGGCGCCCTGCAGCCGCATGGCTGCGCCGAGTCCGCCAAGCCCTGCGCCGACGACGATGATCCTCATGGTCATGCGGGATACGGCTCCACGGCGGTTTCGGCTCAGCGAGCGTCGCCGTCGCAGGCGGCCGGGCCAGGAGCGGCGGCCGACTCGACTCGCCGCGGTAGGAACCTGTCGAGCACGGCGTTGTCGACAGCCATCGCGGCGCACGCTACCGAAGCGGGCGACGGCGCGGTCGGCGCGGAGGCTCCTCGCAGCGCCCGCGGAAGATCCGCGCGGGCGCCAGAAGTCGGTTCGGACGTGCAAAGTCCGCCAAGGCGCGCTATAAACGTTGCCTAAAGATCACCTCTGCCTCAGCTACTGAGGAACACACCCTGGGCCGAAGGCTCAACCGCTGGACAACCCGGGACGTCGTGCATTAGTGTCGGGACGCAGTTCGGCCGGATCGGGGCAGAGGGAGCCGTATAGGGATCCGACCGGGATTATTAGGGAGCGAGCAACTGACCATGCGGGACGGTTCGCGCCGCGCATGGCCGGGAGCCCAACAGAGGGGAGCAACAGTGCTTAGAAGGCCTGGCGCATCGGCGCCACATCGGAGGAGCGTTCCGTGCCGACGCTGACTCGCAAAGGCAAGGTGTCGTCACCGCAGTCCGCAGGCCCTGGTCGGCCGAGCGGCGGCCGCGGCGGCGTCCAAGGCGTAAACCTCATCATCCTGATCCTCGTAGCCGGATCGGTGACCATCGCAGCGGGACTGCTCGCCAAGACGGTGAACACCGCGCGCAGCATCGACAGCAAGGCCACGAGCATCAGCCAGAGCGGTGGCACCATCAACGACTCCACCGACGCGATCGCGCAGCTTGTCCGCACCAATGGGCTCGCGCGCTCGATCCTCAAGACGGCGTCGCCGCTCGAGGGCGTCCTGACGAAGATCGAGGCTCGCGCGAGGTCGATCAACGGCGACGCGTCGTCGATCGACCGCCTGGCGAGCTCGATTCTCTCGACGGCCGGCACGATCAACACCACCGCCACGTCGATCGGCGGCTCAGCGACCTCGATCAACGGCGTCGCCGGTGAGATCAACAACACGGCGGGAAGCATCGACAGCGTCGCCGGCGGCATCAACAGCTCCGCGACGACGATCAACCGTCTCGCCAGGTCGATCCGGGGAACCGCCGGCAGCATCGTCGACATCGCGAAGGTGATCGACATCGACGCGAAGAACATCGTCGACAACGCCACCACCACGGTCGGGCTCGCGAAGGGGATCAAGGTCGACTCGGGGAACATCCTCGTCCTTTCCGACCGCATTCT
>Ga0136633_1002575_pt1 | contig 12394 bp, 11 predicted proteins | sample AntDrymeUQ832206_2_FD_105494 | JGI IMG/M metagenome (GOLD analysis project Ga0136633, IMG submission 105494) | Polar desert sand microbial communities from Dry Valleys, Antarctica - metaG UQ83 (22.06) | ecosystem: Environmental > Terrestrial > Soil > Desert | place: Antarctica: Dry Valley... | reverse complement strand
GCGGACGTCATCCTGCATACCGGCTACAACCCGGACATCACGCTGTTCCTGCGCCAGGCCAAGGAGCAGAACCTCAAATGGTCAGCCCTGATCGGACACGGCGCGGGCTACGGGCAGTTCGACAAGCTCTACGCGACATTCGGGGACGACGCCAACTTCATCTACAACGTCGACCCGGTGGCCGCGCAGTTGCTCGACCCCAAGACTCTCGCTCCCGGCCTGGGCGAACTGACCAAGGAGATGATCAAGCGCTACAAGGCCGAGACCAAGGCCGACGAGGTGCCGACGCACGTCTCGATGGGTTTCAACCAGTCCTGGATCTTCCTCAACGATGTCCTGCCGCGCGCAATCAAGAAGTACGGCGGTATCGACCCGGAGTCCTTGCGCAAGGCGGCCCTGGAGACCGACATCCCCGACGGCGGGACCATCCAGGGCTATGGCGTCAAGTTCTTTCCGCCCGGCACGCCGATGGCGGGGCAGAGCGAGCGCTCATCGCCGGCGGTGATGCAGTACATCGGCAAGGAGACGGAGGTGGTGTGGCCGGCGGCGATCAAGACCAAGGACGCCGTGCTGCCGCTGCCCAAGGGGCACGCCTACGCGCCCTGAGTGCCGGTGGACAACGCGCTGCTATCCGTACGTGATCTGACCAGGCGTTTCGGGGGATTCACGGCGGTCCAGAAGGTGTCGTTCTCGCTGGACAAGGGGGAGATCCTGGGGCTGATCGGCCCCAACGGGTCCGGCAAGAGCACGACCTTCAACCTGATCGCCGGCACCCTGGCGCCAAGCGAGGGTTCGATCCGGCTGCAGGGCAGGGAGATCGGCGGCACCATGCCGAACGAGGTCTGCCGGGCCGGCGTCGCCCGCACCTTCCAGATACCACGGCCGTTTCGCAAGCTGTCGATTCTGGAGAACGCCAGCCTGGCTGCGTTCTACGGGTCCTCACGACGGTTGAGTCCGCTCGAGGCCCAGCATCAGGCGGCCGATGCGCTGGAACTGGTCGGCCTGCCGACCAGCGGCACTGCGCAGGTCGACGGGCTCGGTGCGGCGGGACTCAAGAAGCTGGAAATGGCGCGCGCGCTTGCCACCCGGCCGCAACTGCTGCTGGCAGACGAGAGTCTGGGCGGTCTCGACGAGCAGGAGATGGAACAGGCCGCCGACATGCTTTCGCGCATCCGGCGTGAGCGCGGGATCACCATCATCTGGGTCGAGCACATCATGGGCGTGCTGATGCGGGTGGTCGACCGCTGTATCGTGCTGGATCACGGCGAAGTCATTGCGCACGGCAGCCCTACCGAGGTGGCCAACCATCCCAAGGTGATCGAGGTCTACCTGGGTACCGATGCGACCCAGGTCCAGGAGCAGGTCCAGCGCCAGGGCGATGCGAAGGGTCCCGCGGCATGAGCGACAACCTGCTGGAGTTGCGCAAGGTCAGCGCCGGCTACGGCAGCTTCCAGGCGCTGTTCGAAGTCGATCTCGAGGTGCGGGCAGGCGAAGCGGTTGCCGTGATCGGTCCCAACGGGGCCGGCAAGACGACGCTGCTGCGCGTGATTTCGCGGCTCATCGCCAGCACGCAGGGAGAACTGCTGATGGAAGGGCGGCGCTTCGACGCGCGGCCGGCCTGGGAAGTCATCGGTCTGGGCATTGCCCAGGTGCCGGAAGGCCGCCGGTTGTTTCCGCGGCTCACGGTGGAGGACAACCTGCGCATCGGCGCATATCTTCCGGCGGCGAGGAGCCAGCTGGCGTCGCGGCTGGCGTTCGTCTATTCGCTGTTTCCGCGGATGCAGGAGCGCCGCCTGCAACTGGCCGGCACCATGTCGGGCGGCGAACAGCAGATGTGCGCCATCGGCCGCGCCTTGATGAGCGGCCCGCGGCTGCTGCTGCTGGACGAGCCGTCCGCCGGTCTTGCGCCGGTGATCGTTCAGTCGATCTTCGCGCTCATCCAGAAGATCCGCGCGGAGGGCTACACGGTGCTGATCGTGGAGCAGAACGTGCGCCAGGTCCTCGGCGTGGTGGATCGTGCCTACCTGATGGAAACCGGACGGATGCGGGCCAGCGGCACCGCGGCCGAAATGTTGTCCAACGATGCCGTGCGCAAAGCCTACCTGGGAATCTGACCTCAACATGGAATCGATCTTCGATATCTTCCTGCTCGAAGCGGTGGTCAACGGACTGCTGCTCGGTGGACTGTTCGCCCTGTTGTCGCTCGGCCTGAACCTGATCTTCGGTGTCATCGACGTCGTCTGGATCTGCTATGCGGAACTGATCATGATCGGCATGTACACCATCTGGTGGCTGCATGTGCCGCAGGGCGTTTCCTTATGGCTGGCGTTTCCGGCGGCGGTCGTCCTGGTGGCGGTCATGGGGGCGGGGCTGCACTATTTCATCATCCGCCCAGTGCTCGCCGCCGAACCGATCAACCAGCTGCTGGTGACCGGCGGCGTGCTGTTCCTGCTGCAGGCGCTGGCCACCGTGATCTTCGGCATCGACTTCCGCAACATCGGCGTGCGCATGCCCGGCATCAACGTCGCCGACATGTACCTTTCTAGTGCCCGCCTGCTCGCGTTCGTGGTGGCGCTGGCCGCCATCGGAGCCACCGGCTGGTACCTGCGCCACACGTTCACCGGCGTGGCGATCCGGGCGATCAGCCAGGACCGCGGAATCATGCCTTTGATGGGCGTCAACCCCAATCGCGTCTACCTGGTCACGTCGGCAATCGGGGGTGCCCTGGCCGGACTTGCCGCCTGCCTGCTGGTCCTGCAGTACGACATCCATCCGGCGATCGGATTGTCATTCGGCCCGCTGACTTTCCTCATCTGCGTGATGGGCGGCCTCGGCAATCTCGTCGGCGGCTTCGTCGCCTCCTTCATTTTTGCCCAGTTCATCTCGGTGGGCGGATTCCTGTTCCACCTCGAATGGGGCTACGTCATCGCGTTTGCGTTCTTCATCGCGATGATGTTCTGGCGTCCGCAGGGCATCCTCGCGCCCAGCACGCGATGAGCGAGGGCAGAATCGAATGAGCAATCAGGTCGAGGCGCCGGTGCCGGCACCCAGCGCGGCAAGCCGTCCGCTGGTGGTGGATGCAAGGCCGAGCGGCACGCTCCGGGGGATCTGGATCGCGGTCCTCGGATTCCTGCTGCTGCTGCCGTGGTTGGGACTGGGCGAGTATCCGCTGCACCTGGTCATCGTCGCGCTGATCTGGTCCTATATCTATACCAGCTGGGCGGTCATGGGTCGGCTCGGCATGGTCAGCTTCGGGCACGGCGCCTTCATGGGGATCGGCGCCTACAGCGTCGTGCTGCTGTGGAACGGTTTCGGCGTCAGCCCCTGGCTGGGCGCGGTGGTCGGCGTCGCGCTGTCTGTGCTCGTCGCGATGCTGATCGGCTATCCGTGTTTCCGCTTCCGGATCATCGGCCACTACTTCGCCATCGTGACCCTGGCCCTGTCGGAGGTCACGCGGCTGGTGATTGTCGCCCTGCGGGACTACACCGGCGGCTCGCTGGGCATCACCCCGATGTCGGGGCTGGCCGATGGCGCCACCTACAGCGTCTACGCCATGCAGTTCTCCGACAAGACGGTCTGGTTCTATATCGCCCTGGCGGTGTGGCTGTTCGGGTTGATGGTCTGGAAAATGGCCGACCGGCACCCCTCACGGCTTGCATTGCAGGCGATCAGCGAAGACGAAGACGCGGCGGCGTCGATCGGCATCCCGGTGGCGCGCACCAAGCTGGGCGTCACCATGCTGTCGGCGGGGCTCACGGCGCTTGGCGGCGTGCTCTATGCGCAATACCAGCTCTACGTGAACCCGGATACGGTCTCGGGCATCGCGATCTCGCTGCAGCTGGTGTTCGGTGCGATTGCCGGCGGGATGTTCGTGCGGCTGGGTCCAACCGTGGGAGCGATGTTCCTGCTTGCCCTGTCGGAGACCTTGCGGGTGATGATCGGCAACCAGTATCACGGTGTGGACATGACAGTCTACGGTGCGCTGCTGATTCTGTTCATCATCTTCATGCCCAGGGGAATACTCGGAACACTGCTGAAGAAGTAGGCGGCGCGCGGGTCGATTACCTGTCAGGTCATGCGTGCCGGAATCTCAGCAGCCGCAAGCCGTTGGCCACGACCAGAAGGCTTGCGCCCATGTCGGCGAACACGGCCATCCACATGGTGGCGTCGTCGAACACGGCCAGCAGCAGGAACACGCCCTTGATCCCGAGGGCGAGCGAGATGTTCTGCCACAGCACCCGATGTGTGGCCCGGGACAGGCGGACCGTGGTGCCGATGCGATGCAGATCGTCGTTCATCACCACGACGTCGGCCGCCTCCATCGCGGTATCGGTGCCGGCGGCGCCCATCGCCACGCCGATGTCCGCCTGCGCCAGCGCCGGGGCGTCGTTGATGCCGTCGCCGATCATCGCCGTGGGGCCATGCCGGGCCTGAAGCGCCTGGATTACCGCCAGCTTGTCGTCCGGCAACAGGTTGCCACGCGCATCCTCGATGCCGGCCTGACGCGCGATCGCCGACGCGGTCGCCTGGTTGTCGCCGCTGAGCATGACCGGGACCAGGCCCAGCGATTTCAGGTCGGCAACCGCATCGCGGGCGCCGGCCCTGATCGGATCGGCGACCGCGAACAGCGCCAGCGGGCCCGCCGCCGATGCGAGCACGGTGACGCTGCGGCCGGCATCCTCGTGCGGCTTGAGTCTGGCTTCGAGTTCGGGGCTGCACTGGCCGAGGTCCTCGAGCAGGCGATGGTTTCCGAGCAGGTAGCGGGTGCCGTCGACCGTGGCCTGCACGCCGCGTCCGGCGATCGCCTCGAATCCGGTGAGGGCAAGCTGCGAGGGCTGAAGCCCCTGTGCGATGGCGCGCGATACCGGGTGGGTCGAATGTCCCGCCAGTGCCGCGGCGATCGGTTCAAACTCCGCCGGACTGCGCGAGTCGTCGAGCGGCGACCAGTGCATCAGCACGGGCCGTCCTTCGGTCAGCGTCCCGGTCTTGTCCAGCGCCACTGCCTTGAGCTTGCGCGCATCCTCCAGGAAGACACCGCCCTTGATCAGGATTCCCAGGCGCGCCGCAGCGGCCAGGCCGCTGACCACGGTCACCGGCGTGGAAATCACCAGCGCGCACGGGCAGGCGATCACCAGCAGCACCAGTGCCTTGTAGACTGCTGTCAGCCAGGTCCAACCCAGCAGCGCGGGTCCCAGCAGCGCAACCGCCAGCGCCAGTACAAACACCGTCGGCGTGTAGATCGCGGCGAACCGGTCCACGAATCGCTGGGTGGGCGCCCGGCTGCCCTGGGCCTGTTCGACCGAGTGGATGATGCGTGCCAGGGTGGAACCGGAGGCGGCTGCGGTCACCCTCAGTTCGATCGTGCCGGTCTGGTTGATCGTGCCGGCGAACACCGGGTCGCCCGCGATCTTGTCGACCGGAATGCTCTCGCCGGTGATTGGTGCCTGGTCGACGGCCGATTGGCCTTCAGTGACCACGCCGTCCATCGGCACCCGCTCGCCGGGCCGTACGCGCACGATCGCGTCGAGCATCACGGCCTCCACCGCCAGGGTGCGCCAGCCGCCATCCGCCTGCTTTACCGCGGCCGTGTCCGGCGCCAGCGCGAGCAGCCCGGAGATCGCATCCCGGGCCCGGTCCACCGAACGCGCTTCGATCAACTCCGCGATGGCGTACAAGGCCATGACCATCGCCGCTTCCGGCCACTGGCCGATCGCAAAGGCGCCGCACACCGCCACCGTCATGAGGGCATTGATGTTGAGCCGGCGTTGGCGCAGTGCGGTCAGGCCCTTCTTGACGACATCCAGCCCGGCGAACCCGATGGCCGCGGCGGCCACGGCCATGCCCAGCGATTTCACCGCCAGCGAGTCCGGACCGGCAAGTGCCAGCAGTTCGGCGCCGATCGCCAGGGCCAGGGCGACCAGCAGCCTGGTCAGGCCGGGACTGGCACCGGCGTGGTGGTCATGCAGGTCGCCGGGTTCTCCCGCGCCCGATTGCGCCCAGGGGTGGATTTCATAGCCGATGGCACGAATTGCCGCAACGGCTTGCGCCAGCGCGGGCGTGTCGGCGTCGATGTGCAGGCTGCGTTCGCCCAGGCGGAAACCAAGGGAGCGGATGCCGTCCACGGCCTCCAGGCCGCGCCGGATGTCGGACTCCTCGCTGGCGCAATCCATTGCCGGCACGCGAAAGCGCGAGCCTGCCGGCGCGAAGGCCTCGCCGGGAGCAGGCCGTCTGGCGGATCCGCGGGTGTGTCCGTGGGCGTGGCCGTGCCGGCAGTGATCGGGGCCGTGGCCGGCGTCTTGCTGGTGGCTGTGGCCTTCGCTGTGGGTGGTCGCGGGGGCGGATCTCGTCGTCATGGCTGGCATTACAAACCCTGAAGGAGGTATAGAGTCAAGCAGCAGCGGCCCGATGCTAGACTGCCACTGGGCAGCCGGTGCCCGCGCGCGATAGGGGACCGAATTGGCTGTCAGCGTCTTTGACCTGTTCAAGATCGGTATCGGGCCGAGCAGTTCGCATACGGTCGGTCCGATGCGCGCGGCGCGCATGTTCGCGCACCGGCTCGAGCACGACGGTCATCTCGGCGCGGTCACCCGGGTGCGGGCGCGCCTGTACGGCTCCCTGGGTGCGACCGGCAAGGGACATGGCAGCGACAAGGCCGTGCTCCTGGGTCTGGCCGGACATGAACCGGACACGATCGACGTCGAGTCCATGCCGATGGAACTGCAAAGGATCCGCAGCGACGCCCGGCTGAGCCTGCTCGGGCGGCATCCGATCGCGTTCGACGAGAAATCGGACCTGGTGTTCCTGCGCCGCGAGTCGCTGCCGTTCCACCCCAACGGCATGCGCTTCGAGGCTTTCTCGGACGGCGGTGCGACGCTGTTGGAGCGCACCTATTACTCCGTCGGCGGCGGTTTCGTCGTCAGCGACGAGGTCGTGGCCGATGGCGACCGGCAGAAGGCGATTGCGCCCGACGTGACTGTGCTGCCGCTTCCGTTTCACAGCGCGGCGGATCTGCTGACCCTGACCTTTCGCGAAGGCTGCACGATTGCCGGTCTGATGCGTCGGAACGAACGTCATTGGCGCAGCGATGCCGAGATCGACGGCGGTCTGCTGCGCATCTGGTCGGTGATGCAGGATTGCGTCGAGCGGGGCTGCAGGACCGGGGGGACGCTGCCGGGCGGATTCAAGGTCCGGCGGCGCGCGCAGGATCTGCATCGGCGGCTGCGCGAGAACTCGCAGGCTGCGCTGCAGGATCCACTGCAGGTGCTCGACTGGGTGAATCTTTACGCGCTTGCAGTCAACGAGGAGAACGCGGCCGGTGGCCGGGTGGTCACGGCGCCGACCAACGGCGCGGCCGGCATCGTACCGGCCGTGCTGCATTACTACACCCGCTTCGTGACGGGTGCCAACGATGCTGGCGTGATCGATTTCCTCCTGACGGCGGCAGCGATCGGCATTCTCTACAAGGAAAACGCCTCGATCTCCGGCGCCGAGGTCGGCTGCCAGGGCGAAGTCGGCGTGGCTTGCTCGATGGCGGCGGGCGCGCTGTGCGCGGTGCTCGGCGGTACGCCGGCCCAGGCGGAGAACGCCGCCGAGATCGGCATGGAGCATCACCTGGGGCTCACCTGCGATCCGGTCGGCGGCCTGGTCCAGATACCCTGCATCGAGCGCAATGCGATCGCGTCGGTAAAGGCCATCAACGCCGCCCGGATGGCGCTGCACGGCGACGGCAACCATCACGTGAGCCTGGACAAGGTCATCAAGACCATGCGCGAGACCGGTGCCGACATGATGACGAAGTACAAGGAGACCGCGCGTGGCGGACTCGCGGTCAACATCGTCGAGTGCTGACTGACTTCCCCGGACGGCGCAGACTCCTAGAGGGGCTCTTCGGCCGGATGGCTGCCAGGAACTGATCGAGCATCGGCGCGAGCGCCCCGGGCACGAGGGCTTCGTGGCCGCCCTCCGACGCGAACCGGGCGAACTGGCCCGCCATCGCCAGATGGGCGAAGCCGTGGACCACCGACCAGATCGACAGCAGGGAATTCCACTGGCCGGGCGCAAGCGGTGCCGGCGGCGGCACGCCATACAGGGCCCGCACGCCTTGCTCGAGCGCGTCGAAGGCGGCCGCCGCGCTGCGCTCGAGCGCAGCGCCCTGGTCGCCCGTGTCCCCCTTGTGAGGACCGGGACGGAACATCAGGCCGAAACGGCCCGGATAGCGCAGCGCGAAACTCACATAACCCACCCCCTGCTCGCGCAGGCGAGCCACCGGGTCCTGGCCACCCCGCGCGTTGCCCGCCTGAAGCGCCTCGGTCAGCCCGTCGAAAGCAATCGTGGCAACTGCCGCGAGCAGGCCGGCGGCGTCCCCGAAGTGATGCGCCGGCGCGGCCGGCGAGACACCCGAGCGGCGGGCCACCTCGCGCAGCGAGAAGCCCTCGAGGCCACGCTCCGCCAGCACGGCCTCCGAGGCGTCGATCAGCGCCGCCCGCAGCGAGCCGTGGTGATAGCCCTCGCGGACGGCTGCGGACGGCGCGCTCCTGCCGGTCGGCGTCGGCCTGCGGGGCCGGGCCGGTTTGGCAGGGGCGGCGGGAGTTGCGGGAGTTGCGGGTTTGCGCGGAGAAGCCATCGTGCCGGGCGCCTCTTTTGAACTTGACATTGTTCAAATCATATCGTATCGTTATCTTAACAGTGTTAAGACGTACTCGATTCTCTCTGTCCATCTCCTTTTCCGCTGTTCTCCGCTGTTCTCCGCTGTTCTTCCCCTGTTCTTCCACTGTTCTTCCGCTCTTGCCCGATCCTGGTAACCGTTGGAGACGCCATGACTTCCGTTGCCTTCCTCGATCCCGATCTCGTTTTCTCCCTCGCCAGCAAGCTTGCCGTGCTGGGCTGGCTAGCGCTGGCGGTATCGCCTTACCGATCGCGCTGGGCGCCGGCCGCCCGCTTCGCTGCCGGCCGGGTACTGCCGCTGATATTCGGCGTCGTCTACGTGATGTTGTTCGCGGCGACCGGCATGGGCGAGGGCGGCTACGACTCGCTGGCAGCGGTCCAGCGCCTCTTCTCCATTCCCTCGTTATTGGCGGCAGGCTGGCTGCACTACCTGGCGTTCGATCTGTTCGTGGGTACATGGATCGCCGAACGCGCTGGCCTGCTCGGAATTCCGCACCTGGTGGTGCTGCCGCTGCTCGCACTGACTTTCCTGTTCGGCCCGGCAGGGCTGCTGGCGTTTGCCGTGGTGCGTGCGGGCTGGGCGCGCCGGCGTCCGCAAGCGGTACTCGCCTGACGCATGCCGTTCAGTGCGAATTCAATCCCTGCCGTCATCCCTGAAGAAAAGGAGTCAATCATGTCGACCTTGTCGTTCCCGGCAGCCTCCGATTTTCGATCGGCTGCCCTCGTTGCGCTCAACCGTTGGCCTGCCGGACTGATTCAGCGGGAGCGGCGGCTCGCGCTTTTCGGATTCTGCCTGCTGGCGCTGCTGCTGCCGATGGCGGCGGCCTGGGCTGTCGATGAGCGCATGCTGCGTGGCGCGAACGTCTGGATCAAACCGATGAAATTCGCGCTGTCGATCGCCGTGTTGTCGCTGACCAGCGCCTGGTTTGCGGGACACCTGCCGGCGCGCCAGCGTGCCGGCCGGGCGATGGACTGGATCGTCTGGCTCCTTATCGTCGCGGGCAGCTTCGAGCTGGGTTACATCGCACTTCAGGCCGGGCTTGGACAAGGCTCCCACCATAACGTCGGCGACCCCTGGCATGCCGCGATGTACGCCCTGATGGGTATCGGAGCGATCCTGCTTACGGCCACGCAGCCGTTGCTCGCCTGGCAGCTCTACCGGCATCCGGATGTCGGCCGGCCGGTTGCCTACCGCAACGCGGTACTGCTGGGCCTGGTTCTCACTTTTTTGTTCGGGGCCGGCGTCGGTGGCCTGCTTTCGGCGGCGCCACCGCCGCCCGTGGGCGCCACCGTCTCGCTGTTCGGCTGGGCGCTGGCCGGCGGTGACCTGAGACCCGCTCATTTCCTCGGTATCCATGCAGAGCAGCTGCTGCCGCTGGCGGGTTTCGCTGCCGCCCGCTATTCACCCCGGCATGCGCGCCGGCTGGTGGTGGTCGCGACCCTTGGCTACTCGGCCTTGTTCGCCGTCCTGCTGGCCTGGGGGATGGGAGTCGCAGCGATCGGTTGATTGCATATACAATGGTTTCGGATACACCGCCAGCTTAAGCCGCCATTCCGGTTCGGCCAGTCGCGAGGACAGGGAACCGATATCGATACTGCACGCGGCAGCCGGATGGACGAGGCGGCTCAGCCTCAGATGAGCCCGCGTAAGCTGTTGCTGCTGCGTGGGCCGATCGTCTCGACGCTGTTGCGGATGGCCTGGCCCAATGTCCTGGTGATGCTGGCACAGGCTGCGACCGGCCTGATCGAGACCTGGTGGGTATCCAGGCTCGGCACCGATGCGCTGGCCGGGATGGCGGTGGTGTTCCCGGATTCATGATGATGCAGATGCTCTCGGCGGGCGCGATGGGGGGCGGCATCTCGTCCGCCATCGCGCGGGCGCTCGGCGCCGGCAGTCGCGTGGACGCCCAAGCCCTGGTGCAGCACGCGCTCATCATCAACGTGGCCCTCGGTTGCCTCTTCTCGGTGATCTTCCTGGTCTTCGGCGCGGAGATATATCGGGCGATGGGGGCGCAGGGCGAGTCGCTGGCGGCGGCATTGGAGTACTCCGACGTGGTATTCGCCGGCACGGCGCTGGTCTGGCTGATGAACGCGCTCGCCAGCGTCATCCGGGGCACCGGCAACATGCTGGTGCCCTCGCTGGCGGTGTGCCTGGGCGTGGCGTTGCTGGTGCCGCTGTCGCCGGTGCTGATATTCGGCGTCGGCCCGATTCCGGCCCTCGGGATCGCCGGCGCGGGGTATGCAGTTCTCATCACGACGTCGCTGACCGCGCTGGCGCTGGCGGTCTACATCCACCGTGGATACTGCCTGGTGGGATTCAGGCGGACGCCCCTGCGCAGGCCGTTCTTTATGGACATTCTGCGGGTCGGCGCGATCGGGTCGATCAGCACGCTGCAGACGAGCCTGACCGTCGCCCTTACGACCGCCCTGGTCGGGACGGTCGGCGGCCCCGGGGCGGTCGCAGGGTACGGTACCGGCGCGCGGTTGGAGTACCTCCTGATCCCGCTGGCATTCGGCCTGGGTGCACCGCTGGTCTCGCTGGTCGGCACCAACATCGGGGCCGGCCAGACGCAACGGGCCCTGCGGATCGCATTGACGGGCGGGGCGATCGCCTTCGTGCTGGCGGAGTCGATCGGACTGGCGGCTGCGGTCTGGCCGCAGGCCTGGCTCGGGTTGTTCGGCGACGATCCGCTGATGATCGAGGCGGGCAGCTCCTATCTGCGCCGCGTTGCGCCGACCTATGGTTTCTTCGCGCTCGGCCTGGCCCTGTACTTCACTTCCCAGGGAGCGGGCCGGCTGGCGTGGCCGCTGATTGCGGGGCTGGTTCGTGCTGGGGCTGACCGGATCTATGAACTGGTTGTTCGTGGCGCTGGCCGCCGGTCTCGTCATCTACGGCGCGATGCTGGCGGCGGCGGTCCGCGGCGGCGTCTGGTTCCGGCGGCCCTGAGCCGCCGGCCCTTCCCGGTAGACCCGTGACAGCAGGAGGCTGAACGCCTCGCGCCGCGTGACCGGCGTGGGCCTGAGCACGCCGCGATCCTGCAGCACCGAGATCAGTTTTTCCGGCGCGGCGCGCTGGTCGCCGACGATTTCGACATGTCCCGCCGCGACTTCGATCCGGGTAGTTCGCGGGGCGTTGTCCACCCGGGCGCTGCGCTGTTCGTCGAGCGAGAACACATCATCGCTCTCGATGCAGCGCCCGGCGTCATCGCGCCTGCACGAGCCGCGTTCGTCGGTATCGATCTTCAGGTGCTCGACGACCCCTGGTGACAGCTCTCCCGGCTCGAGGATGAAACCGGACGAGTAGGTGATGTCTTCCCACTTCGGCCCGGTGGCAAGATAGCAGCTCAGCGGCAGCAGACCGAGTGTCAGCGGATACAGCCATGTCCGGCCGCAGGTGCGTGCCGATTCGATGCCGGCGAAAGGACCTGAGACGGTGACCAGGCGCCAGTCGGGCGCACTGGCCGAAACGTCCGGGATGTCGCGGATGTCCGCAGCGTCCGGCCGTATCGGCTCGGTCATCGACTTGCGCGCGATAAGCGCACCCTGGCTGTGGCCGATCAGGGTGATCTGCGGCACCTTCGACCGATTGGCGAGTTGTCCGATGGCGCGCCTGAGTTCGATCGCGCTGTCGGTCAGCCGAGCGCGGTCGTCGTAAGTGAAGCACGCCGTCTGCTGGCCGTGAAACGCCAGTACCTGCGCCAGTCCGCGGAACTGTCCGGACGAGCCGTAG
>Ga0136633_1002574_pt1 | contig 12394 bp, 3 predicted proteins | sample AntDrymeUQ832206_2_FD_105494 | JGI IMG/M metagenome (GOLD analysis project Ga0136633, IMG submission 105494) | Polar desert sand microbial communities from Dry Valleys, Antarctica - metaG UQ83 (22.06) | ecosystem: Environmental > Terrestrial > Soil > Desert | place: Antarctica: Dry Valley... | reverse complement strand
GAATCAGCAAATCCGCACTGCACTCAGCTCGGTCGGCGTGGGCCTGCTGGCCACGACCGCGATCGCCTTCCTCCCGTCACTCGCCGCCGTTCCGGCGAGCGCCGGAGACGACCGCCCGGCCTGCACGAAGGAGAACCCGGGCGGCAACAGCGACAAGAAGTGCCCCAGCCCCAGCCCGACGGAGAGCACGCCGACCGGCACCGAGACCGGATGCCGCGACTTGACGTTCGGCACTGGACAGTTCCGTGGCGTGGACGGCGTTCCGGACGCCGGGTCAATGCTCGTGTTCATCCTCGTAGTGGGCGGGGACGAGACAGTTCCACCGCCCACATGCCCGGAGGTCACCTACACGGTCATCGCCCGTGATCCGGACACGCTGGCCGAGCTAAGCCGCCAGTCGCAGCTGGGTAACGGCGTGACGAGCGCCCTGACGACCGTCTTTGCGCTGCCGACATTCAACAAGGACTGCATTGCCGTTGACGTCGTCATCTCCGAAGGCGCCGTGATCCACGACTTCGCGCCGAACTCCCGCGACACGTCCCAGCGCGCCTGCGACCTCAATCGCAACGGCAGCGGGCCGCAAACCTGGAACTGACGGCTCAGCTCGATCCCCGGACGCCTGCCTCGGTCATCTCGAGGCAGGCGTCCCGATCTTCGTCCTGTCCCATCCGGTCGAACATCGCAGCCGCCTCCGCTGCCGACGCGCGCGCGTCGGCGTCGCGCCCCAGCCTCTGCAGCGCGAACGCTCGCGTACGCGCGACATCGGCGAGCGTCCCCAGGTGCCCGATCGCCTCGGCGCGCGCCGTCGCCCGAGCGCACCAGTCCAGGCACTCCTGCACTCGGCCGAGCTCCAGGACCGTCCAGGCGAGATTGCCGTAGCCGATCGCGACACCAGACCCGTGGCCGAGCCGCTCAAACGCCGCGATCGCCTGCTCGTTGTGCACGAGCGCGGCAGCCGGGTTCGCCCGCTCGAGCTCGAGGTAGCCGAGGTTCAGCAGCAGCCCGGCCTCCTCGTCGATCGTCCCGGTCCGCCGGGCGAGCCGCAGGGCTTCGGTCCACACCTCCTCCGTCTCCTCCAGCCGCTTCAGGCTGAACAGCACGTCGCCCTGGATGCGCAACGCGGTCGCCTCCTCCCGCGGATCCGCCGAGGCCCGCGCCCGCTGCACCGCGCCCTGCGCGGAACGGAGCGCCTCGTCGCGCCGGCCGCCGAGCACGAGAGCGCGCGCCAGGTTGGCCAGCATCCGGGCTGCCAACGCGTCCTCACGCACGTCCGCGACAGCGCGTTCGAAGACGGGCACCGCCTCCGCGTGCTGCCCGGCGTTCATCAGTGTTGTTGCGCGTTCCAGCTCCAGTTCGGGTGCGCGCAGGCCTGCCTGGTGTGCCTGCTCGCACAGCACAAGGGCTTCGTCGTAATGGCCGCGGGCGCGCAGGACCGCGAGTTCCCCCCGCCAAGCCGCGACGGAGCCGGTGGAACGGCGCACGCCGCCGTAGAGCGCCAGCGCTTCGTCGTACGCCCCCCGAGTCTCCTGCAGCGCCGCGAGCTCCAACCGAAGGTCGGGCGGAACACCGGAGGCAACGCTCTCCAGCACTTCGACCGCATGCGCCAGGTGCACTGCGGCTTCGTCGTTGGCATACAGCGACGCGGCCCGACGCCCGGCGCGCAGCAGGGCATCCACCGCCTCTTGCCCGGCCTCGGCGAGGTAGAGGTGCCTGGCGATGAGGCCGACGGTCTCGTCACCGTCGCCGTACAGGGCGCGCCCGACATCGGCGACCTGCTTGTGCAGCTCGCGGCGTCGGCGCCGCAGCAGTCGGGTATGCACCACGTCCTGGAGCAGCGCGTGGTGGAACACGAGGACGTCGTCGTCCGCCCGATCGAGCAGCCCGGCCGCCACCAGAGTCGACAACTCGCTGAGCGCGGCATCGCCCGCGACTCCGCGCAGCAGCGGGATACTGACGGCGCGCCCGATGACGGAAGCAAACTGCAGGAGGGATGCTGCCGCCGGCGGGAGCGCGTCCACACGCGTCGCCAGGACCTGCTCCACGGTCGCCGGGATCTGGTCAAGGTCTTGCCCAGGTCGCAGCTCCCAACCGGCCGTCGAGGGGACCAGGGAACCGGACTCCGCGAGCGCCTTGGCGAGCTGCTCGACGAACAGCGGGTTGCCGCCGGTCCGTGACAGCAGCAGGGCGCCGAGCAAGGGGCCGACGCGGCCGCCGAGCACTGCGGCGGCGACATCGGCGACCGCCGTGTCCTGCAGTCCGCGCAGCTCGACCACCTGCTGCGGCCTCGAGTCGTCGTACAGCGGTGCGAGCGGCCCCGGCCGAGCCGTCAGCACGACCGCCAACGCCGGGACCTGAACGACCACCTCGCGCAGCAGGTCGCCCGCGGCGTTGTCGATCCAGTGGACGTCCTCCACCACGAGTACGCAGGGCTGCCGGCTCTCCCGCTCCAGCCACCTGACCACAGCGTCGTGGACCGTGCGACGTGCGGCTTGCGGCGCGAAAACCTCGTCGGCCAACGACAGCAGCAGCAGCGCGCCCTCGACCGCTTCCGCCGGCACGGCTCGTGCGACCTTCTCGCGCGCCAGCGATGGCTCGTCGCCCGGCTCGATCCCACTGATGCGCCGCAGTAGGTCGGCGAACGGCCAGTACGGAAGCGAACTGCCGTACGACAGGCACCTCGCGGCCCACCACTGCACCCCGCGTGCCGATGCCTCAGCCTGCATCGCGTCGACGAGGCGACTCTTGCCGGAGCCGGCGTCGCCGGTGATCGTCACCGTTGCCGCTGTCCCTGCAGACAGGTCGTCGAGCACTCTCTCGAGCACGCGCAGCTCAGGGACGCGGCCGACCAGCGGGGGCAGCGAGTCGGCGGGTGTCAATCGGGGGCCCACCAGGCGGTAGGCCTCGACCGCCGCGCTCTTCCCCTTCAGCGTCAGCGGTGGCAGCGCGTCGAAGACGAAGTCGTCCCTGCACAGCGCGTACGTCGACGCACCGACGTACGTCTCACCCGGCGGGCACACCGACTCCAAGCGCTGCGCCAAGATCACCGAGTCCCCGAGCACCGCGTAATCCGACTGCTGTGCCGATCCAGCCTGCCGCCCGATGACCCGCCCGGTGTTGACGCCGACATGGATCGTCAGCTCAGCCGCTCGCGGGTCGAGCCGGGAGAGCAGCCCGGGCAGGCACGCGTGCATCTCGTGTGCGGCGAGCAGCGCACGCTGCGGATCGTCGTCGTGCGTCACGGGCGCGCCGTACACGACGAGGAGCGCGTCACCGGCGTACTTCTCCACGAACCCGCCGTACCGCTGTGCGATCTCGCTCAGGCCCGTCACGAGTGGCGTGACCACATCGTGCAGTGCCTCGGTGTCCAGGACGTCAGCCAGCGCTGTGAACCCGCTGATGTCGGCGAACAGCGCCGTGACGAGGCGGACTTCTTTCTCACGAACCTCGCCGCGCTGCTGGCCGCAGCCACCGCAGAACGCCGCCGCAACGGGGTTGGAGGTGCCGCAGCCGCGACAGCCCCACGTCTCGTCTGCAACCGGCTTTGGTGGAACTGCGCGTGGGGAGCCGCACTGCCCGCAGAACGCGTTCGCGTCGGGGTTGCCGCCCTCGCACGACGCACACGACCAGTCCGTCACGACACCCCCTGCACGAGCGTAGGGCGCATCCGACGGGACTTGTACTAACGGATTTGGAAAACTGGTGGAAGTCAAGGCGCGGGCGAGGTATTCACGCGGCCTACGCCCCGAGCATTCGCGGCACGGGCAGGACTTTGCGGCGCCGCGACGGGAGATCGATGTCGGGCAGCCAGGGGCTGGAGGTGAGCGATCGGATGCCGGGACGCGGGGAGCTGCACCAGCTGTTCCGCGACCAGGAACAACGCTGCGGCAACGTCGAGGAGTGGAGCCAGTCGCACCTCAGCGCGGTCGCCGCTCAGGACACGGGGTGTTACGTCCGCGTCGACGGGACTCTGGTCGGAGCCGGACTGCGCGATGGACCGGAACTGCTGCTGGCCGTGGCCTCTTGCGATGGCCTGAACCGAACACGGATCACCACGACGCTGCTGCGGTCCTCACCAGGTGCGCAGGAGTGCTGGGTGCCAACGAACGACCCCGACCTGTCGGCGGCCCTTGCCACGCAAGGCTTGCGGCCCTTGACCGTGGATCTCCAAATGCGGCTGCGACTCCCGACGACGGCGCACAAGCCGCTCCAGCGCGGCTTCCATCTCATAGGGCTCGCCGGCCCGGACGACGCTGCGCTGCGCTGCGCTGCATAGAGCTGCGCACGAATTCGCGTGCGACGCCTTCGGCGTCGACAGCCACCTGGAGGAGTTCTTCGACCGCTACGTTCGCCATCCGGCGTACGACGCAGGACTGTGGGTGCTGGGACATGAGCTCCGTCAACTGTGGATGCGCCAGGGCGAGCGCCTGGTCCAGAGTCGCCAGGCGAGCATTCCCACGAGAGGCGACAAGCGCCACCAGGTACGCCTCCGTCACCTGGCGATGACGCGTACCTCGCCGGCTTGCCCCCCACGAGCTGAGCGGAAGCAGTCAGGAGACCGCGAGGCGCCGCATCATGCTGACGCCCTGCGCGTTGATCGCGTCCGCAGAAGCGACCGCGATGAGGTCGAAGGTCCCTCGAACCGGGAAGCGGAAGGCGACCGACCATGCACCATCGGCGGCCGTCCGCGTGCGTACGAGTGCTACGGCGCCCGTCGCGGTACGACGCGCCACCGTCACCGTCATGTTCGCCCTCGCAGGTCGCACGCTGCCGGCGAACTTGTAGACCATCGCGCCTGTCCGCGTTACCCCGAACGAGACAGCGCTGCGCACCTCGAGCGGCAGCGCGGCCGTCTTGCCCCCGCCGACGATCTCAGCGTAGATCCTCATATTCGTGCGCGGCGACAGCATCGCGCTGAACCGGCCATCAGCCGGGACGGCGCCGTACCTCAGCAGCGTGTATGTGGTCGAGGGTCGGCTCACGCCGTAAAGGCGCAACTGCGCGCCCGCGGGGGCCGTGCCGGAGACGAGGACGCGGCCGCCCGCGGCGATCGTCGACGCCGACAGCCTCATCGCCGGTGCCGGACCAACGACTCCCTCGACCGAGACCGCGGCAGACCGGATGTACTCGCCCGCGCCGTCGGCGAACACCGCGCGCACGTACAGCTCGGTCCGGCCGATCGCCCCGGGTGGCACGAGCAGGTCGACCGTCGCCGGCAGCGCGCCCTCCGACACGGCCTGCGACAGGACGAGGTGGCCGGGCTTCCCGAAGACGGTCGCGCCCTCGAACAGTTGAACCGCGCGTAACCGGCGGTGACTGCGGTCTCGGACGACGACCGGAAGCCGATTCAGGCCGACGGTCAGCCGGGTTCCCGGCTCCACGCGCAACTCGACGGAGTCCGGCTGCGTCGTCGAGACGGGAACCGGGCCAACCGTGGTGCTCGTCCCGTCCGCGAGCACGGCTGTGGCGCACAGCGCCCACTCGTGCTCGGGTCCCTTCCAGTCAACGGCAGGCTCGTAGGAGACGGCGTAGGGCGCGGCTGTCGCCTCCCCGAGGACGCGTCCGGACGCGCAGTCGGACGTCGTCTGCAGGTATCGGACGGACGTGACTGGCCCCCCGACGGTCGCTGTGAGCGTCGTTGGCGACGGCAGCACCGCATCCGGCGCGACGTCGAGCGCTAGGGACGGGCGCTTGTTCGTCACGCTCCTTCGCAAGGCGGTCTGGGATCCGGGGATCGCGTTGCCTGCCGCGTCCAGCAAGACCAGGACGAGCTGCTGGCCGATCCCGTCCGGAAGCACCGTTGTGTCGATGGTCCCGGTGTACTCGGTCGTCCCGCTCGTGATCGCGCGGTCGGCCAACACGACCGCCTGCTCACCCTGCACTCCCGATCGCGCCACCAGCAGCCGCGTCGCGGCTTGCTGGTCGCCGCTCAGGTCGAGGTGCACGGTGTACGGGACGACGCCGTGCAGCGACGCCGACGGGCTGCCGATCGCGAGGACGGCGCCGCCTACGTACCTCACGCTGATGACGGGGCTGAGCCGCTCGCGCCCAAGGCGGTCCGTCGCGAGCGCGAACAGGATGCCCTGACCTGCGGATGTCAGTCCGCGCAGTGACCCTGTCGCGGTCGAGCCCGACACCGCCAACGGCTGTACGCCTGGTGACCGGTCGCTGACGAGGGCGGCGCGGTCGAGCGGGTGGCTGTTGGTGACGCGCACCGTGAGTGGCGTCTGCGGACCTACACGGCCGTCGGCGGGGATGCCGTCGACGACGACGGACAACGCTTCCACCGGCTGGGTCTGCGGCGGCTGCTCGCTGGTCAGGAACACCGAGTCCGCGACGTTCCACTGCGAGGCGAGCCAGCTCCCGGGCACCGGGGCCGTAGAGAAGTAGTCGTCGTGCCCGCAGTCGAGCAGGTAGCGGCCGGCTGGGCCGCACGCCTGCGTCACCGGACCGGGGATCGTGAGGTCGTCGTAGCACAGCGGATCGGGACCGTCGGTGCACCCGCCACCGGCGGACGCATGAGGGGCGCCGGCCTGCACAGCGCCCAGCGACCGGGCCAGCATGCTCGTGGCGCCCTCCACCGACCCCCAGAAGGAGTACCCGACCGCCGCGAGCTGGCCGCCGGAGTTGCTCAGGTTGACCGCGCCCCCACGGTCGTCGACCGGTCGGGTCGCGTCCCCGGCGAAGGCTCCGAGCGTGGGCGAGACGAACGCGAGGCCGGTGTCACCGGACGGGAGCAGGCCCGACTGCTTCAGCAGGGCGAGGTTCGCCGTGACGTCGGGGCTCGCCACCGCGAGCGACTTGACGACCAGCGAGCAGCCCGATGTGCGGAAGCGGACGTGCCTGACGCCGCCGGTGCGCGCCGCGCTGGCCTGGAAGACGGCGTCGACCTGGGCGGCGGCGTCAAGGATCACGGGCAGGCGGTCCGCCAGGTCGTCCGGCTGGCCGTCGGCGTACAGGTAGAACACCGACACCCGGGGCCCGTCGGACTCGTAGCACGGGATGCCGGTGACCGGCACGTGCGGGATAGCGCCCGGTGCAACGTCGGCGGCGGACGCCGGAGACGTCAGCGAGGTCAGCGCACCCGCGAACACGACCGCACATGCGACGACTGCGCGCAGCGACCTACGGCAGACCACCATGAGACCCCCCGGCCCGGCGCAGCCACCCCTGGCTGCTGGCTCGACGATAGCGGCGTTCGGGCGTTGTGTCCCGAGTTCTTCCGGTCCCACGAGGGCGGGACCGGCGTCTCGACGTCAGGCGGCGTGCCGCCAGGAGAGCCAGCGGCGCGGGGCCGGCCGGCCGGGCAGGCGCCGCTCGCCCACGCCGAGCGACGTCGCCATCAGGCCCGAGCCGTGGTGGTCGTGTGCGAGCACGTGGCCGATCTCGTGCAGGAGAACGCTCAGCAGGTCGACGAGGTTGGCCGCCGGGCTGCCCGCACCCGCGACCAGCCGGCCGCCACGCGCGCGGGTGAACTCCTCGTCGGTGCCGGGGGTGGGGTCGACGAACCAGCCGGCGCCGTCGGCGTCCACGTCGACGTAGATCGTCGAACCGACCGTCTCGGCGAGCACGCCGGTCGGCAGGTCGACGACGACGAACCGGATCGTCTGCAGGACCGACGCGTCGGCGCGCGTCCTCAGCCACCGCAGCAGCGCGGCCTCGCCGACCGTCAGCACCGACGCCGGCGACAGTGCCGTCTGCAGCGTCGTCGGCGCCGACGTCCGCGACGGTGAGGGTGCGCTCAGCAGGTAGGCGCCGTCGTCGTCGACGATTGTCACGACTCCGACGCTGTCCGCGAGGACGGCTCCCGTGGGGGACGACAGCTGGACGGTGAACGTCTCGTTGCCCTCGCGCACCCTGTCACCGAGCACCCGCACCGAGTAGCTCACCGAGGTCTGGCCTGCAGCGATCGTGAGCGTGGTGACGGCCGCCTTGTAGTCCGACCCCGCCTTCGCTGTGCCGTCGTAGGTGCGCAGCTCGAAGGAGACGCTCTGGGCCGATGGAGCCGACAGCGTGACCGTGATGGTCACCCACCCGCCGGTGTTGCCCTCCTGGACGCTGACGTCCGCCACCGACAGCGTCGGCAGCCTGCCGGCGTCGGTGATGAACGCCTGCGCCGTACCCGGTGCACCGACGCCGTACGCCGCGTTCGCCACCAGCGTGAGCACGGCAGCCTCGGTGGGCTCCGCGACGTCGTCTGCGCGGGCGGTCAGGGTGAGCGTGACGGACGAGGTGCCCGCGGCGAAGGTCAGCCGGCGGCCGTCCGCCGAGAGGGTGCCACCGCTGGCGGTCATCGTGAAGTCGATGCCCCAGACGGCTTCCCCGGACCAGGCGAGGTCGACGGTCAGCGGACCGGAGACGTCGCCGGTGCGGCTGACTGCGAACGTGGCGTCGTTGCCGCCCTCGGCCGCCTCGTTGTCCGTCGCGGCGATGGTGATCGTTGACGGGACGTCGTCGTTGAGGACCGTGACCTGGCCGGACGCGTCGCCCAGGATCGCTCCCGACGGCGACGACAGCATGATCGCGAACGACTCGTCGCCCTCCTGCACCGCGTCGCCGACGAGGTAAACGGTGATCGTCTTGGCGGTCTCACCGGGCGCGAACGTGACCGTGCCCGTCGCACCGGTGTAGTCCGTCCCAGCAAGAGCGCTTCCGTCGGCGGTGCTCCAGGCGACGGTGACCGGGGCGTCGGAGGCCCGCGACAGCGTCATGGTCACCTGGACCGGCGTCGTCCCGGCCGCGCCCTCTGCCGCGCGCGCATCGCCCACCGACACGAGCGGCGCCGCGGGAACGAGGTTGGGGTCGTCGGTCGACAGGGTCGCCGATGCGAACGACGCGCTCGCGTCGCGCGCCGTCAGCGCCAGCAGGCCGTCGCTGAGCAGACTGAACCAGGTGTGCGCACCGACCTGCACCCCGTCGACGTAGACGGTGGCCGTGGAGCCGTCGAGGACCACCTTCAGCGTGTGCTGCCCCGCAGCCAGGCTGCGCGCGAACACCGCTTCCTCGACGAACACCCCGTCGCTGCGGTGACCGATGACGACGCGGCCGCCGGCGACGTCCAGGACCGCGAACTTGTAGCGCTCGGGGCTGTAGTAGTCGAAGGCGAGGCCTGCGGTGGCCGTCGTCGTGACTGCGGTCTCGACGGTGAGGATGGAGCCGGCGACCACGCCGAGCCCGGTCGTCGCTAGCGCCGCCGGCGCGCCGCCGGCAGTGGCGAGCCAGGACCCGGCCTGCAGCGTCCAGCTGCCGGCCGCCACGGAGTAGCCCGCGGGCGCCCCGTCGAACTCCTCGGTGGTGGTGAACGTCGTCGGGCTGCTCGGCACGCGCACGCCCATGTCGCCCACGCGCATGACCGCCGAGTTGGACCCGGCGCCGACGAGCCCGTCCGTGAGCGGGTCCGCGTAACCCGCGGAGAGGTCGTTCGCGTCAGCCGGCGTCGTCGGGAAGGTGTGGCTCAGTCGCAGCACGCCGTCCACGTAAAGGTGCACGGTCGTCCCGTCCACGGCGACGACAACGGCGTAGTCGCGGTTGGCGACGAGCTGCATGAACGCGGACGCCAGGACGGTCCAGCCGCTGGCCGTCCGGCGGCCGATCTCGAGCCGCGAGTTGCTGATGTTGATGCCGGCAAACTTGAAGTCGCCCGCGCTCTGGTAGTCGATCAGCACGTACGCGTTCGCCTTGTAGCCCGACCGCGCCTTGTCGGCATTGAGCGTCGCCACGACCTCGAAGTAGCGCGGCAGCTGGGCATCGACGTAGAACAGCGAGAGGGCGTCGCGGTCGAGTACGGCCTTCGACTCGTACCGGCCGGAGACGACCCCCCAGGTGCCACTGTCGACCGCGAAGGCGCTGAGCGCCTGGGTCGCGTTCGCGAACGACTCGTAGCGCAGCACGTCGCGCGGGCCCTGCAGGTTGCCGGCCTGCGGGTCGGCCGGCGCGCCGGTCTGGTCCTGCCACTCCGGATCCTTCTGCAGCACCATGCCTAGCTCGCCGTAGGGCTCCCCATTGCGCGCGCACGGCGCCACGGCGCAGCGCGTGACGTCCGCGCCCTGGCCCTTGGCGAGGTCGAGCAGGTATTGCTGGAGCGCCGGGGAGATGGCGCGGCTGATGGCGAAGGCGCCGTAGGGGCTGAACGGCACGATGTAGCTGTTGAACTCACCGACCCAGTCGATCAGGCGGTCCGCCCCCGTGTTGGCGATCAGGATGTCGCGACCGGCGCCGCCGTAGGCGATGTCGGCGTACGACGGCGGCGCGGTCTGCGCGTCCGGGGCGTCGTTGCGCCCGCCGTTGGTGGACGGGTCGTCGTCGGCGTCGAGCAGGTCGTCGCCCCAGCCGCCGAAGAGCCGGTCGGAGCCGGTGCCGCCGACGATCCAGTCGTGGCCGCCGTCACCGAACACGGTGTCCTTGCCGTCGCCGGCGCCGCCGGCTGCGTTCTCGCTCGCGTCGTTGACGAGCAGGAACAACTGCGTACCGACGCCGATGGTGACCCGGGTGCGCGGGTCGAACTCGTCGTACTCGTAGAACTCGCCGGCGCGCAGCGAGCCCCACTGCAGCACGCCGCGGGTTGCGTCGTAGCCGGGCAGGCCGGAGTAGAGGGCGGTATAGCGGGCAGCGAGCAGGGCCAGCGGGTCAGCGACGTAGTACTCCGACAGCGCCTCGGCACCCGAGAGCGCGTCGTCACCTTCGCCGCCGTGCAGGAAGTCGTTGCCCCAGCCCCCGTACGCGACGTCGCTGGCGCCGACGTAGAAGTTGCTGTAGGTACCCGGTGCGGTGCCGAGGACCCACGTGTCGAGCTCGGCGCGCTTGTGCAGCTCGCCGGTGAGGTAGATGTCGGCCACCTGCAGGTCACCGGGCGTCGCCAGGTGCGTCTGGGCGTTGGGCGACGTCAGGCCGTACAGCGCCTCGGTCAGGCCGTTGCGGGACGTGTAGAGCCGCCCGTCGTCGCCGAGCAGGCCGTCGTCACCAGTGCCGCCGGACAGCCAGTCCCCGCCGGACTCGCCGTACAGGTCGTCGTCGTGCCCGTCGCCGAACAGGGCGTCGTCGCCGGTCATGCCGTGCAGGACGTCGTCACCGCTCTCGCCGTGCAGGAAGTCGCCGGCCCCGATATTGGCCTGCGTACCGGTCGTCCAGACCGGGGCGCTCGGGCTGACGCTGGGCGCCACGAACCAGTAGCCGTCGTCGCCCAGCGGCGAGTAGTCGAGCAGCACCGTCACGCGCGGGACGACCTTCGTGCCGGTCGACAGGTCGTAGGTGAAGCTCGCGAACCCGCCACCGCTGGTGAGGACCTTGAAGATGCGCCCGTTGTCGCCGAGGACGACGTCGGCATCGAGCCCGTTCTGCTTGTCGGTGCCGACGGCGTTGCGGTCGGCCGCGTCGCCGTTGCCGCCGTACACGGTGTCGGCGCCGTCCGGTCGCTGCGCGGCAGTGGTCAGGCCGAACAGGTCGGAGCTGCCGCCGAGGATGTCGTCCTGACCGAGGCCTCCGTAGACGAGGTCGCCGCCGCCGCCGCCTTCGAGGTAGTCGTCGCCGTCGCCTGCCGTGTTCTTCGCGAGCACGCCCGCGACGATGCTGCCATCGCCGTGCAAGGTGTCGGCCCCGAGCTGGCCGAAGACCGCGTCGTTGCCCGCCCCGCCCGCGATTACGTCGCCGCCGAAGACGCTTGCAGGTGTGTCGATGGCGTGGTCGAGGAGCGTGACCTTGCGGTCGAGCACGATCTGGTCGTACGTCGTACCGCTGGCCCCGCCGTAGAGCGTTCCGTCGGCGAGCGTCCGCCACAGCGTCGTTCCATTCGGACCGGTGCGGAAGATCGTGCCGTTGTCGCCTAGGACGACGTCCCGGCCCGCGCCGGCGTCGATCGTGTCGCCGGTGTCGGCACCGCCGGACACGTTGTGCCCGCCGTAGATGTCGTCCTCGCCGTCGCCACCGGTGAGGACGTCGGCGCCCTGCTGACCGAGCACGATGTCGTCGCCTGCACCGCCGGTCACGGTGTCGCCGGCTCCGTGCAGGTCCACGGTGTCCGTGGACAGGTACGCGAACGGCTGCAGCGCGATCGGCATGGCCAGCGGCAGCCGGGCGGCGTCGACGAACCCACTCGGGAGAACGGTGAAGACCCGGCCGAAGTCACCGAACAGCAGGTCGTTGCCGCCGTCGCCGCTGACGGTGTCCGCACCCGCGCCGCCGAAGGCGATGTCGTTGCCGTCGCCACCGCTGATCGTGTCGGCGGTGCCGATGGACGTGTCGCGGGTGAGGAGGAGGTCGGGTGTGAGGAAGACGTCGTCCCGGACGGCCGGCGCGACACTGCCGTCCGGGTCACCGCCGAAGGCGATGTCGAAGCCTGCCGCTCCGGTCGGCCGGTAGTAGTGCACGCGGCCGTCGTCGCCGAAGAGCTGGTCGGCGGCGG
>Ga0136633_1002573_pt1 | contig 12400 bp, 13 predicted proteins | sample AntDrymeUQ832206_2_FD_105494 | JGI IMG/M metagenome (GOLD analysis project Ga0136633, IMG submission 105494) | Polar desert sand microbial communities from Dry Valleys, Antarctica - metaG UQ83 (22.06) | ecosystem: Environmental > Terrestrial > Soil > Desert | place: Antarctica: Dry Valley... | reverse complement strand
TCCCGCGCAAGCTGGGCTAGTGACCGGGCCGCCGCAGTGGATCTCGTCAGCCATCTATGCGGCTCAGACGAGGAGCTCGATGCGTATGTCAAGCTGCTTGAGATTCGGGCGCGGCAGCTTGCTCAGGGACCGGCGCTACGACCGGCGCTAGACGCTCTCGTCGAGACGCTCCTCGAGCGCCGCCGTTTGTCCGGTCGCGAGGCACGGCGGATCATGCGTGACGCGCTTTGCGTCCACTAAGGTCAGCCGCGTTGCTACAAACGTTGCTACATCTCGTCGTCACGCCGACGCCTCAGAATGAGAAGAGGCCCGTAAACATTGCCCTAGGGCCCGTAGCTCAGTGGTTAGAGCGGCGAACTCATAATTCGCTGGTCCCAGGTTCGAATCCTGGCGGGCCCACGGAATTCCGTAGCACGTACCGTATGGCCCAACGCCGCGACAGGGAAGTGGGACTATCCTTGCGGCCGAAATTGTCTCGCGAGGGAGAACATGATGGGCAAGGTAGAGGACACGCTCAAGAAATTCACGAAGGCGATGAACGACCACGATGCGAAGGCGGTGTCCGCGCTTTACGCGGACGATGCCGTGGCGTACGACCCGTTCTATCCCGAGCCGCTGCGCGGCCGGCAAGCGATCGAAGAGGACGCAGCGAGCACGTTCAAGTCATTCTCGGATCTTCGGATCGAGGTATTCAACGTTATCGAGAAGGATGACCGCAACGGCGCGGCCGAGTATTCGTACAAGGGGATGAACGACGGACCTCTCGCCATACCGGGCGGCGATCTCCCGGCGACGAACAAGCGGATGGAAATGCGTGGCGGCGGCTTCGCGAAGCTGAACGAGAGCGGCCAGATCACCGAGGAGCGCCGCTATTACGACACGGGACAGCTGATGCAGCAGCTCGGGCTCAGCGGTGCGCCGCCGACCGCTGCGAAGGACGCTCGCTAGGCGTCGCTGGGACCAGAGGCCCCGCTCCTCCTGGACGAGGGCGGGGCTTCTGCGCGTCCACGATCACGACCCGCAAGTGATCGGCCCCAGGCGTGAGGTGGCGCGCTCGCGTTAGAGCCACGAGCTCGCGCGCTGCGGCATCTGCGGCTCGGGCGTGTTCTATGGACGCGCCTCGTCCATGAGCTCTCGTGTTTCGTACTCTGCCCGTGGCAGCGGACAGTCCTGGACGTGCTCTCTCGGACCCATACTTCGCTGGTCCCAGGTCCGAATCCTGGCGGGCCCATATGGAAGGGGAACGACTGACGCTCACGCTCCGGGACATCGAGCGCGCTCGGACCGTCATCGCTCCCATGGTCCACCGGACGCCGCTCCTCGGCTCGCGGGCGCTCGGGGAACGCATCGGTGCGACGGCCTTTCTGAAGGCGGAGAGCCTGCAGCGCACGGGATCGTTCAAGGTGCGCGGCGCGGTCCACGCGGTCGGTGCGCTCTCGCCGGCCGAGCGGGCGGGCGGGATCGTGACGATGAGCGCAGGCAACCACGCCGCAGCTGTGGCCTACGCCGGGGGGTCCTTCGGAGCGAGGGTCGTCGTCGCGATGCCGGAGACGGCGCCAGCGACGAAGGTCGCGGCGACACGCGGGTACGGCGCGGAGATCCGTTTCGCGCCGGATACGACGAAGCTCATGCCGATCGTCGACGAGCTTCGCGGCAGGGGCTTTCGCTTCGTCGATCCCTGGGATGACGTCATTCCCGGGACGGGCACGATCGGGTTGGAGATCGTCGACGACCTGCCGGACGTCGATCTCGTCGTGGTGCCGGTGGGCGGCGGGGGCCTCATCGCCGGGATAGCGACCGCGGTCCGTGCTCGCCGCCCCGGCGCTCGCGTGGTCGGCGTCCAGCCTGCAGGCGCCGCGGCGATGCGTCGCTCGCTCGACGCGGGGAGGCCGGTCCGGCTCGAGCGTGTCGACACGATCGCTGATGGCTGCACGGCTCCGTCCGTCGGCGTGCTCGCGCTCGAGATCGTGCAGAGACTTGCCGAGGATGTCGTGGTCATTTCGGACCAGGCGATCCGGGAAGGGCTTCGCTTCGTGTTCGAGCGCGCGCGGCTCGTGGTCGAGCCCGCCGGGGCCGTCGGCGTGGCCGCCCTTTTGTGCGGCGCCGTTCGGGTGCGGCCAGGCGAGCGCGTCGCTGTCGTCCTGAGCGGCGGCAACATCGACGCGGCGCGGTTCGCGGACCTGCTCGATCCGCGTTGAAGGTCACGCTGTACGCCGATGGCGGAGCGCGCGGTAATCCCGGACCCGCCGCGGGCGCAGCGGTCCTGCTCGCCGAGGACGGGCGCGTGCTTGCCGAACGTGCCCACTACCTAGGGACCGCGACCAACAACGTCGCCGAGTACACGGGCCTCATCGTCGGACTCGAGGAGGCGAAGCGGCTCGGCGCGGTGAGCGCGCTCGACATCCGTATGGACTCGCTCCTGGTGGTCCAACAGATGCGAGGCCTGTGGCGCATCAGGCACCCCGGCCTCCGGCCGCTCGCCCTCCGGGCCAGCACGCTGCTCGCCGAGTTCCCGCGGCGCACGATCGAGCACGTGCCCCGGGAGATGAATGTCCAGGCCGATGCGCTCGTGAACCGGATCCTCGACGAGGTCGCGCGACGGCCGGGCTGAACGATCCACTCTCGGCCCTCGTCAGCCGGAGCCTGGGCGCGGAGGTCACCGACGTCCGCTCGGAGCCGGTCCGGCGCGACGCGGACGTCGAGATCGAGCGCCTCCGCTTCCGAGCCGGCGGCGAGGAGCGGTCGCTCGTCCTGAAGCGCGTGCCGCGCGACCGCGATCTCGAAGCGCACCTCCTCCCCTTCCTGGCGCGCAAGTCGGATCACGTTCCAAGGGTCCACGCGCGCGGGATCCCGCCGCCGCTGGTCGTGGCCAAGCGCTGGCTGTTGCTGGAGGACACGATCGACGCGGCGGGCGCGTGCGAGGGGGATCCGCGCGGGATCGTCGCCGCCAAGCATGCCATCGAGGGCGCGGTCGAACGCGATGGTCCGGCGCTGCGGGCGCTCGGCGTCCCGGAGCTCGCCCCCGCGGCGATCGCCGCGCTCGCCGAGCGCACCGGTGCGCCCCCGCAGCTCGTGGCCGACGCCCGGGAGGCGGCGGCACGGCTGGACGACTGGCCCCGGGGTCTGGTGCACGGTGATCTCACGTGCACGAACACCTCGATCGTCGATGGCCGTGTGCTGTTGGACGAATGGCGCTGGGCGTATCTCGGCTGCCCGCTGCTCGACATCGTGCGGCTCACCGACAGCCTCGTCGCGCGGAGCGAGGCCGTGCTCGGGATCGGGCTCAGCCGGGTCTACGGCGCGCTCGTCGGCCGGGCGATCGGCACGGATGAGCTGCGCGCGGCCGAGCTGCTCGAGCGGATCGTCGCGCGGCACGTCCGCGACTACACTTGATGGGCCGAGCAGGCCGGACGGTCGCGGCGACAGCCGAGGAAAGTCCGGGCTCCGCAGGGCAGGGAAGCGGGTAACGCCCGTCCGCCGCGAGGCGAGGACCAGCGCCACAGGGACGATCCGCTCTTCGAGCGGGGTGAAACGCGGCAAGCTCTTCCTGGAGCAAGATCACGCAGGGGCAATGGTGTGGCCCGCACCGCCCCGGGTCGATCGCTAGAGGCGGAGGGTGACCTCCGATCCCAAGAGGGATGACCGTCACCGCTCTCACGAGCGGGACAGGACCCGGCTTACAGGCCTGCTCGGCATTCCCGCGCGCTTCCTATCCTGACGCGGTGACCGTGCCGCTTGGCGAGCTCGCGCGCGCGTGGCTCGCGGTCGGCACGCAGTCGGTGGGCGGCGCGACCAGCACCGTCTCCCTCATGCGCTTGCGGATCGTGGAGCGCACGGGGTGGCTCTCGCTCCGGGAGTTCATGGAGACCTATGCGCTCGCGATCCTGAGCCCGGGCATCCACCTTGTCGCGCTCGCAGCGCTGATCGGCCACCGGCTCGCCGGACTGCGCGGACTCGTCATCTCCGTCGCCGGGATGATGGTCCCGTCCGCGATCATCACGGTCGCGCTCAGCGTGATCGTCGGCGCCGCGGGCGATCACCCGGTCATGCGCGCGGCGCTCGCCGGCGTCGCACCCGTCACCGCGGGCATGACGGCCGGTCTGGCGCTCGTGACCGCGCGCTCCACGGTGCGGCGCGGACGGCGCGGGATCGTCGACCTCCTCGTGATCACCATCGCGTTCGGTCTGCTCGTCGGGTTCCCGTCATCTACGGTCCTGGTCGTCCTCGGCTCCGCTCTCGCGGGCTCGGTCCTGCTCGCGCGCGATCGTCCCGGCGCGGGCGGGGCGGAGTGATGGGAGCGCTCGAGCTCTTCGTCATCTTCCTCAAGGCGTCGACGCTGGGGCTCGGCGGATACGGCTCGCTGCCGGTGCTGCGCGAGGACCTCATCCTCGCCGGCCGCGCGACCGACGAGCAGCTCGTGCAGGCGCTCGCGGTGGGACGGCTCTCGACCGGCCCGAACGGCACGTACGTGATAAGCCTCGGCTACTTCGCCGGCGGGGTCGCGGGAGCGTTCGCCGCGCTCGTCGCCGCGTGCATCCCGCCGCTGATGATGGTGCCGCTCGTGGCCGTGGCTCGCGGGCGCCTGCTCTCCTCGGCGTTCGCCGGGTTCGTCCGCGGGGCATCTCTGGCGACCGCCGGTCTGCTGCTCGCGATCGGCCTGGCACTCCTCGCGCCGCAGGGCGCCGCGGGCGTGGCCTGGTGGCACCTGGTCCTCGCTGCCGTTGCCGGGATCGCGACGTACCAGGGCCGGATGCACCCGGCCCTCCTCATCGGCGCTGGAGCAGCGACGGGCCTCGCCCTGGGGCGCTCCTGACCGGACCTGTGTCGGGGTGGCCATCGTCACAGGCCAGCGTCGATCCGCGCACCGACGCATCCGTCCCGGCCGCTCGGACGTACGCTCCTTGGATACCAAGGAGGAACGAAATGAAGCGCATGTCCATCGGCCTGATCGCGGCACTGACCCTCGCCGCATGTGGCGGCGGCGGTGTCAGCCAGGCAAGCCCGACCGCCGCCCGGACGACCCCGGCCGCGACCCCGTCACCGACCCCGCAGACGAGCGTCGTCTTGACGGCGGCGCTGCGGTCGACCGAGGAAGTGCCACCAATCGCGAACGCCGAGGCCTCGTGCACCGGGACCGCGACGGTGACCCTCGACAAGAGCGCGAACAAGGGCAAGTTCGAGGCGGAGCTCAGCGGGTGCCCGGCGGACGCAGCGCCCACGATCATGCACATCCACCGCGGAGCCAAGGGCGCGAACGGTGGCGTCGTCGTCAACTCCGGACTCGCCGCCGGTGAGTGGAAGCTGACGGCGGGCGCTGGCAAGATCAGCAAGGACATCGCGACCATCGACGCTGCGCTGCTGAACGAGATCATCACGACCCCGGCGGCCTTCTACTACAACATTCACACGGCGGTGAACGGCGGCGGCGTCGTCCGCGCGCAGCTCGAGAAGAAGAGCTAGCGCACCCCTGTGCGCCACTGCGGGAGGCCCCAGGGCAGATGGGGCCTCCCGCAGCCTATTCGCCAGGCTTCGGTGCGAGCCAGTCCCGGAAGGCGTCGAAGCTGAACGGTCGGCCGAGGAAGTCCTTCATGAGCACTGCGGCGGGCTTGGTGCCGCCCGGAGCGAGCACGAGGTCGCGGTAGCGCCGCGCCTGCTCGAGGTCCATCAGGCCGTTCGTGAACGCGGTGCCAAGATCCGCCGCGAGGACCTTGCTGTACATGTAGGTGTAATACGCCGCGGTGTATCCCTCGAGGTGACCGAAGCTCGCCTGGAAACGCGACGCCGGATCGACCTTGGAGGGTGAGTAGCGCTCGGCGAGCTCGAAGAGGAGCTTCGTCGTATCGAGGTCTTGCGGATCGCGGTCGTGGTACTCGAGCGAGATCGCGGCGAGGAACAGCTGCCGCTGCACGAAGACGCCGCGGCCGAAGTCGCGCGCCGCGCGCAGGCGCTGCACCAGCTCCTCGGTGATGGGCTCGCCGGTCTCGACGTGCTTTGCGAACCTCCGGAGCACGCCGTAGTCGAAGATCCACTCCTCGAGGAACTGCGATGGTGCCTCGACGAAGTCCCACTCCGCGACCTGGCCCAGACGGACCCACGGCACCTGGCCGCGGACGATCGAGTGCACGAGGTGGCCGAACTCATGGAAGAAGGTGACCACCTCACGGTGCTCCATGAGCGCGGGTCCGCTCTGTGCCGACGGATCCGGGAAGTTGCACACGAGCACGTAGTGGGGGAGCTGCTTCCCGCCGACGCCCGGCCGGTATCCAAAGCAGGCCGCGTGCTTGAACTTGCCGTCGCGCGGGAACATGTCGAGCGAGATCCGGCCCGCATGCGCGCCGTCGACCGCGACGTCATACGTCTCGACGGATGGGTGCCACAGCTGCTCGTCCACCTTCGTGAAGCCGAGGCCGAAGAGCTCGCCGCTGAGCTCGAGGATCGCCTCCTTCACCCGCCCGTACTCGAAGTACGGTCGGACGGCCCTGGCGTCGAAGGCGAGCTCCTCCGCTTTGACCCGCTCGGTGAGGTAGGTCACCTCGTGGTCGCACAGCTCCTCCGCGCCGGGAGGGCCTTCGCGGCGCTTCATCGCCTGCAGCCGCTTGACCTCAGCGGCGCCTGCTTGGATGGTCGCGTCATAGGCGCGCTCGATGAACTCGTGCGCGCTCTTCGCGGTCTCGATCATCTTGTCCTCGGTCGCGTAGTCCGCGTAGGTCGGATAGCCGAGGATCCGCGCGAGCTCATGACGGCGCGCCAACATCCGATCGAGGACATCGAGGTTCACGGGAACGGCGCGGGTGTTCGACACGAGCATGAGCGCCTGGCGCGCCGCTCCACTCTTGGCGTAGGACATGAACGGGATGTAATCCGGGTAGTCCGTCGTGATGCGGACCTTCCCGCCATCTCCGACCGGGTGCGCCTTCGCGTAGTCCTCCGGTAGCCCCGCCAGGTCGGCCGGGTCGATCTCGATCGAGCCCATGTCGTCGCGGATATTCCTCGCGAATGCCTGTCCGATCGCGACAAGCTCCTGCCGCAGATCCCGGACACGCTGACGCTCCTGCTCGCCGAGCCCGACCCCTGAGCGCTTCATATCGCGACGCTGGAGGAAGACGAGCCGGCGCTCAAGGTCGTCGAGCGACCGCTCATCGAGCCTGCCGAGCACTTCGTAGAGCCCGCGGTGCTGCTGAAGCTCCGTCGCGAACCTGGTGACCTCGCGGACGATCTCCTCCGCCGCGGCTCGGACTGCCGCGTCGGGATGCACCTCCGACAGCAGCCCGCATTCGGCGCCGGAAGTCGCGCGCTCCAGCCCGAGATCGTTCAGTGTGCCGAGGATCGCCGTCTTGTCGGACGCGGATCCTCCGGGGGCAGCGATCCGGCCGAGGAGCGTCGTGGCGCGCTCGATCCGCTCGCGGTGCCGGCCCGCGAGCTCCGCTGCCGGGATGTTCGGGGCGGTCGCCGTCATGCCGAAAGTGTGCCTCTTCGGCGCCCTACCTGCCTCGCGGCGGTACGGTTCGCGCGTGCACGAGACGGAGGTGATCCTCGGGCTGGTCGCCGTCGTCGCGGCGCTCGCTGCGCTGGCGCGTCGCATCGGGATGCCGTACCCGATCCTGATGGTCGTCGCGGGTATGGCGATCGGGTGGATCCCCGGGGTTCCCCGGATCGAGCTCGAGCCCGAGATCGTGTTCCTGGTGTTCCTGCCGCCGCTCCTGTACGTCGCGGCTTCATTCACCTCGATCCGCGACTTCCGGGCGAACACCCGGCCGATCGGGCTGCTGGCGATCGGGCTCGTGCTGTTCACGATCGGCACCGTCGCCGCGGTCGCGCACTGGGCGATCCCCGGACTGGGCTGGCCGGTCGCGTTCGCGCTCGGCGCGATCATCGCGCCACCGGACGCGATCGCCGCGACGGCGATCCTTCAGCGCGTCGGCGCTCCGAAGCGCCTCGTCACGATCCTCGAAGGGGAGAGTCTGCTCAACGACGCAACTGCCCTGGTGGCCTACCGGCTCGCGCTCGCGGCGGCGGTGTCGGGCAGCTTCTCCATCGGCGAGGCCGGATTCCGGTTCGTCACCGTCGCCGCGGGCGGAGTGGTGCTCGGCCTGGCGGTCGCGATCGCCGTGACGTGGGTCCGTCGGCGCGTGACCGATACCCCGATCTCGATCACGGTCGGGCTCCTCACCCCGTATGTCGCCTATCTGCCGGCCGAGCAGATCGGGGCCTCCGGTGTGCTCGCGGCCGTGACCGCCGGCCTCTACCTGGGCCGGCATGTCTCGCGCGACCTGTCCAGCGAGACGCGGATCACGGGCGCCGCGGTCTGGCAGATGATCGTCTTCGTCCTCAACGGACTCGTCTTCACGCTCATCGGCCTGCAGCTGCCCGGCATCGTGCAGCGCCTCGACGGAATACCGGCCGGCACGCTGCTGGGCGTCGGAGGCCTCGTATCGCTCACGGCCATCGCGACGCGCTTCGTCTGGATGTTCCCGGCGACCTATCTCCCCCGGGTCGTCAGCGCGTCGCTGCGAAGGCGGGACCCCAACCCGCCCTGGCAGTGGGCGGTCGTCCTGGCCTGGGCGGGGATGCGCGGTGCGGTGTCCCTCGCGGCGGCACTTGCGCTTCCCCACGACATCCCGCAGCGCGACCTGCTCATCTTCGTCACGTTCTGCGTCATCGCCTCGACGCTCGTGGGACAGGGACTCACGCTCCCACTGCTGATCCGCCGGCTGGGGGTCGTAAGGTCGGATGACACCGGGCATGAGGAAGCGCGCGCGCGCGCCGCCACCGCGGAGGCTGCCCTTGCGCGGCTCGAGGACCGTCGCCCCGAGTGGGCGTCGCACGGCGAGCTCCTCGACGCGCTGCAGGCGCGCTACACGCATCAAGCCACGCACGCCGAGGCTCATCGCGACGGTCAGCTCGGCGGACCCGAGCAAGAGCTGCTGGAGCACCGTCAGATCCGGCGGGCGCTCATCGACGCGGAGCGCGAGTCGGCGGCGGACCTTCATGCCAGGGCCGCGATCAGCGACGAGGTCCGCCGGCGGATCGAGCGTGATCTCGATCTCGAGGAGCTGCGAGCCGAGGGCTAGGACCCGGGATCCGGCGGGCATGCCGACGGTGTCCGGGACCATCACTTTCGCGCCCGCACCGGTGGTGTCGTAGCCTGCGCGCGTGGCGAACGGGGCCAAGCCGGGCCGCGTCCTGGTGGTGGACGATGATGGGGGCATCCGCGAGTTCGTCCGCACCGTCCTCCTGGAGGAGGGCTACGACGTGGCCGAGGCGACCGACGGCCGTGACGCCTTGGAGCGGGCCAAGACCATGCGTCCGGACGTGATCCTGCTCGACATGCGGATGCCGGTGATGAACGGGTGGGAGTTCGCGCGGATGTACCGGGAGCGTCCCGGGCCGCACGCGCCGATCGTCATCGTCACGGCCGCGCTCGATGTGGCGAAGGATGCGCGGGACATCGGCGCGGACGGGTTCCTGGCCAAGCCGTTCCAGCTCGATGATCTCCTGGACCTGGTCGGGCGCCATGTCGCGATCCCCGGCTAGCCCCGCTGCTCGGTCGGTCGGTCGCTCGGCTGACCTGCTGGCACGTTACGTGCGCACGACCGCTGCCGGAAGGAGGTGACCCCACATGCTTTGGACAATCATCGCTGTCCTCTTGGTCCTCTGGCTCCTCGGCGTCCTTGCCATGCCCGGGCTTGGCAGCATCGTCCACATCCTCCTCGTCATCGCGCTCATCGTGCTCGTCTACCAGCTCCTGACCGGGCGCCGGGTCGCCTGAGGCCAACACCCAGGGAGTGGAGGAGGCCCGGCGCACGGGCCTCCTCCCGTTCGGCCGGGCTCCGCACGCCGGGTAGCCGACCGCGATGACACCGTGCCAGCTTCCCAGCGCGATGCCGCAGCCCGCCAACCAGCGGACGCGCCGATGCTGAGGGTCAGATAGATAGCCGATTGACTGACCGCGCATCGCGCTGTAACGTGCGCAGGTCCGTACGGCGGACAGAGACAGATAAAAGGGAAGTGGCGCAGCTGGTGTTGACCAACCTCCTCGCACCGCGCACCGGGGTCCGTCCCCGGATCAGCCTGCCCACCTTCCGGAGCCATTAGGGCCTAGCCAACGCCTCGCGAGCACCTCCGGACCGTGGGCAGATCAGCCCGCGGTCTTTTTTCGCCGATGACGGCGACGTGGGCGATGTAGGTGACTCGAAAGGAACGTGCGACATGGCTCTCGCGATATCACCGGCGCCGCGACCGCCGACGACCCACCCGGCCGGTCCAGCGCTGCTGGCGCAGCGGGTGGGCAAGTCCTTCCGCGGGTCGAAGGGAAAGGATGTGCGGGCTGTCGACGGCGTCTCGCTGTCGGTCCGACGGGGCGAGATCTATGGCCTGCTCGGGGCGAACGGCTCTGGCAAGTCGACGTTGATCCGGCTCTTCTCGACGCTGTTGGCCGCCGACTCCGGCGAGGTTCGGGTGTTCGGTCACGACGTCGCGCTCGAGGAGATGGCGGTGAAGCGGCTCATCAACCGCGTCTCGGTCGAGGCGTCCTTCTTCAAGAAGCTCTCGGCGATGGAGAATCTCGTCTATGCGGGCCGGCTCTACGGCGTCGGCGCGGCGGAGGCACGCGCCGCCGCGGCGACGATCCTGCGGCGGCTCGGCATCGAGGATCACCGCTTTAACGAGCCGTTGGAGAAGCTGTCCCGCGGGATGCAACAGAAAGTGTCCATCGCGCGGGCGTTCCTTTCGACGCCGATGCTCCTCCTGCTCGACGAGCCCACGACGGGGCTCGACATCCGGAGCAAACGGGAGGTGCAGACGTTCGTGCGCGACCTGCGCGATGAGCACGACGCCACGATCCTGCTCACGACGCACGACCTCGACGAGGCCGAGCGTCTCGCCGACCGCATCGGGGTCATCCACGCCGGCCGCCTGGTCGCCGAGGGCACGGCGGACGAGCTGCGCGAGCGTTTCGGCGGCGACCTCGAGTCGGCGTTCATGACGGTGACCGGACGGAGTCTCGAGGAGGCTGACGTGCCGGTCGACGGCGGCAGCTGATGCTCGCTGGTCTCGCCGCACGGCCCAAGCTCGCCTACGCGTTCGTCGAGCGCGCGGTCGCGCTTATGCGCCGCTACTGGCTGTGGGAGGCCGTATGGGTGGTGTACTCCATCACGACCTCGCTGTCCGTGGTGTACATCGCGCTTGCGGCGCCCGCGGTGACCGGAGAGCAGGTCGATCCCGCAACGACGTCGCGGTTCGTCCTCTACCTGCTCGTCGGCACCATCGCCTGGCGGTTCCTCGGCATCGTCTTCGAGGACATCGCCGAGCTCATCGCGTGGGAGAAGTGGGAGGGCACCATCGAGTACACGTTCATGGCGCCCGTGCCGCGCCTCACGCATCTCGTGGGCATGGCGATCGGCACCGTGATCCGCGCGTCCGTGATCAGCGTGCTCGTGCTGTTCACGGTGATGCTCTTCGTCGACGTCGACCTCTCCCGCGCGAACGCCCTGTCCGCGATCGCGCTCCTCGGCGTAGGCACCGTCGCATTCATCGGCCTGGGTATCGCTTGTGCGGTCTTTCCGCTCATCTGGACCGAGAAGGGCCTGCAGATGGCATACATCGTCCAGGCCGTCACGCTGCTCGTCTCGGGCGTCTACTACCCGACGACAGTGCTGCCGGCGTGGCTGCAGCCGCTCTCCGTGCTGTCGCCGGCGACCTACGTCATCGAGGGCATGCGGCGCGCGCTGATGGACGGCGCGGACCTGATCGCGCTGTGGCCACTGGTTTGGCCCGCGCTCCTCATCGGTGCCCTCTCGATCCCCCTCGGCCTGCGACTCTTCACCTGGGCCGAGCGGTACGCGAAAAGGACGGGACGCCTGAAGCGGAGCGGCTGATCGTCCCGCCGCGTCCTGTGTCCCGCGTGCGTTGACCAGTGGCGTGTCCAGCAGAGCCATTCCGGGACACGCCACTAGCATCCCCGGGTGATACCGCCGCCGCCGCGGACCCCGCGCGACGACGTCACCGACACGTACTTCGGCGAGTCGATCGTCGACCCGTACCGCTGGCTGGAGGACGGCGCGGGCCCGGGTGTCGCGGAGTGGACGGAGACGCAGAATGCGCGCACGAGGGCCGTCCTCGACGCGCTGCCGCACCGCGCGGCGGTCGCCAGGCGTCTGCGGGAGCTTCTCGAGGTCGGTCTGCTCGGCACACCGCGCCCGGTCGCCGGGCGCGTCTTCTACGTCCGGCGGGAAGGCGCGCAGGCGCAGGCCGCGCTCTACGTGCGTGAGGGCACCGCAGAACCCGATCGCGCGCTGGTCGATCCGAACGCCCTCGATCCAGGCGGCCTCGTCACGCTCGACTGGTACTACCCGTCGCCCGACGCGAGGATCGTCGCGGTCGGACTGTCGCGTGGCGGCAC
>Ga0136633_1002572_pt1 | contig 12407 bp, 12 predicted proteins | sample AntDrymeUQ832206_2_FD_105494 | JGI IMG/M metagenome (GOLD analysis project Ga0136633, IMG submission 105494) | Polar desert sand microbial communities from Dry Valleys, Antarctica - metaG UQ83 (22.06) | ecosystem: Environmental > Terrestrial > Soil > Desert | place: Antarctica: Dry Valley... | reverse complement strand
GCCCCCTCGACGGCCAGGTCGTTCACCGTGCCGTGCACGGCCAGGTGGCCGATCGAGCCGCCCGGGAAGCGGTACGGCTTCACCACGAACGAGTCGGTGGTGAAAGCCAGCCGGTCGCCGTTGGGCATCGTGAGCGTGGCGGCGTCGGCCTGCGGGCCCCGGTCGGGGTCGGAGAAGGCGGCCAGGAACACGTTCTCGATGAGCGCTGCCGACGACTTGCCCCCCGCCCCGTGGGCCGAGGTGATGACCTCGTCGGTAAGCCGGGGCTTGCGCCGCCGGAAGGCCTCGATGCGGTCGAGCATCGCCGCCTCGCGCTCGTCCTTGTCGTGGTCGCTGAGACCCTGGGTGGCCCTGCCGTGGTCAGCCACTAGGCCGCCTTCCTCGCGAGCTCGAGCTGCACGGTGCGCCACAGCTGCATGGCCAGGGCCGCCTGGGTCTCCTGGATGCGGTGCACGCTGTCGGAGCGCACCACCAGGGCGTGATCGACCGACGGGCTGCGGGCCAGGGTGCCCCCGTCGTAGCCGGCCATGGCCACCGTCAGCACGCCCCGCTTGCGGGCCTCGGCCGCCGCCACCAGCAGGTTCTTCGAGCCGCCGCTGGTGGACAGGGCGATGCACATGTCGCCCGCCCGGGCGTGGGCGATCAGCTGGCGGGCGAAGATCAGCTCGAAGCCCACGTCGTTGCCCAAAGCGGTGAGGATGGCCGGGTCCTCGGTCAGGCACCGGGCGGGCACGGCCCGGCCAGACGGCGGACGGGAGAAGAGGGTGGCCACCGAGGCGGCGTCGCTGGAGCTGCCTCCGTTGCCGAAGGTGTAGAGCACCCCGCCGGCCTCGAAGCGCTGGGCCATGGCCCGGGCCGCCGCCTCAACCGCACCGGCCGTGGCCTCGATGGTGGCTGCGGCCAGGCTCTTGCTGAGCAGCGCCTTGGCCCGGGCCGAGGCGGCCAGGTCGGCCAGCAGCGGCCCGGCGTCCCGCTCCTCGCTCTCGATAAAGGGATACAAAAATCCAGTGTTCTCGTGCTCCGGCTCGGTCACGGGGTGTCGCCGACCACGGTGATGGCGGAGCCGGCGTGGACCAGGATCAACGCGCCGGCGGGCAGGGGGCCGACGAGGGTGGTGTCGACCCGTTCCAGGCCGGTGCTGGTGCGCACGGTGGCCTCGGGGTCGAGGTCGCCGGTGGCGGTGACCACCTCGGCCAGGCGGCCCTCGTCGGAGCAGGTGACACAGACCGGGCCTTCGCACACCTCGTCCTCGGGCGGGGTGAGCAGGCCGGGGTGGTCGAAGCAGATGTGGGTCAGCTCCCACAGCATGTGGTAGCGCAGCGACAGCGAACCGTCGTAGGGGGCCAGCGCCGGGTCGGTGTCCGGGTCGCTCCACAGCACGTGATCGGCGGCGCCGGCGACCGGGCGGGGCCCGGCCCCGATCCAGATGGTCATGGCCCCCCACGCCGGGGCCCGCCGGAAGGTGTCGGCCACCGTGGCGTCGTCGGCGCCGCTGACCGCGCACAGCACGTCGCCGGGCCGGACCAGGGCCCGCAGGGCCTCGACCAGGCCGGGACCGCCCACGTGCACCGCCGGCAGGGCCCTGCTGCCCACGATCACCGGGTGGACGAACTCGACGGCCACGTGGCGGGCCTGCTCGGGCCACCGGGGGGCGATGCACCACAGCGTGGCGCCGGCGTGGAACCGACGGGCCAGGGCCAGCGAGGCGCCGGCCAGGTCGTCGGCATCGTCGGCACCTGCGGTGGCCCAGGTCGGGCTGCTGGTGGCGGCCTCGGTCATCGGGCTGGCCTCCCGTCCCGGGCTGCTTTGGCAAGGACCGGCATCTGCACGGAAGCGTACCGCCGCCCCCGGGCTTGTTGACACCCGACCACCGCCGGCCCTAGACCGCGGCGGAATGGACCGCAGACCGACCGACCTCGACGGGGCAAACTTGAAGGTGGCGGTGCTGGCGCCCATCTCCTGGCGGACGCCGCCCCGGCACTACGGACCGTGGGAGCTGTTCGCCTCGATGCTCACCGAGGGACTGGTGGCGCGGGGCGTGGAGGTCACCCTGTTCGCCACCGGAGACTCGGTGACCTCGGCCACCCTGTCATCGGTCGTGCCCCGCAGCTGGTCCGAAGACGACCAGATCGACCCGAAGGTGGCCGAGTGCCTCCACATCGCCGCGGTGTTCGAGCGGGCGGCCGAGTTCGACCTCATCCACAACGGCTTCGACTTCCTGCCGCTCACCTACTCCCGCCTGGTCGACACCCCCGTCCTCACCACCATCCACGGGTTCTCCTCGTCCAGGATCGTGCCGGTCTACGCCCGCTACAACGAGCGGGGGGCCTACGTCTCGATCAGCGACTCCGACCGCCACCCCGACCTCGACTACCTGGCCACCATCCACCACGGGATCGACACCGACGCCTTCGCCGTGCACGCCGCGCCCGGCGGCTACCTGCTGTTCTACGGCCGCATCCACCCCCACAAGGGCACGGCCCAGGCCATCGAGGTGGCCCGCCGGGCCGGCCTCCCCCTGGTGTTGGCCGGGATCATCCAGGACCAGGCCTACTTCGCCGCCGAGATCGCCCCCCACCTCGACGACGACCGGGTCCGCTACCTCGGGCCGGTCGGCCCCGACGAGCGGAGCGACCTGCTGGGCGGGGCCGTGGCCCTGCTCCACCTCGTCGAGTTCGACGAGCCCTTCGGGCTCAGCGTGGTCGAGGCCATGGCCGCCGGCACCCCGGTCATCGCCAACCGTCGGGGGTCGATGCCCGAGATCGTCGACGAGGACGTCACGGGCTTCTTGGTGGCGGGGGCCGACGAGGCGGTGGCCGCAGTGGCCCGGGCGGCCGTGCTCGACCGGGCTGCGATCCGGGCCCGCGCCGTGGCCCGCTTCGGCCAGGACCGGATGGTGAACGAGTACCTCGCCGCCTACGGACAGCTCCTCAGCCGCCGCTGAAGCCGCTGATGCCGCTTCGCGGCAGGGATCCTCGGGTACGATGGGTCCAGACCCACCTTGGTAGGCAGTCGTCTCAGCGCCGGCCAGCACGCGGAAGCAGGCCGCATGTGGGTTCGTTGAGCCCTTGCTGTGCAAGCAACCCCCAAGTCAGGAGCAGTCCCGGTGCCCGGATCCTTCACCGACCCGCAGGTGCGCAAGGCGGGCCTCGGCCTCGCCTCCGTTGGCTCGGGGGATCGGCTGCGGATCGGCATGCTGGGCACCTACCCCCCCACCGAGTGCGGGCTGGCCACGTTCGCCGCCGCCCTGCGGACGGGCATGAGCCACGACGAGCCGGGCGAGCACAGTTGCGACATCGTCCGCCTGGTCGACCGCCCCCAGGGCGACGGCGGCCCCGAGGTCGTGGCCGAGCTGCAACGGGGCTCGGCCTCCAGCATCGCCGCCGCCGTGAGGGCCCTCAACCGGCTCGACGCCACCATCATCCAGCACGAGTACGGCATCTTCGGCGGTGAGGACGGCGAGGAGGTCCTGGAGATTGTCGAGGACCTGCAGGGCCCGGTCATCGTCGTGCTGCACACGGTGCTCGACGACCCCAGCCCGAACCAGCGCCGGATCATCGAGTCTCTGGCCGGCTCGGTCGACGCCCTGGTCACCATGACCCGCACGGCCCAGCGCCGCCTGCGCGACTACGACCTCGACATGGCCAAGGTCTCGGTCATCCCCCACGGGGCCCACCCGCCGGCCCCCGACCTCGAGCTCGAGGCCGCAGCCGACCCCGAAGCGCCCACCATCCTCACCTGGGGGCTCCTCGGCCCCGGCAAGGGCATCGAGTGGGTGGTCGAGGCCATGGGCCAGCTGAAGGACCTCGACGCCCCGCCCCGCTACCAGGTGGTGGGCAAGACCCACCCGAAGGTTGTCGAGGGGCACGGCGAGCGCTACCGCACCTCGCTCCAGGAACGGGCTGCCGAGCTCGGGGTCGACCACCTGGTCGAGTTCGTCGACAGCTACTCCGACCGGGCCGAGCTGCAGCGCCGCATCGCCGCCGCCCACATCGTGGTCCTGCCCTACGACTCGGTCGACCAGGTCACCTCCGGGGTGCTGGTCGAGGCGGTCGCCTCCAGCAAGGCGGTGATCTCCTCCAGCTTCCCCCACGCCGTCGAGCTCCTGGGGGGCGGCGTGGGCCTCCTCGTGCCCCGCCACGACCCCGACGCCATCGCCGCCGCGCTGCGCCGGATCCTGGCCGACCCGGCGCTGCACCGGCGCATGGTGGACGGGGCGGCGGCGCTGGCCCCCAGCCTCAGCTGGACCGCCGTCGGTGGCCAGTACCGGTCGCTGGCCGACACGCTGCTGCGCGGCAGGACCATCGCCGTCGCATGATGGCGGCAGTGCCCTCCAGCCACCGCCTCAGCTCCGTCGACTTCCCCGAACCGTCGTTCGCCCACCTCCTGCGCCTGAGCGACGACACCGGCGTGCTCGAGCACGCCCGGGGGGCGATGCCCCGCCGCAACCACGGCTACTGCGTCGACGACGTCTCACGCGCCCTGCTGGTCATCAGCCGCGAGGCCGCCCCCCCGCCCGAGGTGGCCCGCCTGGGTGAGCGGTGCCTGGCCTTCCTGGCCCACGCCCAGTCGGCCGACGGGCGCTTCCACAACCGGGTGGGCTACGACCGCCGGTTCGAGGATGAGCCCGGTACCGGCGACTGGTGGGGCCGGGCGCTGTGGGGCCTAGGCACCGCCGCCGCCTGCCACCCGACCCGGTGGGTGCGCGACGAGGCGCTGGTCAGCTTCACCCTCGGCTGCCAGGTCCGCTCCCCCCACCCACGGGCCATGGCCGTCGCCGCCCTCGGCGCCGCCTCGGTGCTGGGCGCCGTGCCGGGTCACGACGAGGCCCGCCGCCTCCTGGCCGACGCCGCCGCCGCCATCGGTCGGCCCGCACCCGACCCGTCGTGGCCCTGGCCCCAGCCCCGCCTGACCTACGGCAACGCCACCTTCCCCGAGGCCCTCCTGGCGGCAGGGTCCGCGCTCGGCAACGACCAACTGCTCCAAGATGGGCTGATGCTGCTCCAGTGGCTCGTCGACGTCGAGGTCCCCGACCGCCACCTCTCGCTGACCGCCGTGGGCGGCTGGGCCCTGGGCGAGCCCCGTCCCGCCTTCGACCAGCAGCCCATCGAGGCGTCCGCGCTGGCCGACGCGGCCGCCCGGGCCTTCGACCTCACGGCCGAGCCCCGGTGGCTCGACGTGGTGGGCCAGGCCGCCGGATGGTTCCTGGGCGCCAACGACGTGGGGGTCACCTTGTTCGACCCCGATACCGGCGGCGGCTACGACGGCCTCCATGCCGTTGGCCGCAACGCCAACCAGGGGGCCGAGTCCACCCTGGCCTTCCTGTCCACCATGCAGCAGGCCCGCCGCCTCCTCACCTCCACCACATGAGCCAGGTCTCTCCCCTCACCCGGGTCGGGCCGCGCCTGTCGCCCGACCGGGGACGGGTGCTGGCCCGCCTTTTCGTGCCGGGCGAGGAGCTGCCCGGGCACCACTCACGGGCCACGACCGTGCTGCACCGGGTGCAGGAGCTGACCGACGCCGAGGTGGCCACGGCCCTGGCCGACCTCCACGTCCGGTTCGAGCGCCGCCACCGCGACCTCGCCGGCATCTTCCGACGCCACTTCCAGCTGATGGCCCACCGCCTGGCCGGCGACACCCCCTCCCCCGAGCGCCAGCTGCTGATCGGCGCCTACTTCACCAGCGAGTACGCCCCTGAGGGCGCCGCCCTCGCCAACCCGTCGATGGTCGAGCACCCCGACCAGACCGGGCTGGCCCAGGGCGAGAAGCGCTTCGTGATGAGCGTCCGCTCAGTCGGCGAGGGCCACATCTCCTCCGTCGAGTTCCGCACCGGCGTCGCCGGGCCGAGCGGGAGCATCCGGATCGACGACCCGGGGCCTTACCTCGACATGGGCCAGCCCGTGGCGGCGCGCTACGACCAGGCCACGTTCCGCGCCCTGGTGGTGGAGCGGGGCATCGACGACGAGACGGCGTCCTATGTCCTCGACGCCGTCGGCGACCCGTTCCTGCGGACCGAGCTGGATGCGGTCATCGCCAGGATCGACCCCCGGGCCCTCCGGCGGGCCCAGACCCGTGAGACCATCCAACAGCTGGACCAGATCGCCCTCGACAACTACGTCCAGACCTTTCCGACCCAGAGCCGGATCAGCGAACGGATCCTCTACCCGAGCGGCCCGAGCGAGAGCAACGGCATGGAGGACGCCCGGCTCACCCGCCTGGTCGAGGAGGACGGCACCGTGCGCTACTGCGCCACCTACACCGCCTACGACGGCAGAAACGTGGCCCCCCAGCTCCTCGAGACCGCCGACTTCCTTACCTTCCGGGCCTCCCAGCTGAGCGGGCGGGCGGCCAAGAACAAGGGCCTGGCCCTGTTCCCCCGCCGGGTGGACGGCCAGTACGTGGCCCTCTCCCGCCACGACCGGGAGCGAAGCTCGCTCACGACCTCGCGCGACCTCCGGTGCTGGGAGGACCCGGAGACCCTCGACACGCCCCTGCTGCCGTGGGAGCTCATCCAGGCCGGCAACTGCGGGCCGCCCATCGAGACCGAGCGGGGATGGCTGGTGCTCACCCACGGGGTCGGGGCCATGCGCACCTACGGCCTCGGCGCCCTCCTGCTAGACCTCGATGAGCCTCGCAAGGTGCTGGGCGCCACCCAACTGCCCATCCTCCTGCCTGATGCGTCCGAGCAGAACGGCTACGTGCCCAACGTCGTCTACTCCTGCGGCGGCATGGCCCACGGCGACCAGGTCATCCTGCCCTACGGCTTCGGCGACCAGCAGATCTCCTTCGCCCGGATCGACCTGCCCCGCCTGTACGACCTGCTGCGCTGAGACCCCCGTGGACTGACTAGTCCGGGGAAATGACCCTTCCAATCTGTCGGGGGGCGAGCGCAAAGTCGCCGACCCGTCGCCCGAGGTGATGTCGACCTTGCGGGGCTTGGCCCGCTCGGCCACGGGCACCGACACGGTCAGCACACCGTTGTCGTAGTCAGGACGGAGACGCCGGGGCGGTTCGGTGGGGGGCGGCATCGTCGACCGGCCGGCCCAGCAGGGCCAGGACCTCACCGAAGGTGGGCGCCGTGCCCTCGGCCGCCACCCGGCCCGAGGCCCCGTCGACCATGACCGCGTACGGCGCCCCGGGGACGGCGTAGCCCTGCCAGGCCTGGGTGGACAGTGCCATCGGCAAGTGGCGGGGCGCCAGCTCGGCCAGCCGGGCCACGTGCTCACGGTCGGCGCCCTGGGCCACCACGACCAGGCGGGTGCCCCGGGGCAGGGCGAGGTCCGGGTCGGCCATCGCCTCCCAGAAGGCGCCGCAGGTCGAGCACCCGCTCGACAGGAAGACCAGGAGCGTGTCGTGCTCGACCTCGCTGACCCGGATCACCAGAGCGCTGCCGTCGACGCCGACGCCGCTGACGTCGGGAGCCGGCAGCGAAACGAGGCGGCCAGCCGTGGGGCCGGGCAACTCGGGGCGGGGCCGGGGCCGTTCGGCGGTGTCGACCCCCAGCTCGTGGAGGCGGCGCAGGATCGTGGCGTGGCTGCGGAGCAGGCCGCTGACCAGGACGACCAGCACGGCGAGAACCGCCGTCTCAAGCACGACGAGGACGGTCACCTGGTCAGCTGGCGCTGGGCCGCCAGCAGGGTCGGCAGCGAGGTGAGGCACAGTCCCGTGGCCCAGGCCCCGACCACCACGGCCGCCACGTAGGGCAGGCCGACGACAGGCTGGTCGGCGAGCACCGAGGCCACCGGGGGAACCGAATCGACCAGGGCGACGGCGACGAGCCCGCCGGCGACGAGGTTCACCACGACGTGGAGCAGGTCGGCCGGCGCCTCGGCCCCCCCGAAGCAGCCGCAGCTGGCCTTGGCTCCTGCCGCCCGGCGCAGCTGGGCGATGAACCCCGCAAAGCCGAGGTGGAGGAGCCCGAGGGCGGCGGCGGGGACGACGCCTCCGACGAGCAGGACGGCGCCGGCCACCGCCACCTCGACCACGGCCAGGAGGCGCACCACCAGCGTGCCGCCGGGCAGGCCGGCCTGGCGCAGTGCGACCGAGGCCGACGTCGGATCCCCCAGCTTGGCCGCCGCCGCCACCAGGAGGAGGAGTGCGAGGGCGTGCACCACACCGACGAACATCACTATCGACAGTACCGAGGGATGGCCCGCTTCGGCGTGCCATCGCGGAGCCTGGGTAGGGCGTCGGGTCACCGGTGGACGCGGGCGAAGAGCGCCTTCAGGTAGGCGCCCTGGGGGAAGCCGACCGGGTGGTCGACGGCGTGCCCCGTGCGGCGGATCTCCTCCAGCCGGCAGCCGGCCCCGGCGGCCCCGGCCAGCACGTCGGCGAAGAAGTCGTCGGCACCGACCCGGCTGGAACAGGAGGCCTGGACCAGCAGCCCGCCATCGCCGACGAGGCAGACGGCCAGGTCGGTGAGGCGCCGGTAGGCCCGCCGCGCCCCCGCCACCCCAGCCTGGATGTGGGCAAAAGACGGAGGGTCGACGACGACCACGTCGTAGCGCTCAGCGGCGGCGGCGAGGGCGGACATGACGGCGAAGGCGTCGCCGACGGTGGTCTCCAGGCGGCAGCCCCGGACCTCCGGCACGTGCTGGTTGTGGTCGAAGTTGGCCCGGGCCGTCTCCAGCGCCCTGGCGCTCAGGTCCACGCTGTGCACCGAGCGGGCCCCGCCCGCGGCGGCCGAGAGCGAGAAGCCGCCGGTGCAGGCGAACACGTCGAGCACCCGGGCGCCGGCCGCCTGGTCGCCCACCAGCTGTCGGTTCTCGCGCTGGTCCAGGAAGTGGCCCGTCTTCTGGCCGGCCACGAGGTCGGCCTCGAGCACCAGGCCGTTCTCAAGGAACAGCACCGGCCCGCCCGGGTTCTCGCCCACCAGGACGGTGCCGTCGGCCAGGCCGGGGAGGTCGTCGCCCAAGGCCCTACTGAGGCGCAGGACCACGACCTCCGGGGCCAGCAGCCGCCCGAGCGCCGCCACCACAGAGCGCAGGTGGGGCACCCAGGCAGCCGAGTAGAGCTTCACGACCACCGCCGGGCCGTAGCGGTCGACCACCAGGCCGGGCAGGCCGTCGTTCTCGCCGTGCACGCAGCGGAACCCGGTGGTCTCGGTCGAGGCGAGGAGCCCGGCGCGGCGGTCGAGGGCGTCGGCGAACCGCTGGCCCCACCATGTGTCGTCGATCGGCACGGGGGGGCCGTGGTGCAGCATCCGCACCCGGATCGGCGAGCCCGGGTCGTACAGGCCGATGCCCTGGAAGCGGCGCTCGCTGTCGAAGATCACGGCCAGGTCACCGGCCCGGCCGTCGTCGGGACAGGACGTGATCGACGACTCGAACACCCACGGGTGGCCGCCCCGGATCTGGCGCAGCGCGTCCTTGGTGACCCGCACGGCCAGCCGCCGCTCCTCCGGCGACGGCAGCCAGGCGAGGGCGTCGTCCACCTCGACAGGCTCGCGCTGCGGCGGGCGCCCCTCTGCAGGCCCGGCCGCGGCGGCTCAGTCGCTCTCGCTGCGGCCGGTCTTCCAGTAGCCCCGCACGTGGACCGACGAGCGGGTCAGACCCCGCTCCTCGAACAGGTGGCGGCGGATGCGCTGGACCGCCGCGGCCTCACCGGCCACCCAGACCTGATCCTCGGCGGTGGGCTCGGCGGCTCGCACCGCGGCGACCAGGGCATCGCCCGGGGTGGCGCCGGCGGCCAGTTCGCACCACTCGATCTCGGCCCCCGGGTGCTGGGGCAGCTCGAGCCGGCCGGTGGGCGCCGCCACCTCGATCCGCACCCGCACCGACACCTCGGCGTCGAGGACCTCGAGCAGCTGGCTGATGGCGGGGATGGCCGTCTCGTCTCCGGCCAGGAGGAACGAGGAGGCGTCAGGATCGACGCTGTACCCCCGCCCCGGGCCGGAGACCGCCACCTCGTCACCGGAGGTTGCCGCTTCGGCCCACGCCGAAGCCGCCCCGCCGCCGTGGATCACGATCTCGAGATCCAGCTCCAGCGCCTCGGCGTCGAACCGCCGGGGCGTGAGGGTGCGGATGAACGGCCGCCGCCCGTCGGGCAGGAGGAACTCGTTGCCGTTCCAGGTGAGCTGCGGTGGTCGCCGCCCGCCCGGCTCCGGCAGCAGCAGCCGCACGCTGGCTGCCGGCTCGTCGAGGACGAAGCCCTCCAGCTTGGGACCAGCCACGGTCACCCGGGTCAGCCGGGGGCTGCGGAGCTCGACCCGCCGCACCGCCACCTGCCGGAACCGGGGCGGCTCCCGCCGCACCCGGCTGGTCGTCGACACGGGCTCGGTGATGCCGTCACCCTTCCCCTCCCGGGCCGGCTCCGAACCGGACCAGGCGTATCAGTGGGACGCGAGGCCCGCCGGCCGCCGGGACGAGATGTCATGGCACGAGGCACAGACCTCGGCCGGGATGACGCCGGCTCGCATCAGCAGCCGGAAGAGCTTGCACCCGATGCAGAAGCCGAGCGCGGCTTCGAGCGTCGCCGCGACCAGGACCATCCCCACGAGCGCATCGGCCACACCGGCCGCCCCGAAACCGAAGTGCGCGACCAACGCCGTGGCGGAAATCGTGGCCCCGATCCCCTGGGCAAACCGTTTCGGAGGACCAGCCACGAGCCGAGGTGCGATGGCGAGCCGGGGCGTGACCACCCGGGTGACGAGCTGCCCGAGAGGACTGAGCGTCGGCCCCGCCAGCACCCGGGCGAGGAAGCCATAGGCCAGCGGAAGCAGCAGCCACGGCTGGTCGAGCCCCAGGGTGGAGGCGCAGAGGAGCACCACCCCCGCCGCCACCAGCCGCGCCGACACCTCGTTCACCGGGTTCGGAAAGCCGAAGAGATCCCGCACCCTGGAAACCCTACTTGTCTGGTCGGGTTTCCGGGGCTCCGCAGCCGTCCCGCCGGCCGCGGCCCACAAGCCTCAGACCTTGTCGCCCTTGCGGATCCGGGAGAACTCGCCCTCGTCACGGTGGACGAACACCTCACCGCCTCCATTGGCCCGGGCGTAGGCCTTGGCGGCCTGCTCGGCCTCGGCCTGGGTGTCGTGGGTGGAGACGACGTCACCGTTGACCTGCTTGGCGTTCCAGCGGTCACCGTCGGGGATGATGTGGAGATCGGGCATGGCGGTTCCCTACCCGTCGTTGGCGGAGCCCATTCCGGATGGGACAGAAGCGGGCACCCGCACAGGCCGATCGCCACGGCAAGCCAGGCTTCCGCGACGTCGCAGCCGCCGCCGGACAGGTGGCGCCAGCCGGCCCGCCGGGTAGACCAGCAGCCATGGGATTCCTCGCCTCTGCCCCGATGCTCGACCAGGCGGTCCGCCTCTCCCTGCCCGATGTCGCTCGGGCGGCGGTGGACACCGGTGGCGAGGTGCCGGGCTTCAAGCTGCTGATCGACGGCACCTGGCAGGAGGCCGAGGGCGGTGCCACCTTCGACGTGCGCTCCCCCATCGACGGCACCGTCATCGCCACCGCGGCCAAAGCCTCCAAGCAGGACGTGCTGGACGCCATCGCAGCGGCCAAGCGGGCCCGGCGCGTCTTCCGGGCGCTGCCCGCCGCCGCCCGCCTGGAGATCTGCGCCGACGCCGCCCAGGTGCTGGGCCGGCACCTCGATCCCTTTGCCGACGTGATCGTGGCCGACCTGGGCAAGACCCCCGAACAGGCACGTTCGGAGGTGGCGGCCACCAGAGAGCGGCTGCTGCTGGCCCGAGAGGAGGTGCGGAAGATCTTCGGCGAGTACCTGCCCGGAGACTGGATCGCCGACACCAGGGGCAAGGAGGGGATCGTGCTGCGCGAGCCGGTCGGCACCGTGGCGGCCATCGGCCCGTTCAACTACCCGCTGTTCCTGGCCGCCTCGAAGATCATCCCGGCGCTTGCCGCCGGCAACACCGTGGTGGCAAAGGCCCCCTCCGACGACCCGCTCGCCCTGGTGCTGTTCGCCCGGGTCATGGAGGACGCCGGCCTGCCCCGCGGCGTGCTGAACATGATCACCGGCGCCGGCGGCGAGATCGGCGGCCTCCTGGCCGAGCACGAGGACATCTCGATGATCTCGTTCACCGGCTCCAGCGGCGTCGGCCGCCGCATCGCCCAGGCGGCCAGCCCCAAGCCGCTCCACCTCGAGCTGGGCGGCAACGCCGCCGCCATCATCTGCGGCGACGCCGACCTCGAGCTGGCCGTCACCAAGACCCTCCTGGGCGCCTTCAAGAACGCCGGCCAGCGCTGCGACGCCGTCAGTCGGGTGCTGGTCGAGGAGTCGGTGTACGACGACTACGTGGCCCGGGCCCTGGCCGAGGCCGAGTGGTGGACGGTGGGCGACCCCCGGGCCGAGGGCGTGAAGGTGGGCCCGCTGGTCAACCCCGAGGCGGCGCAGGCCGTGCACCGCCTGGTGGCCGACGCCGTCGAGAAGGGGGCCAAGGTCCTGCT
>Ga0136633_1002571_pt1 | contig 12408 bp, 14 predicted proteins | sample AntDrymeUQ832206_2_FD_105494 | JGI IMG/M metagenome (GOLD analysis project Ga0136633, IMG submission 105494) | Polar desert sand microbial communities from Dry Valleys, Antarctica - metaG UQ83 (22.06) | ecosystem: Environmental > Terrestrial > Soil > Desert | place: Antarctica: Dry Valley... | reverse complement strand
CGGAGCCTGCCAGCGGCATCCCGGTCGGAGAGCCGGATGCGTCGGATCGAGCGAAACGTCCTGCCCGTCGCCGGGATCGGAACGAGGCCGGCGCCCACTAGAACATCGTCGCCAGCCAGGCGGCCGCTGCGGCGGCGTGAGCGGGATCGATCTGATGCGCGACGTCGGACTCCTGGTACTCGACGTCAAGACCGCCCGCCTCGAGGAGCTCCCGCGCACGCCTCGCGAAGCCCACCTCCATGATCGGATCGGCTCGCCCGTGCGCCACGAACACACGCGTGTCGCGTCCCGCAAGTGCCGGTTCCCAGTCCCCCACCACGGGCACAAACCCCGAGAAGACGAGGATCCCAGCCGGTGCGGGTCGGCTCTTCCCCAGTCCCAGTGCGTAGCTCATCACCGAGCCCATCGAGAATCCGCCCAACACCGTGCGCGAGGGCGAGAGACCCGTGCGCTCCCAGAGCTCGTCGTGGAAGCCTGCAAGCTGGCCATACGCACCATGAAAGGTGTCGGGATCCGGGAAGCCGACCTGCGGCACGACGTACCAGTGGTACCCGGGCCAGCCCGGAAGCTGGAGAGGCGCGCGTGGCGTGACGACGTGCAGCCTCCGGCCGGGATCCAGCACGTCGGCAAGCGAGAGGAGGTCGTTCTCATCAGAGCCGCGCCCGTGATGGAGGACGAGCAGGCCGGTCGGCTCGTCCTCCGCCGGTCGCTCTCTAAACGTCAGCGCCAGTCGACCGAGACCACGTCGACGGGACCCTCGACGCCCTTCAGCGACTCGGCCCGCGGCTCCGACAAACGGAACGCGCCGCCAACGCCCTCGAGCGTCTCCGCGCTGACGAGGATCTCGGCGGCGCCCGCCGCCGCCCCGATCCGCGCCGCGACGTGCACGTCTTGCCCGCCGTAGTCGCTCGACCCGCCGGCTTGGAAAGCCCCGCCCGTGTGGACGCCGATCCTGACGTCGGGCGCGAACACCTCTCCGTCCAGCGCTCGCTGGATTCCGATCGCCGCCTCGAGCGCCGCCCTCGGGTTCCCGAACGACGCGAAGAAGCCGTCGCCCGTGTTCTTGATCACCTCGCCGCCGGTCTCGGCGATCTGTTCGCGAACGAGCGCGTCGTGGCGCGCGAGCAGCTTCTTCCATTTGTCGTCGCCGAAGGTCGAGAGCAGCCTTGTCGAATCCACGATGTCGGTGAAGAGGAACGTGCGACGCGCTTCGAGCCGCCCCAGGAGCTCATTTGCGCGCTCTTCGTCCAGCTTGGCGCCGAGCCGCGCGAACGCGGCCAGCGCTCCCTCGAGCTCGACGGTCCCGCCCTGCTCGTCGCCTCGGCGCCTAAGTGCGACACCTAGCAGCATCCTCGCCTGCGCGGTCTCGTAGGGCGCGCCGACACGCTGCCACTCCTCCCGCGCCAGCCGGAACCCTTGCGCCGCACCGTCCCAATCCTTCTCGGAGAGCTTGATCCGGCCGGTTGCAAGATGGACCGTCGCATCGAACGCGGGAGCGCGCCGTTGTCCGATCTTGTACGAGTCGACGACCTGCTCGAGCTCCTGCGCGGCGGCGCGCGCGGTCTTCACATCACCGGCCGCGATCGCGATCTCCACCAGAGCGGGTAGCGCGCGGAGTCGCATGAGCGGCGCTTCGACGTCCTGCAGGAAGTGCGTAATGCCGGCAACGGCGTTGTCGACCTTCCCCTCGGAGAGTCGGAGCAGCGCCAGCCCCGGCTGAGGATTGCGCCCCCACTCGTTCGCGGTCGAGTACGCCTCCTCGGCGCCTGCGAAGTCCCCGCGGCGACGCCGGATCTCGCCGATCTCGTAGTGCCCGCCGGCGGTGATGCCGCGATCGAAGTCGCTGAGCTCCTCGCACGCCGCCACCGCCTGCAGCTCGGCCGCAGGCCAGTCACCGCGGAGACGCATGATCTCTGCCCGATGCAGTCGGCAGGTGCCTGGGAATCCGCTGACATCGGCCTCGTCGCACCAGCGGTTCGCAGCCTCGGTCCACTCCGCCGCGCGCCGAAAGTCGCCCACGTCCTGGCACGAGCTGATCGCCATGCAGTAGACGATTCCGGTCGCAAACGGCCGGAGCTCGCCGCAGACCGCCGCCGCGCTCGCCTCGTCGTGAAGGGCGAGCCCTCGCTCGACCTCGCCGCTCATCACGAGGGCCCGGGCCTTGCCGGCCAGGGCGAGGACTTGCGTGTCCCGGTCGCCAATGCGCCGACCGAGCTCGTAGGTGCCGTCGAACTGCTGGATCGATTCGGGAAGGTTGCCCTCGAACAAGGCAGCCAGCGACCTCGTGAGCAGCAGTCGCCCGTGCTCTGCCGACTCGGGTAGAGCCTCGAGGAGCCGCTCGGCAGTCGCGAACCAGCCCTGCGACACGGCATAGGAGGCGCGCCCCTCATAGTCCCAGGACAGCGCCAGTGCGAGTCGCGCGGCACTGCTGGTGTCGCCGGCCGCAGAGAATCCGGCGTACGAGCGCTCGCGCTGCTTGATGGCGTCGTCGAGCTTTCCGCTCCACCAGGCCGCATCGCCGAAGCTCTCGAGGTCCTCGGGCGTTAGGTCCTTCCGGTCGACGCTCGAGTACGCCTCGTACGCCTGGCGCCAGGCGAAGCGCGCTATAGCCTCGCGAGCGACATCGAGGGATTCCACAACCTGCGACATGTCTCTTGTCATTGTCACACCAGACCCCTCGAACCGCCAATCGACAGAATGGCAATCGGTGGTCGTTCGCCGTCGTCGAATCGTCGCCGCTGCCGCAACGGTGGCCGTTTTCGCGGTGATCGCGTTCGTGGCGGTTCGGCTCCTCGGCAGCGATGACTCGACTGGCGTCTTCGTGCCGCGGGTGGAGGGAACGACGTCAGATGCGCTCGCATACGACGACCCGCAGGCCGAGGATCTCGAGCGCGCCGCCGCGCTCGGGCTCAGCCACGCGCTCTACACCAAGAGCCCGGGTGGCGTCTTCGCGACCGCCGAGCGCACCGAGTCGTTCCGGCCGCTCGTCGAGGACGCAGTGGACGACAGCGGATTCGAGGCGGATCTCGTCGAGGCGATCGTGTTCCTCGAGAGCGGCGGGCGACCGGACGTCATCGCGGGAGACGATCCCGCAGCAGCCTCAGGTTTGACTCAGATCCTCGCCGAGACCGCGCAGAACTTCCTCGGCATGGACGTGAACCTGGGAGCGAGCCGGAGGCTGACCACGCGGATCGCGCGCGTCGTCGCGCGCGGAGATGTTGTCGAGGCAGAGCGTCTGCGTGAGCGCCGGCGGGCGATCGACGCGCGATTCGATCCCGAGCAAGCCCTCGCGGGCACAGTCCGCTACCTCACCGCCGCTCGGGAGCGGCTGGGACGTGACGACCTCGCCATCGTCTCCTACCACATGGGGATCGGCAACCTGACGAACGTGTTGCGCCTCTACGCGCCCGGCGCCGACCTCGCAGTGCCCGACCTCGTCGAGGAAGAGGATCTCTCGTGGGTGCGCGTCTTCTTCGACACGGCACCCGACCGAAACGAGGAAGCTCATGCGCTGCTCGCGCGACTGGGCGACGACTCGCCGACCTACTACTGGCGCGTGCTCGCGGCGCAGGAGATCATGCGGTTGTACCGCGACGACCGCGACCGCATGCAAGAGCTCGATCTCCTGCACGCGGCGAAGGGAAGCGCCGAGGAAGCGCTGCATCCACCGTTCCAGACCGAGCGCTTCGCGGACGCGACCGACCTGCAGCAGGCATGGGACGAGAACGTCCTGCAATCGCTCCCGGACGATCCCGGGCGGCTCGGCTTCACTCTCGACTGGACGATGGGCGAGCTCGCGCCAAAGCTCGGCCAACCGACCGAGCTCTATCGCGGGCTTCGCGCCGAGGCGCTCGCAGCGCTCGTCTATATCGGGACGCGAGTGCAGGCGCTGAGTGCCGCGACGCGACCACTCGAGGTGACGAGCTCGGTGCGTGACGACGCGTACCAACAGCTGCTCAGGAGCGGAAACCCCGAGGCGGCTCAGGGCTACTCGCTCCACACCACGGGGTTCGCGTTCGATGTTCGGCGGCGGTACGAGTCGGGTGCGCAAGCGAAGGCGTTCCAGTTCCTGCTGGATGACCTAACCGCTCGCAACCTGATCGCATGGGTCCGCGAGCCGGCGGCGATTCACGTCACCGTGGCGTCAGAAGCCGAGGTTCTCGTACCGCTGGTGCTCGAGCAGAGCTAAGGAAAGCGCGTGCTGCCCGGATCGAGGTCGAGACGGGCGCCGTCGCGGCACTCCGATGACACTCGATACTCGGCGCTACTCCCTCCGCGGAGGGCGTTCTCCGTGAGCTGCTGTCGCATGAGCTGGCGCGCGGTCTCCTCCGAGAGCCCCAACCGCCGCCCGACCTCGACGCCCGACTGCACCGCATAACACTCGGTGGTTCCCTCGTCGCTCACGCCGCGAAGATGCCACGCCTCGTGCGAGAGAACGGCAATCGCGCGAGCCGTTTGGCTTCCTCTCACCTCGTCCTCGAACGCGAGCCGGTAGAGGTCGAGACAGATCTCTGGCGTCAGATAGGCGCGTTCCCCTCCCACTTCGGCGACGCCGTCGGCATGCTGGACGGCGCCGACGAAGTCGCGCGACTCGTCGCAATAGATCGTCACCGGCTTGTCGGCGATCAGCGAAGCCTGATCGGAGAACCGGTCCACCGCCGCGAGACGCGTGCTCCCGTCGAGCGAGTCCCAGCCCGTACGGCTTTCCACGAACCAGATCGTTACGCTGAGGGCGCCGATAATGCCGAGCCCGACCAGGAACTGACGGACAGGCGCGAGACCGCGGCGACTCTCGGGCTCGAACACCGGCTCATCAGCGTGATCGGGCAAAGCTTCCGAATCGGCGATGAGCTCCTCGACCTCCTCGGCGCTCTCACCCGAGTACGGGATCCAAACCTCCTCGCCGCCTCGGCGAACGAGGACGAGATCGTCGGTCTCACCGTCGTAGCCGTAGCGCTCCCGGTCGACGTCCTGCGGCTTCCGGTTTGGCCGTGGCGACGGGGCCGAGCGGAGAGCGCTGACGAGGAAGTTCAGCTCGAGCCCGAGCGCGATCAGGAACACGATCAGGACAGGCACCGCCGAGCGCAGCTCGTACGGCCCGAAGATCCACGCGAGCACGAAGACGACCAGTGCGACGCGCACGATCGCCGCAGGGTTCACAGCCCAGTTCCGGCTCTGCTTCACAACTCGACGGTACCGCCGAACGACGAATCGCTATGTTCGAGCTGCGGAATGGGCTCATTCGACGATATCGCGACGACCGACCCGATACGAATCTGGGAAGGAGTCCTCGCTCGGACAGTCGAGGGCAAGCAGGTGTCGCTGGCAATCGTCGAGCTCGATCCGGACAGCATCGTGCGCGAGCACAGCCACGAGAACGAGCAGCTCGGTCTCGTGGTCTCCGGATCGGTGACTTTCCGGATCGGAGACGAGACCCGTGAGCTCGGTCCTGGCGGAACCTGGCAGATCCCGCCGAACGCCCCGCACGAGGTGCACGCAGGCTCCGAGGGGGCGGTCGTGATCGACGTGTTCGCGCCTGCACGCGACGACTGGCAGGCGCTCGAGCGCCTGCCAGTGCAATCGCCGCGCTGGCCTCAGGGATCGCTTTCGCGCCCGTAGGGCTTGCTGTGGTTCACAGCGTCCGCTACGCGATGCTCTCCTGCATCTTCTCCAGGAGCTCGGCGAGCCGGTCGTAGGTCTCGGCGGCGCCGGTCTCCATCCCCGACTGGAGCATCCCGTCTCGCTGCTCCACCGAGTCGAAGACGGAAGTGCTGGTGATCGTGGTCTTGCCGTCCTCCTCTGTGAGAGTCATGGTGTCGACGCTGATCGAGCCGGGCATCCCCTCGAACTCGAAAGTCCAGCCGATCCGCTCCGGGGGCACGATCTCGCGGTACTCGCCTCGGAACCCGTACTCGGCGCCGTCAGGCCCCTTCTGGACGAAGCGGTAGGCGCCACCGACACGGAGGTCGATCTCGCAGACGGGCATCGTGAAGCCCCTCGGCCCCCACCACTCCCTCATGTGCTCGGGCTTGCTAAGCGCTTCCCAGACGAGCCCGCGCGGCGCGTCGAACGTGCGCGTCATGACGATCTCGCGATCCGAAGGGGTCGTCACCGTCAGGGTGTGACTACTTGCGACCATCTCTCTCCTCCCTTTCGTGGAGTTCTTGCAGGTACGTGTCGAGGCGGTCGAAGCTCTCCTCCCAGAACTGCCGATAGCCGACCAGCCACTCCGCGGCGTCGCCGAGCGGCGCAGCCCGCAGACGACACGGCCGCCGCTGGGCATCGCGACTGCGCAGGATCAGCCCGGCCCGCTCGAGCACTTTGAGGTGCTTGGAGATCGCCGGCAGGCTGACAGCGAACGGCTCGGCGAGCTCAGTGACCGTCGCCTCACCGGTGGTGAGCCTGGCGAGGATCGCCCGGCGCGTCGGATCCGCGAGGGCCGCGAAGGTTCCGTTGAGCTGTTCGGTCGTCATGGTCTGCTTGTCAAGCCTGCCACCGCCGGCTCGACGGTCACCGAGCCCCCTAGGTAGCCCCAGCCAAGCCAAGGGTCACGCCTGCTCGGGAACCGGCTCGCGCGTTCGCGAGGTCCGACCGGCGCTCGCCACGATCAGGCCGACGACGATGGCGGCTGCCCCGAGTAGCTGGAGCGGCGAAGGGTCTTCAGCGAGCAGGATCGCGGCGAGCACGACAGTGGCAACCGGCTGCAGAGTCAGGATCAGCGACGTGCCCACCGCCGGCAGGCGCGGCAGCGAGACGGTAATCAGCAACCAGCCGAGCACCTGAGAGCTCAGCGCAAGCACGACCAGCCAAAGATGCGACTCGAGCCCTGGCACGAAATCGAGGTCTCCGGACGCCAATCCCACCGGCAGGATCAGCACCATCGAGGCAAACGTCGCGTCGAAGAGGGGGCCGGCCACGCGCCGCTCGTCGCCCGCCCCGTGGCGCAGAGTGAGCAGAAAGCCCGAGTAGGCGATTCCGGTGAGGAGGCCAAAGACAACGCCGAGCGCCGGGTTGTCGCCATAGGCGCCGTCCTCGAGCGCGCCCGAGACGAGCACGATGCCGAGCGTCGCGATCGGGATCGCAGCCAGCGCGGCCCGCGCAGGGCGCTCTCGGAAGAGCGCCCAGGCGATCAGGCCGACGAGGACGACCTGTGTGTTTCCCATGACGGTGGCGAGGCCTGCGCCGACCGCCTCGATCGCGTGGTGCCAGAGGAGCAGGTCGGCGGCGAAGAACCACCGGCCAACCATGCCGTCAGCCGCAGCTGTCGCGGCCTGGGGCCGAGATGACGCTCTTCGAACCGAACGAGCAGCCAGAGAACCGGCAGCGCGTAGGCGCAGCGGAAGAACGCGCCCGTCTCCGGCGAGACATCGGACGTGCGGTAGAGAATTGCCGAGAACGCGATCGCAAGAGCGCCGGCGAGCGCGGCGCGCGCGGGGTGCCGCAGCACGGAGCGCATCCGCCCAGCCTATGCGTGCGGCGAACTCTAGTTTTCAATCCTGGCCACGCGGCGTGGCGCTCCCAGGACGAGTTGACCCTCGAGCAGACCGGCAGCGAGCACCAGCGCGCCCATCCCTGCGGTGAGGGCGACGCCGCTGTCGACCGTCAGTTCCGACTTCCCGGTGATGAACCACAGCACCAGCAGCGCGGCGCCCGTGATTCCCCATGTGCGTACGAGCCAGACGATTCCTCGATCGATCGCCAACCGCCAGCACAAGCCGGCCTGCACCGCAGCGAACAGCAGCCCGTACGGCCAGCCGAAGTAGGGCCGCCACGACTCCAGCAGCGCGCCGTCGGTGTGCAGCTTCGTCGCGCCCCACACCCCGATCTGGACCACGATCGCGAGGACTGCCATGCCGAGGACGATGTAGCGCGCGATTGCGGCGGGCATGAAACCGGTATCGGCAGATTGGCGGCAACAGCTAGATCGGTCACTTTTGAAGGCGACCTGATCCGTTTATTCAGGCCGAGCCCGGTCACCTTGCCACCGGACCGGCCGCAGCGTGACTAATGCCCGGTCGTGGAGAAATGCATGTAGTCCTTTGTGTCACCGCTCCAGTCGCCGCCCCAGCCCCAGCCGATCGCGCGGAACGCTCGGACGACCGCAGGCGTCACCATCCCCTTGCGCAGCCGGGAGCGATCGAGGTACTGCGCGCGCGTGGGGTCACGAGTTCGGCCGCAGCCGACGTAAGGGTTCTCGACGGGATTGAGGTCTATCGCGTGGCCGTAGGCGTGGTTCGACCAGTTGCCGTTCGCCGTTCCGCCCGTGCAGGGTGACGGGACCGCTTGGCGGCACTCGAACGATCCGCTGACGTCGCCGTCGGCCGGAAACGCGCGCCTGGGGCCGTACGCGTGACCGAGCCGCATGTGCCGGATGGGGAACCGCAGTTGGTAGAGCCGTCGGAATACCGTCGCGAGCGGAGCTGCGACGTCCCGGTTCACGACGAGCTGGCCCGTGTGCACGCGACCGTCGAAGCCCCAGTGAGAGACAGTGAGGAGCCGGAGCTGCGAGAGGGGAACAGGACAGCCCGGCTGCCAGAAGCGACCTTCGAGGCTCGCGCGGAGCGGCGCCGGCAGCGGCTGCACCGTCGAGTCGAACGGCTGCAGCGCCACGACCAAGAGCGGGAGGGCGAGAACGCGCAACACGCTTCAAGCGTGACGCCTCGACTCACCGCTCGTCAAGACGAGGGTGATTGCACGCGAGTCGATTGCCGCTCGCAAGCACGCCTCGTAGCCTGACTTGCCGCTTAAATGCGACCCATGCCAGACGAGCAACCGACATCCGAGCACGCAGAGGTTCGGGCGCAGCTGTTCGACATGCTGGTTGGGTTCATGCGAACCCAGGCTCTTTCCGTGATCGCGAAGCTGGGGGTGGCCGACGTCCTTACTTCGACGCCCATGGACGTCTCGGAGATCGCCCGCCGTGTCAGCGCGCACGAGCCGTCTCTCTACCGCTTGCTGCGCTTCCTGGCGACCGAGGGAGTATTCGCCGAGGTCGAGCCACGACGGTTCACCGAGACCGCGCTCTCGAACGGCCTTCGGACCGATGCTCCAGTCACGGCGCGGTGGCTGGCGATCATGCTCGGCTCGGAGCAGTACCGCAGCTGGGGCGACGCTCTGCACTCCTTCATGACCGGCGAGCCGGCGTTCGACCAGGTCTACGGCAGTGGGTTCTTCGACTATCTCGCGGAGCACCCCGACGCCAGCGGCACCTTCGACCGGGCGATGGCCGCGGGGTCGCAAGGCAGGGTCGCCGATCTCCTGAGCTACGACTGGACGGGCATCGAGCGAGTGGCGGACATCGGCGGCGGCAACGGCGCCGCTCTCGGAGTGGTTCTCGCTTCGAATCCCCACTTACGCGGCGTGCTGTTCGATCTGCCGACCGTGGTGGTGGCGGCGGACGAGGTCTTGCGCGATGCCGGAGTCCTCGACCGTTGCGACATCGTCGGGGGCGACTTCTTCACGGACTCGCTCCCGCCCGCGGACGTCTACGTCCTGTCCCAGATTCTCCATGACTGGAACGACGAGCGCGCGAGCGCGATCCTCCGCAACTGCCGACGCACTCTCGCCGACGACGGCCGGCTGCTTCTGGTCGAGGGAATTGTCCCGGACGGCCCGGAGCCGGACTTCGGCAAGCTCTTCGACCTCCACATGCTCGTCTTGGTCGGAGGCAAGGAGCGAACCGAGAGCGAGTGGCGCGCCCTGCTCGCACAGGAGCGATTCGAGTTCAGGCAAGTCACACCGGATGGACTGATCGAGGCGCGTCCGGTCTGACCCGTTCCGTCGTCGATGCGCGTGCGGTCGTGCTCGTTGAAGGGATCAGCGACCAGCGCGCGCTCGAAGCGCTCGCTGAGCGACGTGGGCGAAACCTCGACGCTGAGGGCATTTCCATGGTGCCAATCGGGGGTGCGCAGTCCATCGGAAGGTTCCTGAAGGTGTTCGGCCCTCAAGGGCTTAACGTCAGGCTGGCAGGTCTCTGTGACGCCGGAGAGGAGGGCGACTACCGGCGCGGTCTCGAACGGACCGGCCTCGGCTCCGACCTCACGCGCGTCGACATGGAACGGCTCGGTTTCTACGTGTGCGTCGCAGACCTGGAGGACGAGCTCATTCGCGCTCTCGGCGCCGCTACCGTGGAACACGTCGTCGAGGCTCAAGGTGACCTTGGATCGTTCCGCACCCTCCAGAAGCAGCCTGCGTGGCAAGGACGGACCACTGAGGAGCAACTTCGGCGCTTCATGGGCAGCGGCGGCAGCCGAAAGGCTCGATACGCGCGCTTGCTCGTCCACGCGCTTGATCTCGCCCGAGTGCCTCGGCCGCTCGACCTGGTGCTCGCTCATGTCTGAACCCTCGGCGACTTGAAGCGCGCGCTGGAGGCGCCGGCATGGTCGCGTCTGGAAACGTTGTGCCGGGGCGACTGAGGGCAGCACCGTCGTTCGTCCGGTGCCTGATGACGTCGCTACAGTCGCGGGCGAATGGAGTCGTCCGAGATGAGCTTTCAGGAGCTTTCACCCCGGTTCGGCGGGGTCGACGGGATCGGCTGCCGCGGACGGCCCGCACGCGGGCGATTGCGGCGGAGGTCCGGAAGCGGATCGGGCTGAGGCTCGGGCCCGGCGGAGGCGCGCCCCGCCTAGAAGTCGATGCGCATCACGACCCGGCGAAGGGTCGGGTGAGTGATCTCGACGAAGCCGGCGGCCGCGAAGATGCTGCGGCTGCCGACATGGAGCTCTCCCCAGGTGATCTCCTGCCCGGGCTGCGTGATCATCGGGTAGCCCTCGAGCGCTCGAGCGCCGCGCTCCCGCGCGAAGTCGACGGCCGCGCGCGCGAGCGCACGGCTGATCCCGCGGCGCCGGAAACCCGTGCGCGTGACGAAGCAGGTCACTGCCCAGACGCTCTCGTCGCTCTTGTCCTCGGCTCGGCCCGCCCAGGGGACGCGAGTGCTGCGCAGTAAGCGCGGGTGGGCGCTGCGCGGGGCGACCGCGCACCAGCCGACAGGCTCGCCGTCGAGGTAGGCGACGAGGCCGCTCGTCGTGCCCGATTCCGGGTGACCACAGTCGGTCTGCATGCGGAACCGGAAGGCAAGCTCCTCGGCGCCGACCGAGGCCCAAGACTCCCTGGGCTGCATCTTGTATCGCTGACACTGGCACCTGGACGGATCGCCGCGCGTGCCGAGCACGGCCTGGAGATCGTCCCAGCTGGCCTCGTTGGCGGGGACGATCGTGACCGGGGGCGTCGTCGCCTTGTCGGTCATGCCGGTATTCGGGCGTCAGGAGAGCGCGCGCTCGAGGGCGGCTCGGTCGTTGGGCGCGCCGTGCGTCGGGAGCACGAGCTCGACCGGCAGCTCGAGCAGCGGGCGCAGCGCCTCGAGGATCCGCTCGGGCGGCACGCCCTTGTTCGCCCAGTCGGTCGGGAACTCGAGGCCGTGGCCGCGATCGATGAGCGTGTCGCCGGCGACGAGCGCCCGGCGGCTCTCGACCCAGAGCACGAGGTCGTTCGGCTCCATTCCGGGGAACGCCTCGACACCGATCGGCAACCGGTCGCCCGCCCTGAACACCTGTCCCTCGACCGGGTTCGGGTCGCCCTCGTCCGGCGGCGGCACGTAGATCGGCGCGCCGAGACGCTCCGCCAGGCTCTGGGCGTCGCGCGCGTGCCATGGGGTGGTCAGCACGATCGCCGTCTCGCGGCCGGCCGCGAGCTCGTCGATCTGGCTCGGCGGGGCAAGCGGGTCGAACACCAGCAGCCGCTCGCCGTCGTCGATCGCGTAGGACGAGACCACCTGGCCCCACTCCTCTCCCGGCTTCCAGTCCGGGTGCGGCGCCTCCCAGTGCCACACGCCTGTTCGTAACTCGCGCACGGCGGCATGCTAGACGCGTGGACGTGGTCGACGCGCTGCTCGAGCGGCACATCCGGGCGGCACTAACGACGCCGCCGACCCGACCTACCCCTCAGCGACCGGCCGGTAGGTGCACACGTGCACGCCCGTGCTGCTGGTGACCGTGGAGACCAGCTCGAGCGTGCGCAGCGCCCGTCGTCGGGGAAGATCGTCTTGCCGCCGCCAAGGATCACCGGCTCGATCATGAGCCGGAGCTCATCGACCAGGCCCTCGCGCAGGAGGGTGCGCACAAGCGTGGCGCTCCCCATGACCAGCAGGTCGCCGCCGTCGGTCTCGTGCAGCTCCCGGATGCGGGTGACGGCCTCGTCGCCGGGGATGCGCGTGGTGTTGTCCCACGTCAGCTCGTCGTCTCCCAGCGTCGCGGACACGACGTACTTCGGGATGGCGTTCATCTGGTCGGCGAACGGGTCGCCCGCTCGCTCGGGCCACGCCGCGGCCATCGTCTGCCACGTGCGGCGCCCGAACAGCAGCGCCTCGGCTTTGGTCAGCGCATCATCGAAGGCGCCGCCCACCACCTCCGG
>Ga0136633_1002569_pt1 | contig 12414 bp, 14 predicted proteins | sample AntDrymeUQ832206_2_FD_105494 | JGI IMG/M metagenome (GOLD analysis project Ga0136633, IMG submission 105494) | Polar desert sand microbial communities from Dry Valleys, Antarctica - metaG UQ83 (22.06) | ecosystem: Environmental > Terrestrial > Soil > Desert | place: Antarctica: Dry Valley... | reverse complement strand
CTCGATCTACAGGAACGAAGCGGCTCATCGGGGCGGCAGTCTTGTTTGCTCTGCCTCAATTGTCTCGGCTTTGGTTGTCGTTCGAAAGCCTCGAAAGCCCGACAGGCTCCTAGAATCGGATCGATGAGTTACTACGAGCGGCACATCTTCTTCTGCCTCAACGAGCGCGACAACGGCGAGGATTCATGTGCCCACAGCGGCGCCAAGGCCGGCTTCGAGCATTGCAAGTCGCGCGTCAAGCGCGAGAAGCTGGCCGGGCCGGGAAAGATCCGCGTCAACAAGGCCGGCTGCCTCGATCGCTGCGCCGGCGGGCCGGTGGCCGTGGTTTATCCCGACGCCACCTGGTACACCTATGTGGACTCGGCCGACATCGACGAGATCGTCGATTCGCACCTGAAAGCGGGCCGGGTCGTCGAGCGCCTTCTGCTGCCGCCCGACGTCGGGCGCTGATGAACCCCCGCACGGTGCGCGAGCTCGTCGACGGCCCGGCCGGTCGCATCGAGTGCGCGATCGACCGGCCCGAAGGAGCGCCGCTCGGGCTGGCGGTCGTCTGTCATCCGCATCCGAAGTTCGGCGGCACCCTCGACAACAAGGTCGTGCAGACGATGGCGCGTGCCTTCCTCCAACTGGGCTGGACCAGCGTCCGCTTCAACTACCGCGGCGTCGGCGAGTCGGCCGGCGCCTGGGACGAAGGACGCGGCGAGGTCGACGACGCCCTGGCGGTGCTGCAGGCGACGCGCGAACGCCACGCCGATCCCGGCCGCCCCTTCGCGCTCGCCGGCTTCTCGTTCGGCGGCTTCGTCGCCGCCGAGCTCTCGACCCGGCTGCCGCCGGCGGACCGCGCGCGTCGCATCGTCCTGGTCGGTCCGTCGACGCAGAAGCAGGTGGTGCCCCCGCTGCCCGCCGACAGCGTCGTCATTCACGGTGAAGCCGACGACGTCGTGCCGCTGCAGGCGACCCTCGACTGGGCCCGGCCGCTGAACCTGCCGGTCATCGTCTTTCCGGGCGTCGGCCATTTCTTCCATGGTCAGCTCGGCCTGCTGAAAACCACGCTGCTGCGTGAACTGCGCGACCTCGCCGAGGTCTGACCGTCCTGGTTTCGTCCGTCGTCCCTTCCATTCCCTTCCTTCCTTGCCCTCCCTGCCAACGTGCCTTCTTCATCGATGACCTCCCGATTGATCGCGCCCCTCGTGGCGCTGCTCCTCGTCCTGCCCCTCTCCGCCGCCCGGAGCCAGCCGCTGCAGCCACCCGAGGTCGCCGCCAAGAGCTATCTGGTGCTCGACCTGACCACCCGCCAGACGCTCGGTGAGCGCGAGGCGGATGCCTCGGCCGACCCGGCATCGCTGACCAAGCTCATGACCGCCTACGTGGTCTTCCAGGCGCTGCGCGACAAGAAGCTGGCCCTCGACCAGAAGCTGAGCGTCTCCAGGCTCGCCTGGTCCGAGCGCAAGGGCGGCGGCTCGCTGATGTTCATCGACACCACGATGACGCCGACCGTCGACCAGCTCCTGCACGGATTGATCGTGCAAAGCGGCAACGACGCCGCCGTCGCACTGGCCGAGGGCGTGGCCGGCAGCGTCGAGACCTTCGTCGGTCTGATGAACCGGCAGGCCCAGGCCTGGGGCTTGAAGAACACCGCCTTCAAGAACGTCACCGGCCTGTCCGAGCCCGGGCACAAGAGCACGGCGCGCGACGTCGCGACGATCGCCGCCCACATCATCGGCGACTTCCCCGAGTACTTCCGCTACTACTCGATCAAGGAGTACCGCTACAACAGCATCACCCAGCCAAACCGCAACCTGCTGCTGCGTCGCGACCCGACCGTCGACGGCATGAAGACCGGCTACACCGACGCTGCCGGCTACTGCCTGCTGGCCACGGCGCAGCGCGAGTTCCCGAACCTCGGCCCGAGCGGCGGTGCCGGGCCGCGCCGGATCCTGACGGTGGTGCTCAACACGACATCGATGGAGGCGCGGGCCAGCGAGAGCCAGAAGCTGCTCAACTGGGGGTTCCAGGCCTTCGAGACGGTTCGCCTCTTCAACGAGGGCAAGGCGATCGTCACCCCGCCGGTCTGGAAGGGGGCGTCGAACCAGGCCCGGCTCGGCCCGGCCGAGGGCGTGTTCGTCAGCGTCCCGCGCGGCGAGGGCGGCAAGCTGCAGACGAAAATCGAACGCACCGACCCGCTCGTCGCGCCTCTTGCCCAGGGGCAGAAGGTCGGCAAGATCCTGGTGACCACGGCGGCGGGCGCGCCCGTTGCGGAGGTACCGCTCGTCGTGCTCGAGCCGGTCGAGCAGGCCGGCATCTTCGGCCGGGCCTGGGACGCCCTGCGTCTCTGGATCAAGTAGCGGAGTAAGCTGGCAGCCACGGAGCCCCCATGCAATCGACGACGATCCCCGACAGCCTGTGCTATCTGAATGGCGAATACACCCCGCTCTCGCAGGCGAAGGTGTCCGTGCTCGACCGCGGCTTCATCTTCGGCGACGGCATCTACGAGGTCGTTCCGGTCTACGAGCGCAAGCTCTTCCGCTTCGATGAACATCTGGCCCGGTTGAGCCGGTCCCTGGCCAAGCTTCGGATCGTCAATCCGCACAGCCGGGACGAGTGGCTGGAGCGTTGCCGCAAGCTGATTGCCGCCTTCGCCGATCGCGGCGGGGCGACCCAGCAGCTGATCTACATCCAGGTGACCCGGGGCGTCGCGCTGCGCGACCACGTGATGCCCGAAGGCATCGCGCCCACGGTCTTCATCATGGCCAGCGCCATGAAGCCCGCCAGCGGCGAGCAGCGTCACCAGGGCGTCGCCTGCATCACGGCGCGCGACTTTCGCTGGGAGCGCGGTGACATCAAGAGCGTCTCGCTGCTCGGCAACGTCATGGCCCGGCAGATGTCGGCCGACCGGGATGCCCTCGAGACCATCATGTTCCGCGACGGCTTCCTGACCGAGGCGTCGGGGTCGAATGTCTGGGTGGTTCACGAGGGTGCCCTGCTCGGCCCGCCGAAGAGCGAGCACGTTCTCGAGGGCATCCGCTACGACCTGATCCGTGATCTGTGCGAGGAGTGCGGGATCGCCTTCAACCTGAGACCGATCGCCGAAGGCGAGGTCACGGCCGCCGACGAGCTGCTGCTCAGCTCGGCGACGAAGGAAGTCCTGCCGGTGACGACGCTCGACGGCGAGGGGGTCGGCCACGGCGCGCTGCGCGGCAAGCCCGGCCACGTCTACGCCCGGCTCTACGAGGCCTATCAGCAGGCCAAACGGGTGCAGGCCATCTGAGCCGGGCGGTTGCGGCGGACGTCGCCGCCCCCATCTGCGGGAGATGCGAACCATGACCGAGGACTCGGCCCCCCAGCCGTCGCTGATCGACTATCCGTCGCGGTTCCCGATCAAGGTCATGGGCGCCAACGTCGAGGGCTTCGTCCACGCGGTGACCGACATCGCCCGCCGATTCGACCCCGGCTTCGACGCCGCCACGGTCGAATTGCGTCCGAGCAGCGGCGCCAAGTATCTGGGCGTCACCGTCACCATCAACGCAACCAGCCGCGAGCAGCTCGACGAGCTGTACCGGACGCTGTCGACCCACCCGATGGTCAAGGTCGTGCTGTGACGGGCGGCCTGTCGGCTCGCCGGCGATGATCGTCAAGCGGGTGGGCCGGGTGGCCTACGACCGCGGCTTCGAGGCGATGCGCGCCTTCACCGCGTCCCGCACGGCGGACACGCCCGACGAGATCTGGCTGTGCGAACACCCGCCGGTCTACACCCAGGGACTGGCCGGCCGGACCGAACATGTTCTCGACGCCGGCGCCATCCCGGTGGTGCAGAGCGACCGTGGCGGCCAGGTCACGTACCACGGCCCGGGCCAGGTCGTGGCCTATGCGCTGGTCGATCTGCGGCGACTTGGCCTCTACGTCAAGGAGTACGTCTTCCGGCTCGAGCAGTCGGTGCTGAAGACGCTCGAGCCGCTGGGCGTCAGCGGCCACCGCGTCAGTGGCGAGCCGGGCATCTACGTGCGGCTGGACGACCCGGCCGGCCACGCCCGGTTGCCGGCAGCGGCTGGCGCCGATCCGTTCGCGGGACTCGGCAAGATCGCCGCCGTCGGCGTCAAGGTCGGCCGGCGGGGGGCCTACCACGGCGTGTCCCTGAACGTGGCGATGGACCTGCGACCCTTCGACGGTATCCACCCCTGCGGCCATCCGGCCTTGCGAACGATCGACCTTTCTACAATCGGTGTTCGTGCCACGTGGGACGACGTGGCGACGACCCTCGGCGACAAGCTCGCCGTCTACCTGAGCCCCTGATGACCGCTACCCCGACGATCGCCGGACCCGCTTCGCCGACCTACGACCCGACGCAGAAGCAGAAGGCCCAGGCGAAGACGGCGCGCATCCCGATCAAGGTGGTGGCGGCGCACGAGGTCCTGAAGAAGCCCGACTGGATCCGCGTCAAGGCGGGGTCGCCGACGACCCGCTTCTACGAGATCAAGAGCATCCTGCGCGAGCACCGGCTCCACACCGTGTGCGAGGAGGCGTCGTGCCCGAACATCGGCGAGTGCTTCGGCAAGGGCACCGCCACCTTCATGATCATGGGCGACAAGTGCACGCGACGCTGCCCGTTCTGCGACGTCGGCCACGGCCGGCCCGATCCGCTCGATGCCGACGAGCCGCTCAACCTTGCGAAGACCATCGCGGCGCTGCAGCTGCGCTACGTGGTCATCACCAGCGTCGACCGCGATGACCTGCGCGACGGCGGTGCCGGCCATTTCGTCGCCTGCATCGAGAAGATCCGCGAACGCTCGCCGGCGACCCGGATCGAGATCCTGACGCCCGACTTCCGGGGTCGTGCCGACCGTGCGCTGGACATCCTCAAGGCATCGCCGCCCGACGTCATGAACCACAACCTCGAGACGACGCCGCGCCTCTACCGGGAAGCGCGTCCGGGCTCGGACTATGCCTATTCGCTCGAACTGCTGCGCCGTTTCAAGGAGCACGCGCCGCAGGTGCCGACCAAGAGCGGCGTCATGGTCGGCCTCGGCGAAACGGACGACGAGATCCTCCAGGTGATGCGCGACATGCGCGCCCACGGCATCGACATGCTGACCATCGGCCAGTACCTGGCGCCGAGCGGCCACCATCTTCCGGTGCGGCGCTACGTCCATCCGGACACCTTCGCGATGTTCGGGCGCGAGGCGGCGGCCATGGGTTTCAGCCACGCCGCAGTCGGACCGCTGGTCCGCTCCAGCTATCACGCCGACCAGCAGGCGCATGCCGCCGGTGTCGGCGCCCGGACGCTTTCCGGCGCCTGAGCAACGGCCGATGCCGGCCGGCTCGCCCTCCATCGCCCCTGCCGAGCCGTCGCTCGACTGCGGCAACTGCCGTCGGCCGATGCGCCGGCTTGCGCTCGCTGGCCACTACGGCAGACGCGTCGAGCTCGATCTGTGTCGCCATTGCGACCTCGTCTGGTTCGATGACACCGAGACGGCCCGCCTTGCCGGGCCGGGCCTGCTTGCGTTGATCGGCGAGATGGCCGGCGCACACGGGCTGCCGCACGAGATGCTCCGCGATGCGGCCGGCTGCCCGCGTTGCAGCGGCCGCCTCGGGGTCGTCCAGAACCGGTCGCGCTGGGGGCGTTCGTTGCAGCTGCAGTGCCTGCGCCGGCACGGCGCCTATCAGTCGTTCGCCCAGTTCCTGGAGGAAAAGGGCTTGCTCCGGCCGATGTCGCGCCTCGACCGGGCTCGGTTGCTGCGGGAGCGCGGTCGCATCGAGTGCGTCAACTGCGGCGCCGACGTCGGCCTCGGCGAGGCGCAGTGCAGCTATTGCCGCTCGGTGCCGAGCCTGCTCGACGTCGCCCGCCTCGCCCGGGCGCTCGATCCCGAGGATGCCATCGAGCGGAGCGCGGTGCACGGTCGCCCGGCCCGGCTCGGCGCGATGCAGTGCGCCGCGTGCGGCGCCGCGCTGCCGGTGGCGTCGTCGATGCGCTGCGACCATTGCGGCGCCACCCTGGCGGTTGCCAGCCTGGCCGAGGCCCACGCCAGCGTCCAGGCATTGGCTCCTGCGCTCGAGGCGCATGCGAAGCGACCGTCGCCGCAGGTCGTGAAACGGCGGCTCGATGCGCTCGCTGCCGACTTGCCACGCCGCCGCGCCTGGGCGGCCGGCATGGAAAGCGAGGCTCGCGGCGACCGCCGCGCGGCCGGTGACGACGACATCGGCTGGTTCCGGCTGTTCCGGCGAGGAACGAACCCGCTGCGCGCGTTCATTCTTTCCCTCGTCGCCGCGTTCGTCTGGTGGAAGTTTCGCCGCTGAACGGCGCGTCGGAAGCGCCGACAGGGCAGGGCGCACAATGGGTTCACGCCGGCCCCTTGGCGCCGGACGCGAGGCCCTCAATGCGACGACGACACTTCGCCGTCGGTGTGGCGGCGACGGCGATCGGATTAGTCGCCACTGCGCCTGCCGGCGCCCAAAGCAACCGCGATTCGGCGTCGGGCATCCGCGAGGCGCTCGAGCGCGGTGCGGTTTCCGCCGTCGGACTGCTCGGCCGGCCCGACGGCTTTCTCGGCAATCCCCGGGTCCGAATCGAGTTGCCGGGATTCCTGAAGAACGCCGCGAAGTTGCTTCGCTTCACTGGCCAGCAGGGCCGGGTCGACGACCTCGTCACGGCGATGAACCGGGCCGCCGAGGCCGCTGTGCCCGAGGCCAAGGCCCTGCTCGTCGATGCCGTCAAGTCGATCAGTCTCGGCGATGCGCGCCGCCTCGTGAGCGGCGGCGACGGCGCGGTGACGAGGTTCTTCGCGGCCAAGACGCGCGCGCCGCTGGCAGCGAGGTTCCTGCCGATCGTCCAGGGCGAGACGGCGAAGGTCGACCTCGCGGCGCGCTACAACGCGGTGGCCGGCCAGGCGGCGGGTTACGGGCTCGTGAAAGGCGATGACGCCAACATCGATGTCTACGTCACCCGCAAGGCGCTCGACGGTCTCTACGTCATGATCGCCGAAGAGGAGAGAAAGATCCGGCGCGATCCGATCGGCACCGGCAGCGCCCTCCTCGCGAAGGTCTTCGGGCGCTGAATTTTCCCGCGCAGACCGAGGCGGGCACCTTTTCAGTGGCCGCGCGAAAGCTCGAACATCAGCGCCGCGGGCAGGGAGTTGGCCAGGGCGCCGCGGCCGATCCGCGCCATGGCCGGGCCGTCCTTGGACGACATCTCGAAGGTCGTGCCTTCCTCCAGAACCTCGATGAAGACGAAGTCGGGCACCTCGCCGAGGATCTCGTCGCGAAAGCTGGCGAAGTGCCCGCCCTTCTGGATCGACTCGAAGATGATGGCGTGCGGCAGGCCTTCAGCGCAGAAGCTCGCCGCCTCGTCGATCGAGCTGACGAAGTCGACGAGCATGTTCATGTTGCGCAGGGCGTCGCGGATCAACACCCGCATCTCGCGCCGCGATGCCACCACCAGCACGTGGCTGCCGGCCAGCGCCTTCGAGTTCCCGGAGTGAAGGTTCGGCTCGTCGAGCTCGTTCGTGGCCAGCCCTTCCATCTCGTCGCCGGCGGTCTTGGGGAACTCGAGCACGAGGGTCGTGATGCCGCCGACGTCGCGTCGGTCGACGACGAGACCCATGGTCCACGCGGTCTGCTCGATCAGACGCCAAGCGAGCGAATCGAGGCGGGGCGGCACGGCGGCCGTGACGGTCTCGTCGACCTGGTCGAGCGGGCGATTGGCGAACTTGCAGGTCAGGCGGGCATGCACCGGCCAGGTCTTGAGGTCGATCTTGAAGTCGATGTGGGCATGGGCATTGGCCAGGGCCCAGTCGAGCGTGGTGTTGAGGAGGCTGAAGAGCAGCGATCCGTCGACGATCACCCGTGCGGACTTCAGCTGGGGCTTGAGTTCGATGCCGCGCGCCTGGGTCTCGCGCGAGCGCAGGGCGAGCACGCCTTTCAGCACTTCCTCGAGCTGCAGAACCTCGTGCGACTGGCGGACCCGACCGGACGCGAAACGCGTCAATTGCTGGCCCATCATCCCGACCTGGCGCGCCTGTTCGACTTCGTCGCGCAGGGCCCGCAGACCGGCGCGGTCGATCTTTCCGGTCGCCGTCAGGACGTGAATGCGCTCCAGCGCCGCCGTCAGCGGCCCGGCGATCTCCGAGCCGACCTGCGAGACGAGATGCTGCCAGCGTTCGTCCACATCGCTCTCGGCGATGTCGTGGACGGCTCGTTCAGCCGCGGTGCGTAGAGCTTCAGGCATCGGTACTCGGTCATTGAAGGCCACAGCCGGCAACCGGTCCGCCCCATGCGGTCAGGCTGCGGCGGCAAGCGCCCCTTGGCTGCGACTGCCGCGTGCCGACGGACGACTCGTCCCGGCGCTGCACGCTCGTCAGCCACAAGTGTCGGCGCTGACATTTCGCGCCGCCAGAGGCGAGGCGACCGGCGGGCGGAGGGAATCGAAAAAAGCCGGTGATGTGACAAATTGTTCACGGCCCGGACCCTCAAGTTCTCGGTCCGTCAGATCGCGCCCTGGCGCCGCAGGGCGGCGATGGCCGCTGTATCGAGACCGAACTCGCCGAGCACGACGTCGGTGTCGGCGCCCAGCAAGGGCGGCGCGTTCCGATAGCGAACGGGTGTCGCTGACAGCTTGATGGGGCTCGCCACCAGCCGGACGCTGCCGGCGAGCGGATGCGGGAGGTCCACCGTCATCGCCCGCTCCCGAACCTGGGGATCGGCGAAGACCTCGGCCAGGTCGTTGATGGGCCCGCACGGCACCTTCGCCGCCTCGAGCGCGGCGAGCCAGTGCGACCGCGACTGGCGCTTCAGCGCGACGGCCAGGATCGGCACGAGCGTCTCCCGATGGCGGACCCGGTCGGCGTTGCGCGCGAACCGGACGTCCGCCTCCAGACCGGCACAGCCGACGACGTGGCAGAAACGCGAGAACTGGGCGTCGTTGCCGACGGCGAGGATGAGGTGACCGTCAGCCACTTCGAAGACCTGGTACGGCACGATGTTCTGGTGGGCGTTGCCGGCCCGCTGCGGAGCGACGCCGGTGGCCAGGTAGCCGGCGCCGAGGTTGGCGAGCATCGCCACCTGGGTGTCGAGCAGCGCCATGTCGATCGCCTGACCCTGGCCGGTGCGATCGCGGTGGCGCAGGGCCGCCAGGATGGCCGTCGTCGCGTACATCCCGGTGAACAGGTCGGCCACCGCGACCCCGACCTTCTGCGGGCCGCCGCCCGAGGCGTCGTCGGCGATCTCGCGGCGTGACGGGCCGGTGATGCTCATGAGACCGCCCATGCCCTGGACGGCGTAGTCGTAGCCGGCCCGCTCGCGGTAGGGCCCGGTCTGCCCGAAGCCGGTGATCGAACAGTAGACGAGCCCGGGCTGCGCCGCCAGCAGCGTCGCTGCGTCGAGCCCGTGCCGGGCCATGTCGCCGACCTTGAAGTTCTCGACCAGGACGTCGCATTGCGCGACCAGGCGGCGGACGAGCGCAGCGCCGTCGGCGGATGCGATGTCGATCGTGATGGAGCGCTTGTTGCGATTGGCCCCCAGGTAGTAGGCCGCCTCGGCGGTGTCCTGGCCGGCGTCGTCCTTCAGGAAGGGGGGACCCCAGCCGCGCGTGTCGTCGCCGCCGGGGTGGCTGGCCCCGGCGGGGCGCTCGACCTTGATCACGTCGGCCCCGAGGTCGGCCAGGATCTGCGTGCACCAGGGCCCGGCCAGGACGCGGGTCAGATCGAGGACGCGAATGCCGGCCAGGGCCTGCGGCGACGGAGGGAGGGCGGAATCGGTCATGGTTGAATTGTCGATCCCTCCGGCCCGAGGGGGTGACCCGTGAGCGATCAAGGGGGTGGGCCACGGCCGACATAATGAACGGCATGGGAACGCGCCATGCCAGCGGCGGTGGCGCCGCCATCGCCCTTGCGGCCGGGGCTCTGGTGGCGCTTGGCGGCTGCTCTCCAGCGCTCGACTGGCGGGAGATGCGACCGGAGGGAGGCGGTGTCTCGATGCTTTTTCCATGCCGACCCCAATCGCACGAGCGCGCCGTCAGTCTCGCGCGGCAGGCGCTGCGCATGCGGATGTACGCCTGCCGCGCCGCCGACACGACGTTCTCGCTGGGTGTCGTCGACGTCACCAGCCCGGGCGACGTCACGCCGACGCTGGCGGCATGGCGCCAGGCGACAGCGGCCAATGTCGCCGCCGGCTCGCCGGAGCACCAGCCGTTCGGGGCCGCCGGCCTGACACCCAATCCTGAAAGCGGCCTCATCCGCCACGACGGGCGCCTGCCCGATGGCCGGCCGGTCAGCCTGCGGGCCGCCTTCTTCGTTAAGGGATTGAGGCTCTATCAGGCCAGCGTCATCGGCAAGGTGGTTACTGACAATGCGAGCGAGACTTTCTTCGAAGGCATCCGCAGCGCTCCCTGAGGGGCGTCTGTCGTTTATCGGCGCAAAGGTTTGCCGGGGCCGTCCTTTGCGCCATGGCGGCCCGCCAACCTGTCGATAATCGGCCGCCATGCTCGGCCTGCTGATCATCGCCCACGCGCCGCTCGCCTCGTCGCTGAAGGCGGTGGCCGAACATGCGTTTCCCGACTGTGCCGCCCGGCTCGCGGCGCTCGACGTCGCGCCCAACACGCCGGTCGAGGAGATCGAGGCGCAGGGCCGCGTCATGCTCGAACATCTCGACGCCAGCGAGGCCATCATCTTCACCGACGTGTTCGGTGCGACGCCTTGCAACGTGGCGCAGCGACTCGCCGACGGCGTTCACGTCAAAGTGGTGACGGGCGTCAATGTGCCCATGCTTTGGCGGGCGCTCTGCTACCCCGCCGATTCTCTTGATGCTCTTGTCGCCCGCGCGGTTGCCGGCGCGACCCAGGGCGTCATGCAGGTCGCGACGTCGCGACCGCAGAATCAGACGCTCAAGACAAGGGGCCATGCAGAAGACAACGATCAAGATCAGCAATAAGCTCGGTCTCCACGCCCGTGCATCGGCCAAGCTGACGAAGCTGGCGGCGACCTTCGCCAGCGATGTCTTCGTGAGCCGCAACGGTCGCCGTGTCAACGGCAAGAGCATCATGGGCGTCATGATGCTTGCAGCCGGTATCGGCACGGAGATCGAGATCGAAACCGCCGGCCAGGATGAACAGGCCGCGCTCGATGCCCTGGTGGCCCTGGTTCGCGACCGTTTCGGCGAAGGCCAGTAGGACGTCGTTTCCTGCGGATGCGCTGCTAGCATTCCGCGCATGACCTTCCAGCTGTTCGGTCTGCCGATTTCCGGGGGAATCGCCATCGGCCGTGCCGTGCTGGTCGCGTCGAGCCGGATCGACGTTGCCCACTACTACATCACCGCAGACCAGATCGCGGCGGAGATCGATCGCCTTCGCGTCGCCCGTGATGCCGTGGCCCGCGAGCTCGAAACGATGAAGCGGGACATGCCGGCCGAAGCGCCGGCCGAACTGCCCGCGCTTCTCGACGTCCACCTCATGCTGCTGCACGACGACGTCCTGACCGGCGCGACCAAGCAGTGGATTCACGAGCGGCACTACAACGCCGAATGGGCCTTGTCGGCGCAACTCGAGGTGCTTGCGCGTCAGTTCGACGAGATGGAAGACGACTATCTTCGCGAGCGCAAGGCCGACCTCGAACAGGTCGTCGAGCGCCTGCTCGGCGTGCTGGCGCGCGGCGCCGCGGCCGACGGCCAGGGTCAGGCGCCGGCGCGTGCGGGTGCGGCCGACGGCGATCCGCTCGTCCTGGTCGCCAGCGACATCGCTCCTGCCGACATGCTGCAGTTCAAGAGCGGCGTTTTCCTCGGCTTCGTGACCGACGTCGGCGGTCGCACCTCGCACACAGCCATCGTCGCCCGCAGCATGGACATCCCGGCGGTCGTCGGTGCACGCGAGGCCAGTCGTCTCATCCGCGAAGACGACTGGGTGATCATCGACGGCGAGGCCGGCGTCGTGATCGTCGATCCGGCGCCCCGGGTCATCGACGAGTACCGCCTCATCCAGCGCGAACGCGACGTCCGCCGCTCGAGCCTCGCACGCTTGCGTCATCTTCCGGCAGTCACGATCGACGGCGAGCGAGTCGAGCTGCTGGCCAATATCGAACTGCCGGGCGATGCAGCGGCTGCGGTGCGGTCGGGCGCCGTCGGCGTCGGTCTCTTCCGCAGCGAGTTCATGTTCATGAACCGTGTGGGGGACCTGCCCGGCGAGGAGGAGCAGTTCGAGGCGTACCGGGAGGCCGTACAGGCGATGAACGGCCTGCCGGTGACCATCCGCACGGTCGACATCGGCGCGGACAAGGCGCTGGACCGGATGTCGGCGAACGAACTCCGTCACGAGCATGCGCTCAATCCGGCGCTGGGACTGCGCGCCATTCGCTGGAGCATGTCGGAGCCGGCCATGTTTCGCCAGCAGTTGCGCGCTCTTCTGCGCGCTGCCGCATTCGGAAAGGTGCGCGTTTT
>Ga0136633_1002568_pt1 | contig 12418 bp, 13 predicted proteins | sample AntDrymeUQ832206_2_FD_105494 | JGI IMG/M metagenome (GOLD analysis project Ga0136633, IMG submission 105494) | Polar desert sand microbial communities from Dry Valleys, Antarctica - metaG UQ83 (22.06) | ecosystem: Environmental > Terrestrial > Soil > Desert | place: Antarctica: Dry Valley... | reverse complement strand
GCCCGAGGCCTGTCCGGCCTCCTCGGGCCGGACCGCGCTGAGGATCGCGTTGGCCGACGGCGCGAACACGAGCGACATCCCGGTGCCCGCGATGACGAACGGCGCGATCAGGCTCGAGTAGGCGGCGTCGGGGGACGAGACCACGGCGAGCCAGAACATCGCGACGGCCTGCAACGCGAGCCCGGCGACCATCACCGGCCGGGAACCGATCCGATCGCTCAGCAACCCCGCGATCGGCGCGATGATCATCGGCATGCCGGTCCAGGGCAGGGTGCGCAGGCCGGCCTCGAAGAGCCCGTAGCCTGCGCGGTCTGAAAGAACTGCGACAGCAGGAAGATCGCCCCGAAGACGCCGAAGAACATCGCGAACGAGACGCCGTTGGATGCGCTGAAGGCGCGCGAGCGAAAGAAGCGCAGCGGCAGCATCGGCGCCGGGGCGCGGGTCTCCCACCACAGAAAGAAGGTCAACAGCGCGACGCCGCCGCCGATCGAGCCGACGACCGTCGCGGATGTCCAGCCCAGCTCGGTGGCGCGCACGATGCCGAACGTCAGGCCGAAGAGGCCCGCGGCGGCGAGGCCGAGGCCGGGCAGGTCGAGGCGGCCGGCCGGGCCGTGCGATTCGGTCAGGCACCGCGCCGCCAGCGGGATGAGCACGAGGCCGACCGGGACGTTGAGCCAGAAGATCCACTGCCAGGCGATCCCCTCGACGACAGCGCCGCCGACGAACGGACCGAGCGCGACGCCGAGGCCGCTCACGCCGGCCCAGATGCCGAGCGCCATCCCGCGCTTCTCGCCGGGCACGGCCTCGGAGAGCAGCGTCAGGGTGAGCGGCAGGACGATCGCGGCGCCGAGGCCCTGCAGCGCGCGCCGCGATCAGGCTCTCGATGGTGGGGGCGAGCGCGGCCAGCGCGCTGGCGCCGGTGAAGATCGCGAGGCCGAGGACGAACATCCGCTTGCGCCCGACCGGTCGCCGAGTGCCGCGCCGGGGATGAGCAGCACGGCGAACGTCAGCGTGTACGCGTTGACGGTCCACTCCACTCGAGCATCTCGATCGATCCACCGAGGTCGACGCGGATCGACGGCAGCGCGACGCCGACGACGAGATTGTCCAGTGCTGTCATGACCAGCGCGATCGACACGATCGCGAGCGTCCAGGCGGGGTGCTTCGTCGCGGTCTTGGTGGTCATGGTTCGTTCCCTCTATGGTGTGTGATCACTCACTCACTACACAGGCAAAAAAAGACAGGCTCAGCAGCAGTCGACTCCCGGCGGGGGAGTGAGCAGAACCTGGGCCCAGTGCTCGTCGACGTCCTGCGCACGCATCGCGGCGAGCACGTTGAGCAGCATCCCCTCGGCGAAGAAGCTGCGCACCTCGTCGGGGGCGGCCCCGCTCTCACGCTCGACGAGCTCGACGAGCTGGGCGAAGCCGCAGCGCACCTCGTCGCGGATGGCCGGGTCGTCACAGGCGGCGTGCGCGTTGAGCTGGTTGAGCAGCAGCGCGCGATCGCCGAGCAGCCCCACGTACGCCATCCCCATCGCCGGCAGCACGGGCTCGCCGGCGGCGCGTGCCGCAGCTGCCGCGTCGCCGAACGTCCGCAGGACGCGCGCGTTGCAGCGCTCGACGAGGGCCATGAACAACTCGGCCTTCGTGGGGAAGAGGCGAAACAGGTACGCCTGCGAGATCCCGGCGGCCTTGGCGATCTCCATCGTCGGGGTCCCGTGCAGCCCGCGCGCCGCAAAGACGCGCTCGGCGGCCTGGAGGATCTCCTCGCGGCGCTCCTCGGCGGTGGAGAGGGTGCGGGTAAAAGCCATGAGCAGGTGTGAGTATGCACTCACTCACCCCCGCGTGTCAAGGCCGTGGAACCCTACTTCTGCTTGCCGCGCCTACGCACGATCAGCACCACGGCGACGATCATGAGCACGAGGGCGGCGGCCTGCACGGCAAGGGCGAGGCCGTCCGAGCTGGTCTCGGTCGCCGACTTCAAAGCTTGGAAGGTGATCGACGCGCCGAAGAAGACGGTCAGGCACCAGAGGGCGGTCTTGCGATCCACGAACGCGCACCCTACGCGAGATAGACTCCGGGGCGGACCGTGCTAGGCGGGGAATTAGCGGTGCCCTGTCGCTCGTAATCCGCTATAGCGAGGCTGAATCCCCTTTCGAGGGATCCGGCCTTCGGGGTCAGCCCGCCTGTGGTGGTGCTGATGGCCCGGGTCCCGCGCGGTGTCGGCCCGTGAATCAGGTCAGGTCCGGAAGGAAGCAGCCTTAAGCGGTAATCGTCATGCGCAGCGGGAGTGCCCGGCCGGAGCCATCGCAGTCGAAGGCGCCCGGAGATCGTGTCTCGGAGAAGGGTGCACGGTCCACTTCTTGTCCCGCCCCGTGCGTCGCGCAGCTAGCGGCGCACGGACACGGGGTGCTTGCCCGCCGTCTTCTCGGCGCCCACGGTGAGGTTCGTGATCACCGAGAGCGTGACGCGTTGGCGGTTGCGCAACGCGAGCTTCGCGCGTTTCGTGAGCTTCAGCGTCAGCCGGCCCTCGCCGGACTGCAGCAGGCGCGCCGTTGCGCTGCCGATGGTCACCGACCTGCCCCTGCCCCCCAGACCGAAGCGGCGGGCAGAGATCGGCCCGAGGGCCAGCCGCCCGCGGATCGTGCAGGCGCGCTCGCATCCGTAGCGCACGCGCACCCCCTTCGTGCGCAGCGTCACGAGCCTCATCCTCGACGTCACGCCGACGCCGTTGGCCACCGTCCGCGGGGCAGGGATCTGCGGCTGTGGTGGCGGTGGCGGTGGCGGTGGCGGCGGCGGCGGTGGCGGCGGCGGCGGGGGCGGATCGGACACCACGATGCGCTCGCGGGTGACGGCGGTGTGACCGCCGTCGAACAGGCCGGCCTGCGCCTGCACGATGTACGTGCCCGCGCTTGGGAAGGTCAGGTTGATCTCCGGGCCGCTCGCGTCGCCGAAGACGTTGTCGCCGTTCGTGTCCCAGGTCACGCTCGACGCCGCACCGGCGCTGAGGGCGCCGCCAAGGGTGAACTCCTGCCCCCTGATCGGGGCGACCGGCGAGGTGCTGAGCGACAGGGTCGGGACCCAGCTGCGGATCCAGTTGTTGATCACCGGATCGCCGAGGCGGGCGAAGACGCCCGGCTTGATCGGGCTGGTGGGGCTTGGATAGTTCGAGCTTCCACACTTGTCCGATCCCCAGGACGTCACGCCGACGAGCGCGTTCGCGCCCAGGCGCGGGACCATGAGCGGTCCGCCGGAGTCGCCTCCGCAGGTGTCCGAGAACTCGTTGCCGGCACAGACCATCGAGGCTGCGTTGAACGGGGTCGACCAGGCGCGGGCACAGTCGGCGTCGGTGATGATCGGCACCTCGGCGCGGATGAGCTGGTCCTCGGACTGGTCTCCGGTCTGCGTCACGCCCCATCCGAGAATCGTTGCCCGCGTCCCGGCCGCCCAGAACTCCGTGTCGCGCGGCGCGGCGCCGACGATCGCCAGGGCCTCCTGGGGCGCCCCCGGTGCGGGAAGGCGCAGCAGCGCGACGTCGTAGGGCGGCGCGCTGGTCGGAGAGCCGTAGCTCGGATGGCGGACGACGAGATCGGGCGTGATCATCGCCTCCATCGGGGGGCCGAAGCCACGGCTCACCCCGCCGATGTGCAGCATGAACCCGTTGGCGGGGAGCACCGAGCCGCCGAACGTCACGCAGTGTCCGGCGGTGAGCACCCAGCGCGCGCTGATCAGCGTGCCGCCGCAGACGCGATTGGAGGGCTCGTGGTATACCGACGTCATCGCGGGCCACGCCGCGCTGGGGGTTCCGTTGATGATCCGCGTCTGCTGGGCACCGGCGGCGGCCGGGGCGCAGAGCAGCAAACCGGCGGCGAGGGCGAGCAGAGCTCGCAGCGTGCGCTTGTCCACCGGCTGATTATCGGTCAGCCGGGGCTCTCATACCAACGCCAACCCTCGTTGGCGTCCCGCAGCTCGAATTCGGGGCGCGGTTGCGCGATCCGCCGATCGCGGTCGCGGCGGTCGAGAATGTAGTCGCGGGCGACCTGTTCGCTCGCCGGAACGAGATAGCTGCCGCGCGGCGGCAGGCCGCCCTGCGCGTTGGCGATCGCACGCGGGTCGAGCTTCAGCCACAGCGCCAGCAGCGGGATGGGCCGGCGGTTGGGCACGGTGACGGGCTCGCGCAACCGCTCGCCCGCCACGAGGTCGCCGAGCCGGCCTTGGATCTCCTCCTGCGTGGCCAGGGCGTTGCCGAGCCGGTCGATCCGCCCGGCCTGGCTGGGGACGAACGCGAGCAGCGCGAGCAGCGCGACGAGCCCGAAGCGCGCCCACCACGTGCGCTCGCGGCCGGGCAGCAGGTCCAGCCAGCCGAACGCGCCGGCGCCGGCGAAGATCGCCAGCAGGGTCCCGATCAGCAGCAGGTAGCGGGTGATGATCGGCAGGCCGGCGGCGGCGAGCACGCAGAACGCCGCCAGCGCGACGACGCCCGCGGCCGCCCCCAGGCGCACGGTGCGGTCGCGGCGCCAGGCGAGCGAGAGCAGGCCGCCGCCCGCGGCGGCGAGCAGCACCGGCTCGCGCAGGATCTCGCCGAGCCGGCGCGGCACGGTCGTGGGCACGCGCTCGATGCCGGTCACGCGGCCCAGCAGCGCGGCGTTCTCGCGCGTGCCGGTCAGGGAGTGCAGCGCGTCCCCGGTGAGCAGGAGGTCGTGCAGCGCCCACAGCAGCGGGCCGCTCGCGGCCAGCGCGACGAGCGGCGCGGCGTCGCGCGCGGCCGCCGAGCGCGACGGGCCGGCGCGGCGGGCCGCCGAGCGCATCCCCGGCCACAGCAGCCACAGCAGGTAGGCCGCGCTGAACAGCCACGCCTCGGGTCGCAGCAGCCCGGCGAGCACCAGGGGCGCGAGCACCGGCGCGCCGGCGCGCGGCCGGCGCGTCTCGACGAGCAGGGCGCCGAGCACGAGCACGAGAAACGGGATGTCGACGTACGCGCGCGCCCCGAAGTCGAGCACCGGCACGCGGGTGAGGACGATCGCGGCGGCGAGCACGCCCGCCGCCGTGTTGAACCACGCACGGCCGAGGGCGAAGACGACCCAGCCCAGCAGCGCCAGCGAGACGTAGGCCAAGCCGACGACGGCCAGGGCCGCAAGCTCGCCGTGCAGGCCGGCGTTCGACCATGAGCTCAGCGGGGAGAGGAGCATCGCGCCGAGGTTCGCCAGCGGGTGCGGCGTGGGCGCGATCGCGACCTCGAGGTCGGGGATGGTGCCGTGCGCGAGCTGGCGGCCCCACACGAGCGTGTAGAGCGTGTCGTAGTTGACCAGGCCCGGGCCGGCCAGCAGTCGCAGGGCGACGGCCCCGACCAGCACCCCGGCCACGAAGCGAAGTCGAGCCATCCGGCCAGACCGTATCCGCTGAATCGGTCCCGCCCGCGCGGCGTGACCCGCCCGCCCTCAAAGCTATCCTCGACAGTCGTGCCCGAGGTCCCCTCGCTCTACCGACGCCATCGCCCGCGGACGTTCTCCGATGTCGTCGGCCAGGACCATGTCGTGCGCACGCTGCGCAACGCCGTCACGCAGGACAAGGTCCATCACGCGTACCTCTTCGTGGGCTCGCGCGGGACCGGCAAGACCTCGATGGCGAAGATCCTCGCCGCCTGCCTGAACTGCGAGCGTGGCCCGACGGTGGAGCCCTGCGGCCGCTGTGACTCGTGCATCTCGATCGCCTCGGCGAACTCGCTGGACGTCATCGAGATGGACGCCGCCTCCAACAACTCGGTCGACGACATCCGCGACCTGCGCGAGAGCGTCGTCTACGCGCCGGTGTCCGGCCGCCACAAGGTCTACATCCTCGACGAGGCGCACATGCTCTCCACCCAGGCGTGGAACGCGTTTCTCAAGACGCTCGAGGAGCCGCCGCCGAACACCGTCTTCGTGCTCGCCACGACCGAGGCCTCCAAGGTCCTGCCGACGGTCGTCGACCGCTGCCATCGCTTCGACTTCGCCCGCCCGACGGTCGAGCAGCTCGCCGCGGTGGTCAAGCGCGTCGCGCAGGCCGAGAAGATCGCGATCGCGCCCGACGCGGTGGTCCTGCTCGCCCGCCATGCCACGGGATCCTTCCGCGACGCGCTGGGAACCCTCGAGCAGCTCGTCACCTACGCGGGCACCGATCCGGACGACGCGTCGGGGGGCTCGCTGCACATCGCCACCGAGGACGTGCTCGCGGTGCTCGGCGTGGCCGACGCCGATCTGCTGTTCGCCGCCTTCGACGCGATCGCCGCCGGCGACTCGCGGGCGGCGCTGCTGGCGGCCGCGCGCCTGACCCAGTCCGGCCGTGACGCGCTCGGCTTCGTCCGCGACCTCGAGGCGCACGCGCGCGACCTCATGATCGTCCAGACGCTCGGCGAGGTGCCGGCGGAGCTGCAGATCACGCCCGACCGCGACGCGCGGCTGGCCGAGCAGGCCTCGCGGATCGGCACGGGCGCCGTGGCGCGCCTGCTGGACCTGCTGGCCGGCGCGATGGATGCCACGAAGAACGGCTCGGACGCGCGCACGCAGCTCGAGCTCGCGCTCGTGAAAGCCGCCTCGCCGGCGATCGATCCGTCCACCCACGCGCTGCTGCAGCGCATCGAGCGCCTGGAGGCGGCGCTGCGAGGGGCGGTGGCGGCGCCGGACGCGAGCCACGCCGCTGCGGCGGCGGCGAGCGTTCCGGCTGCGCCCGCCCCGGAATCTGCCGCGCCGACCCCGGCGCCGGCGCCCGAGCCCGAGGCGCCGCCGCCGCCGAGCGCACCCCCGGCCGGCGCCGTCGCGGTGGCCGCACCGGTCGCGCTCGAGCTCGAGAGCCTGCGCGCCGTCTGGCCTGCGGTGATCGAGGAGCTCTTGAACTCGGGCAAGACGCTGTGCGCGCATCGGCTCGCCGACACGGTGCCGGTCGCCGTCGAGGGCACCCAGGTGACGATTGCGTTCGCCGCGGACGCCGACCACGCCGAGCACTACATGCGCAAGGCCGGCAGCGACGAGGACCGCGCATGCGTCGCCGAGGCGATCCGCACGCTCACCGGCGGCGCGAAGCCGCAGCTCGCCTACGTGCTCGGCGCCGCGGCCGCCGCGGTGCAGGAGCCGCCCGCCGCGCCGACCGACAGCGAGTGGGTCGAGCGCTTCGTGGCAGAGTTCGACGCCGAGGAGATCCACCCAGAGAGCGAGGCCAGCTGATGCCACAGCCGAACATGAACCAGATGATGAAGCAGGTCCAGAAGATGCAGGCGGACATGATGAAGGCCCAGGAGGCCCTCGCCAACGAGACGGTCGAGGCGTCGGCGGGCGGCGGGATGGTGACCGTGACGATCACCGGAGACCTGCAGGTCAAGGACATCGTCATCGCGCCCGACGCGATCGATCCCGAGGATCCCGAGCTGTTGCAGGACATGGTCCTCGCCGCCGTCAACGAGGCGATCCGCCAGGCCCAGGAGCTCGCCGCCACGCGGATGAGCGGCCTCACCGGCGGGATGGACCTCGGTGCGCTGGGCGGCCTGGGCCTCTAGCCCGGGCGGGACCGCGTCTCGTTGTACGCACCACCGATCCACCGGCTGATCACCGAGCTCGGCAAGCTGCCGGGGGTGGGCGCGCGCACGGCCCAGCGGCTCGCGCTGCACATCCTGCGCGCGTCGCCGCAGGACGCCGCGGCGCTCGCCGAGTCGATCCGCGAGGTCAAGGAGCGCATCACGCTGTGCGAGGTGTGCTTCAACTTCGCCGACGGCCCGCGCTGCCGGATCTGCTCCGACGAGCGCCGCGACGCCGGCGTGATCTGCGTCGTGGAGGAGGCCGGCGACGTCATCCCGGTGGAGCGCACGCACGAGTTCTCGGGCCGCTACCACGTCCTCGGCGGCGCGCTGTCGCCGATCGACGGCGTCGACCCCGACGACCTGAAGATCGCCGAGCTCTACCGCCGCGTCGGCAACCCCGACGAGCCGATCCGCGAGGTCGTCCTGGCGACGAACTCCACGACGACCGGCGAGGCGACCGCGCTGCACATCGCCGACACCCTGCGCGAGCGCTCGCCCGACGTCGTGGTCACGCGCCTGGCCAGCGGGCTGCCGGTCGGCGGCGACCTCGAGTACGCCGACGAGGTGACGCTGGGCAAGGCGTTCGCCGGGCGCCGGCGCCTGTAACCCGCGCCCCGGGCGGCCCCGGGCGGCGACCTCAGCCCTCGGCGCGGACGGGCTCGCGCGCCTCGCGCGTGAACCGGCGCAGCGCCGCGATCCGCTCGAGCGCGTCGCGAACGCGACCCGGCGAGACCTCGCCCGAGCGCACGGCGGCGACGACGGCGCGGAAGGCCTGGTCCTGCTGTGCCCGCCCGCCGGGGATGACCAGCATGTCGACGCCCGCCTTCAGCGCGTCGACCGCCGCTTCGCCGACCGTTTCGCCCGATGTCGCCGTCGTCGCGACGAGGTCGGCGGAGAGGATCGCGCCCTCGAAGTTCAGGCGGTCGCGCAGCTCATCGACGGCCTCGGGCAGCAGCGTGGCCGGCGTCACGCCGTCGAACGCGGCGTAGATGGCGTTTGACATCTGCATCGCCGGCGCGCGGTCGGCGCCGCTCGCGACGGCTGCGAACGGCTTCATGTCGGCGTCGCGCAGGGCGTCGAGCGACAGGCCGACCGGCGCCGGCCCGTTGTCCGGATCCTGCGACGCGGCGCCGTCGCCGGGGAACGGCCCAACGGCGGCGGCCACGCCTACGCTGTTGTACCGGCTGACGGTGGCCGTCACCGCGCTGGCCACCTTCGCCGGCGAGTCGGAGAAGGCGCGGCCCTGACCCGGCCCGCCGGCCACCGCGACGTCCGCGTTGGGCGCGAGGTTCATCCCGACGCCGAGCGCCTTGAGCTGCTCGGCGGTCGTCCTGGCGCTGCCGGCGATCGCCGCGCGGTCACCCTCGCCGACATCGACCTGCCCGTCCGGGGCGAGGTTGCCGAACGCGTTGAACTCGCCGCCCTCCTGCTGGGCGGCCACGATCGGCGCCGGGTGACCGGCCTCGCGCGCCACCTCCTGGAGCTTGGAGGTCAGTCCCGAGAGCTGCTGGGGCTGCTCGTAGTTGTTCTCCGTCAGCAGCAGTCCGCCGTACGGGATCGCCGCCAGCCGCTTGAGAAACGGCGTGTCGCGCAGCGTGCCGCGAAAGCCGACCAGGAAGAGGCCGGCGGCGGACGCGGCGGGCGAACGGCCGATCTCGTCCTCGCTGGGCGGCGCCGGGTCGGAGCCGGTGCGCTGCGCGCCGGCGGCACGGAGCTCCGCCGCGTCGAGCGGGGCCCCGCTGGCGCCCCCGCCCGTGTCGCTGAAGCGCGAGCCGGCCTCGGTGACGGGCTGGTCGTCGCCGCCGCGCAGGAAGAGCGCGTAGACGCCGCCGCCCACCACGAGCAGCGCCAAGACGACGACGGCGGCCAGGCGCGTTTTTGGCGACAGCTTGCTCATCGAGACCCACTACTCTCGGATTCGCTCATGTCCGGCACGGTCGTCATGAAATTCGGTGGGACCTCGGTGGCAGACGCCGAGCGGCTCAGGCGCGCCGCCGCGCGCATCGTCGCCAAGCGCGAGGCCGGCAACCGCGTCGTCGCGGTGCTCAGCGCCCGCGGCAAGACCACAGACTTCCTCATCGCCGAGGCGCAGGAGATCTCGCCCACCCCGGATCCCCGGGAGATGGACATGCTGCTGTCGACCGGCGAGCGCCAGTCGTGCGCGTTGTGCGCGATGGCGATCAACGACCTTGGACATCGGGCGATCTCCCTGACCGGATCACAGGCGGGGATCGTGACGGACACGTCACACACGAAGGCGCGCATCCTAGACGTGCGGGCCGATCGGATACGTCAAGCCCTCGACGAGGACGCGATCGTGCTCGTCGCCGGCTTCCAGGGCGTGTCGACGACGAAGGACGTCACGACGCTCGGCCGCGGCGGCTCGGACACGACCGCCGTCGCCCTCGCGGCGGCGATCGGTGCGGAGATCTGTGAGATCTACACGGACGTCGCGGGCGTCTTCAGCGCCGATCCGCGGATCGTCCCCGATGCTCGCAAGCTGCCCGTCGTCTCCTTCGAGGAGATGCTCGAGATGTCAGCCTCCGGCGCCGGCGTGTTGCAGCTGCGCTCGGTCGAGTACGCCCGCAACCACGGGGTTCGAATCCACTGTCGATCGAGCTTCACGGATGAGCCGGGTACCGTTGTGGTCGGAGAAGAGGAGACCGTGGAACAGCCGCTCATCACCGCCGTCACGCATTCCAACGAGGAAGCTCGGGTCACGATCAAGGGCGTCCCCGACACCCCCGGCATCGCCGGGCGGATCGCGACCGCGCTCGCCGTCGCGAACGTGAACATCGACATGATCATCCAGAACGAGCCCGTCTCCGAGGGCGCCGTGGCGGACATGTCGTTCACCGTGCCGCGCTCGGACCTGCCCGACGCGCGCGCCGCGCTCGCGCAGCTCTCCGAGGAGCTCGGCATGGAGATCCAGACCGACGAGGCGATGGGCAAGGTCTCGGTCATCGGCGCCGGCATGAAGTCGCACCCGGGCGTGGCCGCCAAGGTCTTCACGGTGCTGGGCGCCGAGGGCGTGAACATCGAGATGATCTCGACGTCGCCGATCAAGATCTCCTGCGTCATCTCCGCCGCCGCCGTGCCAGGCGCCGTGCGCGCGCTGCACGCCGCGTTCGAGCTTTCCGGCGAGGGCACGATCCGCGCCGAGCGGCCATTCGGGGAGTTCGTATGAGCGCTGCCGCCTCCTCCGGCGGCCTGCGGGTGGCCGTCGTCGGCGCCACCGGCGCCGTCGGCACCGTGATGCTGCGGCTGCTGCGCGATCGCGCGTTTCCGGCCTCAGAGGTCGTCCCCTTCGCCTCCGAGCGCTCCGTCGGTCGCGAGCTCGATGGTGGGTTGGTGGTGCAGCCGCTCGACGACGACACGATCCGTGGCTTCGACGTCGCGCTGTTCTCGGCCGGGGCGACGCGCTCGCGCGAGTGGGCGCAGCGATTCGTCGACGCCGGCGCCGTGGTCGTCGACAACTCGAGCGCGTTCCGGATGGTCGACGAGGTGCCGCTGGTGGTCTCCGAGGTCAACCCCGAGGCGCTGGACGCACACAACGGGATCGTCGCCAACCCGAACTGCACGACGATGGTCGCGATGCTGCCGCTGAAGGCGCTGCATGACGAGTTCGAACTGCTCGAGATGGTGGCGACGAGCTACCAGGCCGCCGGTGGGGCGGGCCAGAAGGGCATCGACGAGCTGGCCGCGCAGATCGCTCCTCTGGCGTCCGACGTGGGGCAGCTGTGCGACGACGGCGCGTCTGCCGCCGGCAAGGTCTCGCACTCCGTGCACGCCGCGACGCTGGCCTTCAACGTCGTGCCGCTGCTCGGCACCCTCGGCGACGACGATCACACCGACGAGGAGCGCAAGCTGCGCGACGAGTCGCGCAAGATCCTCGGTATTCCCGAGCTGGCGGTCTCGCCGACGTGCGTCCGCGTGCCGGTGATGGTGGGCCACGGTGTGGCGGTGCGGGCGGTCTTCGCACGCGAGGTGGACGTGGAGCGTGCCCTCGAGGTCCTGCGCGCGTTCCCGAACCTCGCCGTCGACGACGTCCCGACGCCGCTGGAGTACGCCGGCCGTGACGAGGTCGCCGTCGGCCGCGTGCGCCGCGACCTGGCCAACCCCCGCGCCCTGAACTTCTTCGTGGTCGGCGACAACCTGCTCAAGGGCGCGGCGCTGAACACGGTCCAGCTCGCCGAGGTCCTGCTCGAGCGCGGCCTCGTCGGCGCGCGCGCGTCTGCCGCATAGGGCGCGCGGTTCGTCGCAGAACCGCGCCGGGCGTGTGACAACACACGCGCGCGGCGCGTTGCGGGCGGTCGCGCGCCGCACGCTGCGCGGGTGGCCACAGGTGAACAACTGCCGGATCGTCGTTCCCGGTCAGGATTGCCGGCAGAACTGCAGGTATGCCGTGCAGTTCTGACGGAGATCCGGCGGGAGGATCTCGATCCGGCAGTTGTGCATGTGGATCTGCTGATCGGCCGGGTGGCGGCCCGGCAGCACGGCGTCATCACGTCAGGACAGCTCGCCGCGCTCCGCCTCGGACGCGGCGCGCAGGCGCACCGGATCAAGCGCGGGCTGCTGCACACGATGCACCGCGGCGTCTACCTCTGGGGACCTCCAGGCGCCGGCCTTCTTGCGCGGGCGCAGGCCGCCGTGCTCGCGAGCGGCGACGATGCGCTTCTCACACACGATGCCTCCGCGGCGTTGCAGGGTTTTCGACGGCCCCCCCGCGGGACCCCTCGATGTCACCGTTCCCGGTCGCCACGTACGGGTCCGCGGAATCCGCACCCACGACAGTCCTGTCTGTGTGAGCGAACGACGCGTCGTTCGCGGCATCCCGGTCAGCTCACCAGCCCGCGCGCTCCTGGAGATCGCT
>Ga0136633_1002567_pt1 | contig 12419 bp, 8 predicted proteins | sample AntDrymeUQ832206_2_FD_105494 | JGI IMG/M metagenome (GOLD analysis project Ga0136633, IMG submission 105494) | Polar desert sand microbial communities from Dry Valleys, Antarctica - metaG UQ83 (22.06) | ecosystem: Environmental > Terrestrial > Soil > Desert | place: Antarctica: Dry Valley... | reverse complement strand
GGCGACCGCGCGGAAAGCACGCTTAAGTAGGCGACCGGATTCTTCACCGAACCCTCCCGCCAGTCCGGGGTTTGCGATAAACAGCTCGTCCAGCACGCGCAAGAACCCCACCGCGCGGCGGGCCATGACGCCGTCGGGAGCGCCGTCGCGCCAGGCGTCCAGGTCACTGAGCCACAACCGCCGCAGGTTCGGGATGCCGAACTCGACTTCACAGCGTGCGACTTCCGCGGCCAGAGCGGCGTCGCTAAGCGCCATCGCCGTCGCGAATGCGGGCTCCTGGGTGGGCAGCAGGCATCCGACGCGTTCCCCGGGCGAGAGGTCTCCCGGGTCCTGAACGATCTGAATCGCTGCGCCGTGTCCGAGCCTCGCGTCGATCTCGGCCGCAACACGCTGGAGGAAGAGGAACTCACCACGCGCCTCGTCGACCAGCGCGACGCGCCGACCGTTGGGTGCCGGGCGGGAGGTGCTCATCGGCCCGGCATCTTAGCCCGGATCCACCGATGCGGTGGCTGGGTGACGTGAATTCGTGTGCGCGTCGCCTGGGAAGTGGTGCGCGAGTCGAGGTGGGGGTGTGAGAGGCCCTCGTGGGGCTTGTTGACGCTTCCGTGGCAGCGTCGCGGGATGTTGGCGGGCAGCGAGGATCGCGCCGGGCGCCGGGCGGTTGGTCGACTTGTCGTCAGAGAGCACGGCCGCGGTCACGCGGCGGCGGGCAGTGCTCGGATGCGGTTGAGCGCGTTGAGGTAGTCGCCGTGCCATGGCCAGCGGGCCGGGAGGTGCAGCGTCCAGCCGCGGGCGTGGCGCGTCAGGCGGCCGGGGACGCTGAGCAGCCGGCGGCGCAGGGTGTGTGCGGCGCGGGTTGTGGTGCGTGGCAGTCCGAGCAGCTGCGTCCAGCGGAGCAGATTGTGCGCGATCGCGGCGAGCACGGTCCACGCGCTGTTGGCGTCGTAGTCGCCGGAGGGGAAGTGCGCGAGCGCCTGGTCTTTGAGGTCTGCGATGACCTGCTCGACGACGGCGTGGTCGCGGTGCTCGGCCTCGACGATCGTGATGTCCTGTGTGCGGTTGGTGAGAAAGGCGAAGTGGCCAGTCGGGCCACAGTTCGGCTTGGGCGCCGATCAGGCGGGTGCGTCTGACGATCAGCCTGCGGCCGCTGTAGGTGGTCTCGGCGATCTGCGCCTGCCCGCCCTGCGGATAGGCGATGTTCTGCCACGAGGCTTCGTCGATCGTGGCCACGGCCGCCTTGACGGCCGGGATGTTGCGCACGCCGATCGAGTACTGCCAGCCCATCTTCTGCAGGTACTCAAAGACCTTCGTGTTCCAAAACCCCGAGTCCGCGCGCAGCAGCTTCTCACCCGTAGCGCCGGCCCGGTCGACGCGGGCGACGAGCTCTTGGCAGAAGCGCAACATCCCCTTCTGCGTGTTCGCCGATCCCTTCCTGAGGCGGATGTGCAGCGCCTCGCGGGTGTCAGCGCGGGTGGCGAGGATCGGGTGATAGCCAAACAGCTTGGTGTAGCCGTAGGCGGCGCCCTGCTTGGCGTAGCCGTGGACCTCGCCGACGAAGCTATCGACGTCGACGACCAGCCGCCCGTCGCCGGGGCCCGCCCCCGCGTGCCATGCCCGCTCAAGGGTGCGTCCCAGCAGCGCGTCGAGTTGGCGGACATGCCCGAACGTGAACGCGCGCAAGAACGTGCCCAGGGTCGACGGCGCAGGGATCCAGCCGCCCAGCAACCGGCCGGTGCGCCCCGCGCGCAGCACCCCGGTGTCATCGATGCTGTCCGCACCGAGGACCATCGCGAAGATCACCGCCATCACCTTGCGCCCGACGTTCGCGGCGCCCGGCCGATCCGGACGCAACCTGACCAGATCGCCCGCCAGCGCCTCGATACCCAGGCGCTGGGCGAGCGTCGCGACGAGCGTCACCCCGGCGTCGCTGACGGCCCGCTGATCATCGAACTTGACCTTCAGAGCATCCAGTCCGACCGGCTTGTCATCCTGCACCACGAAGGTGACCTCCTGTTGCAGGCCCCGGCTGCCGCGAACAGCCGTAAAAGCCCTGCACTGGAGGTCATTCTTCTTCATAGACCAGACAGAACCGACCTACCTGATCGGTGGATCAGGGCTTAGAACGGTCCGCCAGCGTTGGCATCGCTGCCCGGTCCCTCCGCCGCAGCCGGAGCGCCGCGGCGGGCGCGCGTTCGTCGCATTCCGGCGGCACATGCATCATGGTGCCAGACCGCATGCCAACCTCCGTCCCCAAAGCTGACTTTCAGCCCGCGGCCGATCCCGGGCGGCCGCGAGTCACCGCGCAACGGCTCGTCGACAACACGATTATCAACGGCGCCGCGAGCATCGTGGGTCTCGCGCTCAGCCTGGTGCTGCTGCCCGTCATGGTGCAGGGCCTCGGGACAGCGGCGTTCGGCATCTGGGCGCTGGCGCTCAGCCTCACAGTCTCCGGCGGGTACCTCACGCTGCTTGATCTCGGGCTTCAGCAGTCGGCCGTGCGGCTCATGTCCGACGCGCGCCGCCTCGGGAACCTCCCCGGGCTGCGCGGACTCTTCTCGACAACCCTGCTGGTGTTCGTCGCGGTCGCCGGGACGGTGGCCGCAGCGCTGGTCCTTAGCTCCGAGCAGCTGGTCGAGCTCTTCGCCGTGGAGGCGAGCCTGCGCGACACCGCGGTACTCACCTTTCAGCTCGTCGGCGCCCACGTCCTGTTCGACCTCCCGGCCCTTGCTCCCCGCGCCCTGCTGGAGAGCGACCAGCGCTTTCTCGTCGTCCGCGCGATCGAGCTGGGTCGCAGTGCGGTTCTCACCGTCGCCATTGTCGTCCTGCTCGTCCAGGGTTACGACCTGCCTGTAGTCGCCGGCGCCTCCCTCGTGGCCTCGGCGCTGACGGCTTCGACGTACTTGTTGGTAGCCGCGCGATCGGAGAGCGGGCGCTTCGCGTCTAAGTCGCTGACCCGGGCGCAGACGCGTGCCTTGCTGAGCTTCGGCGGCCCCGTCTTCGTCATACGCATCCTATCGGTGATTTACCGGCAGATGGACAAGCTGATCCTTGCGGTCGTGGTCACGCTGATCGCCGTGGCCCACTACGAGATCGCCAGTCGGGTGCAGGCCGGCATGATCGTGCTGATGGGGGCCGTCGGGGCGGTGTTGTTCCCGGCTCTGACGCTCCTACGTGACCAGCCGGCTCGGCTGCGGGAGCTCTACCTCCGCGGCACCTCCTACTTCATCGCGCTGTTCCTGCCGGCCATCCTCGTCATCCTCGTCTGGGCCGAGCCGCTCATCGTGGGCTGGGTAGGCACCGAGAACGCTGACGCTACCCCGCTAGTGCGCCTGTTCTACGTCTGGCTTGCCCTCAACACCCTCGACGCCGTGGCCACCACCATGCTGATGGCTCTCGGGCGCTTGCGTCAGCTCGTGTGGTGCACGGCGTCATGGGTCGTCGCGAACCTGTTGCTGTCGGTCCTGCTTGTCGGGCCGCTCGGCGCGCCGGGCGTGCTGGTGGGCAGTGTTGTGACCTACGTTCCGCTGATCGCGGCGTACACCCTGCTGTGCATCCGCGAACTCGACATCGGCCTTGCCGAGTGGTTCCGTCGGGTAATCCGCCCGAATATCCCCGGGACGGTCGTCCAAAGCGCCGTACTCGTTGCGCTGCTGCGGACCCCCTTGTCCGCCGAGCTGCCCGGTCTCGCCGCCGTCGCGATCATCGGCCTGGTCACCTACCCGTTATCACTTGCGATCTACGTGCGGATCGGGCTCGCGCCCGACGATCGCAAGCACTTCATCGATTTAGTCAAGTCGACGTTCCTGCGACGCCGCGCCGCGCCAGGCTGACGCTCAGCCGTGATGCAAGCTAAGGGGACCGTCCCCGTAGCGCATCAGGACGTACGGCTTGCCGTTGGCGGTAAGCAGCGGGTCGGCGCCGAGGCGCGCCAGCAACGGCTCGCTGCGGTCCGCTCCGTCGACACGAACGGCGTCCAGTTCGATGTGCACGCGCTTCAGCGCGCCCGGGGCAACCTCGATCCCCTTCTGCCAAATCGCCTCGTCGGTCGGTGCGTAGAGCCCAAGGGTCGTCTTGTGGGCTTGCGTTCCGTGGTTGACCACGACTAGCTGCAGCTCGCTGATACCATCGAGGTCGAGCAGGCGGCCCGCCCGCCACGGCTCGCCCGTCCTGCCGTACTTGCGCCGCAGGAACCAGTCGACCGGCGCCGGCACACCGTAGAAGGCCCCGGAGAAGCGGTCGATGGAGTGCACATACATGTAGTTCTCGGCGTCGTCGTAGTACGCCATCCAAAACGGGGTCTGGAAGCGGAGGCTCCAGGGCTCGTCGAGCGGGAAGGCGGCGACCTGGTCGATGACCGCCTGGGGGGGCTCAAGATCGATTGTCAAGCTCCCCTCGCACTCTGCCGCGCCCAGTTCCGCCAGGACGTCGTGCATCTCGAGGAACAGCGAGCCGAACGGCGCAAGGGTGAAGGCCCTGTCTCCCAGCGCTCTGCCGCTGCTCGAGAATACCTGGATGCGCCCATTGACCGTGGTCGCCACGTCCGGGAAGAACGTCGACCAGAAGTTCTGCAGATGGATGCGGCTGCGCAGACCTTCGTCCTCGATGAAGTAATGCTGAAAGCCGAGACGGGGAATCCGGCCGCGCCGGATCAGCGCTCCCATTGCCTTCTGCTGGCCCGTGGTCAGCACGGGACGGAGCCGTCGGATTAACGTCGTCATGGCGCCGCTTTCGCGTGGTCTTTGGCGAATAGCCTCTGCGCCAGCCGCGCGTTGCCCTGTTTCCGCAGTTCGCCGCCCCACTTGCTTACGTAGTACACCGGCGGCAGGGTGTGGTCGACGGCGATCGCCCCCGTGGTGTCATTGCGGGTCATCGACAAGGGCACGAGGCTGCCGTCGCTCGCGTGTCCGAATAGCGTGCCGAGCCCGCCGCTGGCCGCAAAATCGTCGCGCCGGCCGGCCCGGGCCAGGACGTCGCGGGCGCTGAGCAGCCGGAAGGCGAAGGGCGGCACCGTAACCGATGACGACACGAGCTCCGCGCCCGTGCTGTCCATGATCGCGAAGCGGAGCGTGACCTCGCTGTCGTAGGCGAGGTCCGGGCACAGGTTCATCAGGAGCAGCACAGTGTCCACACGCTCGCTGACGATGACCTTGGGGGCCTGGATCGTCGTGGTCCGCGTGGAGGCGAGCCGGGAGTCGTTCATGTGGCCGGTCTGATAAGCCACTCCCGTGACGACGTTGCCGTCGTAGGAAAAGTACTCGACGAAGTCGTCCGTCGCGAACGTGTGGGCCATCAGCTCGGCTTTGCTGACCTCGACCGAGGTCTTGCCGACGTGCTCGCGCGGCGTCAGGTGCAAGACGCCCATCACGTCGCGCAGTTCGCTGCCGTTGGCGGACAGGTCGTGCAGTACTGCATCGACGTCGACACGGGCGAGCTCGCCGGGACCAAGCTCCAGGAAGGGGGGCGACTCACCGAGGTAGTTTCCGTCGCTATCGAATGCCGACATGCTTACCACGGCATCCATAGCGTACTGCCGCCCTGGCACGACGCCGTTGCAGAGCGTAACCCGCGTCCCATAGCCGGGCGTGTGAAGCGTCGCGAACGTACACGTGCGAATGAAACGGGGGTCCATCTCAAGCGCCACGGTCACGCAGTACTTGTAGCACAGCGCCCTTGCAGCGGTCTGGGGCGCTGTATCGTCACCGGCGATGGAGCTGATTGCGTGTCCGATCTGCCAGGGAATCGACTTCGCGTCGACCCCCGGCGCCAGCAACGATGCGGCCATGAAGCGCCTGGGCGGCGAGTCGCGCAGCCGCTGGGCGGTATGCAAGGGGTGCGGCCTCGTGCTGCAGAACCCTCGCCCCGCCGACGAGGACGTCGAACGGCTCTACAGCCGCCACGAGTACCACCAGGGTGGCGGCGCAGACATCACCGCGGCGCTCGCCTACGCCGTGCGCCGACCCGAGCCGCTCATCGCCTACGTCGACGAACACTTCGCAGTCGAGGATGCCGGTCGGCATCCGTCCGTCCTCGATGTCGGCTGCGGCCTCGGCGGGGCGCTCATCTCTTACCGCCTGCGCGGCTGGGAGGTCCACGGCGTGGAGCCCGACCCGTACTTCGCCAGGGTGGCACAAGACTTGAACGTGCCGGTTGAGCAGCGCTTCTTCGACGCTCAGAGCTTTGACGACCTGAAGGTTGACCTCGTGTTCACCTGCCACGCCTTCGAGCACTTCCTCGAGCCGCTCGACATCGCCGAATCGGCGCGAGCCAAGCTTCGGCCGGACGGCCGGCTGTTCGTATGCGTGCCCACCTACCGCAAGCCGCGCACCTGGGCGCGGGAGTGGATGAACGTCTCTCACACCTTCTTGTTCACCCACGCGACGCTGGGCAACCTGCTGTTCAAGGCGGGGTTCGAGGTTACCGACTATCGCTACCACTCCCGCGAGAGCGAGCTGTGGCTTTTGGCGCGGCCGGCGGACAAGCCGGCACCCGGCGCGCCCCTCCCTTTCCCCGAGGAGTGGCACACGATCAAGCGGGAACTCGAGATTACTGTCCCGCTGCGCGCAGCGACTTGGGCACTGCCGCGGATCGCTGCCCGCAACTCGCAGCACCTGCCCCAGCTCCTGCTCGATCCACGCGAGTTCGGCAAAGGCTTCGGCCGTCGCATCGCCCGCCTGCGGCGCCGCGACGCGCCCGCCGGACCCGCCGCGACCTAGCGGCTTACCGCTGCTCCACGATCGAGCCCGCGACGCTGCCGGCGACGAAGCTGACGGCGCCTAAGACCTCGACGCCCGAATAGGCCACACGCTGACCGATGGGGGCCTTGCCCGTCGTCACGCGCCACGTCTGAGCGGCCCGTCGGGCGCAGTAAAGCGGGAACACCGCGGCCCGAATGAGGACGTGCGCACGCCGCCCTTCGTTGGTCTTGATGCGGGCCTCGCCAAGCCCTCGGCGCCACTGGCGTCGAAGGAACTCCGGTAGGGAGTCGATTTCCGCGTGCAGGACAGTCGCGTCGGGTACATGTGCCAGGCGGTAGCCCGCCTCTCGCACGCGCCGCGAGAGGTCTGGGTCCTCACCGCCCGGGTAGCGGAAGCTCTCGTCGAAGCCACGGAGCTCCTCGAGCACCGCCCGGCGATAGCACGCGTTCGCGCTAATGGCGTTGGTGAACTCCGGCTGGGCTCCGGTGATGTACTCCGCCGCGGTGCAGAAACGGCTCATCCAGTTGTGCGGTGGCTGCGACTTCACCGTCCCGCTCACCGCCGCGAGGTCGGCGGCCCCTGTCGCCGCGAAGGGCGCGACGAGCTGGCGCAGCCAGTCCTGCGTCGGCGCACAGTCGTCGTCGAGGAACGCGACGAACTCCGAGCGCGTCGCGGCGACGCCCCGGTTGCGCGCTGTCGCCGGGCCAGCGTTCTCCTGCTCGAGGAAGGCGGCGCCCGCTGCCTCGGTCCATCGGCGGCTGGCGGTGCGTTCCTCGAGCGACGAGCCGTCGTCGACTACGACGACCTCGAAGGCCGGGTAGTCGACCTTCTCGATGGCAGCGAGCGTGCGTCGCAGCAGGGCGCTGCGCTGGTGGGTGGGTACGACTACGGCGATACTGGGCATCGACTCAGGCTCAGCCACCGGGAACCTCCGCTTCGGCGCGACGACCCCGCGCGACCACGAACCATCCGAGCCGGGATCCGGTCAGGCCCGCGAGTGGACCGGCCACCCGGCGGTCGTACGGTGTGCCGACGTGACGGACGTCAAGGGACTCAAGCCCCTCGCACATCGCGCGGACCTCCGCGACGGTGTAGGCCTTGGTGCCCTCGCTCTCCATGTGATGAGAGAGCACGTCGGCCAGGCTGCGCCCGGGGCGACCTCTGGCCAGGGCGTGCCGCGCCCACAGCCCGTAGGACAACCACGAGTGGCGCCCGTAGAGCATGAGGCACAGCTCGCCGCCGGGGCGGGTGACGCGGATGGCCTCGCGGACGGCGCGGGCGGTGTCCGGGGTGTGGTGCAGCACGCCCCAGGAATACGTCCGGTCGAACGTCCCGTCGGCGAAGGGAAGGTGCTCGGCGTCGGCAACGGACAGATCCCCGCTGAGGCCTTCGAGCGCAAGCCGGCGACCGACCAGCTCGATGGCGCGCTGGGTGAGGTCGACGCCGGTGACCCGGGCACCGGCGCGGGCGAAGCCCAGCAGGTCGGTCCCCAGCCCCACGCCGATCTCCAACACTGACTGGCCGCGGGAGCCAGCGAAACCGGCGAGTTCGGGGATGAACGGCTCGAGCTCGTAGCGGGCTCGCTCGACCTGGGCGTAAAACTCGGGCGAGCCTTCGGGAGCCGTGGCGTGCTCGGCGCCACAGGGCGCTGCGTTGCGAAACGCGCGCCCGCGGGACTTGACCTCTGCTGATGCCGGGCCTTTACCCACGGACGTCTCGGTGGTCGTTGCCATGGCCGCCATCCTAATCGAGGCCGTCGCTTCGGCTTCGCCCGTCACGCGCAGCGCGCGTCCGGCCAGGACCCTGTGCGCGACCTGCGCGATGCCCTCGGCGGTTGCGCGCCACGTGAGGTTGCCGACGGCGCTGCGGCAAGCATCGGCGCGCGCGGCGTGCTCCGACGAGTCCTCTAATCGACGGATCCCGTTGGCTACGGACACCGGGTCGTCCCCGTCGACGTAGAGGCCGGCATCCGCCGCCAGCTCACGACTCCAGGGCTCATCGGCGAGCACCACTGGCAGCCCCGCCCGCATCGCCTCGGCCACCGGCAGCCCGAAGGACTCACAGCTCGACAGCGCGACGAGCGCATGAGCGGTAGCATACAGCTCGATTAGCTCGGCCGACTCGACGGTTCCCGGGCGGGAGTACCGCTCCAACATGCCCAACTCGCGAGCAAGTTCGTCGAGCGCTGCGCCGTGCCCCGGCCATTCGCCGCCGACGAGGTGCAGCTCGTAGCCGCGACCGCCTGTCTCGGCGTTCAGCGCAGCGAGCGCCGCAAGCGCCACCTCCGACCGTTTGTAGGGAGCGCTCGTCCCGACGACGAGCAGGCGACGCGGCCCGCCTGTTGCGAGCCGGCGGGGTAACAGCGGAAGGCCATCGGCGCCTTCGCGGATGACGTGGGTATCCCCAGGCTCAAGGCCGGCGTTCGCAGTGAGGACAGCCGCCGTTGTCGTCGACACCGCGACGACCGCGTCGGCCCGTGCATAGGCCCGCGGCATCTGATGGCGGTAGAAAGCGAACTGGACCCGTGAACGCAGCCGCGACACCAGCGAGCCCGACGCCTGCGGGCGGATTTGCGGGCTATGGTAGACGAGGTTCTGCGCGATGACGACGACCGGGACGTCGAGGCGGCTCGGGAACGACTCGTTGGGAACGATCACGACGTCGGCCCGTGTCCGGTGCACGAGGGCGGGCAAGCGGCCGAAGTCGTCGATCGGGCGCGCCGCCCCGGTCCGCGTCAGGGCAAGAGGCGCCGGCGTGAAGCCATCGAAGCCGATGCGATCCCCTGGACTGCCCACCGAGGCGATCAGGTGGGCCTCCGGCCAGGCGCGCGGCATCTCGGCTAGCAGCGCGGTCTGGACGGTCCGGGCGCCGTTCGGGACGGCGGAGAACGCCGCGACGTGTAGAAGCACTCGCGGCTGGCCGCCCGTCCACTCTGGAGGGTCGCGGGCGATCGCCACTGCTAGGGCCGCCCACAGGAGGATCGAGAACGGGCTGCCCGCGCTCGTGAAAAGGCTCTCGACGAGGCCACTGACGACCACCCCGACCGCGATCACCGCAAACGTGCGCCGGTCGTGCGCCGTGCCGCGCGCCAAGAGCGCCTTGGCCCCGGCGACTAGAGCCGTAAGAAGAAGCGTAAGCCCCACGAGACCCTGCTCCAGCAGCATGTTGAGGTAGGCACTGTTCGGATTGGCGCCTTGGAAGGACAAGAACTCTTTGTCGACCCCGGCGCTTGCGAATACGCGGTCGCCGGTGCCGAAGCCAAACCCCTCGAATGGCGCCATCGCGGCGAGGTCGAGCGTCGCGGCCCACGCCTCGTTGCGGGCGCCGGTCAGCGCGCGCAGGAAGCCGCCATCTGACCCGAACTTGCCCAACGCGGTGCCCTCAAGAAGTTGAAGGGCCGGGGATGCGATGACCGCGGCGATCAGCGCGGCCGTCGCGAGCGTGAAGACCACCCGCCGGCGCAGCGGGTGCGGCGCGAGGAGGAAGGCTGCGAAAGTCAGGACTAGCAGTGCTGAGCGTGACTGCGAGAGCACGATCGCCGCCAGGACGGGGACAGCTGCTATGGCGGCCAGGCGCCGCGATCTGATCGTTAGCAGCGTCGGCGCCAGCAGCGCGCACCAGAGACCCAGCGTGTTCGAGTTCTCCAGCCAGCCCCTGAGCGGCCCATAAGTCCGGCCGGTGTCGGGCACGAGCACGATCGTCGCGAGGGCCGTCAGAGCCCCCAGGACGCAAAGGGTGGCAAGCCACCTCGCCAGGGCCAGCCGTTCATGCGGTGAGCGGTTGTGGATCGGGAAGACGACGAGCCCGACCCACAGGAGCACCGCGAAACTGCCGGCCCGACCGAGTGTGAGCTCTGGGTCCAGCGACCAGAGCGCCGACAGGACGCCGAGCAGGAAGAGCGCGGCGGCACATCCCGCGAGCAGCTTGGGGACCCGCAACTGGGGCCGGCGTCCGGAAACCAGCGGCCACGCCGCAAGCAGCGCCAGCGCCACCCAGCGCAGATCCAGGGCCGCGGGTTTAACGTCCGGGAACGATGAGCTAGCGAGCGCCAGCACTGCGATGCAGACGGTCGCCACGGCCGCGAAGCCTGCGCACGCCCAAGCGGTGCCTACTGAGGCAAGTAGAAGGAACGAGCCTGCCGGATGTCCGGCGGCGGACCCGGCCGCGAACCCGATTACGAACAACCCGGCGAGTGCGAGGCGGCCGTTGGTCGCCCCCTGCTTCAAGCCGTCGCCGCCACAGCCTCGGCGAAGCCTGCCGTACAGCGATCCCGGGTGTCGCACCGGGCGTTGCTGGTCGTCGGTCACTCCGGCGACCGAACTGTTGAGCGGGACGCCTGCCGCCGTCGTCTCGTTGAGACCGGGCCCTCAGGGTCGGAACGCGTGTGCAAGGCGAACACGGGCCCGCACGGTAGCGGTCGACGCAGCGGCTCACGGTGCAGGTTCTGAGAAGCGCAAGACGAGACCTCGCCGAATCGCGTCCGACCGCAGGGCCTGCTCGTCGGGACCGCCCTCCACCGCGTCCAGCGCCAGGCCGCGAAATTGGCCGCGGTCGAGCGCCTCGAACTCGAAGAGACATAGAGGCTCTTGCAAGCAGGCTCCTGCAAGCGATCAATCAGTTGATGGAGGCCGAGGCCTCGGCGTTGATCCGTGCCAAGCTCGGCAAACGTCGCCCGGAGGACCGCGCCGCGCACCGCAACGGATACCGATCCTGGCGGTGTGGATCTGGCCCGCGCTGATCGGGACGCCCTGTCCTTGGCGGCTCCGCAACGCCATCTCGAGCGTGTCCAGGACGATCCAGACCAGCGATCGACCCCGAACTGTGGACCGCCGCACCACCAGCGCCGCCCCGCTGACGCTCGCAGACTGCGCACGCCGCGCGCAGCGCAAAACCCGACCGCCCAATCAGCGAAGCGCAGCGCAGCGGGCCAGTCACAGGACGGTCCGACAGGGCCGAGCGCAGCGAGTCGCGTCAGCGGCGTTCTTGACGGGGCCGCAAAGGCTTGACGGGCTCCGCTAGGCTCGTTCCTCGTCGTGCGTGTCCACAAACAGATAACCGAGAGTTGATCAGATGGGAGCCCTGTATGTGAACGTCGGCTGCGGCCAGACTCCGACTCAGGGCTATCAGAACTTCGACAACTCGCCAAGCCTGCGGCTCGCTAACTTGCCACCCTTTTTGGTCGCGCTGTTGCGCCGGGCTCGGATCGTCGGGTCGAGCCAGGCGGCTTACATTGAGTTCTGTCGATCAAACGGAATTTCATTTGCCGACGCGACGCGCCGAATCCCGCTGGCGAACGGGTCGAGCGACGTCGTCTACTCCTCCCACATGCTTGAGCATCTCGATGCGGACCAGGCGATTCGCTTCTTCAGTGAGGCCCGACGCGTGCTCAAGCCGGGAGGAGTACTACGGATAGCGGTACCTGATCTAAGGCGTCGCATCGAGCGCTACCGGTCGGATGAGGACGCGGACGCGTTCGTCGAGTCGTTGCTGCTGCACCGCACAAGGCCGACGAGCGTACGCCAAGCATGTCTTGCGCTCGTGGCAGGCGATCGAGGCCACGCGTGGATGTACGACGGTTCATCTCTGGTGTGCCTCATCACTCGGAACGGATTTGAGGAGGCCGAGGTCATGCCCGCCGGCACGTCTCGTATGGCCACCTCGGGCGCGCTGGACCTACGCGAGCGCCACGACGAAAGCGTCTATGTCGAAGCGGTAAGGCCTTCG
>Ga0136633_1002566_pt1 | contig 12427 bp, 12 predicted proteins | sample AntDrymeUQ832206_2_FD_105494 | JGI IMG/M metagenome (GOLD analysis project Ga0136633, IMG submission 105494) | Polar desert sand microbial communities from Dry Valleys, Antarctica - metaG UQ83 (22.06) | ecosystem: Environmental > Terrestrial > Soil > Desert | place: Antarctica: Dry Valley... | reverse complement strand
CGCTTACGTCAGCAGCACGACGGGCGCAACGCTGCTGGCTCCCGGCCAGCAGTAGGGAAAGGTGCAGAAGACCGGTTCTGCTCGCTCCTCATGTGCTCTTCGCGCTCGCACGCAGCGCAGACGCACGCGGCGTGACGTTGGGGCGCACAGCACGCTGGTCGCCGCGAACGACGTACGGGCTAGCGCCGCCACATTCAGACCGTCGGAGGCGGTGTGCGGCCCTCCCAGGGCGTGCTCAGCACAACCGTCGTGCGTGTCGACACGGCCGCCGCGGCCCGGACCTCCTGCAGCAGCTGCTCCAGCTCCGCTGGCCCCGCCACACGGACCTTGAGGATGTAGCTCTCGGTCCCGGCGACGCTGTGGCACGCCTCCACGGCTTCGAGGTGGCGCAGGCGCTCGGGGGCGTCGTCCGGGGCGGCCGGGTCGATCGCCTGGATCGAGATGAACGCCGACAGCGGCAGCCCGGCCGCGACCGGGTCGACGACCGCCCGGTAGCCGGCGATGGCACCGCGCTGCTCGAGCCGCCGGACGCGTTGGTGCACGGCGCTCGTCGACAGGCCGGTGTCGCGGGCCAGGTCCGCGTAGCTGCGGCGGCCGTCCTCGGCGAGCAGGCGCAGCACCGCGCGGTCGAGGTCGTCGAGCGGGACGACGGTGGTCACGACGCCTTGCTCATGAGGTGAGGGAGCGGCCGATGACCAGGCGCTGCACCTGGTTGGTGCCCTCGACGATCTGCAGGATCTTCGCCTCGCGCAGGTAGCGCTCGGCCGGGAAGTCCTCGACGTAGCCGTAGCCGCCGAGCACCTGCACCGCGTCGGTCGCGACCCGCATCGCGGTGTCGCTCGCGAACAGCTTGCTCATCGCCGCCTGCGCCCCGAAGGGCTTGCCGGCGTCGCGCAGCCGCGCCGCCGACAGGTACAGCGCGCGGGCCGCCTCCACCTGCGTGGCCATGTCCGCGAGCATGAACGACAGGCCTTGGAAGTCCGCGATGCGCTGCCCGAACTGCTTGCGCTCCTTGCTGTAGTCCACGGCGACGTCGAGGGCGGCTTGCGCGAGACCGACTGCGCAGGCGGCGATCCCGAGCCGTCCACCGTCCAGGGCGCTCATGGCGATGCGGAAGCCGATGCCCTCCTCGCCGAGCAGCCGCTCGGCTGGGACGCGCGCCGACTCCAGCGCGATCGTGGCCGTCGTGCTCGAGCGCATCCCCATCTTCCTCTCGGGTGGCTGCGGCATCAGTCCTGGGGTGTCGGCCGGCGCCAGCAGGCACGAGATCCCTTTGGGGCCAGGGACACCCGTGCGGACCATGAGGTTGTAGAAGTCGGCCTCGCCACCGTGGGTAACCCAGGCCTTGGCGCCGTCGACGACGTAGTCGTCCCCGTCACGCGCCGCGCGGGTCACCAGCGCAGCGGCGTCGGAGCCGCTGCCGGCCTCACTCAGGCAGTACGCACCCAGCAGCTCCCCGCCGACCATGTCTGGCAGCCAGCGCTTCTTCTGCTCGTCGCTGCCGTAGGCGGCCAGCGGGAAGCAGCTGAGCGTGTGGACGCTCGCGCCGAGGCCGACGGCAAGCCAGCCGCGGCTCAGCTCCTCGAGCACCTGCAGGTAGACCTCGTACGGCTGCGCGGCGCCGCCGTACTGCTCGTCGTAGGGCAGACCGAGCAGGCCTGCCTTGCCGAGGGTGCGGAACAGCTCCCGCGGGAACTCCGCGCGGCTCTCCATCTCGGCCGCGCGCGGAGCGACCTCGCCCTCGACCAGGTCACGAGTGAGCTCCAGGAGGGCCTCGGCCTCGGCGGACGGCAGCGAGCGGACGACGGTCGGCATAGGACGGAGGTTAGACGCGCGGTCCGTGGCAGGCTCGCCGTGTGCCTGGACAGCTGACCCTGCTCGACGCCCCCTCGCTCTGGTACCGCGCGTTCCACGGCGTGCCGGAGTCGGTCATTGCGCCGGACGGCTCACCGGTCAACCTCGTGCGAGGCACGATCGACCTCATTGCGCGGATCGTGAAGGACACCCGGCCGTCCCGGCTGGTGGCCTGCCTGGACAACGACTGGCGGCCGGCGTTCCGCGTCGCGGCGATCCCCTCCTACAAGGCGCACCGCCTGACCGAGAACGGCGCGGAGGCTGAGCCGGCGACGCTCGCCCATCAGGTCGGCGTGCTGCTCGAGGTGCTCGAGGCGGTCGGCATCGCCACCGCAGGCGTCGACGGGTACGAGGCGGACGACGTGCTGGGCACCCTGTCTGCGCGCGAGACCGGGGCGGTGGACGTCGTCACCGGCGACCGCGACATGTTCCAGCTCGTGCGCGACGAGGGTCCGGTCCGCGTGCTCTACACGGTCGAGAAGATGGCGCCGTACACACCGGGCACGGTCGCGGCCAAGTACGGCATCCCCGGGACGGCCTATGCGGAGTACGCCGTCTTATGGACGGACAAGGCATGCGCCAGCGGGGGTGCTGCCTCGGTTGTGCGGCTGGTTCGGGGGGGCGGCCAACCCCGCTCAGCACCCGACATGCTGCGGCGTCACCTGCAGGCTCTGAAGGCAGTGCGCGACTTCCTCTGGCAGCCCATCCTGGTCGGGGCTCTTGTCGTCGCGTTCTTCCACCGCGACTCGGGAGGACAGCGGGCCCGCAACCTCGACGGTTGGCGGATCTTCCGAGGTGCCGGGAGGCGCCGGAGGCGCGGCTGCGGTCCGGACGGCAGCGTGTGCGATGGATTCGGTAGTTGGCTGCTTGAGCGTAAGCGGCTCTTGCGGTCGCAGTGTCGACTGCGCTGGTTCCTGGGCTTGTTCTGCTCGCAGGCGCGGCGGGCCGTCGTCCGGTGCGCGGTCGGGTGAATCCGTGGGTGAGGGGACGAGGACGAGCGCTGCTGCCACGATCGCCGGCGCGGACAGGGGTCCCACGCGTCGTCCGGCGAGTGCCCCGACGCCGATGAGGGCCAGGGCTTTGGCGTAGACCTCTCGGAGGAGCTTGCGTGACCGATGAAGCGCGCTCTGGGCTGCGCTCCTCGACATGCCGAGCGCCTGAGAGATCTCGTGGATGTCGTCGCCGTCAGCGACCCGGCGGAGCAGCTCCAGAGCGCGAGGGTCCAACAGGCGCTCAGCCTCCATGCTCATCCAGCGCGCTTCGTCGCGCCGGGCGATGTCTTCCGCAGCGTCCGGGACGAGCAGGGGCTCGCGAGCCGCGAGTCGCGCGTCCCGCCGCCGCGCCCGGTCCAGGTGCCGCAAGCGGTCGATCGCGCGCCGCTTCGCCACCGTGACGAGGTATGCCTCCATGTTCAGCACATCGCACGGGTGTGCCTCGCAGACCTGAAGCAGCGCCTCGCTCGCGCACTCCTCGGCGTCGTCAAGCGTCCCGAGGACACCGCGGGCCGATCCGACCATCGCGTCCCAGTGGTCTGCCAGACCTTCTGCCTCGACACGCACGCCAGCCCCCCGGCCTCAGGCAGGGACGTGACCCCTGCCGTGGCCGTCATCTTGCCCGATTCGCGCGAATGCTGCCGGATGTCCGAGCGACTGCCAGTCAGCGGCGCCACCGGGCGCCGCACGACGGAGGACCACCACCGACATGACTCGATCCTTGTTCGCCTGCTGCATCCTCTCAACGGCGGTTGCTGGGGCAGCTCCGGCCACCGCCTCGGCGACGTTGCTGGCCGCCGGTCAGACCCACGACACGGTCTGCGTCGTCGCGGATCTTCCTGGCGGGCAGCCTCTGCCCGACGTATGCGTGATCAAGCCGGCCTGAGGCCAACACCATGTCGGGCTGCGGTGAGCCGCGACTAGACCGCAACGGCGGCAACACGCGCGAGCGTTCGCAGATGCCGCAAGTTGCTGGAAGTCGCGCGAACATCGGGCCGCTGTCGAGCGACTACCGGCTGCCGGCCACCCAGCCGACACCAGTTGAGCCGTCTACCGACGAGCTCCCGCCCAGTAGGAGTCCCATGTCCATCCGCGTTGTCCGTCGCACCCTGTTCGTTGCCGCCGCCTGCGGTGCCCTCACGATGACCAGCGCCGGCGCCGCCAGCGCCGTCACGGTTACGGTCCCCGGCACCCCCGTCACCCAGCCCTGCTCTGCGTCCGCCGACGTGACGACGAACAGCAAGGAGACGCCGCCGGTCGGCTTTACCTCCAGCACCTCCTGCGACGTCTAGCCGCAAGCGCGGAGGTGGGACGTGACCGACCGCGGCCCACCTCCGCGCGCTTTCAATCGCGCTAGCCCCGTCAGTGCCGAGTCATGCGGATTCGGCAACGACAGGCAGGAGCAGGGCGTGCTCCCGCGAATAGAGGACCAGATGCCTCCGCGACGAGGCCCACGAGAGGATTGCGGTGAGGTTCGAGCGTTGCGCTGGCCTGGCCGTGGTCACCGCGTCCCTCGCCGCAGGTCTGGGCACAGCCCAAGCCGCGCCAGATCGCCGTCCGGCAGCGTCGAGCGCGCAGGTGGTCGTCGCGGTCATCGAATCAAGCCTGAATCCGTACCACGAAGAGTTCTCCCGGCCTCGGTTGACACAGCACCCATCGTCCTACGTCGCCGGCTATCCGAAGGCCGCAAAGCCACTGCGGCTGTCCCTCGCCGCCGCCGACTATGACAAGGCTGCCGCCGCCGACGACCAGCTCTGGCGAAAACTTCCTGCCGGCGAGCTGATGTACGTGCCAGGGACGAACTTCGCGGGCTTGGTGTATCTGCCGACAGCCTCACCGTTGGACGGCGACCAGTCCGTCTCCGTCGGCACCGACGGTGCCGAGGACACCTCTAGGCCCGTCATCGACGGCCCCCAGTTCCACGGCACGGGCGTGTCCAGCGTTCTGGCCGGCTCCCGCCACGGCGCCTGCCCCAAGTGTCTGGTGGTGTTCGTCGCCGCAGACGACAAGGAGGAGGGGTTCGCTTGGGCCGCCGCGCAGCCCTGGATCGACGTCATCAGCAACAGTTGGGGCGGGCCGCTCGGGATCCCGACCCGCGGCGACGCCGCCCGGCCTGAACGAGCACTCGCCCCGACCGCCGAGGTCACCCGCAAGGCGGCCGACCAGGGCAAGGTCGTCTTGTTCGCCAGCGGGAATGGCGCCACCGGCCTCGGCGGGATCGTCCCAACGCCCCACCAGCACAGTGAGACCTACGCCAGCCCCTACACCGGACCTCCTTGGATCCTCACAGTCGGCGCGGCGAAGGCAAACGGCCAGCCGACGAACTGGCACGACATCCCCGTCGACGTCATCGCTCAGGGCGAAGCCCGCCCCGCCGCTGCCGATGGCAGCGTTAGCCAAACTGGGACGTTCGTCGGGACCAGCGCCGCCACGCCAATAGCCGCGGGCGTGATCGGCCAGGCGCTGCTGGACGCTCGGCGAGCCGTCGGCGACACCGGCACCGGCCCGCGCGGCGGGTCGCTCATCGCTCCCGCCCGCGCCCGCCTGCCCGCCCGAGGGCCACTCTCGGACGGCAGGCTGGGGCGCGGGGAGCTTGTTGAGGCAGCACTGTCTGTCGCCGCCTGGCAGCCGTTTGACGTCGCCAGCCTCGCTGCCGACCCGCTGGTGACGCCTACGACGAACTTCTCCTACGCCTATCAGGGCCACGGCAGGCTCGACCGAGAGATCATCCCGCTGCTCACGAATGTCCTGCTCGGGCGAGCCACCCAGCCCGCCCGACCCGAGATGACGGACTGGACCGCGCAGCACCAGCAACGCCGCACCGCCCTGTGGGGCCCGGCGCCGACCTGATTCAGCCGGTACTCCGCGACGACGGCGGAGCGTCCACGGCGGCGGCGATGACTCCTCGCCGTGGGCGCCACCTCATGCCTTTGACAAGAGTCCTTGGCGGCCGGAGCCTGCGGTCCCCCCCTCATGGCGATGGAGGGGTTGGACATGAGGGCTGGTCTGCAGACTGTTGAGGATCTGGCGCCGTTCGCGGTGGCGGGGTTCCTGGCGCGGTACCGGGAGCCGACGTTGGGCGCGTACCGCAGCGACCTGAGGTGCTTCTGGGCGTGGTGCCTTGAGCGGGACCTCCCACCTTTGTCGGCGCGGCGGCCGCACATCGAGCTGTACCTGCGGGATCTGGAGCGCAGGGGGCTGTCGCCGGCGACGGTGAGCCGCCGGCTGTCGACGATCGCCGGGCTGTTCAAGTACGCCCTGCTGGACGAGCTTGTCGCGGCGGACCCGACGGTGGCGGTCGGGCGGCCGCGGGTGCAGTGGGAGGGGCAGCGCCGGACGGTGCTCCACCCGCTGGAGTTCGCCGCGGTCCTCACCGCCGCCCGGCGGGACGGCCCGACGGCGCACGCGCTGGTGGCGCTGCTCGGGATGCTCGGGCTGCGGGTCAGCGAGGCATGCGCCGCGCGGATCGAGGACCTGCGGTACTCCGCCGGCTACGAGCTCCTCCGCGTCGTCGGGAAGGGCAGCAAACCCGCGGAGATCCCGCTCCCGATCCCGGTCCTTCGGGCCGTCAACGCCGCGACCGACGGACGCACCAACGGACCGGTCCTTCTGTCCCGCGCCGGCGGGCAGATGAGCCGGGGCGCCGCCGCCCGGCTCCTCGCCAGAGTCGTCCGCTCCTCCGGGGTGAGCAGCCCGGTCAGCCCGCACTCGCTGCGGCGGACGTTCTGCACCGCCGGGCTGATCAGCGGCGTCCCGCTGCGGGACATGCAGTACGCGATGCGGCACGCCGACGCCCGCACCACCATGCGGTACGACATGGCCCGCGCCAACCTCGACCGGCACGCCGCCCACAGCGTCGCCGCCTACCTCGCCGGGATGGCCGTCGGCTGATAACAGGCCAAGGTCTGTCTTGCGACTGATGTCATCGGCTGGGCTGCGACAACAGCGCGTCAGCGGCGGGCGTTCGTGAACGGCCGGGCCTAGGTGATCTGGCCCAGACAGACGAAGTGGCGGTCGTCGTCGCTGTCGAGCCATCGCCAGAAGTCCTCGGCTTCGAGCAGTGGCTGCGAGGAGGTGTGCCACCGGCCGCTGCCGCTCCCGCGGCCTGCCTTGTCGAACAGCGCAACGCCTGCGCCGCCGCCCTCCTTGAGCCTGTGGACGATCCCCTTGAAAGTGGCGGCGTAGACGCGCCGGGCGAGTTTCTGTTCGACCGGCCGCCTGCGCGAGGTCGCGTCGCTCAGGCTGTAGTGCAGGTCACGGGTGACCTCCGGGTCCGTGAGGTCCAGCAGCGGGCCGGTGCGCTCCAGCGGGACCAGCCGCCAAAGGGTGCGAGAGGCGAGGCCCAGCAGGTTGGCGACGCGCGCGTGAAGCTCCTCGAAGTCGCCTAGGTAAGGACCCTGCACTTGCACGCGGACGCGGGCCACGGGCCTCTCATACGCTTCGTCATGAGCCAACAGGGCGAGGGTCATCACGTCGGTCACAGCGCAAGCCTTTCGGTCTGGGAGACAGGTCCTGCCTAGCGGAACCTTTCCTTGCGGGCCGTACCGCCGCGCCCGCCGACTCTGCGCCGCGCCTGCAGCGCCTGGCGCTGAGCAGGCCCGATCGTGGTGCTGGTCCGGGACCTGGACCGGGAGGGCGTAACGGCGTACGTCGCCAGCCAGACCCCATTCGGCGGCCGCGGCTGCCTCGGGGCTGCGTATCATGCTCGATCTGATTTGCAGAACGCCTGCGCAGGGCTCTGATCCGACACCGCGCCGAGTGCAAGTACGCGCCGGGCGCAGGGCCTCTCGTGAGCAGCCCTAAGGAGCCGCCGCCACGAAGGCCGGATCTTCCTGGATCGCCAGGATGCGGCCGTCGCGATCCAGGGCCTCAAGGCGTAGCGTCAGGAGATCACTGGGTCTCGCTTACCTAGAGCTCGGGGGCGGGCTTTGGCCGCCCGATCGCAGCTGGCCGACCTACACCGACCAGCTAGTGCCGCCGGCCTTACCTATGCGAGGAACTCCATGCGGGGTTGACTCGTCGAACGTCGTCGAGGACAGTCGCGCAGCATGCGGCGAACGCGGGTCTGGCTCATTCTCTTGGTCCTCGTGGCGGTCGTTGCGGGCGCCGGAGCGCCGGCCCAGGCTTGGACGCAGTACTACAACGCCGACAGCACGACTGCCGCGTGCTCGCCCTGCTACAAGATCGTCGCGAACGTCCCTCATCGGTACCGCGCAGGCGGCACGTGGCCCTCGGGCTGGGTCAGCACGATGAACGACTCGTTCCAGCGATGGAACGCCTTACGGCCCCCGGCGCTCAATCCTGTCTGGTCGCAGACGACCTCCACCGACGAAAGCATCCTAGTCGGTCGGGGGCCCATCGATCCGGGCATCCAGGGACAGACGCGGATGACGTCGACTGGGACGCAAAACGGTCAGCCGGTCATCCTCTACGCGACGATCACGATCAGCAACGCCTACGTCGTTGATCTGACGTACAACACGGATCCTTCTCGAATCTATCTCCCCAGCCTGCTCGCCCACGAGATCGGTCACGCTGGCGAAGCGCTCAGCCACTCCCGCATCGACGGGAACCTGATGGTCCAGTACAAGACCGACCGCATCGCGCCAGGGCCGGACGACTACAACGGCATCCGCGCCATCTACGGATAGGACCACCTCCATGATCCGCCGACGCACCGCCGTCCTTGTACTCGCAAGCTGCCTTGGCCTCAGCGCGTGCGGCAACAGCCAGCAGCTGCGTACGGCCGGACCCGACCCGTCGCCCACCCCGTCCGCCGGCGTGATCGGCAGGCAGACCGTCTCGAACGACGCCTGGCCGGCGCCGCTGCGCGACTACCTCGGCCCGGCGGACACCTACTCCGTCATCCGCGCCAGCATCGATCGCATCGGCGACCCCTTTTACGGCCCCGCGCGCAACGCCGACACCGCCGGGGCGCAGACCATCTACACGCCGTTCGAGCTATCGAGCGTTCAGGTCCTGCGCGGCCGCGACGGACCCGTGGACACCGTCGCGGTCGAAGGAGGCGCGATCGGCTCCGACTCCGTCACGGTCGACGGCGGCGCGCTCGAAGCCAGCGCCGGGACGGCGATCTACGCCGTCGTCACCGCCCCAGGCACGAGGCAGGTCGGACCGGCCCAAGCCGTCGTCGCGCACCTATTTCCTGTCCTCGCGAACGGTGACGTATTCCTGCGCGAGAACATCCTCCCGGACGCGGCGTCGAGGAACAGCCCCACCGACGCGCAATACACCGACCGGCGCGGCAAGAGCCGCCAGGGCCGGACAATGAGGCGCGATGCCTTCGAGAGCGCCGTCCGCAATAGTTAGCCGTCCGCCAGAGGCGTTTGGGTTCCGCGATGACGAAAACCGCTACCGGCTCGTAGACCCCACTGCGGACGGGGTGGGTGTGCGGCGCTGCCGACGCCGGGTCGCCACATCCGGTGTCCCGCGGTGTGCTCGACGATGACTCGGAAACCCGATCGACCAGACGGACCGGCCGCGACGGACATAGACGACGCTGGCGAGGCTGTACGTGGAGCGCTTGGGATCAGTGTCCGGCGCGCGAGTTTGGTAGGGGCTTTGAACCCACGAGAGGAGGAGAGAAGCACGGCGTCGTGCGCGCGATGAACCGGTTCCCGATGGAGGGAGCTGCTGCGGTGCACCCTGAAGATGCCGTGCGCCGTGCCGCTGCTGCTGGCTACCGGCTGAGCAGGCGCGTCCGCTCATGCTGCGGATCGCTCCCCGGGTGACGGGCCCCGGCAAGACACGGCCAGGCGTTCCCCGTCCGCCTCGCTGCCGCTCATGGGCTCCGACGGAGCTGGAGCCGTTCCGCTCGCGCCTGAACCGTCGGGGGCAAACGGTCGTGCGAAGCGTGCGAATGCAGGGGGGCTTCCGAGCTCAGCCGGTAGTTCTGGGTCGAACCACGTGCACCGTCGGCAGGGTGTCGCCAGCTGGTGATGACGTCGCATAGGCGACCCGGCCAGCATCCACGCTTGTCCGTGCCAGCGGATCCAGTTCCGCCGAGGCCAGGGTTGCCTTGGCTGCTCCCGGGGCTGCTCGGGCGAGGTGGAGACCCAGGTAGTCCTCGACCAGGACGACATCCGGAGCGACGGGTCGCGAGCGGTAGATGTCCTCGCCTCCCGTAGACGACGGCTGCACTACTTCCGCTGCGGAGCGATTGAAGGTGGACAGCGGCATCGGCTGAATCCGGCTTCGTCTGCTTGACGGTAGAGACAAAGCCTGCGCCCGCCGCCGCGTGCAGGACAGGTCCGGTCGCAACGCGGCGGGGCGCGTCAGCCTCAGGGTCGAGGGCGTAACTTCCGCCGTCGACGTCTGACCACACCACGGCGCCCTGACTCAAGGAGATGTCGTAGGTCAACGCCCTGATCGGCACCTTCCGCTCCCCGCCTCCGGCCAGCGACTTGATGTGCAGTCGCACCGGCTTAGGACCTTGCGCCTCCTGCCATACCACCTGGCCTGCATCGGCGACTGGGATGGGCAAAGCCTCTTGCGGCGCCGGCCCGCCCCGTGCCAGCGCAATGGGACCACCATCGGGCTCGCGCAGATCTTCCGCCCAGAGCGACCACGCGAAGCATCCCGTACCGCGCTGCTCGCACTCACTCAGCGGCTTCTCCGCCGTTTCGCGTGTGATCAGCCAGTCGCCTGTGCCTGCGAGAGCCGTGACCGCGGCGGCGGCGTCGGTCAGCGGCCGTTCGAGCAGCTCCCCCGAACGCAGGTCGAGCACCTCGACGGCCCGCGGCAGGGCGGAAGCGTCAGCCCCCGCCTCGACCGCGCCCCATGCCAGGCGCTCGCCGAACAGAGTCAGGGACTGCACGCGGCGCGGGACTCGGTACGACACGGCTTCTGTCAGCCAGCCTGAGGCTGCGCTGGGGCTCTCCGCGAGCCGCTCCGCCCTCAAGGTGCGCGGGCCGGGCGCATCTTGATCGCCAGCACCGCAGCCCGTGAGCATCAGGAGCAGGACGGCGCTGAGCGGGGCCTTCACCAGACGAGGGTGTTGTTCCCGGCGACCGCTCGCCAGGCGTCAGCCGTGGTGAGCGTGTGGTAGCCGTAGAAGGAGCGGGACGCGCCGAAGTCGGACTGGCGGTCGGGGTCAAAGACTCGATGACCTCCACCAGAAGAGGTGTAGTAGCCGTGGGTGACGATCGCATGGTCGCCGGTCCAGCCGGTCGGGAAGTAGCGGGTACGAGAGACATCCACTCGCATCAGGTACGTGACGCCGATCCTGCCGACATCGGTGACGGTCCGGTTGAGGAGGTCCGTCGCGTCCTTCGTGTCGTGCTTGACCGCGTAGTAGTTCTTGCTCACCCTTCGGTTCAGGGCCGACGGAACGCGGTCACCAATGAACGTCCCGCGGCTTGCCTCAGGACCGGTGGAGTTCGTGCTCATCTCGTTGGCGAGCTTGTGCTGGGTCGGGTCGCCGTACCCCTGGCTCATGAGGATGATCTGCACCGATGCAGGGACGCAAAACCAGGCCCTTGTCTGTGCGCGCTCGGTTACGGGCAGCGTGCGTGACGCCGGCGGACGCGATGAGGAGCAGCCGTCGGCCAGCGCAGCGCAGGAGCGGAACCTGTCAACCTGTTCGGGGCAGTTGATCTCGATTATTTCTGAGCGGCGTCCTCTGTCGCGGTTGGTCGGTTGATCCAGGCCGATTCGGGCAGGCGTGGTGGCTGCGGTGGGCGGCGGAACCGGTTGCTGTGTCGGGCGTGCGCGGCGTTCAGGACGAGCGCGCGCTGGGCGCGGACGGTCTCGGCTTGGCCGGCGTGGACGACGGCGGGGGTTAGCAAGCCCAGGCCGGCGTGGCGGTGATGGTGGTTGTAGGCGTCGAAGAACTCGGCGCAGAACGCCCGGGCGTCCTCGATGGTGGCGAAGCTGCCGGGGAAGCTGGGGCAATACTTCAGCGTCTTGAACTGCGACTCGCTGTAGGGGTTGTCGTTGCTGACTCGCGGTCGGCTGTGGCTCTTGACCACGCCGAGGTCGGCCAGCAGCAGCGCGACCGGTTTGGAGGCCATGCTGCTGCCCCGGTCGGCGTGGATCGTCAACTGACCGGCCGGGACCTTCTCGGCCGCGATCGTGGCGGCGAGCAGCTGCTCGGCCAGGGTGGCGGACTCGCGGGTGGCGACCATCCAGCCGACGGTCTTGCGCGAGTAGATGTCGATGATCACGTAGAGGTAGAAGTAGGTCCACTTCGCCGGGCCGTGCAGCTTGGTGATGTCCCACGACCAGACTTCGTTCGGCTTGGTCGCGATCAGCTCAGGTTTGATCTTGGCCGGGTGGGTGGCCTGCGAGCGACGTTCCCGAACATCGCCGTGGACGCCGCGCAGCAGCCGGTAGAACGTCGATTCACTTGCCAGGTAGAGATTCTCATCCAGCAGCGTCGCCCAGACCTGCGCCGGAGCGGCGTCGCAGAACCGTTCGCTGTGCAGCACCGCGAGGACCTCGGTGCGCTCCTGGGATGACAGCGCGGCCGGCTGCACCCGATCGACGTGCAAGATCGGAGCCGGCCGCTGCGGTGCCGGGGACTGCCGGTGCCGGCGGTAGTGCGTGGCCCGCTCACGTCCGGT
>Ga0136633_1002565_pt1 | contig 12432 bp, 11 predicted proteins | sample AntDrymeUQ832206_2_FD_105494 | JGI IMG/M metagenome (GOLD analysis project Ga0136633, IMG submission 105494) | Polar desert sand microbial communities from Dry Valleys, Antarctica - metaG UQ83 (22.06) | ecosystem: Environmental > Terrestrial > Soil > Desert | place: Antarctica: Dry Valley... | reverse complement strand
GCTATCGTGGCGGCGCTCGCCGCCGGGTACGTCTGTGTCAATGAGTTGTCCTACGCCTCGTCTCACCCCAACCGCTACGGACCGGCGAAGGTCATTGCGGTTGCCGCTGGCGCGATTCTGATGCTCAGCGCGGCCGTCGCCTGCCTGGCCGCCGCCGCTCTGCAGACTGACCGGACCTGACGCCGAGTCACGCGGCGGGGGCCGGACCGCTCGGCGCCTCCACCACGTCAGCATCGACGATCGGCTCCACGCTCGAGCGCGTGCAGGACGCCGCCGGGCACGCCGACCCCGCACGACGCGCCGGTACGACCGCATGCGCGGGCGGCCGAGGCCGCGGAGGGCGCGAGGGCGGCCATGGGGGCGGCATGGCGGGCCGCTGTCCTCTATCCGGTGATGCTGCCCTGCCCGCCGGCCCGCGCGGCGCGATAGAGCCCGTAGCCGGTCGGTCCCGCCTCATAGCAGGCCTTCACCGGGCCGGGCAACCCGGCCAACCAGGCCAACGGCTCCCCCAAGCCCGCCCGAACCTCGCCCTCACCAGCTCGCCTGTCATCACGTTGATCGCCGCCGCATGCGTCGAGCGGGCATGGACATCAAGTCCCGCCCACGTCACAGTTCCAGCCATGGCCGGACCTCCTCACTGATCTGGGGGCAGCCGGAGCCACTCTCCGGCCAGACAAGCCCCCGCGAGGAGCGTCCGGCCACCAGCCCCGACAGTCAACCCAAGAGACTGGGCGACCACCACATAGGGCCTAGCCGTCGGCTCCCGCCGCCACCACGGCCGCCTCCGCCGTCCCCGGCGGATCGGCGCTTCGAGCCCGCGGGCGACTTGCCGGCGTCAAACTTCGATGATCCAACCAGCATCTCGCGCAATCCCGTGGCGGTGCTGGCTACCCAGGTTCGATCTGCTCAGGCGGTGCTATCAGCGTCACCTCGGGAAACGCCTGCCGGACGCGTCTCCGATCGCGCGTCAGCGGGGTCAGGCCGCTGGCCTTGGCGTGCGCACCGATGAAGAAGTCCGGAAGCAGGACGCGCCGACTGCCACGGCGCGCCAGGTACTTCCCGAACGCACGCGCGCGGTCAGCAACGAGGCACCCCACGGCAGCGAAAGCCGCCGCATGCCGACGCCGCTGAGGGCACGTTCGAGTCGGTCGAGGCTCTCGAGCCCTACAGCCACCTCGGCGTGAATGACCTGGTTGATCGCCACATCGCCGGCGTCCGCCGCTCGCGCGAGCTGCTCCGCAGACCACGCACGCCATGGGACGACGCGAGCAGGTCAAGCAGGACGCTCGAATCGACCAGTCTGGTGGTCACGCGTCGTCGGGGTCAGTCCAGCGCGTGAGCCGGAGTACTTCGTCGGCGCTCGGTGTGCCGTCGGCCTGGTCGAGCAAACGTGCCACGAGCTCATCTCCCCGCCCCTGCGTACCCCCGGGCCGGACGACCGCCCCCTCGGGGCCCGGCACCACCTCGACCTCGACGCCGGCTTTGAGACCGAACCGCTCCCGGAGCTCCTGCGGGATCGTGACCTGCCCCTTCGACGTCATCCGCATGCGTAAGAACACTGCCAGCCCATAATTTCTGCTCGAACAGTCGGGTCGGCGACAGCCCCCGCGTGACAACCTTCGCGCATGCCCCGCGACGACCGCCCCTACGACCTCGTTCTCTTCGGCGCCACCGGATTCACCGGCGGGCTGACGGCGGAGTACCTCGCCGCACACGTTCCCGCGGGAACGCGCTGGGCACTGGCGGGGCGTAGCCGCGACAAGCTCGAGGCGGTGCGCGAACGCCTCTCCCCGAGCCACGCGACGGCGCCGGAGCTGCTTCTCGCCAACGTCACCGACGCGGGCTCGATGCGCGCAGTGGCCGAGGCGACCCGGGTGGTCGCGACGACCGTCGGCCCCTACATCAAGCACGGCGAGCCGCTCGTGGCCGCCTGCGCCGCCGCCGGGACGGACTACCTCGATCTCACCGGAGAGCCTGAGTTCGTCGACCTCATGTGGATCCGCCATCACGCCGCCGCGCAGGCCAGTGGCGCGCGTCTGGTGCACTGCTGCGGCTTCGACTCGATCCCACATGACCTGGGGGCCCAATTCACCGTCGAGCAGCTCCCGACCGACGGGCCGGTCTCCGTCAAGGGCTTCATGCAGGCGGGCGGGGCGATCTCCGCGGGCACCTTCCACTCGGCCGTCACCGCGTTCGGACGCGCCCGGCAGGGCACGAGGACCGGCGCCGAGCGCAAGCGGCTCGAGACGCGTCCCGACGGCCGCTCGGCGCGAACGGCGGTGGGTCGACCCTACGTCGAGCCGGTCGTGGATGCCTGGGCGATCGCGTTCCCGACGATCGATCCCACCATCGTCGTGCGCTCCGCTCGCGCGCTGCCCGCGTACGGCCCAGAGTTCACCTACGGCCACTACGTCGCGATCAAGCGGCTGGCGTTCGCCGCCGCGGGCGCCGTCGGCGTCGCGGCACTGTTCGCCACGGCTCAGGTGCCGCCGGCGCGCAAGCTGCTGCTCGGGCGCATGACCTCCGGCGACGGTCCCGACGAGGCCAAGCGCGCGGAGGGCTGGTTCCGGGTGACCTTCGTCGGCGAGGCCGCGGGCGAACGGGTCGTCACGGCGGTCCGCGGCGGCGATCCGGGCTACACCGAGACGGCCAAGATGCTCGCGGAGGCGGCGCTCTGCCTCGCGCACGACGAGCTGCCCGAGACCGCGGGACAGGTCACCCCCGCCGCGGCGATGGGTCCGGCGCTGCGCGAGCGGCTGCAGCGCAACGGCATCACGTTCACGGTCGTCGACAGGCCGGCTTGACCCCCGACCGCTGGGGGTACAGCCCGGGCGTCACGTCAACTCAGTCGCAGGGGGAGCACCGTGGTCGAAGTCGAGGGCATCGCAGACTGGATCGGCCGGGAGGTCGTAGACCGCGAGGGCGAGAAGGTCGGGAAGCTCGCCGACGTCTACTACGACACCGCCGACTCCGCGCCCGTCTTCGTCTCGGTCAGGAGCGGCACGTTCGGCCGCTCGCAGTCCGTCGCGCCGCTGCAGGGCGCGACGCTCGCGCGCGACTACGTGCGCCTCGACGCACCCAAGGAGCTCGTCAAGGACGCGCCGACGGAGGAGGCGGGCGGGCGGCTGACCGGCGTCGACGCGCTCGCGGTGCTCGCCCACTACGGCCTGGCGCCCCAGCCGGACCTCGAGGGCGAGGAGCGCGTCTGCTTCCAGACCGCCGGGGCGGCCGAGGAGACCGAGCGCAAGCGCGCCGAGCTTGAGGCCGCGCAGGCGCGCGAAGCCGAGCAGGCGCAGGCAGCCGAGCAGGATCGCGAGACGGCGGCGGGCGTGGCCGCCGGCTCCGTGGCGGCGCACCCGTCGGCGGCAGATGCAGCGCCGATCCTCGTCGTGACGGACGCGGGCCGGGAGGCGGGACCGGAGCCCGACCGCGACCTCGTCGACGAGGACCGCGATCCCACCTTCGCCCCGGCGGCGACGCCGTCGGCCGCCGCCGACGACGACGACCCGCTGAGGCGCCTGGAGCAGCTCGAGCGCCGCGTCGCCGCGCTCGAGGCGCGCATGGGGTAGCTCGCCATCGCGTTCCGGTCGATCTCGCCGGAGTGCGACTGATCCGTCCACGTCGCCGCGCTGGAACGCGGTGGGCGGATGTGTCGTGCCGAGTGCGACTGATCCGTCGACCGTGGTCTGGACGGCGGCGATGGACGGATCGGTCGCGCGCGGCCCCCGACTGATTGCGTCCATCGCGCCCGCCGAGCGCCCGGATCGCTTCAAGCAGCCCACCGGAGACGCATGCCGCGCCGCCCCGGCGCTCGTCCGGGTCACGCGCGGACGCCGCCACGCCGCGTCCGCTGTGACCGCCCGCCAACATGAGGCGCGTGCGCTGGGCGGTCCTGATCGCGCTGACCACGCTCGGCGCGCTCGCCGGCGACGCGGTCGGCCTTCCCTCCTCGGCCCTCTTCGCCGGGATGCTCGCCGGGATCGCGGTCGCGCTCGGGTGGCCGGCGGACGCCGGCGCCGACGAGCCCGGCGGAGCGCCGAAGGTCGTCGTGCGCTCCTCGGAGGCGCTCGTCGGGGTCGTCCTGGGCACGTACGTCGAGCTCTCGACGCTTCGCGAGATCGGCAGCGACCTCCTGCCGATCGTCGGCGTGACCGTCGCGACGCTCGCGCTCACCGTCGCCGCCGGGCTGATCCTCTCGCGGATCACCGGGCTGGATCGTGCGACCGCGAGCTTCGGGATGATCGCCGGCGGCGCCACCGGGATCATCGTCATGGCGCGCGAGCTCGGTGCCGACCAGCGCCTCGTGGCGGTCATGCAGTACCTGCGCGTGCTCGCCGTCACGCTGCTCACGCCGCTGCTGGCCGCCACGGCCTTCGCCGGCGAGGGCGTCGGCGGCCCCGTCGCCGCCGGCGCTGCGGCGCGATCAACTCCGGAAGGCGTGGCGTTCGCCGCCGTGGCGGTCGTCGCCGGCCTCCTGCTCGCCCGCCGCGCCCCGCTTCCCGCCCCTACGTTGCTCGCGCCGCTCCTCCTGGTCGCGGTGCTGACCGTGACCGGCGTCCCCGGGGTCACCGCGGTGCCCGAGCTGTTGCAGCAGCTCTCCTTCGGCGTGATCGGCCTCGAGGTCGGACTCCGCTTCACGCCCGCGAGCCTGCGCAGCGCCGGGCGGGTCCTGCTTCCCGTGCTTGCGCTGATCGTGGCGCTGCTGCTCGCCTGCTTCGGCCTGGCGCTGCTGCTCGCCCCGCTGGCCGGCGTCACCGTGCTCGACGCCTACCTCGCCACGACCCCGGGCGGCCTCTACGCGGTGCTCGGCGTCGCCGTCGGCGCCGGGGCGGACACGACGTTCGTGCTCGCGGTCCAGGTGCTGCGGCTGCTGGTGATGCTGCTGGCCGCGCCCGCGCTGGCCCGACGCCTGGCGCCGGAGGCGGGCGCGGAACGCTCGTGAGCGGCCCCCGAGGCGGTCATCGGCCGCAGGCGGCGCACCGCAGCGGCATCCATCGGAGAGGTGCAGCAGCAGCGCGCGGCGGGAGACCTGCATGTAGCGCGGTCCCTGCCCGTCGAACTGGTGCTCTGAGTCCACGACGCAGCCCAGGTAGTCGACGTAGAACTCACGCGCCTTGGCCACGTCGAAGATCCGCAGGATCGGGACGACGCGCTCGAACGCGAGGGCATGGCCGGACGGTACCCGTGGAGCGGTCACCGCAGCCTGATCGTCCTCCCGCTCGCGCGCGCCGGCCTGCCGTTCGCCTCTACGGGGCTGGCCTCGACCCGCAGCCGGTAGGCGCCGCGCCGCAGCCTGCGGGTCCGCTCGAGCGTCACCGTGACCTTGCGCCCGGAGCGCGTCACGGCGGCCGCGCGGCCGACGGCGACGGTGACGAAGCGCCTGCCGGCGCGGCGCTGCAGCCGCAGCACGAGCCGGCGCACGGCGGCGCCGCTGACCGAGACGCGCGCGCGGACGGTCCGCAGGCGCGCGACCTTCCGGGAGCCGAGCAGCGTCAGACCGAAGCGCGGTTCGGGCGCCGGCGAGGCGACGGTGACCCGTGCTGCGGCGTCCTTGCTCATCGCCTCGGTCCCGAGACGGACCCAGATCACGTCGCGGCGCTTGGCGGGAACCGACACCGAGAGCGGGGCGGACCGCGACGTGCGGTTCGCGCAGGCCAGGGCGTTGTCGGCGCGGGGCGCCTGGCCGACGAAGGCGGTCAGCGCGCCGACGGCGTCGCCCCGGACGGTGATCGTGTGCGTCCCGTCGCGCTTGGCGTTCACGCGGCGCCAGACCGTGCCCGCCGCGGCGCACCTCGGCTGGGCGGGATCCTCCTGGGTGAGCGTCGCGCCGCCCAGCGGCACGGCGACCGCCCGCTCGCGAGCGATCACGGGCGCGAACGTCGCCTCGTCGCCGATCGGCCCGGGAAGCGCTTCGAGCGCCTCGGTGCGCAGATCCAGGACGATGCGCTCGGACTGCCCCTCCGAGCGCCCGGCCTGGACGAGCACGTCGCGTCCCGCGGGCACGCGGAGCTCGACGGCCGCGGCGGGGTCGGCGCTCGTGGCGGCCCCGCCGGCGGCGGCGCCGTCGCAGGCCTGCGGCTCGGCGGTGAGCGGCGCGGCGGCCGAGGCGGCCGCGGGCTGGACGTAGGCCGCGAGATCGGGCACGTCGGCCGAGGCGCCGGACGGGCCTGTGCCCTCCACGCGCACGAGCTGCGGCGCGCTCGCGGCGGGAACGCGGAACCAGACCGTCCGCGCGAACGACCGTGCGCCGAGACAGCGCGGCGCCCCCGCGTCCGGGGTCGCCTCGGCGAGCTCGGCGAGGCCCTCGCGCTCAGCCACCGCGCCGTTCTCGGCGCTGACCGCGGAGAACGCGGTGGCGCCCGCGGGCGCGTCGTTGGCCGGCGGGGCGGCCTGCGCGGCGGCGGGGAGCGCAAGCATGAGCACCGAGGCCGCGGCGATGGCGGTGAGCGCGAGCACCAGCGCGGAGGCCGCGGCTGCGGCGACGCCCGAGAGCGTGAGCAGTGCGGCCGAGAGCGCTGCAACCGGCGCCGAGCGGTGGCAGCTCATCGCTTCCTCCTGCTGCCCTGGATCCGCTCCAGGCGCGCGAGGTCGCGCGCCACGTGCTTCTCGTAGCGGCGCCGGCGCTTGGCCAGCGCGGCGGTCGGCGCCGCGCCGCTGCGCACTTCACGGCCGGTCGGGGCGGCCGGAGCGGCGGCGTTGACCGGCCCCACGCCGCCCGCGTCGCGCGTGAAGTCGTTGACCCCGGCGGGCTGCGTGTAGGCGGCGAGCGTGCTGTGCGGCGCTCCGGCCCGGGTGATGTCCGAGACGCGGTAGGTGACCCTGGCGGCCTCCTGGGTGAGCCCGACCTGCGCGTACCCCTTGGCCGCGCCGTTGAACTGCTTGATCCACGGGTTGCCCGTCAGCACGGCGGTCTCCAGCACGCCGCCGGAGTCCGGCAGGCCCTCGGAGGTGATCGAGCCGCCGATGTACTCCGTGGCGATCGGCAGGCCGTTGTCGGCGTTGCGCAGCACCTGGTTGGCCATGTAGGTGTGGATGTCGCCCGTGAGGAAGACGACGTCGTCGATCACGTTGTCGGCAATCGTGTCCAGCACGCGCTTGCGGTCGGCGGGGTAGCCGTCCCACTGGTCGAGGTTGACCGGCGCGACGCCCGCCTTCAGCGGCGCGATCATCACGCCGTTGGCGACGATCTTCCAGCGCGCCCGCGAGCCCTTGAGCCGATCGACGAAGTGCTGCAGCTGCGCGTCGCCGAGCAGCCGGCGCGGCTGGCCGTCGCCGTCGCCGGTGCGGTACTGGCGCTGGTCGAGCAGGATGACCTCGGCCTGGCGACCGAGGATCGTCTCGCGGTAGATCCGGAAGCGGTCGCTGGGCATGACCATCCGCGGCAGCCACTCGAAGCTCGCGCGGTAGCCCGCGGTGCGCTGCAGCGTCGACGGCGCCGGGTTGTTCTCCGTGTAGTTGTCGGCGACCTCGTGGTCGTCCCAGATGTGGACGATCGGGTGGCGGCGGTGCAGCTCCCGCAGGCCCGGGTCGGCCCGGTAGAGCTTGATCGTCTCGCGGTGGGAGCGCAGGTCCAGCGACGGGGTCGGCTTGTCGCGGCCCGGGACCTTGCCCGCCCGCGGGCCGTACTCGTAGGTGTAGTCGCCGAGGAACATGTACAGGTCGAGGTCTTCCAGCGCGGCGGCCTCGACGTGGCCGTTGAAGAAGCCGACGGGGTAGTTCTGGCAGCTCGAGTAGGCGAGGTTGAGCGGCACGTCGGAATCGGCCACGGGCGCCGTCTTGGTGCGCCCGACCGGCGAGATCGCGTCGGCGGACTGCCAGAGGTAGAAGTAGAAGCGGTTGGGCGCAAGGCCCGTCACCCTGGTCTTCAGGGCGCCGTCGATCGCGCGCCCGGTCGGCACGACCACGGTGGCGACCGTCCGGGTCAGCCCCTCGTCCTCGGCGACGATGAGCTTGGCGCCCGAGCGGGAGCGCTCGGTGGTCAAGCGGCCCCAGAAGGTGACGGCGTCCGGCGCGGGCTCGCCGGAGGCGACGCCGTCCTCGAACGTCCCGGGGCCGACGAAGGCCTTCTCGGCCAGCAGGCGCCCCCAGGCAGGCGGCACGTACGCGGCCGCGGTCAGCAGGCTCCCGGCGGCGACGAGCTCGCGGCGGGTGAGGATCTTCGGACGGCTCACGAGAGCACCAACCCCGCGCGGGGCCGGAACTCGCGCTTCTTCACCGGCCCGTCACATCCCCGGCCGCTCTGCGACCGATCCGGCGCGCCAGCCGCGCGCGCCGGCCCGCGCGCGGCGGATCGGGGTCGCGGGCGCCATACGCGCGGACGGGCCCGCCCAGCCACTCGACCAGCGCGGTCACGTCGTCAAAGGCGCGCTCGCGCGCGCTGAACGCGCCGTCCCACCACAGCGTGCTGACGCGCTCGCGCTCGGTCAGCCCTTCGGCGAAGCGCGCGGAGAACGCCCACCCCGTCGGCCCCGGATGGTGCACGGCGTGCAGCTTGAAGACGAAGTCGACGTGCGCGGCGGCCTCGTCGACGTCGATCAGCCAGTGGTGGTGGCTCCAACCCACGTACGGGCCGTTGACCCCCCAGGACTGCTCCTGCAGGCGCGAGGGCACCTCCACGTAGCCGGCCCGGCCCACCCGGCTGAGCTCGCCGGCCACCCACACGGGATCGCGGACGTCCTCGAGCGTGTGCGAGCACACGACGACGTCGAACGCGTCGTCGGCGAACGGGAAGGGCTCGCGCGCGCAGATGTCGTGCTGCACCCACGTCTCGGCGGTGAAGCGCTCCGCCGTGCGGTCACCGTTCCAGCCGTACAGCCCCCGCGTCGCGTAGGGCATGTGGTCGAGCACCGCGGTCGCTCGCGCCAGCGGGCACGCCCAGCCGCCGACGTCGAGGACGGTCGCCTCGGCGCCCAGCGCCTCGAGGCGGGCGATGCTCTCTGACAGCACGCGCGCAGCATGACAGCGCGATCAGAGCTCAAGCGCGCCCAGGAACGTGGTGGCCTCCGCGGCGGTCCGCCCGCCGTGGTGGCCGCGGAAGCGGACGGGCCCACCCAGGGTCGACCACCACGCCATCCGGCCAGCGGCGGGCAGCACGCAGACCTCGGCCAGGCGCGCGAGCAGCCGCGGGCCGACGCGCGGACCCAACCAGCCCGCGGCGAGCATGTCGGCCGTCGCGTGCACGGTCCCGCGCTCGCCGAGGCGTGCTTGCAGCTCCGCGACGACGCGGCCGACGTGCTCGGGTGCGATGTGCAGGAAGAGGTCGCGCCCGGAGCCCGCCGCGGCCAGCGGCCGGCCGCCGGCGCCCGCACGCAGCAGGCCCACGAGCTCCGGCCAGAGCAGGTCGACGTAGTCGGTGCGCTCGGGGTGGACGTCGACCTGTCCGTGGTCGGCGGTCAGCAGCAGGACGGTGCCGGGCGCGAACGCCGGCGCCTCCGGGCCGAAGACGGCGCGCTCGAGCCCGTCGAGCGTCGCCCGGCTCGCGGCGGCGAACTCCGGAGATGACGGCCCGAAGGCGTGGCCGGTGGCGTCGACCTCGTCGGCGTAGGCGAAGATGTAGCGCGGGGCGTCGGCCGGCGCGGCGAGGGCCGTGGCGAGCTGCGCGGCGGCGTCGGGCAGGCCGCTGTGGGTCTGCACCCGCGCGCCGCGCAGCGCGACCTGGTCGAAGGTCGAGGGGCTGAACGCGGCGGGCTCGATCGCGATGCTCTCGATCCCCTGCGCCGCCAGGCGCTCGTAGAACGACGGGGCCGGCACGTAGCGCTCGGGCGGCACCCCCGCCGCCCGCAGGCCGTCGGGCGGCCCCTCGTCGGCCCACGAGCTCGTCAGCGGGATGATCGTGCGGCCCGCGGAGGGCTCGAGCACGCGCCACTCGTAGAGCCCGTGCTCGCCGACCGGCAGCCCGGAGTGCATCGTGGTCACGTGGGCCGTCGTCGTGGACGGGAACTGCGAGGCCATCGGTCCGAGCAGGCCGTCGCGCGCGCAGCGGTGCAGCAGCGGGTGGTCGAGGTGGCGCTGGACGAACGCCCAGCCGAGCGCATCGATCAGCACTACGCCGACGCGCTCGGCCTCCCCCGACCCGAGCAGCCGCTCGATCTCGCCGGGCAGCTCCGCGAAGCCCGTGAGGGCCCTCACGGCGCGAGCCGCTCGACGATCCAGTCGTCGCCGACCGCGCGGAAGCGCAGCCGGTCGTGCATCCGGTCGGGACGGCCCTGCCAGAACTCCACGCTGTCCGGGGCGAGCCGCAGCCCGCCCCAGTGCGGCGGCCGTGGCACCCCGGTGCCCTCCGGCCAGCGCCGGCCGAGCTCCTCGAGGCGCTGCTCGAGCTCCGCGCGGGAGGCGACCACCGAGGACTGCGGCGAGGCGTGCGCCCCGAGCTGTGAGCCGCGGGGTCGCGAGGCGAAGTAGGCGTCGGCCTCGGCGTCGCCGACGCGTTCCGCGCGACCGGTCACGCCGACCTCGCGTTGCAGCGCGAACCACGGGAAGGTCAGCGCGGCCCGCGGGTTCGCCGCGATCTGCGCGCCCTTACGCGAGTTGAGGTTCGTGAAGAGGACGAACCCGCGCGCGTCGACGCCCTTGAGCAGGACGGTGCGCGCGCTCGGCGCACCGCCGGCGTCGGCGGTGGCGAGCACCATCGCGTTCGGCTCGGTGATCCTCGCCGCGACCGCCTCGCTCAGCCAGCGCTCGAACTGCTCGACCCAGGTGGCGGCCAGCGAGGCCTCGTCGAGCCCACCGAGCCCGTAGGAGCGCCGCATGTCGGCGAGGCGCCCGCTCATCGCTGAGCCCTTCTCAGGCAGGTCACCGCGAGCCAGCGGCCGGGCGTCGGAGTGCGCGTGAGGGGGAACGCGAGATCGTCGGTGATCGCCCAGAGCTCGGAGGGCCGGTCGGAGACCGCCCAGGCGGGCGGCCAGTGCGTGACGTCGGCCTCGCGCAACGCCTTGAGGAGAAGCTCCGCGGACACCGCGCCGCCCGGCGTGCGCACGGGCATCCGCTCGCGGAAGCGCAGGAGGCAGTGCGCGGAGGCGACGAGCTCCCGCGCCTCGCGGTGCTCGGTGTGGGCGACGCCGACGAACATCGTTCGTCCATTCAAGCGGACGAACGGGTTCGGATCGCACCGCGCCCGGGCAACCCCACACCATGAGTCATCTCCCGGTCGGCGCCTCCGCTCTGCTCCTCGGGCTCGTGGTCGCCCTCGCCGGCTCGTTCGCCGACAACCTGCTCGGCGGCGCGGCGATCGTGGTCGTCCTCCAGGTCGTGCTGTGGCTCGCGGGCGGCATCCTGATGCTCGCCGGCGCCGCCTCGACGCTCATGCTGCGCGCGGGCCAGCGGGCCGAGCGTCCGCGCCACGGCGGCGGCGGCCTGCGCCCGACCCTCCGCTAGTCCTCCTCCTCGGCCGCGAGCGCCTCGGCCATGCCGAGGAGCTCGTCGGCGCGCGTCGTCATCCGGCGCAGGCCGTACGCGTCGAGGGCGGCGCGCCGGAGTTCCCCGGCGCCGGCGGCACGCAGCCGGCGCATCAGCTCGGCGAGCTCCTGGAGCGGGACCTCGTCGAGCGTCCGCGGTCCCAGGTCGCGCACGCGCACCGCGGGGCTGCCGGCGATGCGCAGCACCTCGTCCCCCTGGCCCGGCGTAGCGTCCGCCGGCACGATCTCGATCGCGCCCTGCTGGCGCAGCCGGTAGGCGCCGGCGCTGATCGGGGTGCGGACCATGGAGGTGAGCTTCTTGTTGCCCGCGGCCTTGTTGAGCAGACCGTAGGCGCGCGCGGCGAGCACCGGGCCCTCGGCGCGAACGATCTCCTCGAGCGCCTCGCCGATCGCCTCGCGGCCCGCCGTGCGCGGGTCGGGCGTCGGGCGGGGCTCCCACCCGCCGTAGGGGGTCAGCGCGACCCCGGCCGCCGACGCGACGGCGGGCTCCGCGGCCAGCCACTCCTCCAGCGGCCAGTCGGCGACCTTGCCCATCGGGGCCTGCGGGTCGGGGAGCTCGACGACCTCGGTCATCGCGTGGGCGCGCAGCGTCTCGCGCTGGGCCGCGCCGCCCGGGCCCGCGACGACGACGGCGGCCACCGGCAGTCCGGCCTCGCGCGCCGCGGCGACGGTCAACAGGGCATGGTTGGCGAGGTCCGGCCCGCCCGGAGCGAGCACGAGGACCGTCGCGCCGCGCGCCCGGGCCCCGTCGACGACGAGGCCCTCCCCCGGCTCGCCCTCGGCCAGCAGCCCCGGGGCGGCCCGCACCCGGGTCCGGTCGCCCGTCGCGCGCTCCAGGGCGCGGACGAGGTCGCGGGCGTCCAGGTCGGCGGAGGTGGCGACGACCAGCAGCTCGGGCACGTCGGGAAGCCTAGGCTGTGGGGCATGCGAGGCATCGTCGACTTCTACCGCCGCAACCCCGTAGTCCTGGTCGTCGCGGTCGTCCTCGGCCTCGCCGTGTCGCTGCTGGCCGCTGCGG
>Ga0136633_1002564_pt1 | contig 12434 bp, 14 predicted proteins | sample AntDrymeUQ832206_2_FD_105494 | JGI IMG/M metagenome (GOLD analysis project Ga0136633, IMG submission 105494) | Polar desert sand microbial communities from Dry Valleys, Antarctica - metaG UQ83 (22.06) | ecosystem: Environmental > Terrestrial > Soil > Desert | place: Antarctica: Dry Valley... | reverse complement strand
TTGGCGCGGTCGCCCGTTGCCACCTTATGGTCCGCAAGCCGCTTCGGCCTCTCCTGCCACCAGCCGCGGAACACGCCGTCGGCGTCCAGTTGCCCGGTGACGACACCGTCGTGGTAGCGGTACGCGCCGTACCACCTGTCGCTCTCCCGGAAGTCCCGAGGCGCGACGCGCTCTCCCCGGCTCCAGCGCGACGGGCTGATCTCCCGATTTCGGCGTCCGAGGCGATGTCATCGAGCTTCGGCAGGGCGAGGCCGAAGGTCTCCTGCTGCACGTTGTCGCTCGGCTTGAGGTTGCGGTACTCGACGTAGACGGCCTCCAGCGCCGCTGTGGCGACGGGGCTCTCGTTGCCGTCCCTCATGGTCGTCCACTCGTGGAGAAATCGCCGCGTGACCAGGACGCCGACGAGCGTCAGCAGCACCATGCCGCCAACGAACAGGACGATGATCACCGTCGTCGAGAAATGGTTGAGGATCGCGCGTTCCATCAGCCTCCGGCCGGGGCGCATCGGCCCGGCCTGCCCGCCCGCGAGCTCACAGTGTCGCTTGAGGCCGACCCTACGCCTGTGCCGATCACGGACGCAAGCGCCCGGCGAGCGTCCGTCCCGGACGCTCAGCGCACCGGTTTCAGGAGCCCCAGCCTCCCGAGCGGCGCGTCGCGTTGATCCACGCCTGATCGGTCTCCGAGTGCGCCAGGCTCGACGGATACGGTGGGCGCTTCCACACGTGAAAGCCGATCGTGCCGTAGTGCACCCGCAGGTAGGCGACCAGGTCGCCGCGGTGGTCCGGACAGGCGTAGCGCGGCGGGCCGTACAGACCGCGCCCGTGAAAGACGAGCCAGCGTCCGGGCAGCGCGTCCTGGTAGGCCCCCCAGGTGCACTCGCGCATCGCGGTCTCGAGGCTGAGCTGCGTCATCGGATCTGGCTGCTCGACGCAGAACTGACAGCGAAAGATGAGGCGGATCGACACAAACCGACAGTACTGGTTTGCACGCCGACGACACGCCGCCTAGGCGGATGGCTGAGAGGAGCCCTCATTGCCTGCCCCGGCTTCGGGCATGATCTCCGCGAGGCGGCCGCGCAACGCCTCCGTGACGAGCCGGAGAGCCGATGCCATCAGACCAGAGACCCAACCAGGTTCTGCCCAAGAACTTCCTGCGCCCGTGCCTGCTGCTGCTGCTGCGCGAGCGGCCGGCGCACGGCTACGACCTGCTCGAGCGCCTGCGCCCGCTCGGCTTCAACCGCGACGACCCCGGTCGCCTGTACCGCGCCCTGCGTGCGCTGGAGAACGACGGTCTCGTGCGGTCGGTGTGGGAGAAGTCCTCCAGCGGCCCGGACCGGCGGATGTACGAGCTCACGCGGGAAGGCATGCAGACCCTGCACGAGTCCGTCAGCGCGCTGAAGCTGACCAACGAGCTGCTGAGCGTGTTCCTCGACCGCTACGCGGGCTTCGTCGCCGTCAAGCCCGCCAAGCGGGCGCGGGTGTCCCGCGACTGATCTGCGAGGGGTGCAGTCGCGCGGCCGCCCCGGCAGGGGGAGCGTGGGCGGCCGCGCGTTCTGCGCGTGCGGAGCGCCCAGGGGGCTTGGCGTCCGTTGTCTGGGAATTCGCGGCGGACCGGATATCGGATCAACGCGCACGCGCCATCGCGCGCACCGTGTCGGCGAGGCTCAGCTCGCCTGCGCCAGCGAGCCCTGCCGCGCAGTCCATTCGGTCCCGACCTCACGGAGGATCTCGAGCATGGCTGTAGCCGCGGGCGAGAGGTAGCCGCCGGCCAGCGTCGCCGCGAGCACGTGACGCACCGGCGCGCGGCCCTCGAGGCAGCGGATCACGACGTCGTCGCGGACAGCGACCAGCGCGAGGTCCGGGATGAGGCACACGCCGACGCCTGCGGCGACGAAGCCCTGGATGGCGGTGTAGTCGTTGGACTGAAAGGCGACGCGCGGCTCGAAGCCGGCGGCCTGGCAGGCGCGCTCGAGCACGACCCCGTCGGGGCAGACCCCGGTGGTGCCCAGGATCCAGCTCTCCTCGGCGAGGTCCGCCAGGCGGATACGCGGCTTCTTCGCCACGCGATGACACGCGGACACGCAGAGGTACATCGGATCGTCGAGCAACTGATGGCGCTCGATCGCGGGGTCGGAGATCGGCGCGAAGCCGGCCTCGACGGTCAGGGCGATGTCGCACTCCCCCGCCTTCAGGCAGTCCAGCCCCTCGTCGGGCTCGCGCGGGGCGAGCGTGACGTCCACACCGGGGTGGCGCTCGCGAAAGCGCGCGATCGCCATCGGCGCGATGGTCGCGCCCGCCGTAGGGAACGATACGAGCCGTAGCCGGCCGCCGCGCATGCCGGCGATCGCCTCCAGCTCGGCCTCGGCGTCGGCGAGCCGGGAGAGGATCACGTCGGCGTGGGCAACGAGCGCCCGGCCGGCCTCGGTCAGGTGCACGCCGCGCGCGCGGCGCTCGACGAGCACGGTGCCCGCCTCGCGCTCCAGTGCGGCGATCTGCTGGGAGACCGCCGACTGCGTGTAGGCGAGCGACTCGGCCGCGGCGGAGAACGAGCCGCGCATCGAGACCTCGCGGAGGACCCGCAACCGCTTGACGTCGAGCATTAGCGCAGCTTATCGACAAGCCAGGCAAATGTCATTTGTGCTCATGGCCTCACGCTGAAAAGGTAGATCGCGTTGGATCAACGACCACTCGAGAGGAGCACCACATGACCACCACCCAGGCCGGCGCGATCGTCATACGACACGCCACCGACGCCGACATCTGCGCCCTCGCGGACCTCGCGATCCTCGACAGCCGCGAGTCGCTCACGGGGCCCGCGCTCATCGCCGAGGTCGACGGCGTCGCCCGTGCCGCGCTGGACCTCTCCGACGGCAGCGTCGCCGCCGACCCGTTCGCCCCAACGGCCGAGCTCGTCGAGCTGCTGCGCCTGCACGCCCGCTCGATGCACCCCGCCGCCCGCGTCGGTCACGGCTCGCTGCGCGGTCGCGTCGCCTCGCTCATGCGGCCGGTCTCCGTCCGTGCATAAGGCCAGCTTCGAGGCGTTCGCCACCTGGCGGACCGACGCCGCCGCCGGCGCTCCGCAGCCGCCGCGCCACCCGATGCCCGCCGGTTCACCGTCCGGTGAACCGCTGCGGGCCCCGCCCGGGGTCCGCTCCCGCCTGCGCCGCGCCATCCCCCGTGGCGCGCGCACGGCGGCGCGCTGCGCGTGATGAGATAAAGCGCATCGCACCGGCGAGCTTCACCTGGAGAGACGGCGAGCGCACGATCCACTTCGGGCGCGATGCGCTCGCCGGCGTCCTCGCGTCGCTGCCCGCCGGCTACACGCTGCTGACGACGCCGCGCGCGTCGGCGATGGCCCCGGCCGTCGCCGAGCGCGCGGGCACCGTACACGACGTCGCGCGCGGTCGCGTGGACGAGCTGGCGGGCGAGCTGCTGGACGTCGTCGATCCGGGTGAGCTGATCGTCGCGCTCGGCGGCGGCCGGGTGATCGACACGGCGAAGGCCCTGGCGGCGGCGCTGGAACCCGGACCCCACCCGCCCGGGCGCCCACGGGTCGCGGCGATCCCGACCACGCTGAGCGCGGCCGAGATGACCGGCGGCCATCGCCGCGCCGCGGGCGCCGACGGTTCGCTGCCCGGCGTGCGGCCCGCGATCGTCGTCAACGACCCGGCGTTGAGCGCCTCCCAGCCGCCCGCCGGGCTCGCCGCGAGTGCCGCCAACGCACTGGGCCACGCTGCCGAGGGGCCGGCGACGCGGCGCGCGAGCCCGGTCCCGGCACTCGCCGGCGCCGAGGCCGCCCGGCTGATCGGCGCCGCCTACGCGGGCGTGGACTCGGATGCGAACGCCGAGCCCGACCGCGACGCGCTGGCGCTCGCCGCGCTGCTGTCGGGCTACACGATCGACAGCGCGGGCTACGGCCTGCACCACGTGTTGTCGCAGACGCTCGCGCGCTTCGCCGGCGTCGGCCACGGGCAGTCCAACGCGGTGATGCTGCCCCACACCCTCGTCGCCCTCGAGCGGCGCGGGGCACCGGGTGCGGGCGAGCTCGTGGGGCTCGCCACCGGCCTCGCCCGCCGGGCGCAGGCATCCCGCCTGCGCGACCTCGGCGTCGACCAGGCCACCCTCGACACCTGCGCCGACACCGCCTCCGAGCGCCCCGACCTCGACAACATCCCGCCGCGGCCCGACCGCGACGAGCTGCGCGCGCTGTACGCCGCGGCCTACTGAAGCGGCGGCGGCTCGGCGGCGTTGTGCCGGATGCGGCGTGCCGGGTGTCGCGATCCGCGGATCATCCGAGCGCCCGCAGCGCGTGGTCGGCCAGGTGTCCGTACCAGGTGTTCGTCGTGGCTGCGGCCCGTTCGAACGCTGTGCGTGCAGCCTCGAGATCGCCCGTGGCCGTGAGCAGGCAGCCGAGCTTGTACGTCGCCGCCGACGCGTGCATCGGATCGACGGACTCGCCGGCCTGGCGGTATGCCGCGATCGCGGTCTCGGTGTTGCCCAGTTCCTCGTGGAGCCTGCCGAGGTGGTACGACGCCACCGGTGCGTGCGCGACATGTCCGGACGCCACGGAGGCGCGGAAGGCCGCCTCGGCAGCCTGCAGGTCGCCGCTGAGATACAGCAGCCGGCCGAGATGCAGGCCGGGCCAGCCCAAGGTTGCGGGATCGTAGGCAAGCGCCAGCTCGAAGTTCGTCCGGGCCTGGTCCAGGGCGGGAACGGCGTTTGTCGATGGTCTCCTGGAGCCCGACATGCAGCGGTCCGATCTGTTGAGAACAGCAATGGGTTGCGAACGCGGCGGTCTTGCACCAGGACGCGCGGTGGCGAACCTGCTTTCGGACATGTCGACGTCCCGGATCATCGCCGGTCGGCTTGTGTGGGATCGGGCGACAGCCCGATCGCGCCCTACGGCCGGAAGGCCTCCTCCCACGTCCGCGCGCCGTCGCGCGTGTGCAGGATCGTCCCGTCGCCGAGCGCGAGGTAGAGCTCGTCGCGCGAGACGGCCTTGAAGCGGTAGGGCTCGCCCTCGACGCGACCGGTCGTCGCCCACGACGTGCCGCCGTCAGAGGAGCGCTGCACGCTGCCGTCCTTCAGCGCGCGGAACAGCGCGTCGCGCGCGGGCCAGGCGAGGCGGATCCCCGAGCCCTGGCCGATCCGCTCCCATGCCGCTCCGCCGTTCGCCGAGCGGTACAGCTCGGCGTCGCTCGCCGCGACGATCCGCCGCGGGTCGCCCGGATCGACCTCGAAGCCGTCGATCGGCACCCCGTTGGGGGTGTACTGCTCGCCGGTGAACGTTCGGCCGGCGTCGCGCGAGACGAGCAGCGTCCCGGTCACCGCATCGGTCGCGTACATCCGGTCGTGCTTGAAGACGATCGCGTGCAGGTCCGCGCGGCCCAGGCGCGACAGGACCCGCCACGTGCGGCCGCCGTCGGCCGACGCCATGACGCCGAGATACGCGGGGACGGCGCCCTCGCGGTCGGGATGGCCTGAGCCGACAAGCCGGCCCGAGCCTGCCACCGCGACCTCGAGAAACGCGCCGACGGGCACCGATCGCGCGCCCGCGCGGACCGTTCCGCGCACCCGCGTCACCTCGCCGGACTGCTGGCCGATCCGGAAGAAGCCGCGGTTCGTCGTGAGCAGGAACTCCCGTGTCACCGGATCGACATCGAGCGCGTTGATGAACGGCGGCGGCTTCGCCGGATCGACGAGCCGGCCGGACGCCGCGCCGCCGGGCCGCGAGTCGTCGCCCTGCCCGCAGCCCGCCAGGGCAACGGCGGTGAGGGCGAGAGCGCCCGCCGCCAGGGCGCGCCGAACGCGCGAGGAGGCGAGGTGCACGCGCCGATCGTAATCGGGGGTCGGTTCGCCCGCGCCGCCGGGGATACTGCGGGGATGCTCGACCTGCTGACGGAGGTGCTCGGCGCGGTGCCCTCGCGCTGCACCTACGCGGAGGCGCGCCATGTCGCCACCGACGAGGAGGACCTGCTCGTTCGCAACGGCCGCGTCGACCACATCGACGCGAGCGCATCGGACGGCATCGGCGTGCGGGTGCGCGCCGGCGGCGGCTGGGGCTTCGCCGCGACCCGCGGCTCGACGCCCGCGAGCGTCGAGCGGGCGCTGGCACGGGCGCTGGCGATCGCCGAGAGCCAGCCGTCGGCGCCCGCCAGGCCGCTCGCGGCGGTCGTGCCCGCGCGCGGGCACTGGTCCTGCGCCCACGAGATCGACCCGTTCGACGTCTCGCTGGAGGACAAGCTCGCGCTGCTCTTCGCCGCCGAGGAGCTCCTGCGCGTCGACCCGCGCATCGTCCGCTCCGACGCGACGTGCGAAAGCCGTCGCGTGCGCACGGCGTTCGCCTCGACGGAGGGCGCCGCCTGCACGCAGGAGCGCGTCGAGTGCGGCGCGTCGATCGCCGCGACCGCCGTCGACGGCGACGCGCTGCAGGTGCGCTCCCACCCCGGCTCCCACGGCAGCGCGGCCGCCTGCGCCGGCTGGGAGCACGTGCTCGGCTTCGACCTCGTCGCCAACGCGCCGCGCGTCGTCGCCGAAGCGCTCGAGCTGCTCGTCGCGCCCGACTGCCCCGCGGGTCGCCGCACCGTGATCCTGGGCGGCGAACAGCTCGCCCTACAGATCCACGAGTCGATCGGCCACGCGCTCGAACTGGATCGGATGCTGCTCATGGAGGCCTCCTACGCCGGCACGAGCTGGGTCGTCCCCGGCGATCTCGGCCGCCTGCGCTACGGCTCCGAGCAGCTGAACATCACCGCCGACGCCACGCTGCCCGGCGGGCTGGGCACGTTTGGCTGGGACGACGAGGGCGTCGCGGCCGCGCGCACCGCGCTCATCGAGGCCGGCCGGCTGCGCGCCGCCCTCTCGGACCGCGGCTCCGCGGCGGCGATCGGCCTGCAGCGGTCGGGCGGTTGCGCACGCGCCGATGGCTTCGCCCGCCAGCCGATCGTGCGCATGACGAACGTCTCGATCGAGCCCGGTGGCGCCGGCACGCTCGCCGACCTCGTGGCCGACACCGACGACGGCCTGTACCTGGAGACCAACCGCTCGTGGTCGATCGACGACCGCCGCCTGCACTTCCAGTTCGGGACCGAGGTCGCGCGCGAGATTTGCGGCGGCGAGCTCGGCCGCCTGCTGCGAAACCCCTCCTACGCCGGCGTCACGCCGACGTTCTGGGGCGGCCTGGATGCCGTCTGCTCGGCGCCCGCGTGGCGGTTGTGGGGCGTCGGCAACTGCGGCAAGGGCGAGCCCGGCCAGGTCATGCGCGTCTCCCACGGCACCGCGCCGGCGCGCTTTCGCGACGTCCAGGTCGGCGTCGCGTGAGCGCCGCGGCCACGGCCCCGTCTCCGGCCGAGATCGCCGAGCGCGCGCTCGGGCTGGCGGCGCCGGGCGGCGAGGTGCAGGTCACGGTCGTGCGCGAGCGCGCGCTGACGTCGCGCTTCGCGCGGTCGGCGCCGACGCAGGCGACCGGCGTCGACGACACCGAGGTCGACATCCTCGTCGTGCGCGACGGCCACGCGGCGCTGGCGTCCACGAACCGTCTCGACGACGACGCGCTGCGTGATGCCGCGCGCCGCGCCGACGCCGCCGCGCGCGCGTCCGCGCGGTCGGGCCCGGGCGCCTACCCCGGGCTGCCCGAGCCGGAGCCCGGCGAGCGCACCGACGCCGGCGGCTTCGACGCCGCCGCGGCCGCCGCGGGGCTGGCGCCCGAGCTCGCCGGTGCCGCCCTCAGCACCGCCTTCGCGGTCGCCGCCGAGCACGGCCTGGAGGCGTTCGGCATCTGGACCGCCGGCGCCGTGCGCACGGCGATCGCGTCGAGCACCGACCTGCGCCGCGACGAGGAGGTGACCGACGCGTTCATGAAGGTCATCTGCCGCGACGTCGCAGGCCGCACGGGCTTCGCGTCGGCCACCGCGCGCTGCGCGGACGCCATCGACGCGCAGGCCGTCACGTGGCGTGCCGCCGAGAAGGTCGACGGCCAGCCGCTCGCCGAGCTTGGCCCCGGCTCCTATCCCGTCGTGTTCGAGCCCGCCGCCGTCGGCGTGCTGCTGGAGTTCCTCGGCACGCTGGCGCTCAACGGCCTCTCGCACGCCGAGGGCCGCGGGGCGCTCAGCGGCCGGCTCGGCAGCGCCGTCTGCGCGCCGGGGATCGAGCTCGTCGACGACCCCGGATCACGCCGCACGCTGCCGCGCGGCTTCGACCTCGAGGGCACCGTCAAGGCCCCGCTGACGCTCATCCAGGACGGCGTCGCGCGGGCGGTGGTTCACGATCGCCGCTCGGCCGCGCTCGCCGGTGCGGCCGCCCGCTCGAGCGGCCACGCGACTCGGCCCGCGGGCTCGCCCTACGGCCCCTCCCCCACGAACCTCGTGCTGGGCGGCGGCGACGCGGCCGACGTCGGCGAGCTGGCGGCCCCGATCGAGCGCGGGATCTACGTGACGCGCCTGTGGTACGTCAACACCGTGCGCGAGAAGGAGACGCTGCTGACCGGCATGACGCGCGACGGCACGTTCCTGATCGAGGACGGCGCGATCACGCGCCCCCTGCGCGACGTGCGCTTCACGGACTCCGTCCTGCGCCTGCTCGGGGCCACCGAGGCGCTGACGGCCGCCCAGCAGCTCGTCAGCGAAGGCGAGCTCTACGGCCGGCGCTTCGCGCACGGCGTGGTCTGCCCCGCGCTGCGGGCCGGCGGCTTTCGCGTCAGCGGCGGGACGCAGGAGGTCCGCTAGTGTCGTGAGGCACTAGATCTTCAGCAGGAGGATCGTGTTCAGCACGAACCCGATCGAGAAGGCGATGGTCCAGCGGTTGAGGTTGCGCTCGACGAGCGAGCCACCGCCGAACGGGCCGGAGCCCGAGCCGACGCCGAAGGCGCCCGACAGCCCGGCGTCCTTCCCGGAGTGCATGAGCACGAGGAAGATCACGATGACCGACAGCAGGACCTGGACGCCCGACAGGATGTTCTCCATGGGCTCAGGGTACCTCAGCGGTCTCGGCGCCTGCGTCGTCGAGCGCCTTGAGGATCACGACGGCCTCCGCGCGCAGCTGGCGGTCCAGGACGCGATGATCCTCCTCTGAGAGCTTGCCGGTGCGCAGGTCCATCTCGGCGTCGCGGATCTCGCGGTACTTGGCCTCCTTGCGCGCCTCGAGCTCGGCGATCTCGTCGTCCGCCTCGCTGCGCACGCGCTGGCGCCCGCCCGGGCGCAGCGGCGCGGTGACGATCGCCACGACGGCCACGAGCGCCACGACGATCACGAGCAGGGCGACGACGTCCACCGGGAGAGTGTCGCGGCGCGGCGCCGCTTACGCGCGGCCGAGCTCTTCGGCGACGCGCGCCTTGTAGCTCGCCGAGACCTGGCGCCGGGCGGCGTCCGGACCCGGCCACAGGGCGATCAGCCCGCCGAGGAAGACCGTGATCGCACCCAGCCAGATCCACGTCACGAGCGGCGACGTGATGACGCGGAAGGTCGCGGCCGGCTTCGAATCGACGTAGCGGTTGACGATCCCGTTCAGCGCGGCGCCGAGCGCCTGGCCCTCGAGCTCGGGCGCCAGCTTGCCGGCGGCGGCGGCGAACACGCGGTCGCCCTCCTCGATCGTCGGCATCAGCTTGCGGATGTCGGGCGTCATCGCGGTCCACAGGTCGCGCCGGATGCCCGCCTTCAGGCCCACCTCGCTCGTCGCCTCACCCTCGAAGAACCGCCCGACGGGGCCCAGACCGGCAAGGTCGCGCGACGGGAAGTAGCTGCGCTCCGGGCGCAGCGTCACGATCTTCTCGCCGTCGCGGGTGACGTTCACGATCGCGCCGAAGGAGATCTTCTCGAGCTCCCCGGCCTGCGTCGTCGACACGCGCGACGTCGCCTTGGCGTACGTGAACTGATAGTCGCCGACGCGCGTCGTCTGCCCGGGCGTCATGCGCACGTCGCGCGCGGAGTTGAACGCCGTCGATGCCGCGACGCCGATGAACAGCAGCGCCATGCCGACGTGCACGAGGTAGCCGCCGTAGCGGCGCCGGTTGCGCGCGACGAGCGAGCGCAGCGCGCGCAGCGGCCCCTCTCCCGTCATCGCGCGGCGCACGCCGACGCCGCGCCAGAACTCCTGGCCGACGCTGATGACGACAAACGCGCCGCAGACGAACATCGCCAGCGCGGCCGGGCGCGACGCGGCGCCGAACGCGGCCAGCACCACGCCGATGCCGAGCGCCGCGACGGTCGGCAGCAGGAAGTTGCGCCGGGCGTTGGCGGCGGTGGCCTTGCGCCAGGCGATGACCGGCCCGATGCCGCTGAGCAGGACGAGCATGATTGCCAGCGGCACCGTGTACTTGTCAAACCAGGGCGGGCCGAGCGAGCGCCGCGTGCCGGTCAGCGCCTCGGCGATGAGCGGCCAGAACGTGCCCCAGAACACGACGAACGCCATCGCCACGAGGACGAGATTGTTGAGCAGGAAGATCGCCTCGCGCGAGAGCAGCGAGTCGAGGCGGTTCTCGGAGCGCAGCGCCTCACGGCGCCATACGACGAGCGCGATCGAGCCGCCGATCATGATGGCGATGAGGATCACGAACGGGACCCCCAGCGTCGACGCGCCGAAGGCGTGGATCGAGTCCAGGATCCCCGAGCGCACGAGAAACGTGCCGAGGATCGCCAGCGTGCCAGTGGCGAGCACGAGCGAGACGTTCCAGATCTTCAGCATCCCGCGCTTCTCCTGGATCATGATCGAGTGCACGAGCGCGGTGCCGGTCAGCCACGGCAGCAGCGACGCGTTCTCGACGGGATCCCAGGCCCAGTAGCCGCCCCAGCCCAGCTCGGAGTACGACCAGCGCGCGCCGAGCAGGATCCCGATGCCGAGAAACAGCCAGGCGGCGAGCGCGAAGCGGCGCGTCGCACGGATCCAGTCGGCGGCGCGAACCTGGCGTGTGATCAGCGCCGCCACGCCGAACGCGAACGGGATCGTGAACAGCGTGTACCCCGAGTAGAGCATCGGGGGGTGGATCATCATGCTCGGGTGGCGCAGCAGCGGGTTGAGGCCGGCACCCTCCGCCGGGGCCACTGCCAGCAGCGCGAACGGAGTCTCCTTGAAGACGAGCAGGGAGGCGAAGAACGCGGCGAAGCCGAGCAGGACCGCGGTCGCCCACGGCGTGACGATGCGCAGCTGCTTGCGCACGCCGAACAGCACGAGGCTCGACCACAGCGACAGCAGCCACAGCCAGAGCAGCAGCGAGCCCTCCTGCGAGGACCACGCCGCGGCGGCCTGGTAGAAGGTGGGCGTCGTGGTCGACGAGTGGCTGGCGACGGTGGCGAACGTGAAATCCGAGGTCAGGAAGGCGTACTCGAGGATCGCGAAGGCGCCCGTGACGAGGGCGGCGATCGCGTAGACCGAGCGCCGGCCCGAGGCGATGAACTCGTCGCGGCGGCGCACGGCCCCGTACAGCGAGGCCGCGATGCCGTACAGCGCGACGACGAGTGCGAGGATCAGGAGCGCGCGGCCGACGGTGGCCATCAGGACCTCAGCCTACGAGGACGCGCGCTGCGTGGCGTCTTCGGTGAACTTCGACGGGCACTTCGTCACGAGCGAGTCGCGCTCGCCGACGAACGTCGTGCCCTGCTTGCGCACGGTGATGATGACCTCGCGGCCCTCGCGGAACGGGTCCGGCACGGCGCCGCTGTAGCTGACGGGCACCGACGTGGCCCCCTCACGGTCGCGCACGCGGAAGTCGACGCCGCCGTCGGTCGTGCGGACCGACCCGTCGACGACCTTGCCGGTCAGCGTGTAGGCGGTGTCCGCGGCGGCCTTCACCGCGACGAGATCGCTCGGCGTGACCGACTCGCTCGAGCTCAGCAGGCTCGTGTAGACGAGCGCGCAGGCCAGCAGCACTGCGGCCGAGAGCGCGACGACGAGGCGGATCTTGCGTTTGCGGGCGGGCGGCACGAGGGGTCAAGTATCGCAACTCCCGCGCGGCACGCAGCCGATCACGGGCGTCGCCGTGCCAGCACGAGGAAATGTCCGGTGCACAGAGAAACATTTGAGCAGCTCAGGAGTCCTTGTCGATGGACCCATGACCCCGATGACCGTCCGATCTCTGCCGTTTGCCCACAAGTCGCCCGCCGGAAGGCGCCTGCACGTCGTGCCCGAGCCCGCGCCGCGGCCGGCGCCGATGCATCCCGCCGAGCGACGCATGCGCGACGCCGGCGGCCCCGACGACCGCGCGTGCTACTCGTGCGGCTGCGGCTTCATCTTCGTTGCACCGGTCTCGACCTCGGTGCACTGCCCCCACTGCGACACGCAGCAGGCCTGGTAGGGGCGGGCGGGGACGCGTTCGGCTGGTGGCGTGAGGCGGAAGTTCGTGTGCAGCTGAGGGATGCCGGAGCGTGTCTGCCGGTGACCGGCATCCACCGTCGTACCGGTGGTACGGCCGTGGATGCCGGGTGCCGGCAGACGCGTTCCGGCGCC
>Ga0136633_1002563_pt1 | contig 12436 bp, 12 predicted proteins | sample AntDrymeUQ832206_2_FD_105494 | JGI IMG/M metagenome (GOLD analysis project Ga0136633, IMG submission 105494) | Polar desert sand microbial communities from Dry Valleys, Antarctica - metaG UQ83 (22.06) | ecosystem: Environmental > Terrestrial > Soil > Desert | place: Antarctica: Dry Valley... | reverse complement strand
ATGCCGAAGTAGCGGCCGAGGCCGCCGCACACGCCGCCGATGATGCGATCGGTGCTCGACCGCTCAAAGCGCTTGGGGCCCGGGGCGGGCGCCGGCTCGGAGGCGGGAGCGGGTGTCGGTTCGAGTGGGGTGTCGGATGTCGGGTTCATGCGCTGCAGTCTCGGCTCGCGCGGGCGCCGTGCCTATCGGGAATGATCCCTAGGGGTCGACCCTAGACTCGCTGTGGTGTCCACGACAGACGACCTGCACGAGCGCGTCCGCGCGACGGGCCTGCTGCCCCGGGGCGGGGCGGTCGTGGTGCTGCTCTCCGGGGGCCGCGACTCGGTCTGCCTGCTCGACGTCGCCGTGCGGCTCGCAGGCGCGGATGCCGTCAGCGCCCTGCACGTCAACTACGGCCTACGGCGCGAGGCCGGCGACGACGAGGCGAGCTGCCGCACCCTGTGCGTGCGCCTGGGCGTGGCGCTCGACGTGCACCGCGCCCGCCGCCCGGAGGACGCCGGCAACCTGCAGGCCTGGGCGCGCGACGTGCGCCTGGGCACCGGCGCGCGCCTGGCGATCGCGCGCGGCGCGCGGCTGGCGACCGGTCACACGGCCTCCGATCAGGCGGAGACCGTGCTCTACCGCCTCGCGGCCTCGCCCGGTCGGCGCGCGCTGCTCGGGATGGCCGCGCGCGACGGCCTGCTCGTGCGCCCGCTGCTCGGTTTCACCCGCGAGGCGACGGCGGCGCACTGCGTCGCGCGCGAGCTGCCATGGCGCGAGGACGCCTCCAACGACGATCTCACGTACGCGCGCAACCGCGCCCGCGCCGAGCTCGTGCCGGTCCTGCGCGAGCTGCATCCCTCGGCCGAGGCCAACATCGTGCGCAGCGCCGAGCTGCTGCGCGACGAGGCGGCAGTGCTCGACGAGGTCGTCGAGACCGCACTCGCCGGACGCGACCACATCGCCGTCGAGCATCTCGCCGCGCTGCCACCCGCGCTCGCGCGGCTCGTCGTGCGCCGCCTGGCCGAGGACGCAGCGGGCCGGTTGTGCTCGCGCGCCGCCGCGCGCGTGGGAGACATCCTGGCGCTCGGCGACGGTGCGCTGGACCTCGGCGACGGCGCCCGCGCGGTTGTCGCGGGTGGCGTGCTGCGCTTTGAGCGCACGCCGCCCGGCCGCGCCGCGCCGGTCGCGCAGCCCGTGCCGGGCGAGTGAGGCGGGTGGGGTCGCACGACCGCGAGGGGCATGGGCGGCGGCCATACACTTCGCCGCGCATGCGCAACGAAGCCGTGGGGGAGATCCTCGTCCAGCCAGATGACCTCTCCCGGCGCGTCCGCGAGCTCGGTCGTCAGATCAGCGAGGACTACGCCGATCGCGAGCTGCTGCTGATCTGCGTGCTGAAGGGCGCCGTCTTCTTTCTGTCCGATCTCATGCGCCAGATCGACGTGCCGTGCGAGGTCGACTTCATGGCCGTCGCGAGCTACGGCTCGTCGACGGACTCGTCGGGCGTCGTGCGGATCCTCAAGGACCTCGAGGCCCCGATCGAGGATCGCCATGTGCTGATCGTCGAGGACATCATCGACTCCGGCCTGACGCTGCAGTACCTGCTGCGCAACCTCGGCGCCCGGGACCCGGCGTCGATCGAGGTCTGCTCGCTGCTGACCAAGCCCGCGCGGCGCAAGGTCGCCGTCGAGCCGCGCTACGTCGGCTTCGAGATCGCCGACCGCTTTGTCGTCGGGTACGGCCTCGATCACGCCGAGCGCCATCGCAACCTGCCCTACGTCGCGGTCCTGGCCGCAGAGCCCCTGGCCGGATCCGGCTGAGGCGAGATTTGGCACGAGCCGACCATCTGTCGGCGCGGGTGAGCACTCTTGCTAGGCTCACTGCTTCGTGTCCCTCCGGGAATTCACAGCATGAGCAAGTTCTCCAAGAGCGCCGCGTTCCCGATCCTGATCGTCGTGATCCTGGCCTTTTTCGCGTCTCAGCTGATCAGCGGGCCGAGCCAGAAGAAGGACCCTGGCTTCGGCGCGTTTCAGACGCAGCTGCGCAACAAGGAGATCAAGACGGTCGAGATGCGCAACCGCACGAACGAGTTGCAGGTCACGCGCACGGACAAGAGCCAGTACCGCGTCGGCTTTGCGACGGACTACGGCGACACGCTGACCAAGGACCTGCTGCGGGCCGAGAACGAGGGCCTGGTCGAGCAGTTCACCGTCAAGGGCACGCGCACCAACGGCTGGCTGCAGGTGCTCACCTATGCGCTGCCGTTCCTGCTCTTTATCGGCTTCTGGATCTTTCTCATGAACCAGATGCAGGGCGGCGGATCGAAGGTCATGTCGTTTGGCAAGTCCAAGGCCAAGCGCATGTCCGTCGACGCGCCGAAGATCACCTTTCGCGACGTGGCGGGCGCCGACGAGGCCGTCGAGGAGCTGCACGAGATCAAGGAGTTCCTCGAGAACCCGAAGAAGTTCCAGGCGCTCGGCGCGCGGATCCCGAAGGGCGTGCTGCTGTTCGGCCCCCCCGGCACCGGCAAGACGCTGCTCGCCCGCGCCGTCGCAGGCGAGGCCGGCGTGCCGTTCTTCTCGATCTCGGGCTCGGACTTCGTCGAGATGTTCGTCGGCGTCGGCGCCAGCCGCGTTCGCGACCTCTTTGAGCAGGCCAAGCAGAACAGCCCCTGCATCATTTTCATGGACGAAATCGACGCCGTCGGCCGCCATCGCGGCGCCGGCATGGGCGGCGGTCACGACGAGCGCGAGCAGACGCTCAACCAGCTGCTCGTCGAGATGGACGGCTTCACGATGACCGACAACATCATCCTGATCGCCGCCACGAACCGACCCGACATCCTCGACCCCGCTCTGCTGCGCCCTGGCCGCTTCGATCGTCAGATCGTCGTCGACCGCCCCGACCGCAAGGGCCGCGCGAAGATCCTCGAGGTCCACACGCGCGGCAAGCCGCTGGGCAAGGTCATCAACCTCGACGACCTCGCCGGCCAGACCCCGGGCTTCACCGGCGCCGACCTGGCGAACCTCGTTAACGAGGCCGCGCTGCTGTCCGCCCGCACGGGCAAGCGCGAGATCGGCCAGCACGAGCTCGAAGAGGGGATCATGCGCGTCATCGCCGGCCCGGAGAAGAAGACCCGGGTCATGAGCGAGAAGGAGCGCCGGATCACCGCCTACCACGAGATGGGCCACGCGATCGTCGGCCACTACCTCGAGCACTCCGACCCGGTGCACAAGATCTCCGTGATCGGCCGCGGCCAGGCGCTCGGCTACACGATCTCGATGCCGACCGAGGATCGCTTTCTCACGACGCGCGCAGAGCTGACCGACTCGATGGCCATGACGCTCGGCGGCCGGGCCGCCGAGGAGATCGTCTTCAGCGAGATCACGACGGGCGCATCCAACGACATCGAGAAGGTGACGGCGACCGCAAAGGCGATGGTCATGCGCTACGGCATGAGCGAGCGCCTCGGACCGCGCGTCTTCGGCAGCGACCCGGGCCAGCCCTTCCTCGGTCGCGAGTTCGGCTCGCAGGCCGACTACTCCGACGAGATCGCGCGCGAGATCGACGACGAGATCCGCCGCGTCGTGGAGTCCGCGCACCAGCGAGCGAAGGACCTGCTGACCGAGCACCGCGACACGCTGAACACCGTCTCGGAGATTCTCGTGCGCCGCGAGACGATCGAGAAGGCCGAGTTCGAGGCGCTCGTCGCGGGCACGTCCGAGGACGAGGTCTTTCCCGAGGAGGTCGCTCCACAGATCCCGCCGCCCGCGACGCCGGCCGACAAGCCCGAGCGCGATGCGCCACGCACGCTGCCCCGCCCCGGCCTCGCCGGCGGTCTCGAGGCGCGCGCCGACGAGCCGCGCAAGCCTGAGCTGTAGCGCGTCCGCTCCCGCGCCCCGGCGCACCCTGTGCAATCCGTCGCAGCGCAACGATGAGTTCGCCGCGTCGGCCCGGTCTCAACTCGTACGCAACCGAAAGGGGCCCGAGAGATGAGCCTGCCTGATGTCGTTTCCCGCGAAGCGTGGCTGACCGCGCGCAAGGCGCTGCTGGTGCAGGAGAAGGAGCTGACCCGCCGGCGCGACGCGCTGAACGCCGAGCGCCGCAGGCTTCCGATGGTCGAGATCGACAAGCCATACGTCTTCACGGGGCCCGACGGCGAGGCCACGCTGCTCGACCTCTTCGAGGGCCGGCGCCAGCTGATCCTCGGGCACTTCATGTTCGACCCCGCCTGGGAGGCGGGCTGCTCGAGTTGCTCCGCGGGCGCCGACGAGGTGTCGCAGGGACTGCTCGACCACCTGCGCAGCCGCGACACCGAGCTCGTCTTCGTCTCGCGCGCGCCGATCGAGAAGATCGAGCGCTACAAAGCCGCCAAGGGCTGGACCTTTCCGTGGTACTCGTCGCACGGCAGCGACTTCAACGTCGACTTCCACGTCACGCTCGACGAGTCGGTCGCACCCGTGGAGTACAACTACCGCACGAAGTCCGAGCACGAGCAGGCGGGGACGTCTTTCTACGTCGAGGGCGAGGATCCGATGGAGATGCCCGGAACGAGCTTCTTTCTGCGTGACGGCGAGCGCGTCTTTCACACGTACTCGAGCTACGCCCGCGGCGCCGAGGCGACCGGCGGCTCGTACTACTTCCTCGATCTGACGGCGCTCGGGCGCCAGGAGGAGTGGGAGGAGCCCAAGGGTCGCGCGGCCGCCGCCCATGCCGCCAGCCCGAACTTCGCGACCTGACGGGCCGCGGCTGATCGCCCGGCGAGGGGCATCGGGGCCGCCGGCGCCGGTGCGCGCTAGCGTGCGGCCGATGGCAGCCCGCATCCCCGATCCGATCGTCATGGGCGTCGTCAACGTGACGCCCGACTCGTTCTCGGATGGCGGCGAGTGGCTTGACCCCGCAGCGGCGATCGCGCACGGCCGCGACCTCGTCGCGCAGGGCGCGGCGATCCTCGACGTCGGCGGCGAGTCGACGCGTCCGGGGGCCGCGCCGGTCGGCGAGGCCGAGGAGCTGAGCCGCGTGCTGCCTGTCCTCGAAGGGCTCGCCGCGGCCGGTGCGCGGCTGTCGATCGACACGTCCAAGGCGGCGGTCGCCGCCGCGGCGATCGACGCCGGCGCCACGATCGTCAACGACGTCACCGCGCTGCGCGGCGACCCCGGGATGGCTGCGCTGGTCGCCGCGCGCGACTGCGACGTGTGCCTCATGCACATGCTCGGCGAGCCGCGCACGATGCAGCGCGACCCGCGCTACGCCGACGTCGTCGCCGACGTGCGGGCATTTCTCGCCGAGCGCCTCGAACACGCGGTCGCGGCGGGAATCGACGAGCGGCGCGTGTGGCTGGACCCCGGGATCGGCTTCGGCAAGACGATCGACCACAACCTCGAGCTGCTGTCGCGCCTCGACGAGCTCGTCGCGCTCGGCCGGCCGGTCGTCGTCGGCGCGTCGCGCAAGTCGTTTCTGGGCAGGATCACCGGGCGCGAGGCAGGCGACCGGGTCGCGGGCACGATCGCGGCGAACGTGCTCGCGCTCGCGCGCGGGGCGAGCGTCTTTCGCGTCCACGACGTCGCCGAGGCACACGATGCCCTCGCGGTCGCGGCTGCTACGTTGCGCGGTCGATGGCACCCGGCGACGACGACGACCTCGACGGGGTAGACGGCGACTTCGACGACGACGAGGATCGCGTCCAGACCGTCGTCACGGTCGAGGTCAACGGCCTGTCGCTGTACACCCACCACGGCGTCACGGCGGCCGAGCGCGAGGTCGGCCAGCGGCTGATCGTGGACATCCGCCTGGAGCTCGGCGAGGCCGACGCGACGGTCACCGACCGCGTCGCGGACACCGTCGACTACGGCCGCGTCTGCGAGGTCGCGGCGCTTGTCGCCACGCAGCGCTCGGACAAGACGCTCGAGCGCCTATGCGCCGCGATCGCCGACCGGCTGCTCAAGGACTTCGACGCCCAGGCGGTGTCGGTCAAGGCCGCAAAGCCCGAGCCGCCGATCCCGCTGTACGTCGACGACGTCTCCGTCGAGGTCTGGCGCGAGCTGGGCGAGCCCGACGACTGATCAGCTCGGCCTGGGCAGCCGCGTGAGCTTCGTGCGAAACGCGCGGTAGCGCTGCTGCTCGGTGTCGAAGCGCCAGAAGGTCACGCGCCCGAACGTGGGACAGCAGCCCGGGTCCCTGGGGCGCGAGTAGGTCTCGCCGGTGCGAAGCTCGAGGCCCTGATAGCGCGGCGAGTAGTCCTTGATCATCAGCGATCCACTGGCGAACGAGGTGCCCTGCGGCCGGCGGCCGATCGTCTCCGGGCGCGGATAGGAGAAGAGCGTCCTGCGCACGGCGACGCAGCCGCCCGCGCCGGGACGGAAGCTCACGATCTTCGCCTGCACGCCACGCGCGCTTGCGCCGGCGCGCAGCTCGAACGCGAGCTCCCGGCGCTGACCGTCGCGGTCGGTGTCGAGGATCCGTGCGAAGCTGATGAACTCCATCTCGCGCGAGAGCTTCAGCACGCGCTCGCCGCCCGCGCAGGCGTCGGTGACCTCGACGAGGATCGTGCGCAGACCGTCCGGCGGGCACGGCGGCGGCGTCGGCTCCTGCGGTCCGAAGCACGCGGTCTCGCGCGCACGCACGGTCTCGGCCGTGCCGTCGCCGTCGAGGTCGGCGCGCAGCGGCGCATCGAGCGGACGCGGCGGGTCGTCAGCGGCGGCAGCCGCGCAGATCGCGGCGGCGAGCACGAAGCTCAGGCACGTCAGGCGGCGGATCATGGGCGCGATCATCGCCGCGCGGGCGGATGGCGTCAAACTGGCGCGCAGATGCCGATCGGCTACCTCGGACTGGGCTCGAACGTCGGAAACCGCCGCGCGCACCTGCAGGCGGCCGTGGACGCGCTGCCGGCGCACGGCGTGCGCGTGCGCGCGAGCTCCGCGGCGTACGACACCGAGCCCGTCGGAGAGATTCTCGAGCAGGCCGACTTCCTCAACGCCTGCCTGCGCGTGGAGACCGCGCTCGCACCCGAGGCGCTGCTGGACGCCTGCAAGGCCGTCGAGCGCGAGCTCGGCCGCCCGCCGGGCGGACCGCGCCACGGCCCCCGGTCGATCGACGTCGACGTGCTGCTGCTCGGGGGCGCCGTGCACGCCTCGCCGCGCCTGCGCCTGCCGCACGAGCAGGTGCTGTCGCGGCGCTTTGTCCTGGTCCCGCTGCTCGAGCTCGACTTCGACCTCGCGACCCCCGACGGACAGCGGCTATCCGACGCGCTCGCGGCCCTGGCGGTCAGCGAGGGCGTGCGCCGCGCCGGGCCGCCGCTCGCCGTGGCACCGCACGCGCCGGCGGGGGGGTCGGCTCGGTGAGCGGCGCCCCGACCGCGTACCGTCTCATCGCATGAGCGCACATGACATCGGTCGGCAGGCCAGCCGGCGCCGCGGCCCCGCCGAGGAGGCGCGCACGCTCGTCTCGTCGGTGACCGTCGCCGCGCTGGCGACGGCCGGCGAGGACGGCGCGCCCTGGTGCTCGATCGTTGTCTACGGCCCGACGCGCGACGGCAACCCGGTGCTGCTCGTCCAGACGGACTCCGAGCACGGCCGCAACCTCCTGCGCGACCCGCGCGCGAGCCTTGCGATCAACGAACCCGGCGCTCCGGGCGACCCGCTGGACCGTCCCCGCATCACGCTCGCGGGGAGCGTCACGCGTCCGCAGGGCCAGAACTACGAGGATGCGCTCGACGCCCACTGCGTCGCGGTTCCCGCGGCGCGGCTGTACGCGGGCTGGGAGGACCAGCTGCTGTGCGTGCTCGAGGTGCAACAGGTGCGCTGGGTCGCCGGCCTCGCGGCGACGGACGCGCTCAGCCGCGACGAGTACCGCGGCGCCGAGCCCGATCCGACGGCCCCTGTCGCGGCGAAGGCGACCGCCCAGCTCAATAGGGACCACCCCGAGGGGCTGCTCGCGGTCGCCCGCGAGTTCGCCGGCGCGCGCGGCGCCGTGTCGGCGTACTGCACCGGCATCGATCGCTACGGCATCGACCTCAGCTGCACCGGCGCGGGTCAGTCGGCGCCGGCACGGGCGCTGTTCGACGACCCGCTCGCCGGCGCCGCAGACGTGCGTCCCGCGACGCTCGAGCTCGTGCGGCGCGCGAAGGCCCTGGGCGGCTGACGCCCGCCGCGTCGTAGAGTCGGGCCATGCTGCTCGCCGTCGACGTCGGCAACACCCAGACGCACTTCGGCACGTTTCGCGACGGGCGCCTCGTCGAGCACTGGCGCTTTGCGACGGTGCCGGAGTCGACGGCCGACGAGCTCGGCTCGATGATGCGCAACCTGCTCGAGCTGCGCGGCATCGGGCTCGCCGACATCTCCGCGTCGATCGTCGCCTCGACGGTGCCCGCGCTGGAGCCCGAGTGGCTGGCGATGGCCGAGCGCTACCTCGGCCACACGATGCTCGCGGTCGGCCCCGGCCTGAAGACCGGGATGGCGCTGCGCTACGACAACCCGCGCGAGATCGGCGCCGACAGGCTCGCCAACGCCGTCGCGATCCGCGAGCGCTTCGGCGGGCCGGCGATCTGCGTGGACTTCGGCACGTCGGTGAACTTCGACGTCGTCGGCGCCAACGGCGACTTTCTCGGCGGCGTGCTCGTGCCCGGCGTCGAGATCTCGCTCGCGGCGCTGACCTCGCGCGGCGCCAAGCTGCCGACGATCGACCTGCTGCCCCCGCGCGCGGTGATCGGCAAGAGCACCGTCGACGCGATCCGCTCCGGCGTCATCTACGGCTTCGCCGGGGCGATCGACGGCATCCTTCGGCGCTTGCTCGACGAGCTCGGCGAGGCGACGGACGTCATCGCCACGGGCGGCCTCGCGGGCGCGATCGTGCCGTTCACCGAGCTGATCGACGAGACCGACGACCAGCTGACGCTCACGGGGCTGCGCCTGCTGCACGAGCGAAACGTCTGATCAGGCGCGACGCGCCCGGAAGTGGTGCGAAGACTGCCGGAGGGCATCCGGGTCGCGCTTGTGCCGGTTGCTATCCTCTCGCGCGCCATCAGCCGCACTCCGCCGGCCGGGGTCGGAACCGACCGCATTTTCAAAGCCCCGGGAGCCCATGCCCAAGGACGTCATCCTCACCGCCGATGGTCTCGAGAAGCTCAAGGTCGAGCTTGCCCACCTCCAGGGCGACAAGCGCCGTGAGGTCGCGCTGCGCATCAAGGAGGCACGCGAGTTCGGTGACATCACCGAGAACTCCGAGTACGACGACGCAAAGAACGAGCAGGCGATGCTCGAGGCGCGCATCGCGCAGGTCGAGGAGCGGCTGCGCTCGGCGACCGTGGTCGCCGCGGAGGACGTGACGACCGACGTCGTCCAGGTCGGCTCGATCGTCAGCGTCAAGGACGAGTCGACGGGCAAGTCGCAGAAGTTCACGATCGTCGGCTCGCCCGAGGCCAAGCCGCCCGAGCGGCTGTCCTACGAGTCGCCCGTCGGCAAGGCGCTGCTCGGCAGCAAGCGCAACGACGTCGTCGAGGTCGCGCTGCCCAGCGGCAAGAAGATCCATTTCAAGGTCACGAAGATCGACGTCGGCCTGTAGAAGGCGGCCCGGATCGGGCCGCGAGGCGGCGGCCGGCGCCTGAACGCCCGCCGCGCCTGGACAACCGGCGTCATGCGCGGCAACGCTACCTTTCGCCCCCAACGGCGTTGGTAGACTGCGCGTGCCCGCCCACTGCACCCGAACACTCATCCGTTTCGCCGGCGGCGCCGAAAGGATGGACAGTCGGGTACCACGAGTTTCCACAGCAGCCATCCGGACCACGCATTGAACCGAGGCTAGAGGCCCCGCCCCAGCAGGAAAGGACCAGCAGTCATGTTCGAGCGATTCACGGAGCGAGCCCGTCAGGTGGTCGTTCTCGCGCAAGAAGAAGCGCGCACGCTCAAGCACAACTACATCGGGACCGAGCACATTCTGCTCGGCCTCCTCCGTGAGGAGGAAGGCCTCGCTGCGCGGGTCCTCGAGAGCCTCGACATCACCGTCGAGCGCGTTCGTGCCCAAGTCGTCCGGATCGTCGGATCGGGCGAGGAGGTCACCTCCGGCCAGATCCCGTTCACGCCACGGGCCAAGAAGGTCCTGGAGCTTGCGCTGCGCGAGGCGCTGAGCCTGGGCCACAACTACATCGGCACCGAGCACATCCTGCTCGGCCTCGTTCGCGAGAACGAGGGCGTCGCCGCACGCATCCTGCTGGACTTCGACGCGGACTCCGAGAAGATCCGCAACGAGGTCATCCGGATGCTGTCGGGTCCCGGCGGGCGCCGGCAGGGCAGCGGCGCGGGCACAGGAGCCGGTGCGGGCGCGGCGGGCCAGGCGTCGGGCGAGGGCAAGAAGTCCTCGAAGCTGCTCGACCAGTTCGGGCGCAACCTCACGAAGCTCGCCGAAGAGGGCAAGCTCGACCCGGTCATCGGCCGCGCGACGGAGATCGAGCGGATCATGCAGATCCTCTCGCGCCGCACGAAGAACAACCCGGTGCTCGTGGGTGAGCCCGGCGTCGGCAAGACCGCCGTCGTCGAGGGCCTCGCCCAGCGGATCACGACCTCCGACGTGCCCGAGCTGCTGAAGGGCAAGCAGATCTACACGCTGGACCTCGCGGCCCTCGTGGCCGGGTCGAAGTACCGCGGCGAGTTCGAGGAGCGCCTGAAGAAGGTGATGAAGGAGATCACCCAGCGCGGCGACATCATCCTGTTCATCGACGAGCTGCACAACCTCGTCGGTGCGGGCGCCGCCGAGGGCGCGATCGATGCGGCCTCGATCCTCAAGCCGGCGCTCGCCCGTGGCGAACTGCAGACGATCGGCGCGACGACGCTCGAGGAGTACCGCAAGTACCTCGAGCGCGACAGCGCGCTGGAGCGTCGCTTTCAGCAGATCCGCGTCGAGCAGCCGACGACCGAGGAGACCGTGCAGATCCTCAAGGGCCTGCGCGACCGCTACGAGCAGCACCACAAGGTGCAGATCACCGACGAGGCCCTCGAGGCCGCGGCGGAGCTCGCCGACCGCTACATCTCCGACCGCTTTCTGCCCGACAAGGCGATCGACCTCATCGACGAGGCCGCATCTCGCATGCGGATCAAGTCGATGACCTCCCCGCCCGTGTATCGCGAGCTCGAAGAGGAGATCGAGACGACACGGCGCGAGAAGGAGTCGGCGATCGAGGCGCAGGAGTTCGAAAAGGCCGCGAACCTGCGCGACGCCGAGCGCCGCCTGACCCAGCGCAAGCGTGAGCTCGAGGAGCAGTGGGAGGCCGGCGAGGCGGAGACCGAGCGTCCCGCGATCGGCGAGGAGGAGATCGCCGACATCGTCTCGATGTGGACCGGCATCCCCGTCTTCAAGCTCACCGAGGCCGAGACGGCGAAGCTCATGCGCATGGAGGAAGAGCTCCACAAGCGCGTCATCGGGCAGCAGGCAGCCGTCGAGGTCATCTCCAAGGCGATCCGCCGCTCGCGTGCCGGACTGAAAGACCCGAAGCGGCCGACCGGCTCGTTCGTGTTCCTCGGCCCGTCGGGCGTCGGCAAGACGGAGCTCGCGCGGACGCTCGCCGAGTTCCTCTTCGGCGACGAGGACGCGATGATCCGCGTCGACATGTCCGAGTACATGGAGAAGCACTCCGTGTCGCGGCTCGTGGGCTCGCCTCCGGGCTACATCGGCTTCGACGAGGGCGGTCAGCTGACCGAGGCCGTGCGGCGCAAGCCCTACTGCGTGCTGCTGCTCGACGAGATCGAGAAGGCCCACCCGGACGTCTTCAACATCCTCCTGCAGATTCTGGAGGACGGGCGCCTGACGGATTCGCAGGGTCGCACGGTGGACTTCCGCCATGCGATCGTGATCATGACGTCGAACATCGGCGCCTCCGAGATCGCCCGCAACACGCCGCTGGGCTTCGCCGTCTCCGACGACGAGACCGGCATCACGTACGACGACATGAAGAACCGGATCATGGGCGAGCTGAAGAAGGTCTTCCGTCCCGAGTTCCTCAACCGGATCGACGACGTGATCGTCTTCCACAAGCTCCAGAAGGCGGAGATCAAGCAGATCGTCGACCTCCTCCTGCGCCGCATCCGCGAGTCGATGGCCGACCGCGGGCTGCAGCTCGAGCTCACCGACGAGGCCAAGGACCTGCTCGTCGACAAGGGCTGGGACCCGTCGATGGGCGCGCGGCCGCTGCGTCGCGCGATTCAGCGCTACATCGAGGACCCGCTGGCGGACTTCGTCCTGCGGGCCGAGCTGACGCCGGGCGCGACGATCATGGTCGAGAAGGCACCCGACGAGGACGACCGCGAGGTCTCCCTGACGGTCGTCGAGCCGAAGATGGTTCCGGCGAGCGTCGGCGGCGGTGCCGCCGAGACCACCGACGAGGGTTCCGCCGAGCCCGGCGGAGCCCTCGACCAGCCGACGCTCGAGGAGCCCCCCTCGGACTGACGCTCGCTCGCTGCGCTCGCTCGCT
>Ga0136633_1002562_pt1 | contig 12436 bp, 16 predicted proteins | sample AntDrymeUQ832206_2_FD_105494 | JGI IMG/M metagenome (GOLD analysis project Ga0136633, IMG submission 105494) | Polar desert sand microbial communities from Dry Valleys, Antarctica - metaG UQ83 (22.06) | ecosystem: Environmental > Terrestrial > Soil > Desert | place: Antarctica: Dry Valley... | reverse complement strand
GCGCCGGTGAACGCCTCGTCGACCGGCACCGCGACCGAGCGCGTGCTGAGCTCCTTGTACACCGCGACCGCTTTCTGAATGGCGATCGGATTCTTGACCCCGGCCTTGAGCACCCGCACCTCGCCGAAGGTCGAGCGCGAGCCCGAGCGGCTAAGATCGAGCGCGACCACCGGCTTGCCCTCCTTGCGGTCAATCCGGACGTTGGCGATTCCCGCCTTGGCCTCGAGATTGCCGAGGCGGACGATGACCGGAATGGTCACGCCATAGACCGGGATGAGCGCGAAACGCAGGCCCTTGACCGGCTCGGCACCGGGCGCGGCGACCGGGGTCGCCGGCGGAATCGCGCGGAACAGCAAGTGGACGCGATATTCGCCGTCGGGCAGGCCCTGCGGCGGCCGGGCCGCAATCCGCACCGATTGCGGCTGGTGCGGGGCGAGGGTGATCCGCCGCGGCGCATAGACGATCATCTCGCGCGCGGCCTCATCCTCGGCGCTTGGCGCATCGACATCGACCAGCCCGCCTTCGGGGGTCATGCGGCGGAACTCGACCGACAGGCGGTAGGTCGCCGGCTCGTCGCCGATATTGTTGAGAATGATCTCGGCGCCCTTGCGGCCGTCGAGCACCAGGCGCGTCGGCGCGACCAGCAGGTCGCCGACCCCAGCGCTTGCGGCGGCCATCGGCGCCGCGAAGGGCGCGGCCACGGCGGTGGCCAGCGCAAGAATTTTCCAACTGCGAGTCATATCCGGCGATCCCCACATAGCTCCGGATTGGAGCGATCGCCTCCGTCATTGCTCCGTAATGGTTGATATTCGGTCAACCATGCCGATTCAAACGCCAAAAAAAGGGGCCGCCGATTAGGGCGACCCCTCCATTCGCGCCGCCCGAGGGCAAGCGCCGTCTGGTCGTCAGCCGATCAATAATCGACGGTGACGTTGAAGGTGCCGAAGTACACTCCGTCGAGGGTCGTCGAGGCAACGGTGATCGAGCCGCCGAGCGAGAAATCGACGCCGGTATTACCCGAGTTGCTAAGCGCAACCGACCCGGGATTGTCGACCGCCATCACCAGCGTCTTGGTGTTGTCGTTCTGGTTGGTCAGCGTGACGTTGGGTGCGCTGATAGTCACGGTCTGGTTGTTGGTGCCGGTCACATTGTACTTGGCAACCTGGGTGGCGCCCGAGCACACCACGTTGGTGTTGGTGCAGGCGAACACACCGCCGCGCGAAATGCTGACGACGGCGCCGGTCCACGCGCCGGCCCCGCTGAGCAGGACGGTGCCGAGGCTGAGGTCCTGAACAAAGGTCAGGGTCAGCGGCTTGACGATCCGCGCGGTGGCGGTGGCATTCTTGTCGGACGGGCCGACGGCCAGCGCCGGCGTGGCGCTCAGCAGCAGCGCGGCAACCGCCGCGGTGGTACGAAGGATCTTGTTCATCATGGTTCCCCACTGGTTTTCAATTTCAGCGGCTGGCCCGAACAAGTTCCGGTCACCCGTGGCACCGTCATTAACCGGACCCGCTTTCGGATTTCCTCAAGGGATTGGTAAACAGAACGGTCAGACTTTCATACGAAATGGCGCGAGTTCACAGATATTCGACGGTAATCGGCACGTCGCCGCGATAGTCGCCCTCGGCATCGCCCGAGACCCGCAGCCGGCCGCCGAAGCGGAAGCTGAGCCGGCCCGTTGAATCGAGCCGCGGCAGGCTCGGCAGGTCGCTGGCGAGATCCTCGAGCGCGATTCGTCCGCCCGAGATCGAGAATAGGTCGATCCGCCGCGGCAGGCCGATGCGCACCGCGCGCCCGGCCTCTCCACGGACCACCGCCTCGCCTACCATCGCCCGCCCGCCGATCGCGCCGATCATTCCGCTGACGGCGCGCGAGCCGTCGGGCAGCAGCGTCGCGCTGCCCTCGCCCGGGGCAAGCAGGATCAGCCGGTCGAAGTTGAGGCTGGTTTCGATCTCGAGCCGGATCGCGCCGGCCGCCGCGTCGCCGGTCCGCTCGGCGCTGGGCGCGGTGCACAGCCGGCATTGCGCCGCCGCCGGCACCGTCAATGAGGGCCCGGCGGCAAGGCACAGCAACAAGACGCAGTTCCTCCCGATCATGCCGCGACCCTATCGGGGAGAGGCTAAGGCAGGGTTAATGCCGCGCTAACCTTGGCTTTCGCACAGTCTCGCCCCATTCAAGTTGGACAAGCGCGCCGGTCGAGCCGCGCGAGGAAAGGACCGCCATGCCCAAGATCGACCGCACCGACGCCGAGTGGCGCGCCGCGCTGACCCCCGAGCAATATCGCATCCTGCGCGAGGCGGGGACCGAACCGGCGTGGTCGGGCGACCTGCTCGACGTTAAGGCCGACGGCGAGTTCCGCTGTGCCGGCTGCGGCGAGCCGTTGTTCGAAAGCGACGCCAAATATGACAGCGGCAGCGGCTGGCCGAGCTTTACCGCTCCGGTCGAGGCGGGCGCGGTCAGCGAGGCGACCGACGTCAGCCACGGCATGGCCCGCACCGAAGTGCGCTGCGCGCGCTGCGACGGGCATCTCGGCCACGTGTTCCCCGATGGGCCGGGACCGGAAGGGCTGCGCTATTGCATCAACTCCGCTTCGCTTGCCTTCAAGCAGGCCGACGCGGAGGAAGATGCCGGCGCCACCGTGCTGGGCGAGAGCGAGCAATAGAAGCGCCCTTGTCGCCGCCGCGCCTTCTTCCTATCGCTTGAGCTAGATGGCCCGCACCTCTTCCGACACGCCGCGCAGGCCGGTGGCGACGGCGCTGCAGGTGCTGCTGTACGGCGCCTTGCTGAGCCTGCTCGCTCTGGTCGTCGCGGTCGCCGTCGCGGTCGCCTCGCTGCCCGGCTATGCCGAATTGTCGCGCCGGTCCGATCTTGGTCAGATGATCCGCGTGCGCTCGTCCAACGGCACCGTGCTGGTGTCGCTCGGGCCAAGCTTCGGCCAATGGCTGCGCTACTCCGACATCCCGGCCGAAATGCGCGCGGCGATGATCGCGGTCGAGGACAAGCGCTTCCGCAGCCATATCGGCATCGACCCGATCGGCGTCGCCCGCGCGCTCAAGGTGCGCTTCAGCTCGGGCGAGTGGCGCGAAGGCGGCTCGACCATCACCCAGCAATTGGCGCGCAACATCTTCCTCACCAACAGCCGCACCTTCGCGCGCAAGATCAAGGAGGGCGTGCTGGCCCTCGCCATCGAGCGCAAATTCTCCAAGGAGCAGATCCTCGAGCTCTATCTCAACCGCGTCTATTTCGGCGGCGGCGCCTACGGCATCGACGCCGCGTCGCGCCGCTTCTTCGGCCATAGCGCGGAGCAATTGTCGCTAGGCGAAGCGGCAATCATCGCCGGCCTGGTCAAGGCGCCGTCCAATTATTCGCCGACCGCCGACGCCGAAGCCGCCCGCCAGCGCTCCAGCGTGGTGCTCAACTCGATGGTCGAAAACGGCTTCGTCAGCGCCGCCGCGGCGGCCTCGGTCGATCCCGCGCAGATCCGCCTCCAGCCGACCACCAAGCAAAACTCCGTGCGCTATTTCACCGACTGGGCCTTGCCCCAGCTCGACACGCTGATCGACGAGACCAGCGAGCCGATCGACGTGTGGACCACGCTCGACGCGCCGATGCAGGCCGCCGCCGACCGCGCGGTTGCCGCCCACACCCCGAAAGGCGCGCAAGGCGCCTTGGTCGCGATCGACCGCGACGGCGCGGTGCGCGCGATGGTCGGCGGTCGCGATTATGTCGATTCGATCTACAACCGCGCGACGCAGGCCCAGCGCCAGCCCGGATCCGCCTTCAAGCTGTTCGTCTATCTCGCCGCGCTGGAAAGCGGGATGAAGCCGACCGACACGATCGTCGACGAGCCGGTGACGATCGACGGCTGGAGCCCGCGCAACTCGACCCGCACCAATTTGGGGCCGGTCAGCCTGCGCCAGGCCTTCGCCCGCTCGATCAACACCATCAGCGCCAAGATCGGCAGCCAATTGGGTTTTTCGACCATCGCCGACATGGCCCGCCGCTTCGGCATCAGCGGGACCATCTCGACCTATCCGTCGATGGTGCTTGGAACCAGCGACGTGCGGCTGATCGACATGACCCGCGCCTTTGCCTCGGTGGCCAACCGCGGTGTCGCCGTCGTGCCCTATGCGGTGCGCCGGGTGGTCACCGCCGACGGGCGCCAGCTCTACACCCACGAGCGCCAGGAGGAGCGGGTTCTCGTCGCGCCGTGGGTCGCGGCGGAAATGACCGATTTGCTCCAGTCGGCGGTGCTCACCGGGACCGGCCGCGCCGCGCAGATCGGCCGCCCGGTCGCGGGCAAGACCGGCACCACCAGTTCCAACAAGGACGGCTGGTTCATCGGTTTCTCCAGTGGGCTCACCGCCGGGGTGTGGATGGGGCGCGACAATGCGCGGCCGGTCGGCGGTTTGCAGGGCGGCACCGCGCCGGCCCGCGCCTTCCACGACTTCATGGTCGCCGCGGTCGCCCGCCGCCCGGTCGAGCAGTTCGAGACCGCGGTGCCGCTGCCCGACTGGCAGCTCGAGCCGGAAGAGGAATTGTGGGGCCTTCCGGGCGAGGAAAATATGTTCGAGCCGATGGTCGATGCCGACGGCAATCCGATCGCGCCGGGCGATCCCGCCTATGTCCAGCCCGGCGCGCCGCGGCCCGACGGCGGCGCGCCCGACCAGCCGTTCCTCGACGAAGTATTCGGTCCGGGCGAGCGGCGCGTTCAGCCCCAGCCTCGTCCCGATCAGTCTGTTCCCCAGCAGCGCGTGCCGCCGCCGCGCTCAGCCCCCGCGCCCGACCCGCTTGAGCCGCGGCCCGACCCTCCGCAATAAAGCGCGCGCCGCGGCGATGTCGCCGTCGAACAGGCGCTCTTCGAGCCGCTTGAAGTCGGCCCCGTGGTTGAGGTGGACGAGATGCGCGACTTCATGCGCGACGACGAACCGCCGCGCCGCCGGCGGCGCCAGGATCAGCCGCCAGCTGTAGCGAATCCGTCCCCCCGCCGAGCAGCTGCCCCAGCGCGTGTCGGCATCGCCGACCGCCACGCCGCGCGGCGTCACTCCGGCGAACGTGGCGATCTCGACCGTTTCGCGCGACAGGGTTTCCAGCGCGCGTTGTTTGAGGAAGCGCGCGATGCGCCGTTCGAACGCGTCGCGCGGCCCGCCGCACAGCAAAGTCGCGCCGGCGAGATGCGGCGCGCGCGGTGCCGCTTCGTCCCACGCCAGCAGAATTTCGGCCCCCTCGAGCGGAATGGTCCGCCCCGGCTCGAGCGGCTCGCCCGGGGGCAGCGCGGCGATCTGCGTTTCGACCCAGGCGCGCTGCTCGGCCGCCCACGCCAGCGCGCTGCGCCGGCTGGTGCGCGGCGGGCAGGTCAGCCGCAGCAGCCCGCGCGCATGATCGACCCGCAGGCGCAGCCGCCGCGCGGTGCGGATGGCGCGGATTTCGACCGGCAGCGGGAGATCGGCGTGAAACGCCAGCGCCTCAGAGCGGGCGGTCGACGACATGGTCCTCCAGTTCGCCGGCGTCGCTTTCGCTGACCGTCCAGCCGCGCGTCGACTCGCCCGCCAGATGGACGGTCTCGCGGCTTCCGGTGATCAGATAATGCCAGTCCTTGAGCGGCTCCCCGGCGGCGCGCAACCGATAAGCGCAGCTGCGCGGCAGCCACTCGAGCGCGCCGAGATTGCGCGCGTCGAGCACCACGCAATCGCTGACATGGCTCTTGCGATTGGCATAATCGCTGCATCGGCCGGTCTTGCGGTCGAGCAATTTGCACGCGACGTTGGTCGCATAGAGAAGGTCGGTTTCTTCCTCCTCAAGTTTGTGCAGGCAGCAGCGCCCGCAGCCGTCGCACAACGCCTCCCATTGTCCGCGATCGAGCTCGGCGAGCGGTTTTTCCCAGAACGGCGGTTCATTCATGACAAGGCCAGCCTTGCTCTGCTAATCGGGCGCAAGCAAGGCGCGAAGCGGAACGGGGACAATTGCAATGAAATGGCAAAGGCTTGCGGCGTCGGCCGCGCTGGGGCTCGCGGCGGTGGCCGCGCTGGGTCTGGCGGCTCCCGCCGCGGCGCAGATAGCCAATGACGGCGCGGCATTCGTCAAAGCGGTGCGCGAGAACGACGGCTCCAAGGCGATGGAGCTGATCAAGAGCAAGACCGCGGCCATCACCAACGCGCGCGACGACAAGGGCGAGACCGGACTGGTCGTCGCCATTGCCCGCCGCGATGAAACCTGGACGCCGTTTCTGCTGAACCAGGGCGCCGATCCGAACCTTGCCACGCGCAGCGGCGATACGCCGCTGATGACAGCGGCGCGCTCGGGCTATCACGAGGCGGCCGAATGGCTGCTGTCGGCGCGCGCCAGGGTCGACGCCGCCAACCGCTCGGGCGAGACCGCCCTCATCCTCGCGGTCCAGAACCGCCATTCCAAACTCGTCAAGCTGCTGCTGTCGGTCGGGGCCGACCCTGACAAGACCGATTCGGTGGCGGGCTATTCGGCGCGCGACTATGCCAAGCGCGACAATCGCACGCCCGAACTGCTGCGCGCGATCGAAGCGGCGGATCCGAAGAAAAAGACGCTCTAGCTGCCCAGACCCAAGGTCGGGTCGATCTGCGCCGACAGCCGCCGCGCCGCGCGGCGAGCGAAGCGCAGCAATTCCGCCCTGCGCCGAGCCGGCGCCAGCGGCCGAAGCGCGGCTTCGCGCACGATCGCGGCGTCGTAGCGGTCGGCGACGATCAGCCCCGCCGCCTGCGGCAGAAAGCGCTCGCCCTCGCAGATCCGCGCCAGCTCCGCCGGGACCGCCCAGAAGAAGCGGTCGCAATAATCGAGATAATCGGTCCATTTGCCGTCGCCGACGAGGTCCGCCTTGGCGACCTTGATCTCGACGATGGTCAGGCATCCCTTGGCATCGATCGCCATCATGTCGGCGCGCCGCGCGTTGGCCAGCGGAACCTCGCAGATCGCGAACAGGTCCTGACGGCAGAACAAGCGAGTCACCCCGCGCGCGACTTCGCCGGCGACCGGAGGGAGGTCGGCGAAACACGGCGAATCGTGGACAGTGCCCATCGCCTGACGATAGAACATAGTAGCAACGCAGCCAATCCGGGGATTGGCCGACGCGGCCCTAGCGATAGAATATGTGATTGCCGATCGCGGCGACGCGCTTGAGCTTCCACCGCGGCGACACTCGCCTGGCGTGGAAGAACAAAGCCTTGTCGGCGGCCGAATCCTTAAGATCCTGGTCGACGATCTTGGCGATGGCGACCGCGGTCAGCCACTGCTTGTGCGACCGCGGCACCGACGGCAGAACGCGGCCGCGGATGAAGCTGAACTGGCTGCGCTGGAACAGCACGCCGCAATAGGATGACGGGAAGCGGCCCTTCGAATTGGCGCGGTTGGCGATCACTTCGCCAACCGCGAGCTGGCCGATCAGCGGCTCGCTCTTGGCTTCGAAATAGATGCCGACGGCGAGGCATTCGAGCTCGCGGCTGCCAGGGGTGGAGCTGCGCATCTGCGCGACCATCGAGGCGAGGTCGCCGCTCGGCTTGACGGCGGGCTGTGGAGTTTCCGACACTGCAGGGTCTTCGGCGCCGGGCTCGACTGCGAGTGGAGCCAGGGGATCGGCGGCCGGGGCCGGAGCTTCGATCGCGGGAAGCCCGAGCGGCTGCCGGGTCATTTCGGTCGGAATGGACGCCAGAGTGGCGACCATCGGCTCACTCGCTTCGCCGACCTGAGCCGGGGCAACCGAGCTTGCGCTAAGCGCTGCGCAGACGAGCAGCGTGGATCGAATCGATGCAAACATGAAAACCGCATTTTAAGCGGTGAACCGCCCTGTCGGGCGAGCCTTACGCAGCGAATACCCCCGCCTGGCCCCTTGGGTGGTTCCCCGTCTCGCGTGGCATTTCCGCCGGTTGTGCCCGGTCGGAGAATGCCCCCCGCTCTTGTGTTGGCCCGGGTTCACCCGCTCAGACCAATGGGGTCAACCCGTCGAAGTCGTTTCAGCGATGAATCGTTCCGGTAGCGCGACGTCCAGTTCGATTAACCATAAATCCGCGTCGAACCGTGTGCGGCGCGCGAGGAAATCGCGGATTTCAGCGGAACCTTGCGATTCGGTCGGCCCAACCGCGCGCCATTGATAGTTACCCTCCACCCCCAGCACACGCTCGAGGAAGGCGGCGTGGCGCCCGCGCGAGGTCACCTGCAGCAGCAGCGCGCCGCGCTCGGGATCCCCTTTCTTGAGGATCGTCGCGAAATCCCCAAGGGCCTGCGCCCGCCGCACCAGCGCCGACGCTTCGACCCCCGCGGCAATGCGCGCCTCGCTCACTTGCCCGCCGTGTAGCCGGCCTGGCCGGACAGCGCGATGTGCGAGCGAACGAAGGTGCCGGTGCCGCGCCCGCATTCCTCTCCCTCGGCATCGAGGATCCGCGCCTCGGCGATCAGCACGCGGCGCCGGCCGCTGACCCAGCGCCCCTCGGCGCGCGCCTCGCCACCGCGCATCGGCTTGGTGAAATGGAGGTTGAAGGCGGTGGTCAACAGGAAGCGGTCGCTGACCAGGCTGTTGGCGGCGTAGAAAGCGGCGTCGTCGAGCATCTTGAAATAGAGCGTGCCATGGGCGGCGCCGGCGGCGTGGAAGCTCGCCTCCTCGACCGCGAATACGATCTCGGCGCGGCCGGGGCCGACGATCGTCAGATCCGACGAGAAGCCGCGATTGATCGGGGCCGACCGATAGAGCGCCTCAAGGCGGCGAAAATGCGCCTCGGCTCCGCTGGCAGGCTCAGGCGGCGTCGCGCTCATCCGCCCCCAGCAGCACCGCCGCAAGCGCATCGCTGCCGCGCGCGCCGCGCATCTTTTCCAGTGTTGGCGCATGGCGGACCACGCGGCTAATCGTCGCCAGCGCCTTCAGATGCTCGGCCCCGGCGTCGGGCGGCGACAGCAACAGGAACACCAGATCGACCGGGCCGCCATCGATCGCCTTATAGTCGATTGGCTCGCCCAGCCGCACGAACAGACCGTAAATTCGCGTGAGCCCCTCGACCTTGCCGTGGGGGATGGCGACGCCCTGGCCGAAGCCGGTCGAGCCCAATCGCTCGCGCTCGACCACGCTGGCCAGCATCGGCGCCCCGTCGAGCCCGAGCCGCTGCGCCGCGAGCTGGGTCATCTGCTGGAGCAGGACACGCTTGTTGCCCGCCGGAAGCGCGGGCTTGATTGCGTCGAAATCGAGGAAGTCGGAAAGCTGCATGGATACGCACTCTGCACGGACGCGGGCCGACATTCGCTCGCGGTTGAAACGGATAGATGGGGTCAGCGGCCTTGCGGCTCAACCCAGCCGATATTCCCGTCCTCGCGGCGGTAGATCATGTTGAACGCCCCGGTCCCCGAATTGCGGAACATCAGCGCGTTGGTGTTGCGCAGGTCCATCAGCATCACCGCGTCGGACACGCTCGCATCGGGGATATCGACGCGCGTTTCGGCGACCACCACCGGGTTGGCTAGCATGTCGTCGTCGGGGCTTTCCTGCGGCACCGCGAACACGGTGTAGCCGGCGTTTTCGACAAACGGCTCGGCGTCGTTACCCTTGCGCTCGCGAAGACGTTTCACATAGCGCCGCAGCTGCGTCTCGATGCGGTCGGCGGCGCCATTGAACGCCAGTTGCGCTTCGCCCGCACGGTGATGCGCTTTGAGCACCATGCCCTGCGCGACCGGCGCCATGATGTCGCAGGTGAAATCGTTGTGCGGCCCGCGCCCAAAGGTGACGTTGGCCGCCACCGCGCGCGAAAAATATTTGCCGGTGATCGCCTCGATTCGCTGGGTAGCGTGCTCGCGCAGCGCTTCCCCGGTGTCGACCTGATGACCCGCGACCCGAACGTCCACTGTTTAATTTCCTTCCATCAACCCGCAGCGCGCTTAGGGCCGCCGCGTTCGACGCGTCAACTGGCCGGGGCGAAGCGCGCCCACAGCGGATTGGTGAGCCGTGCGATAAACGCGCGGTGCCGTTCGATCTCGTCGCTGGTCGCGACATGCGGGCGGGCCGCGCGCGGGTCGCGCATCGTCACCGGCGCGCTGTTCCAGCGCACATCGACCGTCTCGGTGTCGGCGACCAGGCCAAGCCCGATCTGCCGCCCGCCGGTCAATTCGACATAGACTTGCGCCAGCAATTGCGCGTCGAGCAAGGCGCCGTGCTTGACCCGTTGCGAGCGATCGACCCCGAAGCGCGTGCACAAGGCGTCGAGGCTGTGCTTGGCTCCGGGGTGGCGGCCGCGCGCAAGCACCAGTGTGCACACCATACGAGTGGTGCATACCGCAGGCCGGCCGCAGCGGCCGAGCTCGTGGTTCAAAAAACCGAAATCGAAGCTGGCATTGTGCGCGACCAGCGGCGAATCTCCAATGAACTCAAGCAGATCCTGCGCCAGCTCGGTAAACAAGGGTTTCGAAGCGAGGAAGATCGTGCTCAACCCATGGACCGCTTCGGCCTCGCTCGGCATCGCCCGCTCGGGATTGAAGTAAGCGTGGAAATGACGGCCGGTCTCGACCCGGTTGAACATTTCGACGCAGCCGATCTCGACCATGCGATCGCCGCTTGCCGGGCTCAGCCCGGTGGTCTCGGTATCGAAGATGATCTCCCGCACCGCTCCTCTATCCACCCGCCCCAAGGCCGAGACAAGCGAGAATTTGCGTCACCTGGGCGTTCGTCTCCGCGAGGCTTCCTGTGGTCTCGACAACGAAGTCGGCGCGGCGCCTTTTTTCCGCATCGGGCAATTGCCGCTCGAGAATCGCATCGAATTTCCGCGCGGTCATCCCGGGCCGGCCCAGCACGCGCTCGCGCTGCACCTCGGGCGGGGCCGAGACCACGATGACCTTGTCGAACGCCGCATCGCCGCCGGTTTCGAACAGCAGGGGAATATCGAACAGCAGGGCCGGCGCATCGCCATGCGCGACGATGAAGCGCGTGCGCTCATGGTGCACCGCGGGGTGGACGATCGCTTCCAATGCGGCGAGCTCGTCGGGTTTGCCGAGCACGGCCGCGGACAGCGCCTCGCGGTCGACCGCATCGTCCTTGGTGGTACCGGGAAAGCGCCGCTCGATGCGCTCGACCAAAGCACCGCCCGGCCCCTGCAACAGGCGCACCGCGGCATCGGCGTCGAAGACCGGGATCCCGGCGCGCGCGAACATCGCCGCGACGGTCGATTTGCCCATGCCGATCGAGCCGGTAAGCGCAAGCGTGATCATAAACGCAGCCTGTGACGCAATTCGCCGTCCCTGTCGCGCGGCGCATCGGCGCCGAACAGCAGTTTGAAGCTTTCCGCGGCCTGCTCGATGAGCAGATCGATGCCGCCGAGAGTGTGCATGCCGCGCGCCGCCGCTTGCTCAACCAAAGCCGTTGGATCGGGCGCCGCAACGAAATCGAGCAGCCAACCGTTCGCCGCCAGTCCGCCGATCGGCAGATCGAACGGTTCCATGCCGGTCATACCCAGCGGCGTGGCGTTGATCAGCCCGTCGCCTTCGAGCGGGTGATCGAACGGTTGCGGCGCAACCTCGAGCCCGAACTGCACCGCCAGTTTCGTCGCCTCGCTTCCATCGCGCGACTGAATCCGCACATTGGTCAAACCGAGCAGGTGGAGCCCGACCAGCGCCGCGCGCGCGGCGCCGCCACTGCCGAGCAAGGTGATCCCGCCCATCCCCGCGCCGCTCTCGCGCAATCGGCCGACCAGGGTCGCGACCGCCCCAACATCGGTGTTGCCGGCCATCAGCTTGCCGTCGCGCAGGACGAGGATGTTGGCCGCCCCGGCGGTGACCGAGCGGTCGCTGGCATCGTCGGCCAGCGCCGCCGCGTCGAGTTTGAGCGGCATCGTCACATTGCACCCGCGCCAGTCGGGATCGGCGCGGCGCTCGGCAAGATAGTCGGCGAGCTCGCCGCGCGCCACGCGGCGGCGGCGGTAGTCGCCGTGCAGGCCGATCGCGCTTAGCCAGAAGCTGTGAATCACCGGCGACAGGCTATGCTCGATGGGATTGCCGATCACCTCGGCGAAGGGGCGCCCCGCCGCGGTCACGATGGCAGCAGAGCGCGCTCGCGCAGCGCGCCGAGCAAAGGCAGCAAGGGCATGCCGAGAATGGAAAAATGGCTGCCCTCGACGCGATCGAACAACGTCACTCCGCGTGTTTCCATGCGGAACACGCCGACGCATCCCGCGACTGCCGGCCATTCGGTTCCGAGATAGGCGTGGATAAAGGCATCGGACAGGTCGCGGACGTGAAGCGTCGCGGTTTCGCGATGGCTCCAGTCGACCTGCCCGTCCCGCGCCAAAGCCACCGCGCTGGTCAGGGTCAGCGGCTTGCCTGAGAAAAAGCGCAGATGCTCCGCCGCTTCGTCGCGGCTGGCCGGCTTGTCGAACGATCGGCCGCCGCACGCCGCTACGCTGTCGCTGCCGATCACCCAGTCGCCCGGCCGGGCCGCGCT
>Ga0136633_1002561_pt1 | contig 12441 bp, 9 predicted proteins | sample AntDrymeUQ832206_2_FD_105494 | JGI IMG/M metagenome (GOLD analysis project Ga0136633, IMG submission 105494) | Polar desert sand microbial communities from Dry Valleys, Antarctica - metaG UQ83 (22.06) | ecosystem: Environmental > Terrestrial > Soil > Desert | place: Antarctica: Dry Valley... | reverse complement strand
CTCGAAGGACGCCACCTCGACGGTCCGGGCGGCTCGGGCCTGGGTGGTGCGAAGCTCGTCGCAGCACGCCGCGCACGGCCCATAGAACCGCTCCATCACGTCCTTGTTGCAGCGTGGGCAGGGGAAGTCGGTCAGCTCGTCGTCGGCCACGCCACCGAGGCTACGGTCCGCGGACCATGACGCGGGCCAACGATTGAGCACGTCTGGCCGGCCCCCGGTGGAGCTGGTTGCCACCGACCTCGACGGCACCCTGCTCGGCCCGGGCGGAGCGGTGGGACGGCGGACCCTCCGGGCCGTCGCCAAGGCCAGGGCCGCAGGGCTGCACGTCGTACCCATCACGGCCCGACCGCCTCACGCGACCTACGAGCTGACGGACAGGGCGGGCCTCGACGGCCTCGGCGTGTGTGTGAACGGCGCCATCGTGGTCGACCTCGGGAGGAGGCAGGTCCTCTCGTCGGACCGCCTCGACGCCGAAGCCTGCGACCGTTTGGTGTCCGACATCCGCCGGGCTCTGCCTGGGGTCACGCTGGCAAGCGACGCACCCGACCGCTTTTTCCACGAGCCGGGGTTCCTGACCGGGGACGAGGGTTGGGATGAAGTCGCTGTGGAGGTGTCCGATGTCCTCGAGCACACCGCTGAAGGTGTCGTGAAGCTGGTCGTTCGCCACGACGGCCTCACCAGCACGGAGATCATGGCGGTGCTGGAGGCCGTCCTCGGGCGGGAGGCGCACGCCACGACCAGCCACCCAGGGTGGGTGGAGCTCTCCGCCTTTGGGGTCACAAAGGCGTTCGGGCTCCTTCGGGTGTGCGAGCGCCTCGGGGTGGCGATCGACGCCACCGTCGCCGTCGGTGACGGGCTCAACGATCTCGCCATGCTGGGGGCGGCCGGGCGTGGCTATGCGATGGCCAATGGCCACCCCGACGTCCTGGCCGCCGCTGATCGCGTCCTCCCGAGCAACGTGGATGAGGGCGTGGCCACCCTGCTGGAGGAGATCCTCGGCAGTTGCCGCTGAGTGGACCCGCATCCAACCGGCTTGCCGGTAGCCTCTCAAGCAGCCATGCGTCCCCTCCTACGCCTCGTGATCGTCATCGGAGTGTCCTCGGTGCTTCTGGCCGGTACTCTGCGGGCTGTCGCCATGCCTTGGTCGACACTCACGGGAAACCTGTGGTCGGCCAAGCCGCAGACCCTCGGCGAGCTCGGTGAGCTGTCGGAGAGGTCCGTGGTGTTCGACAAGGACGGCAACGTCCTCACGATCTTGCGGGCCGAGGAGAACCGAAAGCCGGTCACGCTCGACGTCGTCCCGCAGATAGTGATCCAGGCCATCCTCGACGTGGAGGACGCGTCGTTCTACGAGCACAAGGGCTTCGACGTCCGCTCCGCCACTCGGGCCCTGTTCTCCAACGCCGACGCAGGCACCATCAAGCAGGGTGGGTCGACGATCACCCAGCAGCTCGTTAAGAAGTCGCTCCTCACCCCGGAGCGCTCCATTGACCGGAAGGTGCAGGAGGCGGTCCTCGCCACTCGCATCGAGAAGGTCATGACGAAGGACCAGATCCTCGAGCGCTACCTGAACCTCGTGTACTTCGGCAACGGCGCCTACGGGGTCGAGGCCGCGGCTGAGACCTACTTCGGCGTCTCGGTCGGCCAGCTCGGCCCGGCCGAGTCGGCCTTCCTGGCCGGGCTCATCCGCAACCCGCTGGCCAACGACCCGTTGAAGAATCCCGGGCAGGCCGTGGAGCGCCGCAACACAGCGCTCGACCAGCTCGTCGAGCGTGGTCATCTCGCTCGCGACGAGGGCGATCGGCTGAAGCTGACCCCCGTCCCCACGAAGCTCACCACGCCGCTGCCGGAGAAGCAGGGCTACTTCCTGGAGGAGATGAAGCAGCGTCTCCTCGACGACCCGCGCCTCGGTGAGACGGCGGTCGAGCGCTACGACGCGGTCTTCCGGGGCGGGCTTCAGATCTTCACCACGTTCGACCCGAAGGCCCAGCAGCAGGCCGAGCAAGCCGTGCGCGAGGGGGTGCCCTCGGGCCGCCTGAACAAGATCGGCGCCACAGGGGCGCTGGCCACCGTCGACGCCGGCAACGGAGCGGTGCGAGCCATCGTCGGCGGCCCCGGGTTCGACCAGTTCAAGTACGACATCGCCACGCACCCTCCGGGCCGCCAGCCCGGCTCCACCTTCAAGGTCTTCACGCTGCTCGCGTCGCTCGAGGCGGGCTACGGGGCCGGGTCCACGGTCGACGGCAGCGGTCCTTGTTACGTGAACGCCGGCAGCCGGCGCGCCCAGTACGCGAAGAACAACAAGATCGACAACGCCGGTGACACCATCGGCGGCGGTGTCATGAGCATGGCTGCGGCCACGTCGGGCTCCGTCAACTGCGCCTTCGAGCGCATGGCCGCCACGATCGGCTTGGAGAAGGTGGCCGAGATGGCGAAGCGCCTCGGAGTGAAGGGGAAGCTCGACGTAGTGCCGTCCATGGTCATCGGGTCGGAGGAGGTCACTCCGCTCGAGATGGCGGGCGCCTACGCCACGATCGCCAACGACGGCGTGTACCACGCGCCGACGTTCGTCGACCGTGTGGTCGGGCGCGACGGCAAGGTCATCTTCAAGGGCACAGACGAGGGCAAGAGGCTGCTGTCCACGACCGTCGCCCGCTCCGCGGCGCAGATCATGCAGGGCGTGTTCAACGGCACGGCTCGCGGCCAGAACCTGCGGGGCCGCGAGGCCGCCGGCAAGACCGGTACCACGAACGAGTCCACCAACACCTGGTTCGTCGGCTACACCCCGCAGACTGCGACTGCCGTCTGGATCGGCATCCCCACGGCCAACGACCCCCTGCGGGGTCTCGGCGGCCGCTACAGCGTTTACGGGGCGACATTTGCGGCTCCCATCTGGCGCGCCTTCATGAACAGCTACCTGGCCGACAAGCCGGTGTTGGAGTTCGCAACGGTCCCGGCTAGGGACCAGATCAAGTCGAAGCCGTTCAAGCTGCCGAAGGGAGCGGTCATCCTGCCCGGGAGCGGCGGGACCGGGTCGGGCTCGTCCATCACACCCGGAGGCGGTTCGACGACCAAGAGTGGCGGCCAAGGTCCCCCAACCTCGAAGAAGCCGGAGAGCAACGGCGGGCGCGGCGACATAACGGGGGCCACCAAGGCCCCGGCGCCCGGCTGAGCGGGTGGCTCACCCCGACCAGGAGGCGCTGCTCGTGCTACAGGGCGCCGACACCGAGGCCGACCAGCTGAGGCACCGGCGGGTACACCTTCCTGCCCGTGAGCAAGTGGCTGCGGCGGAGAAGGCCGCGGTGGCAGCAAAGCAGCTGCACGACACCCTGGCTGCGGAGGTGGCGGCGCTCGCAGCCCGGTCGGCTGAGCTCGAGCGTGAGCTGGGCGAGTCCGAGTCCCGGGCCGACAAGATCGACGCCCGGATGCGCTCGGGCGACATCGTCGCCGCCCGCGACATCGTGCGCATGGGTGAGGAAATTGAGCACCTCCGGGCCCGCGCCTCGGATCTCGAGGAGCAGGCCATGGAGGTGGTGGTCGAGCAGGAGGACAAGGAGGGGGAGCTCGCTCAGCTGGCGTCCGCCCTGGCCGGGGCGATCGAGGCCGTCCGCGCCGGTCGCGGTGAGGTGGCCGGGACCGAGGTCGAGATCGATGCCGAGCTCGAACGCCTCGACGGTCAGCGATCCGAGCTCGTGGCCGCCATCCCGCCCGAGCTCGTGACCCAGTACGAGCGCCTGCGCAAGCGGCTCGGCGGAGTTGGGGCCGCTCGACTGGTCGACGACCAGTGCACGGGCTGCCACCTCCACATGTCGCCCTATGACATGGAGCAGGTGCACCGGGCCGCCCCCGAGACGGTCCTGTCCTGCGAGTCCTGCGGCCGCATAATGGTCCGCCAGGGGAGCTGACCCGACCGGTGCTCCTGTGGTTCGCCGGGCTCTCCTTCGTGCTCGTCGTCGCCGTGTTCCGTGACGCCGCCCTCGACGAGCGCCTCGTCATGGGCGCGGCCTGCCTGCCGGCCGTGCTCGACCTGACGATGGGCGGAGTCCGCCTGCTCCACACACTGGTCTTCCCGATCGCCGTCCTGGCTGTGGTCATGCTCGGCACGATCGGGCGCCGTTCTGCACGCCGGCGCCTGCTCGCCATACCGATCGGGCTCTTCATGAACCTGGTGCTCGACGGGATGTGGTCTTCCAGGCAGCTGATCGTCTGGCCGTTGGCCGGTCTCTCCTTCGGCGAAGAGGCCCTGCCCACTCTGAGCCGCGGCGTTGCGCTTCGGGTGGCCATGGAGGTGGCCGGTCTGGGCGCCCTGCTCTGGCAAGTGGCCCGGTTCCGACTGCTGGAGCCGACCAACCGGACCCGTTTCCTCAGTGAGGGCCGCCTCGACCGGGAGCTGCTCGGCCCGTCCGGACGGAGCTGATGCTGCTCCTGGCCCGTCACGGGCGTACGGCGGCGAACGCGCAGGGCCTGCTGCTCGGTCGGCTTGATCCCTCTCTGGACCGGGTCGGCCTGCTCCAAGCAGAGGCTCTTGCTCGCGTGCCGGCTGTCGCGGGGGCCCGGCGTGTGATCTCCTCACCACTGCTCCGGGCCCGGCAGACCGCTGAGGCCTTGGGTCTTCCCGTGACCATCGACGAGCGGTGGACCGAGATCGACTACGGCCCCTTCGACGGGATGCCGCTCAGCGACGTGCCCGCCTCGGTGTGGGCGTCATGGCGTGACGACCCGGAGTGGAGGCCACCTGGGGGTGAGAGCCTCGCCGACGTCGGCCGCCGTGTGGCGACGGCCCTCGAGGAGCTCGCCGCCGCTGCGGAGGACGACATCGTCGTGGTGTCACATGTCTCGCCCTTGAAGGCCGCGCTGGCCTGGGCGCTCGGGGTGGGCGACGGCATCGCCTTTCGCATCCATCTCACTCCAGCCTGCCTGAACAGGGTGGCCGTCGGGCCTGGTCGTGCTGCGGTGGTGCACTCCGTGAACGAGGTCTCCCATCTCGACGATGTGCAGAGGTGATCAGCCGGTCGGGGGGACCACCGGGAAGTAGACCGTGTAGGGCTCGTCGGTGACCTGGTGGAGGGGCACGAGCCGGAACCCATCGTCGATGCTCTTGGTCCGGAAGGTCGATTCCGTCCAGGCCTTCTCGCGGGCCCGCTCGTCGTCGGGCACCAGCATGCTCCCGGCGTCGGCGGGGTCGCCCACGAGCTGTCGTTCGCGGTCACTCAACCCGGCGAGAACCACGGGCCCGTCTACGAAGGCCACCGTGTCCGGGGCGTCGGGCAACGGGTGGGTGACGACCCGCTTCGGCAGCTCGAGACGCATGCGCTGGTGGTGCCACTGCCGCCTGACCGTGTGGAACGTCGAGGGCGCGTTCGGCAGCTCGACCTGTTCGCCGTCGACCGTCAGAACCGGGGGACCGGCCAGCCAGGCGGGCAGTCGGAAGGTGAGGTCGAGCTCGGCCGGCGTGTCGCAGTCGATGGTGAGCTCGAGCACCATGGCCTCGGGCCGGCGCACCGGCCTCTTGACGCGGTAGTCCGCCTTACCGGGATCCCCGGCCCACGACTCCACCTGCTGGGTGAACACGACCGGGCCGGACGGGCCTTCCCACTCCACCCGGCTCGGGATGTGCTGAGCCACCACGAGCCCAGTGCCGTCGGTGAAGTAGAGGTCGTCGGCGTGCATGGCGTGGGCCTGCACGAGCGAGCCGACGCAGCACCAGAAGCTGTCGGTCGGAGTGGACCAAGTCTTGCGACCGCCGGCCTTCAGGGGCAGGTAGTAGGTGACCATGCCCGTCTCACGGTTCTGCTGGGCCAGGATGCCGTTGTAGAGGTTGCGCTCGCGGTAGTCGGCGTAGGCGGGGTCCCCCGTCCAGGCAAAGAGGTAGGAGGCCAGGCGGTTCATGTTGTGGACAGTGCAGTGCTCCTGGTTGCTGTCGCCGAGGCGAGCAGAGAGCTCGCCCGGCGGCGCCCACATCTCGCCACTCGTCTGGCCGCCGGTGCAGAAGGCGTCACGATCCAGGACGGCGGAGCGCCAGTAGGCCTCCGCGATGGCCCGCCAGCGCGGTTCACCGGTGACCTCGTAGGCCCGGGCCGCGCCGTGAGCCTCGGGGATGGTCATGTTGGCGTGCTGGTTGGTGAGCACGTCGTCGCCCGCGAGGAGCGGCTCGAACAGGCGTCGGCGCTCGTAGCGGTTCAGCAGGTCGAGGTGGCGCTCGTCACCGGTCGCGGCATAGAGGTTGGCCCACAGCTCGAGCATGGCGCCGACCTCAAAGTCGAACAGGTCGTCGAGCTCGTCGCGGCTCAAGTGGGCCGTCCACCGGTCGAACCAGCGTGCGGCCTTGACGACGATATCCAGCGCCTGCTCGCTCCCCGTGATGCGATGGACGTCGAGCAGCCCGGTGAGCGCCTTCTCGGCCACGTACTGAGGCGCCCAGATGGGACGACCCTCCACGAGCCAGTGCAGGTACTTCTCCGGTATGCCTGCGACCCACTCTCCGCCGTTCGCCTTCTGGCAGCGGCCCAGCTCGCTCACCACGTGATGGACACGAGCCTCGAGGATGCCATCGTGAGCCACGCGGGCGGCGCGGGCTGCGCCGGACAGCCAGCTGCCCACGAAGTGGCTGCGTACCTGCGAGTTGGGTGACTCCCAGCCCCAGTGGATACTGTCGACCCTCTGCGGCGGGCCCCAGAGGCCGGCTTCCAAGAGGTGGTTGTGGAGGAGGTTGTCGTCGCGGAGGCTTGTGAGGTAGCGATGGTTCAGGTCGAACCGCTGCTGGAACAGGCCGGGCAGGAGCTGGACCGAGCCGAGGGGGAGGGGCTGGTAGGGCCCTGACGTCGGCACCGGTCAGCCCAGTCCCACGCCGGCGCACGCGAACTCGAAGCGGCCCGCTCCGAGGCCGAGCGTGACGTGTGTGCCGGTCTCGTCGATGAGAGCGATGTCCGGGCTGTCCTGGATCGGACGTCCGCCTTCGGTGATGTGCTCCGGACTCGGGGCCGGCAGGCGCACCGTGGCCTCTGCCCCCACGGGCACGTTCACGGCGACCGTCGTCGGCGCACCGTCGGTCGGGCGCCGCCAGGCGCAGGCGACGCGACCGAGCGGGGACTCGTAGGAGGCGTCGACCCAGTCGAGCCCGGCCTCGATCTCCGGGGCGATCACGATCCGTCGTGGCGACAGAGCCGACTCGTCGATCCCGATGCCCGCCACGCTGCGGTAGAGCCACTCGCCGACGGCACCGAAGGCGTAGTGGTTGAACGAGTTCATGCCGGGGGCCTGGAAGCCGCGGTTGTCGGTCCACCCGTCCCACCGCTCCCAGATGGTGGTGGCCCCGTGGCGCACGCTGTAGAGCCACGACGGGTAGCCATCGTGCAGGAGCAGGCGGTAGGCGACGTCGGAGCGGCCGTTGGCTGTCAGCGCCGGGAGGAGGTGGTTGACGCCAACGAACCCCGTCGTGATGTGACCTCGTTCGTCGATGTCGGCCACCAGATGACCGGTAGCGGTCTGGCGGAGGCCGGTGGGGATGAGCCCGAAGCGCAGCGCCAGGGCGTAGGCCGTCTGCGTTGGTGAGGAGAGGCTCCCGTCGGGGAGGACGAAGGCGGCCCCGAAGGCGGTGGTGATGCCGTCGGCCAGCTCGTGCAGGTCACGGGCCTCGTCGGCGTGGCCGAGGGCATCGGCTGTCCGGGCCGTGAGCCGCGTGCTCTCGGCCCAGAAGGCGGTGGCGAGGAGGTCCTTGTCGGTCTGGGCGTCGATGTTCAGCCAGTCGCCGATGTCGTAGCTGCGGTGCTCGAGCCAAAGGAGCTTGGGGTTGGCCTCGCGGAGGTGTTCGATCCAGCGCCTCATGGCGGGGTAGCAGTGGGCCAGCAGTCGCTCGTCGCCGTAGCGCCGGGCCACGACCCAGGGCACGATCACGCCGGCATCCGCCCAGGCTGGGTTCCCGTCGCCCAGGTCGACGATCCGGGGAGCGACGTCGGGGAACCCGCCCTCGGGCGATTGTGCGTCGATCACGTCGTCGAGCCACTTGGTGAAGAAGCCGGCCATGTCGAACAGGTAGCAACCCGTCTCCACGAAGACCTGGGCGTCGCCCATCCACCCGAGGCGCTCGTCGCGCTGGGGGCAGTCGGTGGGCACCTCGACAAAGTTCCCGCGTGCACCCCACACGATGTTCTCGTGCAGCTGGTTGACCCGGGGGTCCGAGCACGCGAACGAGCCCGTCGGTTCCACGTCGGAGGCGAGGACGGAGGCGGTGACGTCGGCGGCCGTCAGGCGGCCGCGGTAGCCGCGGACCTCGGCGTAACGGAACCCGTGGAAGGTGAACGAGGGCTCGCACCACGACGGTCGCGCGCCGGACAGGGTGTAGGAGTCGACGGCCTTGGCACTGCGGAGGTTCTCGGTGTAGGGGGCCCCGTCGGCGTCGCACATCTCGGCGTGGTGGACGGTGACCTCGGTGCCGGCCGGCCCGCCGAGCCGGAGCCGCAGCCACCCCACGAGGTTCTGTCCGAGGTCGATGCGGTGCACGTCCTCGGCCGTCTGCGTGACGCTCACGGGGGTGACCCGGCGGACGACGCGCACGGGCGGCGCCGGCGAGGTGACGAGGGTGGGGCCGTTGCCGCTGCCACCTCCATCGGTGAGGCGGGCCGCCAGGGGGGCTCCCGTGGGCTCGAAACCGAGATCGACGTGCTCACCCATGAGCATGTCGCTGCGTCTGATCGGCCCGTCGCCGGCGAGCCAGGTGTCGTCGCTCACGAGCACGGTCGTGCCGGCCGCCGTCTCGACCTCTATGCGGATGAGCAGCTGGGGGGTGCTTCCGTAGTGCTCACGACCGCCGAGCCATCCGATCCAGCCCGCGTACCAGCCGTCGGCCAGCACCACCTCGATCGTGTTGTCCCCGGCCGAGAGGAGGTCGGTGAGGTCGAGCACCTGGTACTGCAGCCGCTTGGTGTAGTCCGTCCACCCCGGGGCCAGTCGGCGGTCGCCGGCCCGCTGGTCGTTGGCCCGCAGCTCGTAGAGCCCGAGCGCGGTGATGTAGGCCCGGGCCCGCAGCACGGGCCCGTCCACAGTTAGTGGGTGGGAGAAGTAGGTGACCCGCTCGGCTTCCTCGGGTAGCCGGTCACCGGGCTGGGTCATCCAGCGGGCCTGCCACTCGCCCTCGTCCAGAAGCCCCATCTCGAACCAGGCCGGCTCCTCGGGCGCGGCCGCCTCCCCTTCGTCGTCCCAAACCTGGACGGTCCAGAAGGCACGCTGGCGGCTACGGAGTGGGGCGCCCGCGTAAGGGATGAGGAGTCCGTCCGTCGCCTCCACGCGCCCGCTGTCCCACAGGTCGGCCTCGCCTGCGTGCAGGCCGGCGGCGCTCGAGTCCACCCGGACCCGGTACGCCACCTGTCGGGCGCCGCGCCTCGGCGAGCGGACCTGCCAGCTGAGACGGGGTGACGAAGCGTCCAGGCCGAGCGGGTCGACGAGGTGCTCGCATCGGAGTCGACAGACCGAGAGGGTCACGAGTGGAGGGCCGGTCTCACAGCCGCGGGAGCGTAGGCCTGTGTTCGATCACGTGCAATCCCTCACGAGGACAAGTCATCCGGCCCGGACGGATCGTCACCGGACGCGACGGTGAGGAACGGCTCGAGCCCGGAGATCTTCAGGATCATGCGCACACGGTCCGACGGTGAACGGATGATCACGGCGTCCGGGTAGCGGCTGTGCGCGCTAACGATCACGCCGAGGCCGGTGAGGTCCATGGCCGTGGTCTCGGCCAGGTCGATGACAAGCCGATGGGGGTTCTCGCCCATGGCGCCCATGATCTCGTCCCACACGGCCGGAGCGGTGACGATGTCCAGCTCGCCGTACACGGCGACGACGACGGAGTCGCCCTCATGGCTCACGTGCGTCGAAGAGCCTGGCTTGCTCATGCGGGATCCCCCTCTCATCGCATCGTCGCGCCTGCTGTGGCTCGCTCTCCTGGCATCCTCGCGCGCCGACGCCGACGCCAACGTCCGAGGCGCCCAGCCGTGACCCGCGGTGGACCAACGAACCAAGGCGTGCAAGTCGACATGAGCACCACCTGCGTGCCGCCGACCTACGTCCGCGATCGACCCCCGTACCGCGTTCGAGCGGAGGTTGAACCGGTACCGAACCGCGGCAGCGTCGCGCTCAGGCGCCGTTCCACACGTCCCCGCAGCAGCGCCACACATCGGCTTCTCGGCGCCAGACGGTGATCGCCCGGCCCGGGATCGCCATCGGGTGCCCGTCCTCACCGGTCATCTCGACCTTGTTCGTACCGAGGATCCAGGCCATTGAGGCATCAGCGGAGACGTCGACGCTGTCGGTCGTCCAGGAGATCCGGAACCCGGGGACAGCCAAGCTGCCCGCGACATAGGCGCGCAGGGCGTCCTTTCCGACCACCGGCGGCATCCCGGGCGGGATCACCACAGCGTCATCGGTCCAGAAGTCGAGGATCTCGTCGAGGTCCGCACCGGAGGAGACCGTGGCCGACCACGCCGCATCCCGCTCCCTCAGCGCCTGGCGGTGGGCGTCAAGGTCCATGTGATTCTCCTTCCGTCCCGGCGCCGGCGACCGGCGCCAGCGTGGCAAATCACCGGGCACCGGTCAAGGGAGTCGGCGCCAAGTTACCCAGGCAGCATCACGTCCTTCGGTCTCGTGCCTCCCAACGTGATCGTGGTGGCCTGGATGGTGTGGCGCGACTTCAGGCCGGCCCGCCGAGGGCCACCCGGGCCAGGGCCAACGCGTCGATCGTGGTGAGACCGCCACCGTCGGCTACCGCGTGCGCGAACGCTTCAGGTCCAAGAGACGCTTCGCACAACTCGGCCGTCTTGTCGCGCGTCGCAACATAAACCGGATCCCGCCCGGCGGGCGCTGGGGCGAAACGCACGTCGGCCGCGCCGATGAGCGTTGCCGCGACTCGATATTCGGCTTGGGCGCATGTGAGGTGAGCGGCGGCATCGAAGACGTTGGCCAGCGTTTCGGTCGCCGCCTCGCACGTGAGCGTGTCGACGACGTCGAGGAGGTAGCCGTGCGCCGAAGCGTTGTCGCCGCGCTCGATTGCGACCAGCGCGAGGTTCCTCCGGGCGGATCGATCCCAAGCGTCGTCGCTGGCAGACGCGCCGAGCACGCGGACCAGCCACTTCTCGGCCTCGACGAGATCGTGGCCGAGACGACAGACCTCTCCCAAGAACAATTGCGCCGTCCTTCCGGGTTCCTTGCCGCCCAGCGTGTCGTCTCGGATGCCGACCGCTTCTTCGAGCCAGGTCCGCGCGAGCGCGTTGTCCTTCGCCGCTATCCGCACACTCGACGCTCCGTGGACGAGCACTTGTACTCGCTGCTGGCCGGACTGGCCGAGGTCAGATGATGTTCTGACCGCCGTGTGGGCCATCGCGGCTGCTTCGTCGAACCGGCCGAGCCTCCGGGCGTAGGACGTCCACATGAGGGACGAAGACGCGAGGCCGGGGAGATCCCCACTGGCGTTCGCGGCCGACAAAGCCACATCCGCGTCGGCCAGAGCACCAGAAAGGTCATTCCGCGCCGCGTGCACGTGACATCGCGTGAGGAGCATGCGGTTGAGCAGCGGGCGGTTGTCGAGGCGCTGCGCGAGCTCGACTGATCGGTCTGAGAGGGCGAGCGCGGCGTTTAGGTCTCCGGCGTTCATGGCCAGGCGCGTCAGCTGCCGGTGCGCTCGGGCGACGGGGAGGAGCTGCGCGGAGCGATCGGCGCGTTCGATGGCCTGCTTCACCATCGACGTTGAACGATCGGGGTCGTCGCCTTCGAGCTGGTCCGCCAGGTCAAGCGTGGCCCACGACACTGTGACGTCGAGGTCGCCAGGCTGGCCCAATGCTTTATCGATGGCGATGGTCTTGTTGGCGTGCTCTCGTACTTGGTCGGGGTCATCAAGAAGGAGGGAGAGGTAGCTGGCGGCTCCGTGGGCGCGGGCCTCGATGGCAGACCGGTCACAGCCCCCCGCCGCCATCCCGGCCGTGACCCACCGGCGGCCTTCGGCGAACAGTCCGCGGGCTGCCCAGTACAGCATCAGGTCTCCGGCTAGGCGCAGCGTGGCCACCGGGTCTGTCTCGACGCCCCAGGCCAAGGCGGCGCGGATGTTCTCGAGCTCGACGTCGAGGCGGGGCAGCCAAAACCGTTCGTCGCTGGTGGCCAGACCAGACGCGGCGGGTGACGCGAGGTCAACGATGCATCGGAGGTGTGCGGCCCGCACGGAGGTGGCTTCGCCGGCCACCATGAGCTTGTCCGACGCGTAGTGGCGGACGGTTTCGAGGAGGCGGTAGCGCTCCATGCCCTCACCGTCGTCCGCTATGACCAGTGACTTGTCGACCAGGCGCGTCAGGCCATCGAGGATGTCGAGGCGGTCGAGCGGTTCACCCCCGCCCACCTCTTCAGCCATCTCCAACGTCCAGCCGCCACCGAAGACCGACAACCTTCGCAGCAGTGCCGTCG
>Ga0136633_1002559_pt1 | contig 12446 bp, 10 predicted proteins | sample AntDrymeUQ832206_2_FD_105494 | JGI IMG/M metagenome (GOLD analysis project Ga0136633, IMG submission 105494) | Polar desert sand microbial communities from Dry Valleys, Antarctica - metaG UQ83 (22.06) | ecosystem: Environmental > Terrestrial > Soil > Desert | place: Antarctica: Dry Valley... | reverse complement strand
CGGGCCACCGGCGCCCGCGGCCTCCGTGCCGTGCTCGAAGAGGTGCTCCTCGACGTGATGTACGACCTCCCGAGCCGCACCGACGTCGGTCGCTGCGTCATCACGAGAGAAGTCGTGATGGAGAAGGTCGCTCCGACGTTGGTCCCTCGTGAGGAGACCAAGCCGGAGCGCCCCCGCCGCGCCGCCAGTTGAGCACCGCCGGGGACCTCCCCGACCTCCTGGCCTGGCTCGACGGCCATTGGAACATGGAGGCGCTCAGCCCCGGGGTTCCCCAGGGAGGCTCACGCCGCACGCCGTCACTGGCTCGGATGCGGGCGCTGCTCGACGCGTCGGCCGACCCGCAAGAGTCCTACCCGGTGCTGCACATCACGGGCACCAACGGCAAGACGTCGACGGCTCGGATCCTGGCGTCGGTGCTCGCTGCGGCGGGCCTGGCGGTCGGCACCACCACGAGCCCGCATCTGGAGCGGCTGAACGAGCGGATGACAGGACCCCCGCTCTCGCCCCGCCGGCGGGACAAGTCACGTCGACGCCACGACCACATCTCCGACTTCGATCTGGCGGACCAGCTCCGGAGCCTGAAGGGTGTCGAGCACCTGCTGGACGACCGACCCTCGTTCTTTGATCTGGTCGTGGCCTGCGCATTCCGGTGGTTCGCCGACATGGCCGTGGACGCTGCGGTCGTGGAGGTGGGCCTCGGCGGCCGCTGGGACTCGACGAACGTGGCCAACGGGCAGGTGGCCGTCATCACCAACGTGGGTCTCGACCACACCGAGTACCTCGGCCCGAGCCGGGCCGACATCGCCAGGGAGAAGGCTGGCATCATCAAGTCAGGAGCCGTGGTTGTTCTCGGCGAGACGGACCGGGAGCTGGTCGGGATCTTCGAGTCCACGGCCGCCCAGGTCGGCGCCGACCAGGTCCTGCTCCTCGGCCGTGACTTCGAGATCGAGGCGAACGAGACCACGCTCGAGGGCCGTTCGCTCGACCTGCGAACGCCGTGGGGGCGCCACAGCGATCTCCTGCTCCCTCTGCACGGACGCCACCAGGGTCACAACGCCGCCCTCGCCGTGGTCGCAGCTGAAGCCTTCTTCGGTGCGGCTCTGGCCTCCGAGGTCGTGGCCGAGGGCGTGGCCGACGCCACGTCGCCTGGTCGGCTCGAGGTCGTGGGCCAGGACCCGCTGATCATGCTCGACGGCGCCCACAACGCCGACGGCATGGCGGCGCTCGGCCGGGCCTTGGTGGAGGAGCTGCCACATCTCGGCCCTGCCGTGGTCGTCTTCGGCACCCTCGTCGGTCACGATCCCGTCGAGCTCCTCGAAGCCCTCGGACCTGACCGCATCCGACTCCTGGTGGCCTGTCCGGCGCCCTCCCCCCGCGCCCTCTCACCTGACGAGATTGCCGACGCGGCACGGTCCCTCGGCATCGAAGCGGTGACGACGCCGTCGGTAGAGGCGGCGCTGGAGGCGGCCGTCGCCGACGCCGAGGATGACGAGCTGGTCCTCGTAACCGGCTCCTTGTACGTGGTCGGCGCGGCCCGCCGCCTGGGTGCGGGGTAGTCCTGCCTGCTACCTTGCCCGCCCCGTGGACCGAACCCTAGTGATCGCCAAGCCCGACGCCGTCGAGAGGGGCCTGGCCGGGGAGATCTTCGGCCGGCTCGAGCGCAAGGGCCTTCGCCTCGTGGCTCTGGAGCTGCGCCAGCTCGACGAGGAGATAGCTCGCCGGCATTACGCCGAGCACGACGGCAAGCCCTTCTTCGGCGAGCTCGTGAGCTTCATAACCCGTTCTCCGGTGGTCGTGGGAGTGGTGGAGGGACCCAAGGACACGTGGAAGGTCGTGCGTCAGATGATGGGCGTGACGAACCCCCTCGATGCTGCGCCCGGCACCATCCGCGGTGACCTCGCCACGGAGATGGGGGAGAACCTGGTCCACGGCTCGGATGCTCTCGAGTCGGCCCAGCGCGAGATCGCACTCTTCTTCCCGAAACTGGGCTGACGGGACCCAGGCGGCGCTTGGCGCCCGCGCCCCTGTAGCCTTGCCCTGATCGCCCCCGAATGAGGAAGGCCGGTCTGGCCATGTCCGACAACCTGCTCGGCGGCTTCCTTGGCCGCGATATGGCGGTGGACCTCGGGACCGCGAACACCCTCGTCTACGTACGCGGGCGCGGCATCGTGCTGAACGAGCCCTCCGTGGTGGCCGTTGACGTCCGCACAGGACGCCCCCTGGCCGTCGGGGCCGAGGCCAAGCGCATGATCGGCCGGACCCCGGCCCACATCAAGGCCATCCGTCCCCTGCGCGACGGCGTGATCACGAACTTCGACATCTGCGAGAAGATGCTCCAGTACTTCATCCACCGGGTGCACCCGCGACGGTTCGGCAACCGTCCCCGCATGGTCATCTGCGTGCCCTCCGGTGTGACGGGGGTCGAGAAGCGAGCCGTGCAGGAGGCTGCGGAGTACGCCGGGGCGAAGAAGACGCCGTACATCATCGAAGAGCCCATGGCTGCGGCCATCGGGGCCGGTCTCCCGGTCCATGAGCCCACGGGCAACATGGTCGTAGACATCGGGGGCGGTACCACTGAGGTGGCCGTGATCTCGCTCGGCGGCATCGTGACGAGCCAGAGCGTGCGCATCGCGGGCGATGAGCTCGATGAGGCGATCATCAGCTACATCAAGAAGGAGTACAGCCTGGCTCTGGGCGAGCGCACGGCGGAGGAGATCAAGTGCACCCTGGGCTCGGCCTGCCCGCTGGAGGAGGAGATCTACGCCGAGATACGAGGGCGCGACCTCATCACCGGCCTCCCGAAGACGGTCGTCACCTCCACCCAGGAGATCCGCGAGGCCATGGAGGAGCCGGTAGGTGCCATCGTTGACGCCGTGAAGGTGACCCTCGACAAGACGCCACCCGAGCTGGCCGCCGACATCATGGAGCAGGGCATCGTCCTTACGGGCGGGGGGGCGCTCTTGCACGGCCTCGATGTGAGGCTGCACGCCGAGACGGGCATGCCGATCATCATCGCCGACAACCCGCTGCACTCGGTCGCCATAGGCGGCGGCCAGTGCCTGGAGGAGTTCGAGGTCCTGAAGGACGTGCTGCTCTCCTCCACGATCCATTGACCCGGGGAGGTGAGGTCCGATGGCGATGATCCGTCGGACGCCGAGAAGCAGGTTCACTGTCGTAGTCCTACTGATGGTCTGCCTCACGCTCATCACAATCGACACCAAGGCCAACGGCGGGGGTGTGCTGAACGCGGTTCGCACCAAGGCCCGCGACCTGATCGTCCCAGCCCAGGGTGGCCTCTCTGGCGTCGCTCAGCCCGTGGCTGACTTCGCCGACGCCGTTGTGAACGCAGGGGACATAAAGCGTGAGAACGCCCGCCTGAGGGAGACCAACGCCGATCTTCAGGGCCGGCTCCTCCAGCAGTCCGACGCCGAGAGGGAACGCCAGGCCCTGCTCGACCTGAACAAGCTCGACGTGGTCAAGGACATCCCTCGGGTCTCGGCCCAGGTGGTGAACCTGGCTCCGTCCAACCTCCAGCTCACCATCGAGATAAACCGAGGTACCGATGACGGTGTCGCCAGGGACATGCCCGTCACCATCGGTAGCGGGCTCGTCGGTCGGGTGGAGTCTGCGTCGGCCCGCCGAGCCGTCGTCCGCCTCATCACCGACCCCGGTGTGAACGTTGGCGTGCGCGTGCCCTCGAACGTGAACTTCATCGTGCAGGGCAAGGGCCCCGACTCCGACCTCACGGCCGAGCTGGTGTCGCCGGACAAGACCATGACCGTGGGCGACGTCGTCGTCACCTCGGGCCAGGGCGAGCGGTTCCCGGCCGGCATCCCGGTTGGCACGATCACGACGGCGAGGATCCAGCCCGGCGTCTCCTTCCAAGAGGTGAACGTCCAGCCCTCCGTCGACTTCCGGCGCATCGAGTTCGTGTCGGTGCTCCTTTGGAGGGGACCGGGCGAGCCATGATCGATGCCCTCCTCGGCCCACGGACCCGGGTGGCCCTTCTGCTGGTCGTGGCCGCCATAGTCCAGGCGCCGCTCGTGGATCGCCTGCAGGTGAACCGGGCCCATCCCGACCTCCTTCTCCTCGTTCCCGTTCTGGCCGGATTGCTGGGTGGACCCGAGGACGGCGCCTGGGTGGGGTTCTTCTCAGGGCTCCTGGCCGACCTCGCTCTGCCCACCGCGTTCGGCCTGTCGGCCCTCGTGTTCTGCCTAACGGGTTACCTGATCGGCTCGATCGTGCAGGCGCTCATCGAGGGCCCGAGGTGGGTGATACCGCTCACCGCCGCCGTCGGGACGGCCATCGGTGAGGCGCTGTACGTAGGTGTGGCCGTGATCACGGGCCAGGATGCGGTGATCCACGAGCCCAAGGCCGTTGTGACAGCGATCGTGATTGCCAGTGTCGGCAACGCCATCCTGTCCTTCCCGGTCGCCGTCGTGCTCCGGTGGTCGATCGGCCCGGCTGAACGGGTGCCTGCCTGATGGCTGCCGCCCCGACCCGCCTGCGCGTCACGGTGATCGGTGTGGTGGTGATCGCCCTGTTCGCAGCTCTCTTCACCAGGCTCTGGTACCTCCAGGTGCTGGACTCGGCCGCCTTCGTGGAACAGGCCAAGCGCAACGAGATCCGCTTCGTGTGCGAGCCCGCGCCCCGAGGGCGCATCCTCGATCGCAATGGCACGCCCCTCGTGGAGAACAGGGTGACAACCGCCCTCACCCTGTCCCAGAAGGGGGCCAAGGACAACCCTCAGGTCATGCCCATGCTGTCGGCCCTGCTCGGCGTGCCCGAGGAGGAGCTTCTGAAGCGGCTCCGGGATCCCCGCTACGTCCACCTCAAGCCCGTGCCCATAGCGGTCGACGTGCCCGAGGACAAGGTCATCTTCATCAAGGAGAACAGCGATCGCTTCCCGGGCGTCAACGCCGCGCCCCTGGCACAGCGTCGCTATCCGCAGGGACGGCTGGCGGCCCACCTCCTGGGCTACACCGGCCCGATCAGCGAGGAGCAGCTGAAGGCCCGCAAGAGCCCACCGGCCCGACCGGATGGCTTCGTGGACCCGCTCGCCGACTGCGATACCTACAAGATCACCGACGAGATCGGCAAGCTCGGCATCGAGTCGACATTCGATGAGGTGCTGCGGGGCCAGCCCGGCGTGCAGTCCTACGAGGTCGACTCCAAGGGTCGGATCCTCGCCGAGCCGGACCCCCTGCGGGTCCCCGTCCAAGGGGCCGACGTCGTGCTCGCGATCGATGCCACGATCCAGCGTGAGGCCGAGGACTCTTTGCGCCAGGGCCTGGCCTCGGCCCGCTTGCTAAAGGCGTCGAAGACCGACCCCAAGCAGCTGCGGGCCCCGGGCGGGTCAGCCGTCGTGGTCGACGTCAAAACGGGGGCCGTGGTGGCCATGGCCTCAGCCCCCGACTTCGCCCTCGAAGACTTCGTCGGCGGCGTCTCAGAGACGGTCTTCTCCACCTACCGGGACGATCCGGCGACGCCTCTGTTGAACCGGCCCATTCAGGGTCTGTATCCGCCGGCCTCGACGTTCAAGCTGCCCGTGGCCGTGGCCGGGCTTCGTGACGGGGTCATACCGTCGCCGGGGGCCACGATCGTTGACGGGGGCGAATACCGGATCCCGCCCCCCTGCTCAGGGCAGTGCAAGTACCGCAACTCGGGCGGGATCTCGCACGGCCGCATCGACCTGCCGGCCGCCCTCACCGTGTCTTCGGACGTGTTCTTCTACGACGTCGGGGCCCGCTTCTGGTTCGGCCGGTCCACCTACGGGGAGACGGCGGTGCAGGACGTGGCCCGCACGTTCGGCCTCGGCTCGAAGACCGGAATCGCGCTGACGTCTGAGTTCGGAGGCCGGGTGAGCGACCCCAAGATCCGCAAGAACCTGCGCAAGACCGACAACGGCTGGTTCGTGGGCGACAACGTGAACATGGCGATCGGCCAGGGTGAGACCCTCGTCACCCCTCTCCAGCTGGCCATGGAGTTCGCCACGTTCGCCAACGGCGGCACGCTCTACCAGCCCCGGATCGCCGAACAGGTCAAGAACCCAGACGGGTCACTGGCGCGAGACATCGGTCCCATTGAGCGGGGCTCGGCCCCGGTTGCCCCCGAGAGCCGCGGGCCCATAGTCGCAGGTCTTCGGGGCGTGGTGGCCAGCCCGGTCGGGACGGCGTCGAACGCCTTCGACGGCTACGCCGGGATGCCCGTCGCAGGAAAGACCGGCACGGCTCAGCAGCCGCCCAGACAGGACACCGCCCTGTTCGTCGGCTACGCCCCCTACACCGACCCCCGGTACGCGGTGTCGGTGGTGCTGGAGGAGGGTGGCTTCGGAGGGACGACGGCGGCTCCTGTGGCCAGACGGATCTTCGAGGCCCTCTCGGCTGTCCCCCTGACGGACGTGCGCGCCGCCGACTCGGCAGACTGAGAGCGATCCATGGCCTCCATCGCAGCTCCCCGCCGAACCGAGATCCCCCGGTCCGACCTTGATCCCGGCGCGGCTTGGCGCCACGTGGACTGGTGGATCGTCGTCTCCGTCGCCGCGATGGCCACCCTCGGGGGGCTCATGGTCTTCTCCGCGACCCGCTCGCGTGCCGGGCTCGACACCTTGGACACCTACTTTCTCCAGCGTCAGAGCCTGTTCGTCGTCATCGGGCTCGGGGTGATGGCTTTCTCCGCCGCCGTCGACTACCGCCGCCTCCGAGAGCTGGCCCCGCTCTTCTACGGCGCCACCGTCTTCCTCCTCGCCGCCGTGCTCACGCCCCTCGGCTCCAATCGCAAGGGGGCGCAGGCCTGGTTCACCCTTCCGGGCGGCTTCCAGCTCCAGCCCTCCGAGTTCGCCAAGATCACCCTCATCCTGATGTTCGCCAGCTTCTGCGCGTCGCGCCGGGCATCGGACGTCCAGATGGAGATGGGCCCACGGCGCTTCGTCCAAGCGCTCGGGCTGTCGGCCGCACCTCTGCTCCTCCTCCTGTTGCAGCCCGACCTCGGCACGGGGCTGGTCTTCGGCGCCATCACGCTGGCCGTGCTGGCCGTGACGGGCGTGAAGGCCAGGTACCTGTTCCTGCTCGGAATCCTGGTGGTTCTCGCAGCCACCCTCATCCTGCGCGGCGGGTTCCTGCAGGACTACCAGAAGGACAGGCTCACCGTGTTCTTTAACCCGGCGGCCAACCTCCAGGGTCCCGGGTACAACCTGGACCAGTCCAAGATCGCCATCGGCTCGGGCGGGGTGGTGGGCAAAGGGCTGTACGAGGGGACCCAGACCAAGCTCAACTACGTGCCCGAGCAACACACCGACTTCATCTTCAGCGTGGTGGGGGAGGAGCTCGGCCTGCTGGGGGCGGGCGGACTCCTAACCCTCTTCGCGCTGTTGATGTGGCGCATCTGGAAGGCGGCTATGGAAGCCAACGATCAGGCGGGAACGCTGATCTGCATCGGGGTGCTCGCCATGTTCGGCTTCCAGGTCTTTGAGAACGTGGGGATGACCATGGGGATCATGCCCATCACCGGCATCCCCCTGCCCTTCCTCTCCTACGGGGGCTCCAGCACCCTCGTCTGCTTCGCCGGAGCAGGGCTCGTCCTCAACGTCCGCATGCGCCGGTACTCCTAAATCGGCTCGCTTCGCTCGCCCCCGACCGCGTGGCCCGCCTTCGGCGGCCATTTCGTTGGTATGCCGGGTTGTTCCCGATGGCGCTGGGCCGACGGCTAGCCGTCGGCCTCTTCGTTTAGCTCTAGCCAGTTGGTCTCTTTGGCTTCTAGGGCTTGCTGGGTTTCGGCTAGCTCGGCGCTCACGCGGGCCAGCTTCACGTGGTCAGTGGCCGCGTCGGCGAGTGCGGTGGTGAGCGCGTCGGCTCGGCGTTGGAGCCTGAGCATGTCCTTCTCGGACTGCTTGAGGAGGCGGTGCAGGGTGCTGGGCGACCGCTTCTCGCGGGTGGGCCGCACCCGGGTGTCGCCCCGGGAGGCGGCGCCGGCCTGACGACCGCGGCGGGCCCGGCGCGCCTCCTCCCATGCTGCGTAGCCGCCCGCCACCATGCGCGCTCCTCCCAACCCGTCCACGGCGAGCACCTCGTCGATGGTCCGCTCCAGGAAGGCCCGGTCGTGGCTGACCACCACTAGGGCACCGGGCCAGGTCTCGAGGAAGTCCTCGAGGGTGCGAAGCGTGTCGAGGTCCAGGTCGTTGGTGGGCTCGTCGAGCAGGAGCACGTTGGGCTTGGCCGCGAGGACGAGGACCAGCTGCAGGCGACGGCGCTCACCGCCGGACAGCAGGCCGATGGGGGCATGGCGCGCATCGGCACCGAACCAGAAGCGCTCTAGCAGGCGGTCATCCTCCCAGCCCGCCACCCTGGTGGGGCCGGCCACGGCGTCCCTCACCTTCTGGGTCGGGTCCAGGGTGACGCCGAGCTGGTCGTGGTAGCCGAGCCGGACGGTGGGTCCCACCTCGATCCTGCCCACTGTGGGGTTCCGGCGGGAGGCCAGGAGGTCGAGCAGAGTGGTCTTGCCGGCCCCGTTTGGCCCCACGATGCCGAGCCGCTCGCCCTTGTCGAGCAGGAGGTCCAGCCCTGAGAACAGGGGCGGGCTGCCGGGATGGGCGAAGCCCACGCCGTGGAGCTCGATGACCTTGCTCCCGAGGCGGGGCGTCCCGAACCCGAGGTCGAGCGCGCCAGCCCGCGCCGGCGCCTCCGGCCGGCCTTCGATGATGGCCGTGGCCGAGGTGATTCGGGCCTTTGACTTTCGGGTGCGGGCCGGGGCGCCGCGCCGCAGCCAGGCCAGCTCGGTGCGGGCCAGGTTCCGCCGCACCCCCTCGGCCTGCTCGGCCTTCTCCTCCCGGTCGGCCCGGGCCTCGAGGTAGGCGCCGTAGCCGCCCTCGTGGACGAAGGACCGGCCCCGGTCGATCTCCACGACGCGCGTGGTGACCCGGTCGAGGACATGGCGGTCGTGGGTCACGAGGACCAGCCCGCCGCCGAAGGCCGCGAGCCGATCCTCGAGCCATGCCGTGGCGTCGAGGTCGAGGTGGTTCGTGGGCTCGTCGAGCACGAGCAGGTCCGAGGGCGCCACGAGCACGCGGGCGAGGGCGGTGCGCTTGCGCTGGCCGCCGGAGAGCCGGTCGGTAGGGGTACCGAGCAACTCCCCCATCCCGAGGCGGGTGAGGACCTCCTCGGCCTCCCAGCCGCCGTCGCCGACCGACTCGAGGACGCGGCCGACAGGGAGCACCGGCTCCTGCTCGAGCCACCCCACGCGGACCCCCCGACCGCGGCGCACCGCGCCAGCCTCGGGCTCGGCCACGCCGGCCAGCACCCGCAGGAGCGTGGACTTGCCGCAGCCGTTGAGGCCGACGACCCCTAGCCGGTCGCTGTCGGAGACGGTCAGCGACAGATCGTCGAACAGAGGCTTCCCCGGGCGCGACACCGACACACGGGCGACGTCGACCAGGATCACAGCCCGTCCACCCTACGCCAGGCCCCCACCGGCTCCGAAGGGGCGCTGACGGGGATACAGGTGGACGGCCGGTAGACTCTCGCCAACATGGCGGTGACCGGACCCATCTGGAGCGACATCGAGCCGCTCCTGTCGCGAGTCCAGAAGCCGGCCCGCTACCTGGGGCTCGAGGGCGGTTCGGTTCAGCCCGAGCACCATCCCGACAAGGTGGCCTGGCTCGTCACATACCCGGACACCTACGAGGTGGGTCTCCCGAACGCCGGCCTGCAGATCCTCTACGAGATCCTGAACGAGCGCGCCGACGCCGTCTGCGAGCGGGCCTACGCCCCGTGGGTTGACATGGAGTCGGAGATGAGGGCCGCCGGGGTGCCGCTCTTCAGCGTCGACACGCACCGCCCGGCCCGGGACTTCGACGTAATTGCCGTGAACCTGGCCGCCGAGCTCACGTACACGAACGTGCTCTCGTGCATCGACCTGGCCGGGTTGCCGCTCCACAGCGCGGCCCGGGGCGTGGACGACCCGTTCGTCCTCCTGGGGGGCCACTGCGCCTTCAACCCGGAGCCGCTGGCCGACTTCGTCGACGCCGCCTGCCTCGGCGATGGCGAGGAGCTCGTCGGCGACATCACCGAGGTCATCGGCTCGTGGAAGCGGGCGGGCCGACCGGACGGCCGGCTGGGGGCCTGGCGGCTGCTGGCCAGCATCGACGGCGTCTACGTGCCCGCCTTGTACCGGGTGACCCCAGAGGGTGCGGTCGTCCCCGACGACATCGTGGCCCCGGCGATGGTGCACAAGCGCACCATCGCCGACCTGGCGGCCTGGCCCTACCCCAAGGCGCAGCTGGCTCCCCTCACCGAGGTCGTGCACGACCGGCTCAACGTCGAGGTCTTTCGGGGCTGCACACGGGGGTGCCGCTTCTGCCAAGCCGGGATGATCACGAGGCCGGTCCGGGAGAGGCCGGCCTCTCAGGTGCGCTCGATGGTCGAGCGTGGGCTGGAACGCACCGGCCACGACGAGGTCGCACTCACCAGTCTCTCCACCGCTGATTACTCCGGCATCGAGGAGGTGGTCGGGGCCATCACCTGCTCCGACACGGCCGTCTCCCTGCCCAGTCTCCGTGTCGACGCCTTCACCGTGGGGCTGGCCGCCCAGGTCGCCAAAGCCAGGCGCACGGGCCTCACCTTCGCCCCCGAGGGGGGCACGTGGAGGATGCGGAAGGTCATCAACAAGCTGATCACCGAGGAGGACCTCTACGCCGCGGTGGATGCCGCCTTCGCAGAGGGCTGGCGACGCATCAAGCTCTACTTCCTCATCGGCCTGCCCACTGAGACCGACGAGGACGTGCTCGGGATCATCGAGCTGGCCGGCCGCTGCGCCCAGCTGGGCCGGCGTCGCCACAGGGGGGCTTCCATCACGGTCTCCGTGGGCGGCTTCGTACCCAAGCCACAGACCCCGTTCCAATGGTTCGGCATGGACACCGCAGAGGAGATGCAGCGCAAGGTCGACCTGCTGCGCACGGCGGCGCGCACCCACAAGGGAGTCGAGCTCAAGTGGCACGACCCCGCGGCATCCCAGGTCGAGGGCCTCATGGCCCGCGGCGACCGGTCGCTCGGCCCCGTGCTCGAGAGCGTATGGCGCTCCGGCGGTGTCTTTCAGGAGTGGAGCGAGCACTTCCGCCTGGAGCGGTGGACGGTCGCGTGCGCGGAGCACGGTGTGGACGCCGCCGCCTTCGCCAACCACGACCGGCCGCGTGAACGCCCTCTGCCTTGGAGCCACTTGTCCGCCGGACTCCACGAGGACTTCCTCTGGGAGGACTGGCAGGACGCGCTGGCCGAGGCCGCTGTCGAGGACTGTCGGTGGACGCCCTGCTACGACTGTGGCGCCTGCACGGGGTACGGCATCGAGCACGTAGTCGCATCGTCTACGCCTCCGGCCGGTGGGAGCCAGGGCACCGGTCAGGACCTGACGACCGGCGGAGCGGTCCCCGTGCAGCTGCTCCCCACCCGCCTGCCGGTGGGAGTGGGTCGATGACGCAAGCCGTGGCCACGGACCGGATTCGCTGCCGGTACACCAAGCTCGGCAAGGTCCGCTTCCTCGGGCACCGGGACCTGGCCCGCTGCCTTGACCGTGCCCTCCGGCGCGTTGGTGTGCCAGTGGCCCGCACCCAGGGCTTCACCCCAAGATTCCGGCTGGCCTTCGGGCTAGCCCTCCCAACCGGCGCCGAGTCCGTCGCCGAGTACCTGGACATCGACCTCGAAGCCGGCGCGCCGGCTGACCTGGTCGACCTGCCGTCCGCGGTGTCCGCCGTCCTCCCTCCGGGCGTCGACATCACCGCCGTCGGTCCGCTGGGGCCCCACACGGGCTCCTTGCAGTCAAGCGTGACCTCCTGCACCTGGGAGGTCGTGCTGCCCACCGTCGACGATCGCACCGCCAACGCCAGGATCGAGCGGGTCCTGGCCGACGCGGTGCTCGTCACCACGGTCACCCGAAAGGGGGTTGGGGTCCGCCAGGACCTCCTCCCCGATGTGGTCCGCCTAGGTGTAGGACCGCCCACCGACGACGGCGCTGTCCGGCTCGAGCTCGAGCTCGCCAGCGCGGCAGGTGAAGGCGGTCGCAGCGTGCGTCCCGGAGACGTCGTGTCGGCCATCTGGCCAGACGTAGCTGAGGGCGCCCGCCACCGCAGGACCGCCCAATGGATCGCCAGCGATGGCGTGCGCCGGGACCCGCTCCCCGTCGCCGCCGCCGTCGCTCCGCACGCCCAACGGTGTGCGTCATGTTGAGGAGCACCGATGTCCGAACGAGAGACGGTCAACCCGTCCGAGCCCCAGGTGGGCGCCGCTGCGGCGAACGTCCCCACACCTTCCCCGAGCGCCAGCTCAACTCCAGTGAACCGGGACCCGAGCCCCACGTCGCAGTCGCCCCTGGCGGGGGGATCGAGCGCGCCAAAGGCGGCTGACGCCCCCGGGCCGCCGGAGGGATCCAGCGGCGGTGAGGGCGGCGGTGAGGGCGGCGGT
>Ga0136633_1002558_pt1 | contig 12451 bp, 8 predicted proteins | sample AntDrymeUQ832206_2_FD_105494 | JGI IMG/M metagenome (GOLD analysis project Ga0136633, IMG submission 105494) | Polar desert sand microbial communities from Dry Valleys, Antarctica - metaG UQ83 (22.06) | ecosystem: Environmental > Terrestrial > Soil > Desert | place: Antarctica: Dry Valley... | reverse complement strand
GCGCCGGGTCGGCCTGCGCCGGGTCGGTCCCAGCCGGGACCACTCCGAGAAAGACCGGTCGGCCCTTGTCCAGAAGGCCAGCCAGATCGTCGTACGCCGAGGCCTTCAGAACCGACAGGTCGACGGAGATGCCGTCTGCCCCCGCACCTGTCAGCAGCGAGATCGGCACATCATCGGCACAGCAGTGGACAACGGACGTGGCACCCGCCTCGCGGACGGCGGAGAACAGCCATTCGAGTGCGGGCGAGGCCTTGGCCGCATCGACCGAACGGTGCCGGCTGAACCCGGACGCGGTCGGGATCTGGCCGGCCATCACCGCAGGAAGTGCAGGCTCATCGACCTGGACGACGATGTCCGCGTTCGGTAGCCTGCGTCGGACGTCGGCGACGTGGTGCTTGACGCCCTCGGCCAGCGACTGCGCAAGCTCGCGACGCGCACCGTGGTCGGCGAGAACCCTGTCCCCCCGGGGCCTTTCCACCGTCGCTGCGAGGGTCCATGGACCGGCCACAGCGATCTTGAACCTGCCGACGTAGTCCTGCGTCTGCTCCTCGACGGCGTCAAGGTCCTGCGCGAGCAGGGACCGCGCGCGTCGCTGATCTGCTCCGGCTGCATCGGTCAGCCGCCAGCCGGCGGGTTGGAGATCGGCTCCGAGCTCGGACACGATCGCGAGAGTCCGGCCGATCATGTTCGCGGTCGGGCCACGCCCGGGCAGCTCGGGCAGATGTGGGAAGTCGGGTAGCTCTCCGAGGACGAGCCGGGTCGCCTCGGCGTACGCCGCAGCGTCCTCGCCTGGCATCGAACCGACGCCAGTCGCAGCCGTCATCCGTCGGCAGCGATGGTCACGGCCCGACGGACGGCCTTGGTGATCGTGGCCGAGCCCACGACGCGCGACCCGTCGTAGACGACGGCCGCCTGTCCAGGGGCGATCCCCTGCGCCGGGTCGAGCAGCTCGATCTCGAGGCCCTCACGCGTGACGGTCACGACCGCCTCGTGCTCCTCGCCGTGGGCGCGCAGCTGAACCGTGCCGTGCAGCGGCTCGGTGGGGACAGATCCACACCACCGTGGCTTGATCCCGGTGATGCGGTCGATGGTCAACTCCTCGCGAGGACCGACGGTGACGGTGCCCGAGACGGGTTCGATGTCCAAGACGTAGCGGGGCTTGCCGTCTGGAGCGGGGCGGCCGATCTTGAGCCCCTTGCGCTGACCGATGGTGAAGCCGAATGCGCCCTCGTGACTCCCGAGCACCTCGCCAGTGGAGTGGTCGACGATGTCGCCCTCACCCGCGCCGAGCTTGTCGCGCAACCAGCCGGCGGTGTCGCCGTCGGAGATGAAACAGATGTCGTGACTGTCTGGCTTGTTTGCCACCGAGAGTCCACGTCGGTCGGCCTCGATGCGCACGTCCCCCTTGCGGGAGTCCCCGAGCGGGAACATCGAGTGCGCAAGCTGCTCCTGGGTGAGCACGCCCAAGACGTAGGACTGGTCCTTGCCCATGTCGACAGCGCGATGCATCTGGATCAGCCCGTCGTCGCCCGTGACGAGTTGTGCGTAGTGACCAGTCGCCACGGCGTCGAACCCGAGTGCCATCGCTCGGTCGAGCACGGCGGCGAACTTGATCTTCTCGTTGCACCGCAGACAGGGGTTCGGGGTTCGTCCCTCGGCGTACTCCGCGATGAAGTCCTCGACGACGTCCTCGTGGAACCGATCACTCATGTCCCATACGTAGAAGGGGATTCCGATCACGTCGGCGGCGCGGCGCGCGTCGTTCGAGTCCTCTATCGTGCAACAGCCACGGGCTCCGGTCCGGTAGGACTTCGGGTTCCGCGACAGCGCCAGGTGGATGCCGGTCACGTCGTGGCCAAACTCCACTGCACGCGCGGCGGCAACCGCGGAGTCGACGCCGCCGGACATGGCAGCAAGAACGCGCATTCCCACCACGGCAGCTCAGCCCGCTCTCTTGGACGAGGCGCCGAAACCTGTCGCGATGCCGGCGGCCCTCGCGCGCTCGACGACGGGCGCCATCGCTTCGACAAGCGCGTCGACGTCGCCCTGCGTGCTGGTGTGGCCGAGCGAGAAACGGAGTGAGCTTCGCGCGCTCTCGTCGTCACATCCCATAGCCAGCAGGACATGTGAGGCCTGAGGTACGCCAGCCGAGCAGGCCGAACCGGTCGAGCACTCGATGCCTCGAGCGTCCAGCAGCATCAACAAGGAGTCGCCTTCGCAACCGGGAAACTTCAGGTGTGCGTTGCCGGGCAGCCGGTGCTCGATATCGCTGACCGGGTCGCCGTTCACAACGGCGTCTGGCACAACCTCGAGCACTCGGCGGATCAGGTCGTCACGCAGTCCCGCGACTCTGGCTGCGTGCTCGCAACGGTGCTTGACCGACAACTCGACGGCCGTCGCGAACCCGGCGATCGCCGGGGTGTCGATCGTGCCCGACCGGATGTCGCGTTCCTGTCCACCCCCGTGCAACAGCGGCGTCAGCTCGAGCTCGCGGCGTACGACGAGCGCACCCACGCCGTACGGACCGCCGACCTTGTGTGCGGTCAGGGTCATCGCGTCCACCCCGCTGGCTGCGAAGTCGACGGGCACCTGCCCGACGGCCTGGACGGCATCGGTGTGCACCGGGATGCCATAGGCGTGCGCCATCTCGACGACTGCGTGGATCGGCTGGACGGTGCCGACCTCGTTGTTGGCCCACATCACCGAAACGAGGGCGACCGAACCCGGGTCGCGCTCGATGGACTCGCCGAGAGCATCGATGCGCACCCGCCCGAACTCGTCGACGGGGATCAGCTCGACCTCGGCACCGTGGTCGGACGAACCCAGCCAGTGCAAAGGGTCGAGAACGGCGTGGTGCTCCACGGCGGTCGACAGGATGCGGGTACGACGGGCGTCATCTGACCGACGCGACCAGAACAGGCCCTTGAGTGCGAGGTTGTCCGCCTCCGTCCCACCAGAGGTGAACACCACCTCGCCGGGACGGGCATTGAGCGCCTGGGCGATCCGCTCCCTCGACTCCTCGACGACCCGGCGTGCGGATCGCCCGGATGCGTGCAATGACGACGGGTTGCCGAGCCGGGTCATCTGCTCGGTCATCACCGAGACCGCCTCGTCGTACATCGGGGTCGATGCCGCGTGGTCGAGGTAGACGGTCTGCTGGGAGGTCCGCGGGGTCGGCAGGGAGTCGTTCATCGCGCCTACCAGGGTACGGCCCTGACCCGGACCCGGCTAAATCCCGGCCAGCCGGTGGTTACCCACCGGCTGGCCGGGACTACCTCACGATGCGGGTCAAGATGTGGGATGCGCAGCGCGGCGACGATTGCGGGCCGTAAAGGCCGCCAATCCTGCTGCCGTGATCGCGGTGCCGACCGCGGCACCCAGCGCGAGCTGGAGAAGCTCGACCGAGTTGTCATCCACCAAGACCTGCGCTGGCGGTGAATAGGGGATGGGCTCCACATACGCGGGGAGTGGCCTCTCGATGTCCTTGAGCAACCCACGCACGTCGAACACTTGCGAGTCGATGTCGTTCCTCGCGGCGCCGAGATCGAGCGTGGGTACCTGGACGTTACCGTTCAGCGCCGCTCCCAGGTCCACACCCGGCGGGGCGTTCGGGGGCTCACCGAAGGCGCCCGTCGGTATGAATACTGCCAGGACCGCGATCCCGCCGACGCCAACCGCTGAGGCGACACGGGTGATTCTTGATGATTGGGACATGTCGGTCTCCGTTCGAGTTTCTGCTGGACGAAACGTGTCCCTCTGTTGTTCCACCTGCCGGTGTCAGAGCCGCGCCGGTGCGGTGTCAACCCGGTAACAGGGCCATTGACTGGGAGCTGGGTCAGGACCAGAGTCATAGTTATGAGCATCGCTGTGCTCGGGCCGCTGACCGTCGACGGTGAGGCCGGTCAACTCGGCCCTCGTGATCGGGTCGTGCTCGCCGCGCTGGCTGTGCGCCCCGGCGACGTGGTCAGCGCGGACCGGCTCGCGGACGCTCTGTGGGGCGAGCGGCGCCCAGGAACGTGGAGCAAGGTCGTCCAGGGCTGCATCATGCGGCTGCGCAAGGTTCTGGGTGCGCGCGGGATCGAGACCTCGCCGCAGGGCTACCGGCTCAACGTGTCCAAAGACGACATCGACAGTCTGCAATTCGAGCGCCTGCTCGGACGCGGCCGTGAGCTGCTCACCTTGGCCGAGCCCGAGCGCGCGGCGTACGTGCTCGGCCAAGCAATGGCGTTGTGGCGCGGGCCACCTCTGCCCGAGCTCGACGCCTGGGACCTCGGCCGGATCGAGGCCGATCGGTTGGGCGAACTGCATCGAGATGTTGAAGAGCTCAGCGTCGACGCGGCGTTGCGCACCGGGCACAGCCGCGAGATCCTGGCCAGGGCCCAGACCCTCGTCGCTGAGGCGCCGCTGCGTGAGCGGCGGTGGGCACTGTTGGCGCTGGCCCAATACCAGGCCGGGCGACAGGCCGAGGCGCTGCGAACGCTGCGCCAGGTGCGCACGGTCCTGGCCAGCGAGCTCGCTCTGGATCCGGGACCGGACCTGCTCGCCCTTGAGCGCGCGATCCTCCAGCAGGAGCCGTCGCTGGTGGCAGAGGCGGCACTCCCCGAGCCAAGCGTCACCTGCCCTTACCAGGGGCTCCTGCCGTACGCCGTGCGCGACGCCGACTCCTTCTTCGGTCGGGACGCGGACATCACCGAATGCCTGCGTCGCTTCACCTCCTACGGCGTTCTGGTGGTGGTCGGACCATCCGGCAGCGGCAAGTCGTCATTGGTCGGGGCGGGTGTAGCCGCAGCGTTGGAGAGAGATGGTCGCCGGGTGGTCGTGGTCACCCCTGGTGCACACCCGATGGATGCATTGACGGCCGTGCCCCGTTCAGGCCCCCCGCCGATCCTCGTCGTGGACCAGTGCGAGGAGGCGGTCACACTCTGCACCGACACGACCGAACAGGCACGGTTCTTCCACAGTCTCGCCACGCACGCGGAACAAGGGGGTCTGGTCGTGGCGCTCCGTGCGGATCGGATGGGCGAGGTGTCGTCGTACCCCGAGTTCGCCCGGTTGGTGGAGCTTGGTCTCTACCTGATCAGCGCTATGGGACCCGACGAGCTGCGCGCGTGCATCGAGGGACCGGCGCGTCAAACGGGGCTGCTGTTCGAGCCAGGGCTGGTTGACCTCCTGGTGCGTGAGGTCGAGGGAGAGCCCGGGGCACTACCTCTTTTGTCGCACGCGCTGCGTGAGACCTGGTTGCAGCGTGAGGGGCGGACGCTCACGGTGGCGGGCTACCTGGCCACGGGTGGTATCAGGGGTGCTGTCGCGCGGTCGGCGGAGGAGGTCTACGAGCGCGTCGACCCCGACCAGCGACCGATGATGCGCGACCTGCTTTTGCGGCTGGTGGCTCCGAGTCTCGATGGGGATCCCGTGCGCAGTCGGATGCCGCGTCGACTGGTCGCCACCGATGAGCCGCACGACGAGATCATCGAGATGTTGGTCGGCGCGCGACTAGTCACCAGCGACGACGGAGTGTTGCAACTTGCCCATGAGGCGCTCGCGCGCGTATGGCCGCGCCTGCGGCACTGGCTCGAGGACGACACGGAGGGGCAACGGATCCTCCGGCACCTCAGCGCGGCAGCCGATGCGTGGGAGTCGATGGGCCGACCGCCGAGCGAGCTCTATCGCGGCAGCCGCCTTACTCAGGCGCTCGACTGGAGCGGACGCACCCAGCCCGACCTCACGCCTGTCGAGCTGAGCTTCCTGAGCGCCTCCCATGCCCAGCTGGACGTCGAGCTAGGCGCCGCTCAGCATCGCGCTGATCAAGAGGCCAGGGCTGGACGCCGTACCCGACGACTGGCTGCCGGTCTGGCAGCCGCGCTGGTCCTCGCGCTGGTTGCCGCAGGCGTCGCAACGCGATTCCAGCGGACCGCTGAGGATCGCGCCGGAGAGGCTGCGGCAAACGCAGCCGACGCGGAGACCGCGACCACCGAGGCAGACGCCAACCGGATCGCAGCGTTGGCGAAGTCCGTCGGTTCGTTGGATCTCTCGTTGCTTCTCGCCGCGGAGGCCAGGCGAATTGCCGACACTCCGGCCACCCAGGATGGGCTGCTGGGCGCGCTCATCCAGCACCGGCGCGCCCTGCAGGTGGTGCAGCTGAACGGACGTGCGGCGGACGGCGAGCTGGCCGATGGGGGTAAGACACTGTTCGTCTCCATGCAGAACGGGGTGGTGGCGTGGGGTGTGAACTCGAACGCGCCACTTCGTGAAGTCGTCGCGTGGGACCAGCCCAATGACATCGCCGGCTCCCCCACCAACGACCAGGTCGCAATGTGGGCATGGAAAGACGACGAGACCATCCAGGTCGGCGTCTTCGCCGGGAACGGACAGCAGCGGCTACTGCTCGAGGGGGCCGACGAGATCGGCGGCTTGCCGTCAACCTTCGGATTCAGCCGAGACGGGCGACGGCTGTTGATGCTGGTGTCCAACGAGTACGGCGACAACGTCGGAGAACAAGGCACTGTTCGCGAGGTGGACATCGCCACCGGAGAGCTGGTGCGGACCCACCTGGGCCAGCGGTCGTCGGGTCCGAACGTCTCGGTCTACGGGACGTTTGCCGACGACGGTTCCGCAGCGGTCAGCTGGACCGAAGAGTCGCGGACCAGGGCGACACTGGTCAACCTTGCCGATGGCACTCGGACCCGCGTCCACGTCGCGCGCCGTCCCGCCTCCAGTCTGGGTTTCGTGCCGCTTCCGATTGGTGTTGCCCAGCGGTGGGACGACGGCGCGGTCACGTTGTACGACGCCCACGGCCGCCGTACGCAGGTGCTCGACGTCCACCAGGCAGCGGTCAACGACCTTGTCGTCGCAGCTGATCGCACCTGGGCGGCGAGTGCCGACAACCAGGGGGCAGTCATCGTGTGGGACGTGGACCCTGCGACTGGACTGTGGTCTCAGCGGGAGTCCCTGGTCGGCCACGACGGCGGCGTCACCGGCGTCGCGGTAGACCCCTCAGGTCAGACGCTGATCACGGTCTCCCACGACGGGACCGCCATCTCCTGGGACATCTCCGCTGAGGCGGGCTTCGGCGCCCGGGTGGCGGGACTCGGTGACCGCTGGATCTCCAACCGACCGCAGACGATCACACCGGGCCGCCTCATCGTTGCCCCTACGCGACCGGCACCTACGGCCGCCGGCCAGTTCCTGCTACGCGGGCCGGGTACGGCGTCCGTGGCTGCAGTCTTCTTGGATCCGATGACCGGTGAGGTCGTGGACGAGGTCCCGGTCGGAGGCACCGTCGAGGACGCGATCTTCGGCTCGTCTGTTGCAGTGAGCCCCGATGCCACCATGGTCGCGGTGACCTACGGACTGGGCACGGTCGTGCTCGACACCCGGACCCGCGAGGAGCTGGCCCGGATCGTGCTGCCTCGAACGAACGAAAAGGCTCCCGACGGGAAGCGCCGTCCGGAGATCGTCTGGTGCGCGGCGTGGACGCCGGACGGGTCCCGACTGTTGCTGGGCCCCGAGGGCAAGGGTTTTGATCCCGTCGACGGCGACATGCTCGTCGTTGACACCGCCACCTGGACACTGGCTCCGGATCGGGTCGATCTCGGCGGCTCTGCCCAGACGATGGAGGTGAGTCCGGACGGAAAGTGGCTTGCCGTGGGCATGGCACACCCGCCCGTCGCCGACGCTCCACCTGGATCGGTGCGGATCCTGCACGCCGACACCTTCGCCGTCGAGCGTGTCCTCGAGCTTGGCGAGAGCGACTACCCGCTTGACCTCTCCTTCTCTCCGGACGGTCGTCTGCTCGCGGTCGGAGGCGAGCTCGGGGCAGTGTCGGTCTTCGAGATGGACTCCGGGTCGCTGGTTCACGACGCCTCGAAGGTGCACAACGAGCTTGTCCTGCAGGTGGAGTGGTTGCCCAACAGCAAGACCGTGGTCACGAGCGGGGCTGACGGGATGGTCTCGCTGTACGACGCAGAGCGTGGTCTCGTGCGGGCCACCATGCCTGGATCGAGCATCGGCGCGCAGGGTTACACCTTCCTGCTTTCGGTCACCGGCCGCGAGATCACTGCCGTCACCGGGGAGCGCGACGGCCGCGTCTACCCCCTCACTCCTGGCAAATGGTTGGACTACGCGTGTGTGGTCGCCGGACGTGACCTCACCCGTGACGAGTGGTCGGTCTATCTCCCCGACCGCCCTTACCGACCGACCTGCTCGGATCGCTCGTTGGCCGCCAAGTAGTAGGCCACCGACGGCAGCGGCTCCTGGCCGGGGATGGGGTGGGAGTACTCAGTCAGCCGAGTCATCCCGATCCTTTGCATCACGGCCTCCGAACGGACGTTTCGCGCCGTCGTGAACGAGACGATCTCGCGCAGCCCGAATTTTTCAAAACCGAGAACGAGTACGGCGCGGGCTGCCTCGCTGGCGTAGCCGTGTCCCCAGGCACTGCGCTTGAGACGCCAGCCGACCTCGACGACGGGCTGCTGCGGACGTCCTTCCATCCACGCCACCTGGAACCTCGGGACCGAAAGCCCCGTGAACCCGATGAACTCACCGGTCGCGGTGACCTCCACGGCCCAGAGCCCGAAGCCGTGCTTCTCGAAGCCGGCCACAATGCGATCCACGAACGCGTCCGACTCCGCCCGTGTCAGGGTCGACGGGAAATGCTCCATCACCACCGGGTCGGTGTTCAGCTCGGTGAAAGCGTCGCGGTCCGCATCGCTCCAGCCGCGCAGGAGCAATCGGTCCGTGCGCAGCTCAGGGGCTGGCAAGAAGCTCGCTCCAGGGGTGATCTGAGACGTACTTGTGCAGCGCCTCGCGCAGCCACTGCTTCTTGTCCTCCGGGAGCAGCGGCCAGACGTTCTCGAGGTCGTACCGGTCCTTGTCCCGGTTCTGGGCGGCCTTGAAAAGCAGCACGATCTCGGGGTTGAGGAACCTGATGCCACGCACGTCCACCCAGGTCACGTCCGCGAGGTCCGCGATGTGACTCTCGTCCCGCTTGGACTGCCACCGGCCGTCGACGTCGGGGTTGATCGGGCAGTCGATGATCCACGGCGACCGCGCGTTCTCCCGGACCCAGATCTGGCAGCGGTCGTGGAACGGCTCGGGGAACCTGTCGTCGAGCGGCCGCAATGTTCCGCCGTCGTTGCTCCACAAGTGGTAGTGCCCACGGAACTGTTCTCGCAGCTCGGGCACATGCCGACTGAAGATCACCAGGTCAATGTCCTCATGTGGTCGGGGGACGCCGGTGAAGGCCTCGATCGCATGTCCACCGACGATCCACCACGGTTCGGGGAACCCGTCCATCAACGTCTGCAGGTCGACCGGGTTGATGGCGTCCCAGGGACCGTAGCGATCGTAGAACTCGAGGTCCTCCTCGTCGGGCGTCCCGTCAAGGTTCACCGCAGTGCCAGCGTGGCGAAGAGCGCCCTGTGGTCGGTGCCTTGAATGGTCACGGACGCAGTGTCCGCCGCGATCAGCTCCTGTGTCACCAGAACGTGGTCGATCGCCAGCATCGAGGGCACCGAGAAGCCGAGCACGGAGAACTCCTCCGCCGATGGCCACGTCGGCTGCCACCCGGAGTTCGCAAGGTCGGCTGCGTCCGCGAAACCCCTACCCTCCAGGTCGCGCATCGGCTTGTGGTCAAGCGTCGCGTTGAAGTCGCCGACGAGCACGACCGGACCATCTGCGATGGCAGCGGCCCGGCGCACAGCTGCGTGGTCCGCCCGCCATGCGCGGGCGTCCCCGGTCGGGGGGTGCGGGTGTACGGCGATCAGGGTGATCGACTCGTCCGGAATAGCGACCGTCATCTCGAAGCCGCCGAACGTCGTGTTCAGCGCCTCGACCTGACCGAGCTCGTACCTGGAGAACACCATCGTCCCCGCCACGCCATCAGCGGTTTCGCCTTGTGCGTTAGGGAAAGCCTGGTCCAGGCCGGCCGCCTGCATCCGGTTCAGCGCGACCGGAGTGATCTCGGTGAGCACCAGGATGTCGGTGTCGTTCTTCACCGCGACCTCGACCACACGTGACGGGTTGGCGGCTCCGAACGACAGGTTGCTCGACATCACCGTGAACGTGTCACCCCGCTTTTCCGAGACGGCCGGCTGCCCGACGTACGGCCCGCTCGCCCACCACAGGTGCAACCCGACCAGCGGCAGGATCACCAGGCACAGCGTCCCACTGGTCCGGCGCCACGTGCCGCGACCGGCGACGAGCGCCAGCAGAAGCAGGAGGATCGCGAGTCCGTAGAAGGCCACGGCATAAGGCGCGAAGGAGACCAGTCGGACCCAGTGGCCACCATCTGGTGCGAGTATCCGTACGGCCGTGATCATCAGGGCAGGCACCATCATCGCGACGACGAGGAGCCCGAGCAGGAGCCATCGGATCTTCATGACCGTCACGCTAACCAACCAGTTCCGGCTCGACCCGCACGCCACGACCTAGTCGTCCAGATCACACCGCAACTGGGCCCGTTGGGTTAGCAGATGTCTGTCGTACCTGCGTAGACTTGCCGCATCGGCCCCACGAGTTCTGCCTCGGGCCGGATTCTTCGTGTCATCCACCAAGCGCCGCGGGCATGTTCTCGCGCCGGGCAGGACGACCCTTCAACTTTCGGAGTTACCCCATGGCGGCAAGCCGCCCCAGCACTATCCCCACGTCCAATTCTGCTCCGGTCAACGCACCGGTCAACTCTTCGGCGGACCTCTCCTTCGCAGAGCTCGGTCTGCCCCACGTTCTCGTCGAGACGCTGGCAGCCGCAGGCATCGAGAAGCCGTTCCCCATCCAGTCCGCGACACTGCCCGACTCGCTCGCAGGGCGCGACGTGCTCGGCCGCGGTCGCACCGGTTCCGGCAAGACCTACGCCTTCCTGCTCCCGATGATCGCGCGCCTTGCGGACAGCAACTCCCGGCGCAGCCCCAACCGACCGCGTGCGCTGATCCTGGCCCCCACACGTGAACTGGTGACCCAGATCGAGGCAGCCGTCGCACCGTTGGCGAAGGCCTTGTCGCTGAGGACCCTCACCGTCTTCGGCGGGGTGCGCCCCAACCCGCAGATCCAGGCCTTGCGCAGCGGCGTCGACATTGTCATCGCCTGCCCCGGCCGGCTCGCCGACCACGTGCAGACCGGTCACGCCAACCTCGACTCGGTGGAGATCACCGTGCTCGACGAGGCAGACCACATGGCAGACCTCGGGTTCCTCCCCGTCGTACGACGTTTGCTCGACAAGACCCCTCGCGACGGGCAGCGGTTGCTGTTCTCTGCGACGCTCGACGCCGGTGTCGACGTCATCGTGAAGAGGTTCCTCACCAACCCGGTCACCCATAGTGTCGACTCGGCGCAGTCACCGGTCTCCAAGATGACCCATCACGTGTTGCACCTCGAGAAGGAGTCGAGGTTGCCGGTCCTGGTCGACCTCGCCGCTGCTCCGGGCCGGACGCTGGTGTTCACACGCACCAAGCACGGCGCGAAAGCCCTCACCCGCCAGCTCAACGCCAAGGGCGTGCCCGCGGTAGAGCTGCATGGCAACCTGTCGCAGAACGCGCGGACCCGCAACCTCGGTGCCTTCACCAACGGCACCGCGACCACGCTCGTCGCCACGGACATTGCCGCCCGCGGTATTCACGTCGACGACATCAACCTCGTGGTCCACGCGGACCCGCCGGTCGAGCACAAGGCGTACCTACACCGTTCGGGTCGTACCGCACGTGCGGGCGCTGAAGGCACCGTGGTCACGCTGATGGTGGACGCCCAGGTGTCCGACGTCCGTGACCTGGCGCGCAAGGCCGGCATCAAGCCGACCATCACCCGCATCAAGGTAGGCGACCCGCTGCTGGCCAAGATCGCACCGGGTGACCGGATCTTCGTCGCGGTGTCAGAGCTGCCGGCTCAGCCCAGCATGTCGGAGTCGGGTGGCCGCAGGTCTGGCGGCCGGAAGCCTGCGAGCTCCGGCGGCAACCGGTCGCGCAACCAGGGCAACGCGTCTTCTTCTCGATCGCGCTCCAGCAACAAGGACTCCGCCGGTTCCTCCGGTGGTCGTTCGCGCGGGGGCCGCGTCCACACGAGCAGCACACCCACCGCGAGCTCGGGCCGTCCGCACAGCGCGGCTTCGTTCTCGGGCAACGGCCGCGGTCGCTGAACTTCTGACCATCTAGCTCGGTTTGGGGAGGATCTCAGGCATCTACTGCCTGGGATCCTCCCCAAACTCGTTATTCGTGCGACGTGCACCGCCAGCGCGTCATGTCCACCTTAGCCGCGGTCGAGCAATCTGGTCGGTCCCGCATGACCAGGAAAGGCTGAGCCGCTGTAATTTACTCCCTCAGCCTCGATTTTCACCCGATTAGGCGCGTTGTCGAGGCAGCCGCGGGGGATCACCACACGGTAGACCCGCGTGGAGGCGATGAAACGGAACTCGAAGTTCGCGCAGCGCACCCGCCGCTGGTCCTGGATGTCACCGCTCGGCGTG
>Ga0136633_1002557_pt1 | contig 12453 bp, 13 predicted proteins | sample AntDrymeUQ832206_2_FD_105494 | JGI IMG/M metagenome (GOLD analysis project Ga0136633, IMG submission 105494) | Polar desert sand microbial communities from Dry Valleys, Antarctica - metaG UQ83 (22.06) | ecosystem: Environmental > Terrestrial > Soil > Desert | place: Antarctica: Dry Valley... | reverse complement strand
GGGAGGGGGAGGGCGGTCAGCGGGCGGAGGCGGCGAGTCGGCCCTTGAGGAGCGCCTTGGCGGGGTGGTCCCGCTCACCGAGCACGGTCAGGCACCGTTCGACCACCTCGGTGTCGTAGGGCGCCAGCTCGCCGTACCGCAGTACCGCCGCCGGATCGGGGGTGGCGAGCAGCGCCTCGCGCATGCTGACCGCGAGGTAGTCGCCGAGCTCGGCCAGGGCGGGGGCGTTGGTGCCGGGCAGCAGGTCCCCGCCGTACGCCGCCACCGCGGCCCTCACCTCGCCCGCCGCGAGCAGCGCGAGGACCTCGTCGACGTCCACGCGGACCGGCATCATCAGCCGGTAGGGACGCGAGGCGAGCTGGCCGCCGACGGCGGCCCGCAGGTGGGAGACCTCGGCCTTCAGCGTGGAGAGCGTGACCGACTGCTCGCCGTAGACCAGCGCGTGGAGCCGCTCGAGCGAGAGCCCCTCCGGGTGGAGACTGAGCAGCGCCAGGATCTCGGTCTGCCGCCGGTTGAGCAGGAGCCGCTGGCCGTCGAGCCAGGCCTCGGCGGTGCCGAGCAACGACAGCGACAGCCCCGGTTCGGGCGGGGCGAGCGCACCGGCGCCGACGCCCCAGTGGTGGGACCGCGGTATCGCGCCCTCGATCAGCCGGGCCAGCACGCGCGCGGTGGCGAGCCCGATCGGGTGGCTGCGCTCCCACGTCGTCGACAGGTCGATGACGCCGATCTGCTCGCCGGAGACCGGGTCGTGCAGCGGAGCGGCCCAGCAGACCCAGTTGTGCACGATCGGCGCGAAGTGTTCGGCACTGAACACCATCGACGGGTCGCCGGTGCGGGCCGTGATCCCCAGGGCGTTGGTGCCGACGCTGGCCTCGTCCCAGCGGCCGGCCGGGACGAAGTTGACGGTCTCGGCCTTGCGACGCATCACGCGTCCTCCGTACGTCCAGAGGATGCGGGTCTCGGCGTCGGTGATGGCGAGCACCAGGTCGCCGTCCTCCGCCGTACGTCGGAGGTCTGACTCGACGCGCTCGACGGCCATCTGTAGCGGCGAGCCCTCGAAGTAGGCGGCCGTCTCGCTCTCGTCGGCCAGCGGCGCCTCGGTCACGTCGGGCGTGAGAGTGGCGCCGGACAACTCCCAGCTGCGGAGGATCTCGGGGCGGACCGCGCTCGGGTCGCCGTTCTCGATGAAGCTGGTCCAGGCGCGCACGGCGTCGAGTCGTCGCGACTGCAGATCGCTCTGTCCGCTCATGTCCGCCCCGGAGTGGTGGTGATGTCGGTCACGGTAGCCCCGAGGTGGTGACGCCTCAATCGTGGTGGATGCGACCGCTGGTCGACGCGAGCGGTTCGCCCGAGCCACCCCACCGTCCCGCGATGATCTCCGCGGCGATGCTGATCGCCGTCTCCTCCGGCGTACGCGCGCCGAGGTCGAGCCCGATCGGGCTCGACAACCGGGCGATCTCGTCGTCGCTGAGGCCCGCCTCTCGGAGCCGGTCCAGCCGGTCGTCGTGGGTGCGACGGCTGCCCATCGCCCCGATGTACGCCGGGCGCTGCTCCTCTGGCAGGCGCAGGGCGACCTCCAGCAGCGGCACGTCGAACTTCGGGTCGTGCGTCAGCACGGCCAGCACGGCGCGCTGGTCGAGCCGACCGCCCTCGATCTCGGCCTGCAGGTAGCGGTGGGGCCAGTCGACGACGACCTCGTCGGCCTCGGGGAACCGGCTGGTCGTGGCGAAGACGGGCCGCGCGTCACACACCGTGACGTGGTAGCCGAGGAAGCTGCCCACGCGCGCGACGGCGGCGGCGAAGTCGATCGCCCCGAAGACCAGCATCCGCGGCTTGGGCGCGAAGGCCCACACGAACACCCGCATCCCCTCACCGCGCCGCTCGCCGTCCGGCCCGTAGGTGAGGGTCGCGTTGTGCCCGGCCGCGAGCAGCCCCAGCCCGTCGTCACGGACGGCCGCGTCGGCCCGCGGCGACCCCAGCGACCCGGTAGTCCACATCGTTTCGGTCGCCTCCGACGGCGTTTCCGGGACCGAATCGATGTGGACTACCGTCGGCGCCGGGCGGAGGACGAGCCGGCGGCCGAGCCAGGTGGGGTCGGGGTGCTCGATGACGGTGGCGAGCGCGACCGGGGTGCCGGCCTCGATCTCGGCGGCGATCTCGCCGAGCTCGGGGAAGGTCTCGCGATTCACCTTCTCCACGAACACATCGAGGATGCCGCCGCAGGTCAGGCCGACGGCGAACGCGTCGTCGTCGGAGACGCCGTAGCGCTCCAGGACCGGCGTGCCGGACTCGGCCACCGATCGGGCGAGCTCGTAGACGGCGCCCTCGACGCAGCCGCCCGAGACCGACCCGACGGCTGTCTCGTCGGGGCCGACCAGCATCGAGGCGCCTGCCGGGCGGGGTGCCGACTGGAAGGTCGCGACGACGGTGCCGACACCGACGGTCTCGCCGGCCTCCCACCACGCGACCAGCTCTGGCAGCACGTCACGCACGGGAGACCAGCTCCGTCAGCTCGGCGAAGGTCGCCAGCGAGTGGCCGGCGACGAAGGCATCGCAGTGGGGCAGTGCGGCGACGACCCCGGCCTGCACCGGCTCGTAGCCGGGCTTGCCGCGGTGGGGGTTGACCCAGATGACGCGGTGGGCGATGCGGCGCAACCGTTCGAGCTGTTCGGCCAGCAGCGTCGGGTCGCCGCGCTCCCAGCCGTCACTGAACACGACGACCACGGCGCCGCGCGCCATGCCGCGCTGCCCCCAGCGCGTGAGGAACATCTGCAGTGTCTCGCCGAGCCGCGTCCCGCCCGACCAGTCGGGGACCGTGTCACCAGCCGCGACGATCGCGCGGTCCGGGTCGCGCACCCGCATGGCACGGGTGACGTGGGTGAGCCGGGTGCCGACGGTGAACGTCTCGACGGTGCTGCCGCCGGTCTGGGTCATCCGGTGCGCCAGCCGCAGCAGCGCATCGGCGTACCCGCTCATCGAGCCGGACACGTCCACGAGCAGCACCACCCGGCGCGGGCGGGTGCCGCGGCGCCGCCAGGCGATCTCGGCAGGTTCGCCCATCCGACGCAGGCTCTCGCGCAGCGTGCGGTGGGCGTCGATCTCGCCACGGTGCCACCTCCGGTGTCGGGCCGTACGCCGAAGCGGGGGTCGACAGGTCAGCTGGGCGAACATCGCGTCCAGCCGCTGCTTCTCACTCGCCGTCAGCGCGGCGACGTCGCGGTGGCGCAGCACGTCGGCTCCGCTGGCGGCGGCACGGATCGGCTCCTCGTCGTCCGGCTGGCCGGAGCCACCGCCGGGCTCGTTCTCGGGGAAGACCGACACCGGCGCGACCGGCGGGCTCGCCGGTCGGGACCGCGGCAGACCGTCACGGGAGTTGAAGTAGGCATCGAAGACCTGGTCGTAGCGCTCGAGGTCATCAGGGCCAGCGCACAGCGTCGCCCGACCAGCCCAGTAGGTCCCCCGGCGATCGTCGAGCCCAAGCAGCGCCGTGGCCGCGAGGAAGCCGTGGGCGCGGTCCTGGGTGACCGGCACGCCCGCCGCCCGCAGCGATCGTGTGAACGCCAGCAGGATCTCGTCGGGAGCGGCGTTCATCTCGCCAGCATCCGGTCGAGCGCCTGCTTCACCCGGTCCTTGTCCTCGCGGTACTTCACGAGGGCGCCGAGGGTGGCGGCCGCGGAATCGAGGTCGAGCTGAGAGGTCCCGAGGTGCTGGAGCGCCCGCGCCCAGTCGAGGGTCTCGGCGACACCGGGAGGCTTGAGCAGGTCGTCGCTGTCGCGCAGCTGCTGTACGACGGTGACCACCTGCCGGGCGAGCTCCGCAGACACCTCGGGCGCGCGGCGCCGGACGATCTCCAGCTCGCGCTCGAGGCCGGGGTGCTCGATCCAGTGGTAGAGGCAACGCCGCTTGAGGGCGTCGTGGAGCTCGCGGGTGCGGTTGGAGGTGAGGATCACGATCGGCGGCTCGGCCGCGGCCACCGTGCCCAGCTCGGGGATGCTGACCTGGTAGGTCGACAACACCTCCAGCAGGAACGCCTCGAACTCGTCGTCGGCGCGATCGACCTCGTCGACGAGCAGCACCGCCGGCGCCTGCTGCAGCGCCTGCAGCACCGGCCGCGCGAGCAGGAACCGCTCGTCGTACAAGCTCTTCTCGGTCTCCTCGACATCGGTGCCACCAGCGTTGACAGCCTCGAGCGCACGCAGGTGGAGGATCTGCCGCGGGAAGTCCCAGTCGTAGAGCGCCTGGCTGGCGTCGATCCCCTCGTAGCACTGCAGCCGGATCAGCGGCAGGTCGAGCGCGATCGCGATCGCCTCGGCCAGCGCGGTCTTGCCGGTGCCCGGCTCGCCCTCGAGCAGCAGCGGCCGCTCCATCCGCAACGCGAGGAACCCGACGGTGGCCAGCTCGTCATCGGCGAGGTAGCCGGTCGCGCCCAGGCGCTCCGCGAGGTCTGCGGCGCTCGCCGGGGTGCGGTCAGTCATGCCGCAAGGCTACGTCGGACGACGTTGGTCTCCGGTTGGCCCATCGACGTCGGCTCCGGTGGCGAGGTCGCCGCACTCGACCTCGAAGACCATGTGCTGAGCGAGGTAGTCACGGGCGCCGGCGTCACCGGTTGCGGTGTCGACCACACCCGCCCAGTGATCGCGGCCGAGCAGGACCGGATGACCGGGGCGTCCGCCGTACGTCGCACGGGCGAGCACGCCCGCATCGGTACCGAGGTCGAGGACCCGGCGGACGACGTCGGAGCCGACATCGGGCAGGTCCACGAGGGTGACCACGGCCGCCTGGGCGTCCGTGGCGGTGAGTGCCTGCAGACCGGCACGCAACGAGGCGCTCATGCCGTCGGCCCAGTCGGCGGCCACCACGGTGGTCACTGGTCCGGACGGGACCAGCGTGACCGCGTCCTCGGCAGCGGCGCCGAGGACCACGGTCACACCGTCGCACCCTCCTCCCAGGAGGGAGGCCACGCCATGGGAGAGCCAGGGTGCACCGTCCTGACCGACCACCAGCGCTTTGGGCGTTCCCATCCGCGAGCCAGAGCCGGCGGCGAGGAGCAGTCCCTGCAGGGTCACGAGCACACAGTGACAGAGGGCGAGTGGTTCAGGAGCCGAACGCTTCTGAATAGAGCGCCGCGAGCGTGTCTGTGTAGGCCCCGCTGAAGCCGCACACCATCACCTGACCGCCTTCGGTGCCGGCCACCAGGTAGCGCTGACCCTCCTCGAACTCCGTGGCCCCGATCAGCGCCTGCATGTCGGCCGAGCTCTGGTCGACCTCGACCTGGTCGGTCGGGTTGCCGGCGTACCACTCGGTCGCGTCGAGGGTGACGACGCCGTCCGCGACCGAGATCGCTTCCGCGTCGACGGCGTACGCCGCCTGGGAGAGCAGCCCGGCGTTGGGGACCATGCAGCGGCCGGCCGTGGCCCCGGGCATGGTCAGCTCGGTCACCGTCGACTCCGGGGCTGTCGGCTCGCCACCGGCCGTCGGTGGCGTCGTGTCGTCACCGGTGTTGAGCAGGGCGAAGGCGCCGGCGCCGGCGCCGGCGATCAGCACCGCGGCTGCGGCGGCCACCAACCAAGTGAGCGGGCTGCGGTGGTGGGTGCCGGTCTCACGGGACTCGGTCAGCGTGTCGTCGGTCATCGCTTCCTCCAGGAATCGAGCGACCCGGTCGGGGTCGGCAGGCGGAAGTGAGGCGGCCGGGTCGGCCGCGCGCAGTCGGTCGAACAGCTCGTCATCGGTCACTGCTGATCCCTCCTTCCGACTCCTCATGTCCGGCAGCGGCTTCGACCTTTCCGAGTTCCTCGCGCAACTCCTGGCGGGACCGGTGGAGCCGGATGCTCACCGCGTTGGCCGTCACGTCGAGCACGGTCGCGATCTCGGCCGGCGTCAGCTGCTCCCAGGCCCACAGCCGCAGCAGCTCGGCATCGGAGTCGCGGAGCCGTTCGAGAGCCTCGTGGAGGGCGTCGTCGCGACTACCGACCGGGTCGCCCGCCTCACGCGGGGAATCGACGACCGCCAGCTTCGCGGCCACGCGTTCCTGGCGGCGTACGGAGCGCTGGGCATTGGCCAGGCAGTTCCGCGCCACCCCATAGGCCCACGGCAACGCGGGCTCCGGCACCTCGTCGAAGCGGCGCCAGCAGACCAGCAGCGTCTCGGCCAGCACGTCGTCGGCGGTCGCCGGATCCGTACGACGGAGCAGGAACCGCCGCAGCGGCTCGATCAGCTCATCACGCACCAGCGTCTCGAACCTGGCGCGGCGGATGTTGGGGTGCTCGACCTCCGGCTCGGTGCCCACACCACTCACCGTGCCACAGCGGGTCGGCCTCAGTCGGCGGCGGTCCGGTGTTCGAGCAGCGCGCGAAGCTGCTCGAGGGCAACACCCACGTCGGCGTCGAGGCAGAGCAGGCCGGTGGTCGCCGCAAGCTCGGGAGTCGCGCCGGCGCCACCCAGTGCGACCGGGATGTCCTCGGCGATCCGTCGCCAGGCGCTGGTGCGGGCCTCGAGCACCGTAGTGCGCGTCCCGGACACCACGACCAGGTCGGGGCTCGCCAGCTGGCAGGCGCGGACCAGCGTCACCACCGAGGTGTCGGCGCCCAGGAACTCCACGTGCCACCCGGCGTCGTCGAGCACCGCGGCGAACGCCAGCGGCCCGAGATCGTGGCGCTCGCCCGGCGGACAGGCCACGAGCACGCTCGGCCGGGGGTCGTCCGGGTCGGGGGGCTGGTCGGCGCCGATCGCCCGGAGCAGGTGCCCGCGGGTGAGACCGCTGGCGAAGTGCTCGTGGGCAATGCTGCGCGCGCCCTGCTCCCACTGGTCGCCGAGCAGGCGCAGGTAGGGCAACAGCACCTGTCGTATGGCGTCGACGATGCCGAGCTGCGCGACCCCGTCCTGCCACGCGCTGGTGTAGCCGCCCTGATCGAGTCGTGCGCAGGCGTCATCGAGCCGCTCGACGATGGCGTGTGCTCGGGGGGCGGCGGTCACAGCACCCGAGCATGCCACTCCGCAACGAGGGCGGGCTCAGCGCTCGGGCAGTGGACCACACCGGGGACGACACAGGGCCCCGACCGTGCGGTCGGGGCCCTGTCGTTGTTCAGTGGCTGGGAAGCCGGGCGGGACTCAGAAGTCCATGCCGCCCATGCCGCCCATGCCGCCCGACGGGTCGCCGCCCATCGGGGCAGCCTTCTCGGGCTTGTCGGCCACGACGGCCTCGGTGGTGAGGAACAGCGCGGCGATCGACGCGGCGTTCTGCAGCGCCGAGCGGGTCACCTTCGCGGGGTCGAGGATGCCGGCGGCGATCATGTCGACGTACTCGCCGGTGGCCGCGTTGAGGCCGTGGCCCGGGGTCAGACCCCGCACCTTCTCCACGACGACGCCACCCTCGAGGCCGGCGTTGACCGCGATCTGCTTGAGCGGGGCCTCGGTCGCGGCGCGCACGATGGCAGCACCGGTGGCCTCGTCCCCGGTCAGGTCGAGCTTCTCGAACGCGGCGGTCGCGGCCTGCAGCAGCGCCACGCCGCCTCCGGCGACGATGCCCTCCTCGATGGCAGCCTTCGCGTTGCGAACGGCGTCCTCGATGCGGTGCTTGCGCTCCTTGAGCTCCACCTCGGTGGCAGCACCGACCTTGATCACCGCGACGCCGCCGGCCAGCTTGGCCAACCGCTCCTGCAGCTTCTCGCGGTCGTAGTCGGAGTCCGACTTCTCGATCTCGGCACGGATCTGGTTGACGCGACCGGCGATCTGGTCGGCGTCGCCCGAGCCCTCGACGATGGTGGTCTCGTCCTTGGTGATGACGACCTTGCGGGCCTGGCCCAACAGCTCGACACCGGCGTTCTCCAGCTTCAGGCCGACCTCCTCGGAGATCACCTGACCGCCGGTGAGGATCGCGATGTCCTGCAGCATGGCCTTGCGGCGGTCACCGAAGCCCGGGGCCTTGACGGCGACGGACTTGAAGGTGCCGCGGATCTTGTTGACGACCAGCGTGGACAGAGCCTCGCCGTCGACGTCCTCGGCGATGATGACCAGCGGCTTGCCGGACTGCATGACCTTCTCGAGCAGCGGCAGCAGGTCCTTGACCGAGGAGACCTTGGAGTTGGCGATCAGGACGTAGGGGTCCTCGAGCACCGTCTCCATGCGCTCCGGGTCGGTGACGAAGTAGGCCGAGATGTAGCCCTTGTCGAACCGCATGCCCTCGGTGAGCTCGAGGTCGAGGCCGAACGTGTTCGACTCCTCGACGGTGATGACGCCTTCCTTGCCGACCTTGTCCATCGCCTCGGCGATGATCTCGCCGACGGTGGCGTCGGCGGCGCTGATCGACGCGGTCGCGGCGATCTGCTCCTTGGTCTCGACGTCCTTGGCCATCGAGAGCAGCTGCTCGGCGACCGCGTCAACGGCGGCCTCGATGCCGCGCTTGAGGCTCATCGGGTTGGCACCGGCCGCGACGTTGCGCAGGCCCTCGCGAACCATCGCCTGGGCGAGCACGGTCGCGGTGGTCGTACCGTCACCGGCGACGTCGTCGGTCTTCTTGGCGACCTCCTTGACGAGCTCGGCGCCGATCTTCTCGTAGGGGTCCTCGAGCTCGATCTCCTTGGCGATCGACACCCCATCGTTGGTGATGGTGGGCGCGCCCCACTTCTTCTCGAGCACGACGTTGCGGCCCTTGGGACCGAGCGTGACCTTCACCGCGTCGGCAAGGGTGTTCATACCCTTCTCCAGCCCGCGGCGGGCCTCCTCGTTGAAAGCAATCAGCTTCGACATAACTCCTGTGATTCCTTCGGGGAGTCGGGGATGACGTGGTGGGTTGCCCGCGACGGACGGTCCTTCGCGCCCGGCAAACCCTGCTCGCCGAGCGGTCGTGGACCTCAACGTCACCGCGTCCTGGTTGTCACTCTCATGCTACGAGTGCCAACGTCATGTTTAGCACTCGGGGTGGTCGAGTGCAAACGACCTCAGCCACGTCCCAGGCGGCGGGCGACCAGCTCGGCGAACGGCTCGGCGTTGCCCGACTGCACGTCGAGGTAGAGCCCGGGCTCGACCAGCTCGATCTCGCCGAGCACCCAGCGACCCTCCCACCACATCAGGTCGGCCCGGCCGTACGCCGGCTCCGCGCCGCGCACGCGCCCGACGGCGGCGAACGCCTCCACCGCCACCCGCTCGGTGTCCGCGTCGAGCGTGCCGGGGACCGTGCTGCCGCCGTACTCCTCGTGGACCCGGATCTCGCCGGCTGCCGGCACCTTGTCGAGCCGGGTCGCGGCGACCCCGTCGAAGACGTAGACCGACACCTCACCGGTGGTGCGCACGGACTCGACGAGCGGCTGCACGATCCACGGCCCGCCGTCGGCGCCGTGCTCCTCGTCGGCCGTCACCACCCGGACACCGCGGCCCCCCGCGCCGATGCGCGGCTTGACCACCGCCGTGCCGAGCCGGGCCACGGCAGCGCGCAGCTCGTCGACGGTCTCCACCGAGGTCGTCGGCACGACCGGCAGCCCGGCGTCCGCCAGCTCGACGAGGTAGGCCTTGTCGAGGTTCCAGCGGATCGTGTCGGCCCCGTTGAGCAGGGTCGGCCCGATCGAGTCCACCCACGAGAGGAACTCCGCAGGGCGGTACTCGTAGCCCCAGGTCGACCGGATCACGACCAGGTCGGCGGCTGCCCAGTCGACGTCCGGGTCGTCCCACAAAGCCCAGGCAGCGTCGACGCCCCGCTCGACCAGCGCCCGGTCGAGGTGCTCGACGCCGGGCTCGCCGTCGGGGAAGTAGGAGCAGGTGGCGAGGAGGACCGAGGACACGCTGCGAGGCTAGGACATCTCACCTCGGACATGAGTTGCGGTGCCCATGCGCGCCGGGGCCTATGGGTCCACCCTGTCCCTATGGACACCGACGTCGCCGCGCGACCCGCCACCCGAGCCGAGCTCGACTGGCTCACCACTCAGCTCCACGACTGGCGCACAGCCGGATTGGTCGACGACCAGCAGGCCACGGCCATCCGCGGTCGCTACCACGTCGTCGCCGACCCCACCCGCCGCTTCTCCCTCGCCCGGCTGCTGCTGGGCCTCGGGGCCGTCTTCGTGGGCGTGGGCCTGATCTGGCTGGTCGCCGCGAACCTCGGTCAGCTCCCACCGCTCCTCCGCTTCGCTGCGGTCGCCGCCATCTGGTTCGCGCTGCTGGTCACCGGCGAGGCCCTCCACGCCCGCCGGTCCCGCCTCCCGTCCCCCGTGATCGGATCGGTCCGGCTGCTGGCCGCCCTGGCCTTCGGAGCCATGATCTTCCAGGCCGCACAGTCGCTCCAGGTGCCGGCCTACGAGCCGGGTCTGGTCGGCCTCTGGGGCGTCGGCGCCCTCGTGCACGCCTACGGCGTCCGGGGCCTCGGGCCGCTGCTGGTCGGACTCCCCGCGCTCGTCGTGTGGTTCGTCTGGCAGGTCATGTACGACGCCGCGTCGCCGTTCGCGCTCGTCCTCGCGCTCGGGGCGATCGCGGTCCTGGGCTTCTCGATCGCCACCCTCCACGACCGCTGGCTGACCCGCTTCGGGCCACCGTGGCGTGAGGTCGGCGCGGCCCTCGCGATGATCGTGCTGTTCGCGGCGGCGCTGCCGTTCCTCACCATCGAGGACTTCACCTGGAGCCGTTGGCTCGTGGTCGGCCTGGTCGCGGCCGGCGTCGCCGCGACCGCCGCCACACTCCTGACCGAGGGCCGCACGCGGCTCGAGCCCCTCGGGGCCGTGGCCGTGCTGGTCGTCTCGGTCGGCCTCGTACTCTGGGACACCGGCGCCGACACCACCTCACTGGACGCTGCCGACTGGGCACACACAGGTCTGAGCATCGCGGTCTACGTGGCGGTCGCGGTCGGGGTCGCCGTCCTCGGCATCCTGCGTGACAGCTGGCGGCTGACCGCGCTGGCGATGACCGGCCTGGTGGTCTTCACGACGTTCCAGAGCTTCGCGGTGTTCGCGCAGATCATCCAGGGCGCCTGGCTGTTCGTCGTGCTGGGCCTGATCTTCCTCGGCACCGGCTACGGCTTCGACCGTGCCCGTCGGGAACTGGCCGCCACCTTGGAAGGAGAGGACCGATGATCAAGCGAATCGCCCTCGTCGCCGTGCTGCAGCTCGCCCTGGTGCCGCTGGCCGTCCTGCCCCAACTCTCCGCGCGGGTCACCGGCGAGAGCTATCCGATGCGCGTCGCCCCGGTCGACCCGATCGATCCCTTCCGGGGCGCGTACGTCGACCTGAGCTATCCCGACCTGCGCGAGGGCGACATGTCGGATCCGCCGAGCCTCGACGACGGGGACGGCGGAGCCGTCTACGCCACCCTGGTCGAGGAGGACGGGTTCTGGGTGCTCGGGGAGTACACCCGCAGCCGCCCCGAGGACGGGCCCTACCTCGCGTGCGACGACCGTTACTGGGCCATCCGGTGCGGGATCGAGAGCTGGTTCGCCTCGCAGGAGGACGCGCGGCGGCTCGAGGGTGCCGTCGCCAACGGTGCGGTGGCGACGATCAAGATCGACTCGCGGGGCAACGCCGCGATCGTCGACCTCCAGCCGCGTTAGAGCTCACGCGCCACCGGCGACGGCCGGGATCACCGAGATCTGGGTGCCGTCCGGCGTCGGTGTCGCGAGGTTGTCGAGGAAGCGCACGTCGTCGTTGCCGACGTAGACGTTGACGAACCGGCGCAGCTCACCGCTCTCGTCGAGGATCCTGCCCTTGATGCCGGCATGGCTGGCGTCGAGGTCGTCGAGGACCTCGGCCAGCGTGGCACCGGCTGCGGTCACCTCGGACTCGCCGGCGGTGTAGGTGCGCAGGATGGTCGGGATCCGGACCGAGACGCTCATGGGTGTCCTCTCTTCGGGGTGCGGGTCAGGCGATGCCGGTCGCGGTGAACGCGGCGTACGACGGGTCGATGGTCGCCGCGGCCCCGACCCGGTCGGAGACGGCGTCGAGGGTCTTCAGGCCCATGCCGGTGTTGATCACGACCGTCTCGAGGGTGGGGTCGAGCTGGCCGGTCTCGACGAGCTTCTTGAGCACACCGACCGTGGTGCCGCCGGCGGTCTCGGTGAAGATCCCCTCGGTGCGCGCCAGCAGCAGGATGCCCTCGCGGACCTCCTCGTCGCTGATGTCCTCGACCGCGCCACCGGTACGGCGGCAGACGTCGAGCACGTAGATGCCGTCCGCGGGGTTGCCGATCGCGAGGCTCTTGGCGATGGTGTCCGGCTTGACCGGGCGGATCGCGTCGACGCCGGACTTCCACGACGTCGACACCGGCGAGCAGCCGGTCGCCTGGGCGCCGAAGATCCGGTAGGGCTTCTCCTCGACCAGACCCAGCGTGATCAGCTCCTGGAACGCCTTGTCGACCTTGGTCAGCTGGGAGCCGGAGGCCACGGGGATCACCACCTGGTCGGGCAGCCGCCAGCCGAGCTGCTCGGCGATCTCGTAGCCGAGCGTCTTGGATCCCTCGGCGTAGTAGGGACGGACGTTG
>Ga0136633_1002556_pt1 | contig 12455 bp, 14 predicted proteins | sample AntDrymeUQ832206_2_FD_105494 | JGI IMG/M metagenome (GOLD analysis project Ga0136633, IMG submission 105494) | Polar desert sand microbial communities from Dry Valleys, Antarctica - metaG UQ83 (22.06) | ecosystem: Environmental > Terrestrial > Soil > Desert | place: Antarctica: Dry Valley... | reverse complement strand
CTGCCTCGCTGGAACACGATCTCGATCTCCGGTTACCACATGCGGGAGGCCGGCGCGACCGCGGCCCAGGAGCTCGCGTTCACCCTTGCCGATGGGATTGCCTACGTCGAGGCGGCCGTCGCCCGCGGGCTCGACGTCGACGACTTCGCGGGCCGTCTGAGCTTCTTCTTCGCGGCCTGGAGCGAGCTGTTCGAAGAGGTCGCAAAGTTTCGCGCCGCGCGCAGGATGTGGGCCCGAATCGTCAAGGACAGGTTCGGGGCCTCGAATGTCCGTTCGATGACTTGCCGGTTCCACGTCCAGACCGCCGGCTCGTCGCTGACCGCCCAGTCGATCGACAACAACGTCGTCCGGACAACCGTGCAGGCGCTAGCTGCCGTGCTTGGTGGCGCCCAGAGCCTGCATACGAATTCGCGCGACGAGGCACTGGCGCTCCCGACGGAGGAGAGCGCCCGCCTGGCGCTCCGCACCCAGCAGATCCTCGCCCACGAGTCGGGGGTGACGGAGACGCCCGACCCGCTCGCGGGGTCGTACTACGTCGAGACGCTGACCAACGAGCTCGAAGCGGCGGCCCAGGCCTACCTCGAGGAGATCGAGGCGATGGGCGGCACCCTCGCGGCGATCGAATCGGGTTTCCAGCAGCGCCAGATCCAGGAAGCGGCGTTCCGCGTCCAGCAGGAGATCGAGCGCGGCGACCGAATCGTCGTCGGCGTCAACAGGTACCGCGACGAGACCGCGTCGACGCCACCGATTCAGCGGATCGACCCGGAGGGCGAACGGGGCCAGGTGGACCGGCTGCGGCGCGTCAGGGCAGAGCGTGACCCGGCGGCATGGGAGGCTGCGCTCCGGCGCCTGGAAGACTCAGCCCGCGGTAGCGACAACCTCCTGCCCCCGCTCATCGAGGCCGTCGGGGCGTATGCGACGGTCGGTGAGATCAGCAACCAGCTGCGGGCCGCCTGGGGCGAGCACCGCGAGCTCATTACCGTCTGAGCGGCAAGCGCCAGACCGTTCGCCACCGACCCTCCTGACCCTCCGCCACAACCGTCAGGATTGCCGCTCGCCCCGCGATCGGCAGCGACCGCCGGGCCCGCCGGGCGAGCCCGTCGAACTCCGACTCGTCGCCGATCGCGATCGTCAGGTGCGGCACGACGTCTTCGGGAAGGTACGTCGCGTCGCCGTATGGATGATGGCCCGGGAAGGCCGCGACGACATCGCCGATCAGCCTGTTGAACGGTGCCGCTGGCTGCGGCGCAAGGTAGAGGGCGTCAACGAACCGCTCCACTGCCCCGAACCTGACACTGAAAGCCGCGACGCCAGCGGCGACGCGCGCGAGCCGGGCACGAATGTCGCCATCGAGATCGGCCGCGGGGAGGAAGGGCGACAGGATGGTGACGTGCGGAGGGACCCCCACTCGGGCCACGGGCACGTTGTCGCGGCGGATAGATCCGATTGATCTGGGCACCCTGAAGGCAACGATGATGGCGCTACCAGGCTGGCCCATTACGCCCGACAGGGTACGCTCCTCGACGTGACCCGGAACCGACTCTCCGACCAGGCCGCTGCGCGCATCAGGCGGATCGGGCGGGTCCACCACGTGGCCGTCGTCGTGCGCTCGATCGAGCAGTCCCTGACGTTCTACCGCGACTCGCTCGGCCTCGAGCTGGAGACGATCACGGATGTTCCGGGCGACCGGGTCCGGATCGCGTTCCTCGGGGTGGGGGAATCGAAGATCGAGCTCGTCGAGCCGACGGACGACACCACGGGCGTCGCGCGCTTCCTCGAATCGAAGGGCGAAGGGTTCCACCATGTCTGCTTCGAGGTCGACAACCTGGCCGAGACGCTCCTTCGGCTCGAGATCGACGGGCTCGAGCTCATCGACACCGCGCCCCGGCGCGGGGCGGAGGGTCCGGTCGCGTTCATCCACCCGCGGTCCGGCAATGGCGTCCTCGTCGAGCTGATCGAGGCGCAGGGCGGGCCGGCCTGGCAGGCGCTGGGCTACCCGTGAGTCGCCGCGGGTCGTTCGCCGCCCTCGCCCTGTCCGTCGCGCTCCTCGCGGGCGCGGTCGTCGTGCTCGTTGCCGGTGTCGCGCTCGGGGCGTGGCAGCCGGCGGGACCGGTTCGGGCGGTGGCGCCCACGAGTCCGACGGGCCCAACGAATCCCGATGCCGTCGCGTACGGCGAGTTCCTCGACGACGTCCGGGCGGGACGGGTGTTCGACGTGTTCCAGGACATCAACGTCCTGCAGGTGAACGCCGAGGACGGGTTCTACGTCGTCCAGCTTCCCTTCGGCGAGCCGGACGTCTTCGGCGACATCCAGGCGGCGGCGGCGGCGGGCGGGGTGCCGACCCCGGCCTTCGGCGCGAACTCCGGTCCGGACGAGACCGCGGAGCCCGTCTCGTACGCGGTTCTTCTCCAGCAGGTCCGGGCGGGCAGGATCTACGACGTCTTCCACGAGGATGACCAGCTGATGGTCAATGCCGTCGATGGGAGCAAGGAGGTCGTCGTCCCGGCAGGCGCCAACGTCCTCGACGATCTCGAGGCGGCCGCAAGGCAAGGCGGAGTCCCTGCGCCCGCCTACACGAAGGTCCCGAATCGACCCGACTAGCGCGGCTTCGCGATCAGAGCGACCAGGCGAACAGAACGGCGGACGAGCGGTCCGCGGCGCGGGCAAACGCGACGATGTCGCCGGCGAGGGTGCGGATCCACGGCTTCTCCTCGCGCGGCAGATCGCCAAGCTCCTCTTCGATCAGGTCGATCCAGCGCCCCGCAATGGCGTCGACCTCACGGTCAGCGATCAGGGCCACCGCCGTGACCCACTCGTGATCGACGCGCTCGACCGTCCGATCGCCCACGTCGCCCGGGCCGTCGAGCTCGCGGCGCGCGTCGAGGAAGCTACCCGGGTCCTCCCGTCGCGTCGTCGTGCGGGCGGCCTCGGAGAAGAGGTCGAGCCAGGTTGGGTCGAGGCCGCCGCCCAGCGAGAGATGCGCATCAAACCGCGACGGATCCGCGAGCCCGGCCCAGTCCTCGACGGCGATCGCGAGCAGAATCTGGCGACTGTCTCCCGCGATCAGGTCCATGAGCGCAGCCACGGTCCCTCTTCGCCTCAGGCCCGATAGCCGGCTTCGCGGAGGAGCGCGGGCAGCTCCGTCGGCGAGCCGGCGACGCGGATGCCGGCTGCCTCGAGCGCCTCGACCTTCGACGCGGCCGTGCCGGCGCTCCCGGAGATGATGGCCCCGGCGTGGCCCATCCGCTTGCCCTCCGGCGCCGTCCGGCCCGCGATGAACGCCGCCATCGGGACGTCGCGGAGGTGCTGGCCTGCCCATTCCGCTGCCTGCTCCTCGGCCGCCCCGCCGATCTCCCCGATCAGCACGATCGCATCGGTCTCGGGGTCGTCCGAAAAAAGCTGAAGGACGTCGAGAAATGTCGTACCGACGATCGGGTCGCCGCCGATCCCGACGCAGGTCGACTGGCCGATCCCCGCGTCGGTCATCGCCTGCACCGCCTCGTAGGTGAGCGTTCCGGAGCGTGACACGACCCCCACGCGCCCCTCGCGGTGGACCGAGCCCGGGATGATCCCCACCTTCGCCCGGCCGGGCGACGTCGCGCCGGGGCAGTTGGGCCCAATCAGGCGGGCGCCGGCCGCGGTGACGGCCTCGACCACGGGAATCATGTCGAGAGCGGGGATCCCCTCGGTGATGCAGAAGATCGTGCGGATTCCCGCATCGACCGCCTCGAGCACCGCGTCCGGCGCGCCCGCGGCCGGGACGAAGATGCACGACGTGTTCACGCCGGTCTCGCGGACCGCCTCGCGGACCGTGTCGAAGACGGGAACGCGGCCGTCGATCGCGCGCTGGCCGCCCTTCCCGGGGGTGACACCGGCGACGAGCGGCGTGCCGTACTCGGCCATCGCCCGGGCGTGGAACTCGCCCTCACGCCCGGTGATGCCCTGGACGACAAGGCGCGTGTCGCTGCCGATGAGGATGCTCATGCCGGCGAGCCCGCGACCTTCGTTGCGACCTTTGCCGCCGCTTGCGCGGCATGCGCGGCAGCCACGGCCTTTTCCGCGGCCTCGTCGAGCGTGGCCGCAGTCTCGAATCGGGCCTCGGTCAACAGGCGGGCGGCCTCCCCGGCGTTCGTGCCGACGATCCGCACGACCATCGGCACGTCCCGCTCCTGGACGGACCGCGCCTCGATGAGCCCGCGCGCGACCTCGTCGCCGCGGGTGATTCCTCCGAAGATGTTCACGAGGATCGCCTCGACCTTCGGGTCGGCGAGGATCAGCCGCATCGCGGCCGCGACCTTGTCGGCCCGTGCGCCGCCGCCGATGTCGAGGAAGTTCGCCGGTTCGCCGCCGGCGCGCTTGACGAGGTCCATCGTCGTCATTGCGAGCCCGGCTCCGTTGACCATGCAGCCGATCGTCCCGTCGAGCTTGATGAAGGTCAGGCCCGCCTCGCGGGCCGCTCGGTCGGCGGGGTCCTCGTCGTCGGGATCGCGCAAGGTCTCGAGCTCCGGGTGTCGGGGCAGCGCCGAATCGTCGATGGTGATCTTCGCGTCGAGGCAGACGAGGCGCTCGGCGACCGCCCCGTCGGGACCCGTGTCGCGGACGATCGCGAGCGGGTTGATCTCGACGAGGTCGGCGTCGTTGGCGAGCACCGTGAGGACGGCGTTCCGGGCGATTGCCGCGCCCGCCTTCCAATGCGCTCCGAGACCCATCGCGAATGCGAATGCACGGGCCTGGTGGTCGAGGAGTCCGCGGTAGGGGTCGGCCCGGAGGTAGGTGATCGCGTCCGGGTTGTGCTCGGCGACGTGCTCGATCTCCACCCCGCCCTCGGCCGAGCCGATGAGAAGGATCCGGCGGCTCGCCCGATCGACGACCGCGGAGAGGTAGAACTCCTTGACGATGTCGGCCGCGGCCGACACGAGAACCTTGCGGACCGTGATCCCCTTGATATCCATCCCGAGGATGACCGCGGCCACGGCCTCCGCCTCGGCCGGGGATGCGGCGAGCTTCACCCCGCCGGCCTTGCCGCGTCCGCCGACGAGGACCTGGGCCTTGACGACGACCTTGTCCGCGCCGGCAGCGAATGCGCGCTCGGCCGCGGCGCGGGCCTCGGCCGGGGTGCGCGCGACTTCCCATGGCGGGACCGGCATCCCCTGGGCGAGGAGGAGGGACTTCGCGTCGGCTTCCTGAATCTTCACGAGCCTGGACGTCGCCTCGATTGATGGGATCGCTGGCCGGGAGGCTGATGGTAGCCGAGCGGGCGTGTCGCTGACCCGGCCCCGGCTAGAATGCGGCCATGTCCCACCGCGTGACCCTCATCCCCGGGGACGGCATCGGGCCGGAGCTGGCGGAGGCGACGAGACGCGTCCTCGACGCGTCCGGCGTGGAGTTCGAGTGGGAGGTCGTCGACGCGGGCGAAGCCGTCATGGCGGAGCACGGCACGCCGCTGCCGGAGGGCGTCCTCGAGTCGATCCGCCGGAATCGCGTCGCGATCAAAGGCCCGATCACCACGCCGGTCGGCGAGGGTTTCCGGAGCGTCAACGTCACGCTACGCCAGGTGCTTGGGCTGTACGCGAACCTGCGCCCGGCGCGATCGATGAAGGGCCTCGAGACGCGCTACGAGAACGTCGATCTCGTCATCGTCCGCGAGAACACCGAGGACCTGTACGCCGGGATCGAGCACATGGTCGGCCGCGATGCGGCAGAGAGCATCAAGATCATCACCCGGGAGGCGTCCGAGCGGATCGCCCGGTACGCCTTCGAGTACGCGGTCGCGAATGGGCGTCGCAAGGTCACGGCCGTCCACAAAGCGAACATCATGAAGCTCTCCGACGGGCTGTTCCTCGACAGCTGCCGGACCGTGGCGGCCGAGTACGACGGACGGGTGGAGTTCGAAGACCGGATCGTCGACAACATGTGCATGCAGCTCGTCCAGAAGCCGGAGCAGTACGACGTCCTCGTGCTCCCCAACCTGTACGGCGACATCGTCAGCGACCTCGCGGCCGGGCTCGTGGGCGGGCTCGGCGTCGCGCCGGGCGCAAACATCGGGCCGGACGCGGCGGTCTTCGAGGCGGTCCACGGTTCGGCGCCGAAGTACGCCGGCCAGAACAAGGCGAACCCCACCGCGCTGATCCTGTCCGGAGTGATGATGCTCCGCCACCTCGGCCAGCCCGAGGCCGCCGACCGGGTGGAAGGTGCCCTGCGCGAGGTCGTCGCCGAGGGTCGCGCGACCACGTACGACATCGGCGGGCCGGCTGGCACGAGCCAGTTCGCCGACGCTGTCGTGGCTCGCATGGGCGTCACCGCGGCCCGATGACGAACCCCTCGACGGTTCTCAAGCCCCAGGGCACCGCGGCCCAGGGCTTCGGCGCGACACGCCGGCGGGACCCGTGGTGGGTGGCGCCAAGCGTGCAGGCCATCCTCTTCACGGCGCTCGCCGGGTACCTGTTCTTCTCCGGAATCGTCTGGACCCCGCTGTTCGGCACCCCCTACGAGGTCGATGGCTATCTCTCGCCGCTGTTTTCGCCGCTCATCGCACCAGGCTGGCTGCCCGCCTTCGTCAGCCCCGGGCTCCTCATCCTGTGGATCCCGCTCGGCTTCCGGGCGACCTGCTACTACTACCGGAAGGCGTACTACCGGTTCTACTTCTTCGATCCACCCGGCTGCGCGGTCGGCGAGCCGACGATCCATCGCCGCTACGCGCTCGAGACGCGCCTCCCGTTCATCCTCCAGAACCTCCACCGTTACTTCCTGTATCTCGCCTTCATCCCGTTGTTCTTCCTGTGGGTCGATGCGGCCCTCTCGCTCTTTCCCGAAGGCCGGCCCCGGCTGGGGCTCGGGAGCGTGATCTTCTTCGCGAACGCCCTGCTCCTCACCGGGTTCTCGCTGTCGTGCAACTCGCTCCGGCACATCGTGGGCGGTCGCCTCGACTGCTTCTCGTGCTCTCGCCGGGCGCGGGCCCAATACACGATCTGGCAGCGGCTTACGTCGCTCAACCTGAACCACATGGCATGGGCCTGGGTGAGCTTCATCTCGGTGACGCTGGCCGACGTCTACGTTCGCCTCCTGGCCCTGGGCGTCCTCGTGGACCCGGCCATCCACCTGTGATCGACCGGCTCGAGACGCACCCCCACGACGTCCTCGTGATCGGTGCCGGGGGCGCCGGGTTGCGCGCGGCGATCGAGGCCGTCGGCGCAGGCGCGTCGGTCGGGCTCGTCTGCAAGTCCCTCCTCGGCAAGGCGCACACGGTCATGGCCGAGGGCGGCGTCGCCGCCGCGCTCGCCCACGTCGACGAGCGGGATTCCTGGGAGACCCACTTCCGGGACACGATGCTCGGCGGCAAGCTGCTCAACAACTCCCGGATGGCCCAGCTCCACGCCCAGGAGGCACCCGACCGGGTCCGGGAGCTGGAGCACTGGGGCGCGGTCTTCGACCGGACGCGGGACGGGCGGATCCTCCAGCGTCCCTTCGGCGGCCACTCTCACCCGCGCCTCGCCCACGTCGGCGACCGGACGGGCCTCGAGATGATCCGGACCCTCCAGGATCGCGCGGTCGCCGCCGGCGTGACCGTGTACATGGAGGCGACGGTCACCCACCTCGCGACCGGGGCAGCGGGTGTCACCGGCGCGTTCGGCTACTGGCGGGCCGACGGCCGGCCCGTCGTCTTTCCGGCCAAGGCGACGCTCCTCGCCACCGGCGGGATCGGCAAGGCGTACGAGGTCACATCGAACTCGTGGGAGTACTCGGGCGATGGCCATGCGCTGGCTTACCGCGCCGGCGCCGAGCTCATCGACATGGAGTTCGTCCAGTTCCACCCGACGGGCATGGTCTGGCCGCCCGGCGTCCGGGGACTGCTCGTGACCGAGGCCGTCCGTGGCGAGGGCGGGATCCTTCGCAACAGTTTGGGCGAGCGGTTCATGTGGAAGTACCTGCCGGAGGATCGCCGGCACGAGTACGCCGCGACGGACCAGGAGGCTCGGGAGTGGGTCGAGGCGCTCGGGGCGGGCCGGTCGACCGAGGCACGCCGGCCGCCGGAGCTCTCGACCCGCGACAACGTTTCGCGGGCGATCTACATCGAGGTCCGCGAGGGTCGAGGCTCGACGCACGGCGGCGTGTTCCTCGACATCAGCTACCTGCCGGCGGATCTCGTGCGCCGGAAGCTGCCCTCGATGCTCGAGCAGTTCAAGGAGCTCGCCGACGTCGACATCACCACCGGGCCGATGGAGGTCGGCCCGACCGTCCACTACGTCATGGGCGGGATCCGGGTCCACCCTGAGACGGGCGCCGCGACGGTGCAAGGCCTGTTCGCGGCAGGCGAGGTCACCGGCGGGATGCACGGCGCCAACCGACTGGGTGGCAATTCGCTCTCGGACTTGCTCGTGTTCGGCCAGCGGGCTGGCGCCGGCGCGGCGGCCCACGCGGCACGGGTGCCCGACGCTCCGTACGTCGATCCGGTCCAGGTGCGGGAGGCCCAGCGCGAGCTCGACAGGCCGCTCGGAGCGACGGACGGGGAGGACCCCTACCGGCTGCGCGACGAGCTCCAGGCGACGATGCAGTCGCTCGTCGGCATCTTCCGGGTCAAGGCCGACCTCGACGAGGCTCTCCGGCGGATCCTCGCGATCCGGGCGCGGGCGGGGCGGCTATGCGCCTCGGGCCCCCGACTGTTCAACCCCGGCTGGAACCTCGTCTTCGAAGTGCACAACATGATCGACGTGTCCGAGGCGATCACTCGCAGCGCGCTGCAGCGGGCCGAGAGCCGCGGCGCGCACAGCCGCCTCGACTTTCCCGAAGCCGACCGGAAGTGGGGCGGCCTCAACAGCGTGGTCACCCGAGATGGCGAGCGGATGCGGGTGACGACTGCCAAGCTGCCGAAGATTCCCGACGAGCTGCGCGAGATCATCCAACCCCTGGGAGGTGCCTGATGGCCGACGTCCGGATGCTCGTGTTCCGCGGCGTGCCCGACGAGCCGGGCTCGTTCGCGGAGTTCGACGTCCCGGCGGAGGAGGGGATGGTCGTGCTCGACGCGCTCCACTGGATCCAGGCGAACGGCGCCCCGGATCTCGCGGTTCGCTGGAACTGCAAGGCGGCGAAGTGCGGCTCGTGCGGCGCCGAGGTCAACGGCCGGCCCCGGCTCACCTGCAAGACGCGCCTGTCCGACTTCGCGCCGGGCGAGGACATCACGGTCGAGCCGATGCGGGCGTTCCCGCTGATTCGCGACCTCGTCACGGACGTGTCGTGGAACTACGAGGTCAACCGCTCCATCCCGGCGTTCGCGCCGCCCGAGGGCGTTCCCCAGTCGGAGTGGCGCTGGCAGCAGGAGGACATCGAGCGCGTCCAGGAATTCCGCAAGTGCATCGAGTGCTTCCTCTGCCAGGACGTCTGCCACGTCCTGCGCAACCACGAGATCGAGAACCCGTTCATCGGCCCGCGCTTCCTCGTCCGGGTCGCGGGGCTGGAGATGCATCCGCTCGACCAGGGAGATCGGGTTGACTACCTCAAGGACGAGGGCGGGATCGGCTACTGCAACATCACGAAGTGCTGCACCGAGGTCTGTCCGGAGCACATCAAGATCACCGATAACGCGATCATCCCGCTCAAGGAGCGGGTCGCCGATCGCCACTACGACCCGATCCAGAAGGTCTGGCGAAAGCTGACGGGCGGCGGCAAGAAGCGCACGCCACTGCCGGTCGTGGAGCGTCGCGACTGAGCCGCGAGGCGGGCCGCGAGGAGCCGCCCCGGCTCTGGCCGGACGATGTCGCCGCCGCGCCATCCGTGGCGCTGCCCGAACGAGCGCCAGGCGGGCCGCGGTACATCATTCGGACCGATGGAGCCGCCCGCGGCAATCCCGGGCCGGCCTCGCTGGGGGCCGTTCTCATCGACGCAGCGCGGCCGGATGCGCTCGACCCGACCGCGCCGGCGGACGCGTCGATCTCGGAGTACCTCGGCCGGCAGACGAACAACGTAGCCGAGTACACGGGGGTAGTCCGGGCGCTCGTCCTGGCCACCGAGCTGGGCGCCGCCGAGGTCGACCTGCTGCTCGATTCGATGCTCATCGTGGAGCAGCTCAACGGCCGCTGGCGGGTGAAGGATGCGAAGCTGCGCCCGCTCCACGACGAGGCGAAGCGGCTGCTCGGGGGATTCGAGCGGTGGACCGCCCGACACGTCCGCCGCGCCCAGAACTCGGCCGCGGACGCACTCGCCAATGAGGCGATCGACAGGGTGGGGGAGGGTGGCCCGGCCGTCGTGGTGCGGCGAACGCCCGTTCGGAATGGTGACGGCTCGAACGCGACGGGGTAGAATTCGGAGGTCAGCGAGGCGGTCGGATGGCCGCGCGCCACGTCGGGGTTAACGCCCCGTGAAGGGCGCGAGGAAAGTCCGAGCTCCGCAGCGCAGGGTAGCGGGTAACTCCCGTCCGCCGTGAGGCGAGGACCAGTGCCACAGTGACGATGCCCGCCGGCGGCGCAAGCCGCCGGGGGGAGTGAAACGGGGCAAACTCTACCCGGAGCAAGGCCAAATAGGAGGGCGCAACCCGGTTCGCCGGGGGAGAGGCGCGTTGCCCAGCCCTCGGGTCGGCCGCATGAGCCGTCGGGCAACCGGCGGCCTGAGATGGATGGCCATCACCTGGGCCTTCGGGCCCGGGTACAAAACTCGGCTTACAGACCGCCTCGCTGACGCCTCTCGAAACTGTTCTCGAATGTTCGCGGGGAGGACCATCGCAGCCAGTCGGCTGTTGTCCGAGCGGGTCCCGGCCTGCGAGGGGCTTTAGCCGCCGGGAGATCCGCTGGTTTTGTCCTCCCCGAGGACAGATGAGGGGAAGAGTCGTTGCCGAATTCCCGGCCTGTGCGACTCGGTCGGTCGCGGCGCCTGGAATCGTCGCCACATGCTCATGGTGTGGGAATCCGGGGGTAGGAGCCTGAAATTGGCGCTGGTCGGCGCCGAGGCGCTGTCCGAGTCGCATCCGGCGGGAATCTGGCGACGGACCGTGAACTGCCCCGAGGCGCCGGGGGCCTAGTCCTCGTCCGGCCGGAAGATGTGCGCGGCCGTGCAGGAGTTGCAGATGGGGGTCGCGGAATCCAGGTTGCCGAGGGGAACGGGCACGCGGCGCTCGGGGTAGAGGCACTCGACGTCAAACACGCGCTCAGTCAGGGCGTCGACGTGGATGATCCGCCGGAACGTGCAGCGCCGGATCCGATGCGGGGCGAGCCGGTAGACATCGGGTTCCGTCGGAACGATCGGGAGCGGGAGAGCCATCTGGGGCGGCGGCCTCGTTCGTGCCTGAATCTGGGCTCGGATCGGGCCTGAGGCGGGTCCTGAACCGGGCTTTGGCGGCGCAGACTAGCATCCGGCGCTGCCAAACGACAACATACAAGACGTACTAGACTCCCCGCCGGTCCACCTATCAGGGCACACGGAGGACGCGTGGACGAGGCTCGAGGGCGCCCGGCCCCGACTGCCGCCGGAGGGCTCGACCAGGGCGCCGACGGCCGCTCGCCGTACCGCACGACCTGCCCCTATTTCCGCCACGAGGGGCCGGAGGGGGCCCTCCTCGCACCGATCGAGCGGCCCGACTCCACCAACCGCTGTGTTGCCATCGGCTGGCCGGTCGAGCCGTCGCTCCGGCAGCAGGCGATGTTCTGCCTCTCCTCCGAGCACGATTCGTGCCCGCGCCACGTTCACGCCGAGGCGACCCCGGACGAGGCGGTCGTTCGGGTGCTGCCTCAGCGCTCGCAACCGCGCGAGCGCGGTCCGCGTCGGCCGCCCGCGGCGCCACGTCCCCGCAGCCCGGCCACCCTGGCGGCGCTCCTCCTGCTCCTCGCGTCGGCGAGCCTCTCCTTCGCCGTCGTGCTCGTTCGCGGCGGGCTGACCCTCCCGACTCCATCCGGGCTTCCGGCCAACGTCGTCGCGGGGGCCACGGGAACGCCGCTGCCGACGAGCCTTGCCGCCGTCCCGACGGCCGCGCCGGCAACGCCGACCCCGGCTCCAACCCCCGCCCCGACCGCCGTGCCGACCCCCACCGTGCCACCCAGCCTCGCCCCGACGCCCACGCCCGCGCCGACCCGCACGCCGGCCCCGCCGCCGAGGAGCACGCGCTACGCGTACCTCGAGCCATGTCCGACACGGCCGAACTGCTGGCTCTACACGATCCGACAGGGCGATTCGCTGTACGCCCTGGCGAACTACTTCGGGCACTCGCTGACCACGATCCACCGCCTGAACCCCTGGACGAAGGTGCGCGGGATCCGGCCAGGTGACCAGCTGATCCTGCCCCCGCCCACTCGCTAGCGACCCGCGAGGCCGGCCCTCGCCACGCGCCCTGTGACCTCGCGCCCCGAGAATGCCAGCGGACATGGGAATCTGGACGGAGGCGGACACGAACCCGGATGCTGACGGCCACGAGATCTGGACACTTGCGGCCACGAGATCTGGACGGGCTCGCCGCTCGGCGCTGAGGGCGCCCT
>Ga0136633_1002555_pt1 | contig 12456 bp, 11 predicted proteins | sample AntDrymeUQ832206_2_FD_105494 | JGI IMG/M metagenome (GOLD analysis project Ga0136633, IMG submission 105494) | Polar desert sand microbial communities from Dry Valleys, Antarctica - metaG UQ83 (22.06) | ecosystem: Environmental > Terrestrial > Soil > Desert | place: Antarctica: Dry Valley... | reverse complement strand
CTCCAGCTCCAGCTCCATTCGTGCTCGTCTCCAACATCTCCAGCGTTCTCCGTTCTCGCCCTCAAGGTCATTGATTCCTCGATGGTGAGCGTCTCGCCGGACGTTGACAGAGAGGGGCCGGCCAACCCGATCCGATGCTCACCCCGGCGATCTATATCGGCGTGTACTCGTGCTTCCTCGTGCTCGGCCTGAGCTTTGCGGTCACGGCAAGGCGCACTCGCCACCCGCAAGCAACGCCGACCTCGGCACCGCGACCGCGCCGCTCTTCACGTCCCGCCCCATTCCTTGTCCATTCTCAGGAGGACCGATGACCCCCACCGCACATACCGCATCGACCAACGCCGCCGGGAGCACCGTCATGACCAGCGGGACCGGCTGCGGCGCGCCGACGTCGATCACCAGGGCCGCGGGCAACGCCGGCGCCGCCATCCTCCTGTTCGTCTTTGGATTTCACGCGTACTGGGGCGCGGGGGGGACCTGGGGAGCCGCCACCGCGTACGGCTCGCCCGAGATCCCGCCGCCGGCCGCGAGCGCGGTCGTCGCCGTCCTGATCGCCTGCGCAGCCGTGCTGCTGCTCGCGCGCATCGGCGTCCTGGCGGTGCCGCTGCCACGCTGGATGCTGCGCGTGGGCACCTGGGTCCTCGTCATCGTCTTCGCGCTGGCCGGCGCGAACAACCTCATCCAAGCTCCCGACGCCTACGCCCGCGACTGGCACATCTACTTCTTCGGGCCTCTCCTGCTGACCCTCGCGGCCCTCTGCGCGATCGCCGAGCGTTCGACGCCTCCCCGCTAGCGTCCCGCACGCCGCGTACCCTCGGACAACCGTGGCTCCTATCCCCTCATCGGGCGTCGGTCAGCAGCGATCAGGCGAGCCACCCGCGCCCGTGTTGCCGCACGGAGCGGCCGCGTGGAAGCCATGGACGGTCGGGTTGGCGTTCATCGCAACAGTGGCGCTCGCACTCGCCGGACGCGCGATCGTCGCCACTGGTTCGGGGGACATCACCGGCGCACTGCTCGGCGTCGGGATCGCGCTGATCCTGCTGGACGTCGCCACGGTCGGCGTGGCGCTGCTGCTGGCCAACCGGTACGGCAGACCGAGCGGCGCGGACTTCGGGCTGCATCGCCCGCCGTTCAGACGCGCGGTCGGGTTGCTGCTCGCCGTCGGCATCGGGTCAACCGTGGCGAGCGTGCTGTGGGTCTCAGCGCTCGGACTCGACGACGAGGACGGCCAGGCACTGACCGATCGCCTGGGTACGGACGGAACGCTGACCATCGTCATCCTGATCGTGGTCCTCACGATCAGCGGGCCGCTCCAGGAAGAGTTCCTCTTCCGCGGCTACATCTTTCGCGCGCTGCGCAACCGGCAGGGCGTTTGGCCAGCGGCTATCACGGCCAGCGTCCTCTTCGCCGCGGCACATATCGGCTGGATACCGATCGCGTTCATGGTCCCGATCGTGCTCTTCGGCGCCGGCCTGTGCCTGCTCTACCACTGGACCGGGTCGCTGTACCCCGGCATCGCGCTGCACGCGCTCAACAACTCGATCCCCCTCGCAGCCGCGCTGCACTGGACCTGGCAGACCCCGTTACTCATGGTGGGCTCGACCCTCGCCGCACTCGCGACCGCGCGGCTGATCGCCCTCCGGCTCGGCGACCGACACCGCGATCAACCCACGAGCCCCGCCTGGTAAGCCGCCCGCAATCCGACCCCAACCCGATCACCGCGAGACCTGTGCGGGATGAGCCAGCGCCTGCGGCTGTTCGTCGCGCTCGACGTGCCGGCGACGGTGCGTGCCGAGCTTGCCGCATGGTGCGCGCGCGTGGCGCCACCCGGCGTACGCCCGGTACCGGCGGACAACCTGCACCTGACGCTCGCGTTCCTCGGCTCGAGGCCGCCAGGCGAGGCGCGCGCCGTGGCGCCGCTGCTGACGCCGGTCGCCGCGACGCACGCGCTGCCCGCGCTCGCGACCTGCGGCGCGCTGTGGCTGCCGCCGCGCCGCCCCGGCGTGCTGACGGTCGGGCTCGTGGCCGTCGACGAGCTCATGACGCTGCGGGCGGCGGTGGTGGCGGCGCTCGCCGCGACGATTGGCTTTGAGGCCGAGTCGCGACCGTATCGGCCCCACGTGACCGTCGGCCGTGTGGCTCGCGCGATGCGGGTGAGCGCGATCGAGCTCGATCCGCCGCCGCCACTGACGTTCGCCGCCCGGGCGCTGACGCTGTACCGCTCGCACACCGGCGCGGGCGGCACCCGCTACGAGCCGCTGGCGCGCGCGGCGATGTGAGCATCTCCTGCTCGCTGCATCAGCCCGCAGAGGCCCCTGAGGCCTTCGGGCGTCGTGCTTGGCGACCCCTTTGGGCTCGCCGTGCTTGGCGCCCGCGTTCAGCGCCGGCGCACGAGCGTGACGCTGCGGTTGCGCGAGCGTGTCGAGCCGTTGGGCTGTCGCGTCGCGACGACCGCGGTCGCGGCGAGCGTCGAGCGGGTGCGCAGCGCACGGCGGGCCGGTGAGCGCAGGCGCAGCGTGAGCGTCCGCGTGCCCGCGGCGACGTCGTAGCCCAAGCGGGCGATCGTCGTGCGCTCGCGGCGGCCGGGCAGGCGCGCGCGCAGCGTGACGGAGCCGCGGCAGCGCGGCGTGCCCGTCGTGGTGCACCGCAGTCGCAGGCGAAGGCGGCCGTCGGCTGCGACGGTGGCGCGCGAGGTGAGCGCGCTCGCGGCGGCGCTCGGCGACAGCGGCGGAGACGGAGGGATGATCGGTGGCGGCGGCGGGACGACCGGCGGCGGTGGTGGTGGCGCGACGACCGGCGGCGGTGGTGGTGGCGGGACGACCGCAGGGGGCGGTGGGGGCGGCGGCGGCGGCGGGGCGCCGCAGTACATCGCCTGCTTGCCGATCGCCCGGTAGGGGCAGTCGGCGATCTCGAGCAGCCGCAGGACCGCCTCGCGATTGCGGGCCGTCTGCGCCGCGATCACCTCGTCCGGCGGGTAGAAGCCGCCGCTGCTCGCGTTGGTGGGGAACATCTCGAAGGTGAACCCGAAGATGCCCTCGGCGCCCCACAGCCAGTCGTCGATCGCGCCGTCGGTGATGTAGAGGTCCGAGGCCTGCTCTGCCGTGTAGCCGTTGGACGCGGCCATGCTCCGCCCGATCGTCGCGAACGTGGCCTGCTGGTCGGCGTTCAGGCCCGGAGCGGTGTCGGCCGGTGTGTAGCCGTAGGGCCACAGCACGAGCTCGCCGTAGGTGTGGAAGTCGATCCCGGCCTTGATCTGCTGCACGCCGCCGATCCGGCGCGATGCGACGAAGTCGCTCACGGCCCGCGTCTCGGGGGCGGAGAAGGGGCTCGGACCGCGGTAGGTCTCCGAGCCCGGGTCTCCGCTCGAGCCGCCTGGGCAGCAGCCCCACAGAAAGCCCCAGTTGCGATTGGGATCGGTCCCGATCGGTGTCGCCGGCGCGGGCGGCGGCTGCCGGTTCTTGCGCCAGAAGACGTAGTTGCCGGTGGCGACATCGAACTCGGCCCCGTCGGGGTTGACGCTCGGGAGGATCCAGATCTCGCGCGTGTCGACGGCGGTGCGGATCCGCGCGTCCGTCGCGTAGTCCTCCGTCAGCTCGTGCAGCAGGTACAGCGCCATCTCGACCGTCAGGTGCTCGCGCGCGTGCTGGTTGTGGGTGAAGAGGATCTCCGGCTCGGCCTCGTCGCTCCCCGCGTTGTCGGACACCTTCAGCGCGTAGAGCGGACGGCCCTCATGGCTCGTGCCGATCTGGATACGCGTGACGAGCGTCGGGTTCGCGGCCACGATCGCCGCCGTCTCGTCGACCCACTCCTGGTAGGTGTGGTACGCGCTGTCGGTCACCGGAAAGCCCGCCGCGCGGCCCGGCAGCGACGGGGGCGGCGCGGCCGGATCGACGTGCTCCGCCACGGGATAGCGCAGGCGCTGCAGCCGTCGCAGATCGGAGGGGGAGGCGGTCACGACGACCGAGGCGTGGTCGGCCTCGACGATCGCCGCGCCGGTCGCCGCGACCGCCGACCGGTCCAGCGACGTGCGCACGCCGGCGACGTCATACAGGCGCACCGAGGCGTCCGGGGTCGCCGCGGCGGCGGGCGTCGCCACGAGGCAGATTCCGATCAGCACGAGAAGCAGCCGGCGCATGCGGTGACCGACAGTACACCCGCCGCCGCACCGCACACCTCGGTTGTGTGCGGCGACGCCGCACGAACAGGCGTTCTGTCCGAGCCATCGCGGACACTCTGCGCAGTGTTGTGACGAAGGCGCGTAGCACTGCAACAGAGCCTCGTCCTAGCCTGTGGTTCCGTCCGATCCTGCCCGTAGCGTGGCATGTTCTTCCGAGCGCAGAAAGGCTTTCAGTACATGGCTCCCACCGACACCGAGAAGGCCGCCAAGGCCCGAAATGAAGCCCTCCGCGGTGCGCTCACGCAGATCGAGCGCGAGTTCGGCAAGGGCACGGTCATGCGCATGGGCGACCCCGGCGCGCAGGTCAAGGTCAACGCGATCCCGACCGGCGCGCTGTCGCTCGATCTCGCGCTCGGGATCGGCGGCATGCCGCGCGGGCGGATCGTCGAGGTCTTCGGCCCGGAGTCCTCGGGCAAGACGACGCTCGTCTACCACGTCCTCGCCGAGGCCCAGAAGCTCGGCGGCGTCTGCGCCTTCATCGACGCCGAGCACGCGATGGACCCGCTCTACGCGCAGCGCATCGGCCTCGACATCGACGAGCTGCTCGTCTCCCAGCCCGACTACGGCGAGCAGGCGCTCGAGGTCTGCGACATGCTCGTGCGCTCCGGCGCCGTCGACGTCGTCGCGCTGGACTCCGTCGCGGCGCTGACGCCGCGCGCCGAGCTCGAGGGCCAGATGGGCGACCAGACGGTCGGCCTGCAGGCGCGGATGATGAGCCAGGCGATGCGCAAGCTCGCCGGCAACCTCAACCGCACGCAGACGCTGTGCCTCTTCACCAACCAGATCCGCGAGAAGATCGGCGTGATGTTCGGATGCTTCCACTATGACTCGCGTGTGGTGCTGGCCGATGGCACCACCGAGAAGATCGGCAAGATCGTCAATCAGCGGATGCCGGTCGAAGTCATGTCGATGGACCCCGAGACCGGTGAGATCACACCCAAGCGGATCGTGGAGTACTACGACAACGGGCCGACCCACGATTGGCTGCAGTTCGAGGTGCAAGCCGGTGGCGGGTCAGGTAAGCGCAAGTTCGCGTGCACTCCCAACCATGTGATCCTCACGCCCGAGGGTGAGCGCCAAGCGGGGGAGATCGAGGAGGGCGACGAGGTGCTTGTGGCCGTCAAGCAGTACGCGCTGAGCGACGATCAGATCGAGCTGATCCTGGGCAGCCTGCTGGGCGACGGATCATTGCGCTACGCCTCCCAGCACAACGCGTCCTTCCGCGTGGGTCACGGCGAGCGTCAGCGCGAGTACTGCGAGTGGAAGCGCTCGATGCTCGCACCGTTCGCACACAAGATCGGTGCGACGGGGAACGGCCTCGGCTTCGACACCATTCCCATGCGTCAGCTCGCCTGGCTGCACGACGCGGTCTACGCGACGACCGGAGGGCGTACGGTGAGCGATGAGCTCATCGAACGGCTCGACGAGCGGGCGATCGCTGCGTGGTATCAGGACGACGGCACGTTCGGCGGCAGCTACGAGCGGTGGGGACACGGCAAGGCGACGATCTGCTGCGCCGGCCTCTGCGATGCCGACAAGGAGCGGCTTGCGGCTCGGTGCGAAGTGCTTGGCATGGGACGTCCCACGGCCTCGGGCCACAATCTGCTCTTCAGCGGGGACCGGACACGGCTGTTCCACGAGAAGATCGCACCGTACGTCCATCCCTCGATGGACTACAAGCTCCACCCGAGCCTGCGTGGTCGCTTCGCGTGGGACGTTCCCGAGTCCGGTGACTTCCGTACCGATCTCGCGAGTCGGACCTCGCTGCGACCGGCCGCCATGAGGGTGCTGCGCAAGTACCGCAAGCCCAACCCACCGGAGCAGCACCAGCGTCCATCCAAGACCCACCGTTACGACCTACAGGTCGAGGGCAACCACACCTACCTCGTCGACCACGTCGTCGTGCACAATTCGCCGGAGACGCAGCCGGGCGGGCGCGCGCTGAAGTTCTACGCCTCCCAGCGCCTGGACATCCGCCGCATCGAGACGCTCAAGGACGGCACCGAGGCGGTCGGCAACCGCGTGCGCGTGAAGGTCGTCAAGAACAAGGTCGCGGCGCCGTTTCGCCAGGCCGAGTTCGACATCGAGTTCGGCAGGGGCATCTCGACCTCGGGCTGCCTGCTGGACCTCGGCATCGAGCACAACATCGTCGGCAAGTCGGGCTCGTTCTTCTCCTACGGCGAGGAGCGCCTCGGCCAGGGACGCAACAACGCCAAGGGCTACCTCGACGAGCATCAGGAGATCGCGCGCGAGATCGAGGCCAAGGTCTACGCGGCGCTCGGCATCGGCCCGCTGGTGGCACCGATCGACCGCGACGAGCCGATCGCGGTCCCCGGCGTCGTCGAGGCCGCCTGAGCCAGGCTGGGTCGACCCGCATGAGCGCGGCAGCCGGACCCCGCGTGCTGACGGCTGAGGCGCGGCTGCAGCTGGCGCTGGACCTCGCCTACCGCTACCTCGCCAAGCGCGACCGCACGGAGGCGGAGGTGCGACGCCAGCTTGCCGGCAAGGACGTCGATCACAAAGCCGTGGACGGTGCGATCGAGGCGCTTCTGCGCCAGAGCTACCTTGACGACAGTCGTTACGCGCGCATGTTCGCCGAGGACCGCCGGACGCTCGACGATTGGGGCCCGGAGCGGATCGAGCGCCGGCTGCTGGCGCTCGGCGTCGACCCCGCGCTCGTGACCGAGGCGCTGTCGGCGCGCGACGCCGTGGGCGAGCTCGAGGCCGCCATCGCGCTGCTGCGCCGCCGCCTGCCCGCGGTTCCCGAGAACGACCGCGAGCGCGAGCGCGCGCTGCGCATCCTCGTGCGCAAGGGCTACGACCTCGAGCTCGCCTACGACGCGGTGCGCGCCTTCGGTGACACGCGGCCGGCGTAGCCCGGACAGACGGGGCGCCACACCGCATCAGTCGTCGTCGTCGCTGCCCTTCCCGCTGCTGTCGCTGTCGCCGCCACGACCACGGCCGCGGCCGCGCCCCCGTCCGTCGTCGTCGTCGGGGACGACAGCGGGCGTCGATGCGCTCGGCGCCACGCCGGCACGCGCTGCACGGCCGCCGGCCGGGGCTCCCCGGCCGGCGGTCGCGGCCCCCGACGGGCCTTCGGTCGCGTTCTTGCGATCGGGGGTGACGACGGCGTGGGACTCGAGCTTCGCCTGCCTGCTGGACCTCGCCGAGGCCAGCGCCGTGCCGGCGAGCTCGGGCTGTCGCGTCGGCGCCTGCCGCGGCTGCCGGATCGACGTCGTGTCCGGCCGCGTGCGCCACGAGCCCGAGCCGCTGCAGCCGCCCGCCGCCGGCAGCGCGCTGCTGTGCTGCGCGGTGCCGGACGGCGACGTCGTGCTCGACGCCTGAGCGCGAGCCCTGGCGCGGCGCCGGGGTTGCGCCGGTTGTGCGCACCTGTCCGCGCTGGCATCATCAACCCGTAGTCAGATCGAGCCCGCGAGGGCGATCAACCCAGCACCCCAACACGTTCTTCAGACATCTCACAGCTTCCGACGACGGCCCGACAACAACGCTCTTCGCACCCACTTCGACACGTACTCCGCCCCTCGTTTGACCCGTCCCTGAAGCACGACGCTGAGCGCCGCCTGCCCACAGCTCCCGCAGTGCCCGTTCTGACTCCCTGACACATCGATGCAGGACCGCACCACCCGGATCTCGTCCGGGAGCGCGGGAGGAGGAACGGCAAATGGAGCTGATCGTGCCGGCAGCGATCGTGGCGGTGGCCATCATGGTCGCCGTGCTCGCGTTCGTGCTCGTCACGCGCCGGCGCCGTGCGCCTGCCGCGCCTGCCGCCGCCGTCGACCGCGAGGAGCTCGTGCGCCTCGAGGAGCGCCTCAACGCGCGCGCGCAGGACCTCGACCGTCGCGTCGGCGAGCTCGACGACCAGACGCGCGCGCTCGAGGCCGAGCGCGAGCAGCTCGCACGCCGCCGGCGCGAACACGAGTCGGCGCTCGAGCAGATCTCCGGCCTCAGCGCCGGGCAGGCCAAGCAGCGGCTGATGGCGGAGGTCACCGACCAGGTCCGCCACGAGAGCGCCCGCGAGATTCGCCAGATCGAGGAGCAGACCAAGCGCGACGCCGGGCGGCGCGTGCGCTCGATCCTGGCCGTCGCGATGCAGCGCCTCGCCGCGCGCCACGCCGCCGAGACGACGGTCTGCGTCGTGCAGCTGCCGTCCGACGACATGAAGGGCCGCATCATCGGCCGCGAGGGGCGCAACATCCGCGCGATCGAGAACCTCACGGGCGTCGACCTGATCATCGACGACACGCCCAGCGCGGTCGTGCTGTCGGCCTTCGACGGCGTGCGCCGCGAGATCGCCCGCATGACGCTCGAGAAGCTGCTGGCCGACGGACGCATCCATCCGGCGCGCATCGAGGAGATGTACTACCAGGCGAAGTCCGAGCTCGAGGCGAGCCTGCAGCAGGCGGGGGAGGACGCGGCGTTCGAGTCCGGCGTCCAGGGTCTCGATGCGGAGATCATCCGCATGCTCGGACGGCTGAAGTTCCGCACAAGCTACGGCCAGAACGTGCTCGCGCACTCCGTCGAGTGCGCGCTGCTCGCGGCGATGATGGCCGACGAGCTCGGCGCGAGCCGCAAGACCGCGGCGCGCGCGGCGCTGCTGCACGACATCGGCAAGGCCGTCACGCACGAGGTCGAGGGGCCGCACGCGCTCGTCGGCGGCGACATGGCGCGCCGCCACGGCGAGTCCGAGGCGGTCGCGCACGCGATGGAGGCCCACCACAACGAGGTCGAGCCCCAGACCGTCGAGGCCGTCATCGTGCAGGCCGCCGACGCGCTCTCGGGCGCGCGGCCCGGCGCCCGTGGCGAGTCGCTGGAGTCCTACGTCAAGCGCCTGCGCGAGCTCGAGCAGATCGCCCAGCGCCACGAGGGCGTCGAGCAGGTCTACGCGATGCAGGCGGGCCGTGAGATCCGCGTGATCGTCGCGCCGCTGAAGATCGGCGACGACGAGGCGATGCTGCTCTCGCGCGAGATCGCACGCGAGATCGAGCGCGAGCTCGAGTATCCGGGGCAGATCAAGGTCACGGTCATCCGCGAGTCGCGGGCGGTGGAGTTCGCGAAGTAGCGGCGGCAGGCGACCGCGCGCGCCAACGCCATAGGTGGGCTCATGAGCCTGCGCTCCGCGTCAGCGTGGCACCGGGGCGGCGCAGCCGCATGCGCTGCTGTGCTCCTGCTCTCCGCGGCAGGGTCCGCGCGAGCCGCGAGCGAGGATCCGTGGCTCGGCGGCCTGGCCCGTAACCTCGGCAGGGAACCCGTGGTCGTCAGCGCCTCCGTATCGCGTGCGGTGTCCGGCCGGGAGGTGGCCCGCTTGCGCGCTGCGGTTCGCGCGATGCCCGTCCCGACGCGCGTCGCGATCCTCAGCGGCCCGCCCAGCAGCCTCTCCGTCGAGGGGCTGCGGACATTCGAGCTGGCCGAGCTGCTGGCCGGCGCGGTCGACCGGCCCGGCCTCTACGTCGTGCTCGATGCGAGCGAGGTCCTCGTCAGCTCGCGCATGAGCCTCACGGCGGTCGGCGTGCAAGCGCGCGTAGCGCCTGACGACGTCGAGCGCGCGGTAGGAGAGGACCTCCCGACCGGGACCCGCGCCGTCACGCAGCTCCTCTACGTCCTGCGCATCGCCGCCGGCGGGGGGCGACCGCGGCGTGGCAGGGCCGCGCGAGGCCGCGACGGCGGCCGCTCCGTGTCCCAGGAGAACACGGTCGTGGTGGTCTCCGGCGCCGCCGGCGGTCTCGCCGCGTTCGCCGCCATGACGATCCCGTGGTGGCGGCGGCGTTCCCGCACCGCAGGACCTGCGCGACTCGGGCCGACGGTGCGCGAGCCCGACGGCGACACCGCCCGCAATGCCGCTGATGCGGTCGCGCAGCTGGCCGCGGCGATCGCGGCCGCCCGCGAGCCCTGCGACCAGGCCTTCGAGCTGTACTCGGCCGCGGCCAAGGCCGACCGGGAGGCGCGAACGCCGATCGACCACGTCGGGGCCCTGCTGCTCGCGCGCGACGGCCTGGCCGCCGTGGGCGGCCGCACGCTGCCGCGACGCTGCTTCTTCGATCCCGGCCACGGCGGCGCGACGAGCGACACGCGCTGGCGTCACGGGAGCGAGGAGGCCGAGGTGCCGGCGTGCGGGCGCTGTGCGGGCGCTCTCGCGACCGGGCGCGCGCCCGACACGCTGAGCGACCGCGGCAGGCCGTACTACGAGCGCGCGACACCGTCTGGGCGCGGACGGGCTTTGGCGCGGTCGACGACGAGCTCGCGACGAAGGTGCTGACGGGACGATGAGCGCGAGAGCGACCACCGCCCGGCTGCTGGCGAGCGTGCTGCTCTGGGGGCTTGCCGTCGCCGATGTCGCGAGCGCGGATCGGCTCGACGCCGCCGGACGCGCGCTGCGCGACCCCGGCATCTGGGTCCAGCGCGACCTCAGCTGGCTCGTCGACCCGCGGGATGCCCGCAGCCTTGCTCGCGACATCGACCGCGCGGAAGTTCCCGTGCGCGTGGCCGTCCTGCCACAGATTGCCGTCGACGAGTCGCGCGGAGACCCGCGCGTGATCGCACGGGCGATCGCCGACCGAGCCGGTCGCGACGGCCTGTACGTTCTCGTCGACCAGGACGGTGGGCTGACCTACGCCGCCAGGAATCTCCCGCTGGACGTCAGCGAGTACGACCTGTACGACGCCGGTCGCTCGCGCGAGGCAGCCGTGTCCGGCCGGCTCGCGGCGCTCGTGCGGATCGTGCGCACGGCACCGGCGGCGGCGCCGGTGAGCTTTGAGCCGCATGCCGATCCCAAGGAGCTCGGGAGCTACGGTGGCGCCAACGACGATCCGATCGCGCTGATCGTCGCCGTCTGCGCGCTGCTCGGGGTGCTCGCCGGCTTCGCGCTGCACTACGCGCTGCGGATGGTCGTCTTCATAACCGGCCCCGGCGGGCAGGGAGACCATGGCTAGCGCCCGCGCGCGGGTCGCGGCAACCACAGTGCTGCTGGCGCTGCTCGTGCCGGTCGGCCGGGCGCACGCGGTCGGCAGCGTGTCGCCCGCGGCGCGAGGCCTGGCCCAGGCTCCGCTGTACGTCGCCCCAGCCGTCGCCGAGACCGTCGACGCGCCGACGCGCCGCCGGCTGCTGCGCCGCCTCGGCCGGCGGCCCGAGCCGATCCTCGTCGCGCTCGTGGCCTTCGCGCCGGGCGACGCCTTCGACGGCGACGGGCCGCGCTTCCTCACCGCGCTCACCGGCCGTGTCGGGCGGCGCGCGATCTATGTCACCTACGACGCGCGCGGGATCCTCTGGACCCGCAGCCACCGCACGCCGAGCACCGGCGAGGACCGCGCCGGCCTGGCCGCGCGCACGGTCAATCTCGAGGATCGCTTCGACAGTCCGCCTGGAACCCGCCTGAGTCACTTTCTCGGCGCGCTGGACGATCCCGACCTCCCCGCGCGCGCGCGCCGCGCCGTCGTCGCCTTCGACAAGCGCGTGGGGTCGGGCTCGCGGCCCGCCCCGACCTCGCCCGCGCCTCGCAGCGACGACGACGGCGGCCTCTCCGGCGGATCGGTCGCGCTGATCGCCGCCGGCGCGCTGCTGCTCGCCGGCGCAGCGCTGCTGCTGGTGCGCCGGCGCCGCGGGGCGCGGCACGTCGACGACCGGCCCGTCCTACCCGAGCGGGTCCTCTCACTCGCTCGCGAAGCCTCGCGCGACGACCTCGTCGAAAGTGCCGACTCGATGCTGATCGCGCTCAGCGGCCTGATCGACGCGGCGCCGGCATCGGCGCAGACCCAGCGCGCGCTCGATGCGTACGAGGCGGCCTCGCGCGCGTTGCGCGCCGGCGAGCGCGACCTGCCCGACCTCGTCGGCGCGCTCGTCTGCATCGACCTCGGCCGTCACGCGCTGGGCTCCGAGCGCGATCCGCAGCGGCCTTGCACCTACGATCCTCGTCACGCACCGGCGCACGGCCGACCCGTCAAGGTCGACGGGACGAAGCTGCCCCTCTGCCAGGCCTGCAGAGCGGACGTCCGGGCCGGCCGGCCGGCCGACGTCCTGCGCGACGGCGCCGGCCGGCCGTACTTCGACGGCGACACCCCATGGGCGGCGAGTGGGTACGGCGCGTGGTCGGATCCGGTGCGCGCCGTGCTCGACACCCGCCGCTAACCTCTGGACCGGTGAAGCGCTACCACGTCACGACGTTCGGCTGCCAGATGAACGAGCACGACTCCGAGCGGATGAAGGGCATGCTCGAGTCGCTGGGCTACGCGGAGGCGCCGGCGCCCGACGAGGCGGACGTGCTGCTG